>Ga0209310_1003166_pt1 | contig 9897 bp, 10 predicted proteins | sample AD_UKC030_MetaG_FD_184415 | JGI IMG/M metagenome (GOLD analysis project Ga0209310, IMG submission 184415) | Active sludge microbial communities of municipal wastewater-treating anaerobic digesters from USA - AD_UKC030_MetaG (SPAdes) (version 2) | ecosystem: Engineered > Bioreactor > Anaerobic >... | reverse complement strand
TGAAGAGAATAAATAGTTGTATAAAACAGCTAACGTGTCATGGATTATAAGCATTTTGACCTAACAAATGCTTCGACCTGACAATGGCGCTTGTCACGGTTCGTGCAGTCGCTTCGCTCCTTGGCACGAACCGCGCCAATTCGCCATTGCAGGTCAAGCTAATGTTAGCCGGACTCGCTTCGCTCGCGCATTAATAGTAGATCAGAAGTACAAGGACATTTCTGTGAACAATATTATCATCAAAACAGAAAGACTTTTTTTAGAAAAACTGAAGTTGGAAGATGCACAGACTGTTTTCTATTATCGTTCAAATGATACTGTTTCGAGGTATCAAACATTTCATCCAAAAACACTTGAAGATGCCATTACTTTTATTACAGATAATACAAAACACATTGATATCGATGATTCATGGTTTCAGCTTGGTATTTACCTACATTCTGGAGAACTGATAGGTGACTTTGGTATACATTTTATCAACAAACAATCTGGCATTTGTGAAATAGGATATACAATCAAACCGGATAAACAGCGCAACGGATATGGAAAAGAAGCAGCGCTCGGAGTATTGAATTACTTATTTGGAGTAATGAAGAAAAATGAAATCACTGCATCAATAGATCCAAGAAATGAACCATCAAAGAAAATGCTTGAAGGTATGGGATTTGAAATCAAAGAACAAAAACATGATGATATTGAATATATACTATTAAAGAAAAACTTTCGGCTAACAATCGCTTCGACCTGACAACCCGGCCTGTCACGCAATCTGCTAAATATATAAGGCAGATTGCGCGCCAGTCTCGGGTTGCAGGTCAAGCGTATGTTAGATTTATTGGAAGTAATGCTCTATTCAGGTGTGGATAGTGTTCGCAATGCTGTATGACTTCACAGTTCATCAATACATGAAGAGCGAAATTAAGAAAATGAATACGAAGAGCTTGGCCAGTAAAACTGGTATTTGTTGTCAGGCTTCGCCTATAAAGTGAAGCGATGCAACCCAAATCTAACAACTGCTTCAACCTGACAAACCCTTTGGCCCTAATCTTGCTAATATGAAGAGCAAGATTAGGGCCAACCGCGCGCATTCTATTAGGTAAATGGTTGTCATGTTTTTTGCTCAAGTGTGAGCCATTTTACAGGTTCTCAACATAAAGCAAAAAACATGCCAACCATTTCCCATTAATAATGATGGCGCGCGGGCGGGTTTGCAGGTTAAGCAAATGTTAGAACGACGCAGCTTCGCTGCGCGACGAAGATATTTAAGATTGAAATCAACAGATATATACTAATAGAAAAGTTATTCTCAGTGAATGCAATATAGTCGATTCGCCCATATAAACTAGGTATTTAAGGAGCTTAAATTGAAACTATATCTTGTAGCCTTAATTATTGGAATTCTATTTGGTATTATAGATATTATCCCTATGATAATAATGAAATTGCCTAAGAGAGCGAATACATCGGCATTTTTTCAATACTTCTTTGTATCACTCGTGATTAATTTTATTGATTTACCAGGAATTGATTGGTGGCTAGAGGGTTCAATTGTTGCATTATGTTTAGCAATACCAATAATTATTATTGCTTCAGAAAAGGATAAAAAATCTGTTTTTATTATTGGATCAATGGCAATAATTCTTGGTACTCTTATTAGCCTTGTAACTCATCTATTGAAATATAATGTACTTAATTGAGATCACATTTTTGTTTATTAACATAATATTAGGTCATTAGTGCTTATTAATATTTTTACTAATTTTAATGGAAATTGCTTAACTGTCTTTAAAGTGTATAGTTCAATATGCTAATAAAAAATGTGGTAGATTCAACCACCAAGTGCAAAGATTAGGATAAGCCATCGACGACCTCCTGTGGTGAACGAAAGGCGAGCCGCTTTCTTGGACGGTAGTTCAGGCGTTCACAGATGGCATCGAGCTTCCGCTCTCCAATATAGTTGAGCGAGCGCCCTTTTGGTAGATATTGGCGAAGCAGGCCGTTGAAGTTCTCGTTGGAGCCGCGTTCCCATGGATGGTGGGGATTTGCGAAATAGCAGGTCACGGGGAAAGCGGCCTCGAGCTTCTTGTAGGAATGGAATTCGGTGCCGTTGTCGAAGGTGATGGTCTTGAACCGGTCAGGCTCGGCCCCGATGATCCTAGCAATGGCCGCGGTGGCATTAGCGGCGGTCCTGTTGGTGAGCTTGGCTAGCATGGCCATCCCGGTCATGCGCTCGACGAGAGTAAGGACACACTGGTGGCGGTCCTTACCCAGGACCGTATCGGCTTCCCAGTGGCCGAATTCCAGACGGTCATTGATCCTGGCCGGACGCTCTGAGATGTTGCGTTTCCCCCGTAGAATGCCTCTGGAATCATCGCTGCCGTAGCGTTTCCTGCGGCGCTTGGGCATGATCCTGAGGTTCTGGTAGAGGCTGCCGCCGCGGCGTCTGTCCTTGCGGATGTGACGGTAGATGGTCTGGAAGCTGATGGAGAACAGGCCGTGGCTCTCGAGGTGCCAGGCGATTTGCTCAGGGCTCCACTGGAGCTCCAGGAGCTCATACACGAGGTTCCAGCACTCGGGAGGGTAGTGGGAGCCCCTTCGCTCTCTGCGACGTCGCGCTGTGGCGTATGAATGAGCTTCAAGAGGCGTATAGCGGGCTTGGAAAGGCCTCTCGTTGCGGTGCAGCTCCCGATACAAGGTGCTTGGGGCCCGGCCCAAGGATTTGGCTATCTGAGGGACGGAGACGCCCCTGGCTTTCAGGGAAGAAAGGAAGTATCGTTCTTCTTGGGAGAGTTGCGAGTACGTCATTGTACGGTCCTTTTTCTTGGCGGAATGGGGACAATACAAGTCTCGTAGCTCTCCCTTTTGCGAGTCAAATCTTTGCAGTTACTTTGAGAATCTGAGTCATCTAACAATCGCTTCGACCTGACTCCGCGGCCTGTCACACAATCTGCATTCGCTTTGCTCATTGCAGCTTGTGCGCCAGTCTCGCGTCGCAGGTCAAGCGTATGTTAGGTTGACGCCTTCGGCGCAGGGGGAATCATTTGACCGTTGTGTATTTTGTTCGACATGCTGAGTCTGATCATAAGATTATTGATGAACTCACTAGACCATTAACCACCAAGGGCAAAAAGGATGCAGACGAACTTGTTAACCATTTTGATAAAATGAGTATTGATTCAATTTATAGTAGCCCATATCTACGAGCAGTATCTACAATCCGACCAATAGCTAATAAAAAGGGAATTGCTATTAGCATTCGAGATAACTTCAAGGAACGATCAAGTAATTCTTCTTGGATACATAATCAAATGGATCTTGAAACATTTGTTGGAAGAATGTGGATTGATGTAAATAGAAGCGTAGATGGTGGAGAAACAATAGCAGAGCTAAAAAAGAGAAATATAAATGAATTAGCATTGGTGCTTAATAAGTGCAAAAATAAGACAATTATTATAGGAACACATGGAACAGCCCTTGCATCAATTATTAGCAATTATGAAGTAAACTTTAGTGGAAAAGATTTTATGAAGTTTATAAACATAATGCCATATATTGTAAGAATGAAGTTTAATGAGCAAGAATTAATCGAGATTGATAGAGAATAAATAAGCTGTATTAACCTAACAATCGCTTCGACCTGTCAACCCGGCCTGTCACGCAATCTGCTGGAAATGTTAGGCAGATTGCGCGCCAGTCTCGGGTTGCAGGTCAAGCGTATGTTCGGCGGACGCGCTGACGCGCGCCCAGCCACGCTCAACAGACGCGCGCGCCATCCTTGGCGCGGGCCGTACATGAATAATCTACGAACTGACGAACTTGCCCAAAGAGTACTTTTCTAATTAATACTTACAATGAGTTATACTCTCTAGAATGCTATCCTAGATAAAACCATTAGTCCTTTTCGATTTTGGGAATGTATCTCCTAGATCGAATGAATTTAAACGCAATGTACATAGCTGAACTGATTACTTCACCGAATAGAAACCACATTGAAAAGGTCTGTGCTTAACTGACAAACTTGCCCAAGAATAAAATGTAATAATAATTTAAGATTAAAGGACAATATTGAAGACTGGTATAGAATTACACTTCTGAAAGTAGAAATATTTGAAGACTAATCGCCTTCGCCATCCATGGCTCAGGCGATTTCTACGAGGTGGCTTCGCCGAACAACGGTTTCAACCTGACAACCCGGCCTGTCACGCTTTGTGCTGAATAGATGATGCACAAAGCGCGCCAGTCTCGGGTTGCAGGTTAAACCAATGTTATGTTGACGCTCCGCGCAGGGGGGATTTGATAGGTTTGATCAATAATCATTAGGAATAAACAAATGAAATCAAATATCAGCATTTGTAAGTTGATGGATAGTGATGTTTTTACAACAAAAGAACTAATCAAGGAATATATTCGATGGATAAATCAGGATTTATCATTTCAGCATATTGATCAAGAAATACAGACATTTCCGTTAATCTATAGTGAACCAAAAGGATCATTCTTTATAGCAAAGGATAGAGAAAAGGTAATTGGTTGTATTGGAATGAAAGACTTGGGAAACGGAATATGTGAGATGAAAAGGTTATACGTCAAGGATGAGTATAAAGGACAAGGAATAGGTGGGGAATTAATCAAAACAATAATTGAAGAAGCAAAAAGTAAAGGATATAGAAAAATGAGGCTTGATACATTATGCAAAATGGTGCAAGCAATTAGTCTGTATAAAAGATATGGATTTTATGAAATAGCACAGTATGTAAATAATCCAATCGAAGGGGCAGTATTTTTAGAAAAGAATCTTGAATCAGAAGAAACATAACAATCGCTTCGACCTGACAACCCGGCCTGTCACGCAATCTGCTAAATATGTTAGGCAGATTGCGCGCCAGTCTCGGGTTGCAGGTCAAGCGTATGTTAGGTTGACGCTTCGCGCAATGATGATATGATTAGTAGACAATTAAGACTTTTGGTATGAATATTCCATAAATCTTGTAGCAATACTCTTGGAATCAATTGTATGTTTAAAATCCATTGTGAATTATTACGTTAAATATATGTTATTCTGGTTAATCAAAGAGTATAAATGAAACTAAACAAAATATTAGAAATGATCAAATATAAGTATCTCGGAATGAATATCATCCTTGGATATGATGAAGTACTAAAACTGAGAATATCTCTACAACAGATAGATTTTATGCTAGATAAGCTTCCTGAGGCATATATTCATGAACTCGCATTATCATCAGCATTTGATGATTATCAAAGTGTTTTTATGCTTTTTGGCCTAGCCGAGAATGAAAATAATGAAAAAAAGGTTGGACTAAAAAAGAAGAAAGGTAATTATGTACTAAAAAAGGATACGATAAAAAATGTTATAAAAATAATAGATACTATGAACAAGTATATAGAAAAGATGCCGTCTCCAAAAAAAGATGAAATAAAAAAGTCTACGCATTATATGCAAATAGAAGAAACAAGATCTACGTATATTGATTATATATGAAAAACCTAACAATCGCTTCGACCTGTCAATCCGGCCTGTCATGGTTCGTGCTAAATTAAAGAGCACGAACCACGCCAGTCTCGGATTGCAGGTCAAGCGTATGTTAGCTGGACGCTGCGCGCGCGGAGCATGAAATGCGAAAAAAGCGAGACACAATAATACAGTTTATAACTCTCATAATATTAGCTACTGTAATGGTTGGGACAATTGTGGTGTCAATAAAACCATTAATACTACTTTATCAATCAAAAAATTGGAGTGACTTCACGATACTTAGTGATGAGGTAAATGAAGATATAAACTACTTTCCTTCAAAGTATAAAGGTTATCGAGCTAATATAACCTATTACCATAATGTAAAATATCAGGATGATGGAGTAGTTAAAAACTTTCAAATAGTGCTTGATAGGAAAACATTAGATGGTGTTTCAATACGCAAAAATCCTAATACCATGGGAATCTTTGTGCGAGTTCAATATCAGTTAAGTGATTTTGTGCTTCCAAGTATTATTATTTTAGGAATGATGTTGTGTATTACCTTTCTTGTGGCTGATATCACGGATAATATAAAAAAACGCAGCTAACAATCGCTTCGACCTGACAATGGCGTTTGTCACGGTTTGTGCAGTCGCTACGCTCCTTGGCACAAACCGCGCCAATTCGCCATTGCAGGTCAAGCGTATGTTAGGCAGTCAATATTATAGGAGGTCAAAATGAGTCTACCACAGCGTGTTTCAGCACAGGATATTGATGATGTATGCAAATACCTGTCAAATAAACCAACAGGTATTTCGCTTTCAGCCGCAAAAAAGGTTATTGATGTAAGTAAACTGAATGATAAAAAAGTAGCAGGGTATAAAGCATTAGGGATATTACATAATGATTCAGTACTTAAATTAACTGACCTAGGGAGGGATATAGCAAAGGGTGGAGAAAGAAGGGAGTCAGCAATATTTTCTATTTTAAAGTCTGTAGAAGCATATAACTCAATATTGGAAAAGGCATACCATAAAAAAGAAGATTCCTATAGCACCGCTGATGTTGGTTCTTATTGGCATGACAATTATCCGAGTGAAGTTGCATCTGGAGACAAGACCCTAAATGAACAAGTTGTGGTACTCTTCCAATTAGCAGAAGCTGTTGAATTGGGAAGCATGATAATTGGGCGTAGAGGTTCGCAAACTAGACTAAGTTTTAACATAGAAAAACTCGGAGAATACATTGGTTTAATAAAACCTCAGGATGATTCTGGTGATACTCAATCACAAATAAGTAATCCAGAAAATACTAGCTCGATCGAAAAAGAAACGGAATCAAATCTTGAGACGCAAAGACATCATGAACAGCTAGGCAATAGCATTTTTATTGCCCATGGTAAAAATAAAACGCCATTAGAACAATTAAAGAAGATACTTGATCAGTTTAAAATACCGTATAAAGTAGCTATTGATGAGCCAAACCTCGGACGTCCGATAAGTAGCAAGGTTAGGGATGTATTACACCAATGTAATTGTGCAATACTTATTTTTTCTGCTGATGAAGTATTCTATGCTGCAGATAAAAAGGAAATATGGCGACCAAGCGAAAATGTGGTATATGAATTAGGTGCAAGTGGTTATCTCTATGACAATAGAATCGTAATACTGAAAGAAGATAATGTCGTATTCCCCTCAAATTTTAGAGACATTGGCTATATTTCTTTCGAAAAAGACAAGCTAGAAAGTAAGAGTATGGATATTATTAGGGAATTAATTGGATTTGGGATATTAAAAATCACAACATAAAATTAATTCTGCTGCCTAACAACCGCTTCGACCTGACTCCGCGGCTTGTCATGGTTCGTGCTGAATAGATGGCGCACGAACCACGCCAAGCTCGCGTCGCAGGTCAAGCGTATGTTAGGCCCATTAACGGTTGAGTATGGAACTACAACAACAACGGTGGAATGAATATTACCGTAGCCGTAGTGGATCACCTCAAGACACATGGCTAAATAAATACAAAGCTATATTTGATAAATACAAGAATTCGATAGTACTTGATCTGGGATGCGGCAATGGAAGCAATTTGCCATTCTTAACCAAAACTAATAGCACAATATTTGCTCTTGATTATTCTGAAGAAGCAATTGCTCAAGTTCAGAAGCATTACTCGGTTAATGCAATTGTGGGTGATATTCGAGATCCATTACCATACGGTACTGAGCAATTTGACTTTATTATCAGTGATTTATCATTGCACTATTTTTCTGAAAAAGATACATTTACGATACTTAGTGAAATCCGTAGAGTATTGAAAAGAAATGGAATAATACTCGCACGATTAAACTCGATAAAAGATAAGAATCATGGTGCGCAGCAGGGGAAAGAGATAGAGAAATATTACTACGAGCACAATGGAATAAAGAAAAGGTTCTTTACTGAAGATACAATCAAGTACTTCTTTGAAAAAGAATTTATAGTAATAAGTATAGAAGAAGAGAGAAGTGGGAAGTATTTGGAAGAAAAACATTTACTAGAAGTAGTAATGAAGAGAAGGGTCTAACGCGCATTTCAACCTGACAATCCGGCCTGTCATGGTTCGTGCTAAATAATTGAGGCACGAACCACGCCAGTCTCGGATTGCAGGTTAAATGCATGTTCGATGGACGCTTCGCGCAGAGGAGAATAAAATGCTTGATTTAAAAAAGGAGCATCCACAAAGTTCCTATACTGATAAGGATGGTTATTTACATATTAGTGATGAAGACGCTTCTGTTGCGTTGATAAAGAGCATTGATCTATATTCGCAACGCATGGCAATATATCATCTAGTTAATTTTATTAAATCAAATCAAAAAACTGACCAAATTGAGATAACAAAAATTGAAAATATGTGCAAAAATGCGTCAGGAACTAGAAGTAATTTTCTAATAGATGAATTAGTCAATTCATATCATTTTTCAGTTTATTATGATTCAACATATTCAATGGCAATCCTTGGAATGATTGCACCAACGATAGAATCCCTTTTCTATGAGATATTTGTTAACATTGGTGAATTAATGGGGCATAAATTTAGATACATTAATCATGACAGATTATGTTGTATAAGGAAACAGATAATATGGGATTGTCACTTTGTAGTTACAAATGGAAAAGCAAAAATAAATATTGTAGAAGGAGTTAGACAACTAGCTGAAATTACCGGATTGAATGATTTTCTCCCTGTAGATTACTACAATATAATTGATGCATTGGTGACATATAGAAATATGATGTTTCATAATGGACTTGAATGGCAAACTGAAAGTATTGGGAAGTTCAAAAGAACGCTTGACTCTAGTAAATGGCCAAAGGACTGGTTTGATTGTTCAAGAAGGAATAATGCACCATGGATCTACTATATGACAACAAATATGATACAAAGATGCTTGCAATTTTTAAATGAAATTGAGATTGCTTCAGGTTCGTATTTTATCGAAAAAAGTGATTAAAAAGACATCGAACAATCGCTTCAACCTGACAACCCGGCCTGTCACGCATTTTGCTAGGTAAGATTTGTGCAAAATGCGCGCCAGTCTCGGGTTGCAGGTTAAGCGTATGTTAGCCGGATGCTCCGCACGGGGAAAACTTTAAAGAAAAACGGTATGAATACTATGCGTAAGGTTGCATTATTGTTTGTAATAGTCTGTATAGTTTTGTCATCAGGATTTTCTGAATCAAAAAAAGTAATCATTTTAGGTACTGTAGAGAATCTTCCACCATTTTCATATTATGAAGACGGAGTTCTTAAAGGAATTGATATTGAAGTAATAAATGAACTAGCAAAAAGGACTAATCTTGAACTAACTATCAAAACATTGCCGTGGATTAGAGTAATATCTCAGTTGCAGGCAGGGACAATAGATGGTGCATTTTCTGTATATGATAATGAAGAGCGGAAAAAGTTTTGCACATACATCGATGTTGTACATTATGATAACCTAGGAATAGTTGTACGAAAAGAAAAGTTATTCAACTATTTTACTATTCATGATATGTATGGGAAAAAAGTTGGAATAAATTCAGGTGTGTACGTAACTAAAGAATTCGAAATGGCTGTAGCAAATGGGAATATAATAGTTGAAGATGTTAATGACTCAGAAATGACTAATGTGCAGAAATTATTCGTAAATAGAATTGATGCTGTAATAGGCGTAGTTGAAACGATGTTATATTCTGCACGACAATTAGGTTATACTGGAGAAATAGTTAGTATAGAGAAAAAGATTGAGGTAAATCGTCCTGGATATTTAGTGTTGTCAAATAAAGCAGAAATAATTAATGATAGTAATATAAGGATAAAATTGTCAGGAAAGATCAATGAAATAATGAATGATGGAACATACGAAAAGATACTAAAAAAATATTCGA
>Ga0209310_1003163_pt1 | contig 9898 bp, 20 predicted proteins | sample AD_UKC030_MetaG_FD_184415 | JGI IMG/M metagenome (GOLD analysis project Ga0209310, IMG submission 184415) | Active sludge microbial communities of municipal wastewater-treating anaerobic digesters from USA - AD_UKC030_MetaG (SPAdes) (version 2) | ecosystem: Engineered > Bioreactor > Anaerobic >... | reverse complement strand
TCTTTTGTCATTGCTTTTTTCTTTTCGTTACAAATCCAACAACACGGCACAATATTGTCTTTTGTATAACCACGGTCGTTGTTAATTCTATCTAACCCGTTATACATGAGATTTCCATTGTTAAACCGACTCTTTTTTTCATTGCTAGGGGATACCCCACAATAATGGCATGGCAAAAATACTAATTTTAATACATCGTCTTTTGTAATATTAAATTCGTATCCTCTTGCCCCGGCGCTTTTTTTAATATTCAAGTAAATATGTGTAGCTGCCGATACCCCAGGTGCTTTTAGGTTTAGATTGCGAGCGTTCTCTTTTGATATGCAGCCGCAAGACTTAGTGCGCCCATGAGAAACGTCATAAGACGCAACTTCACACGTATTGCCACAATCACACTGACATCTCCATCTGCTTTTTCCTAAATACACTAACGGGGTTAATTTACCAAATTTCTTTCCCGATAGATCAATCATAATAATTCCGCCTTTCGTAAACCGCTTGTTTTCATTTATGTATCATTATACCATAAAAACTGACGGGTTGCGAAATGTAAGGATCGTTTCAATAAGTTATCACAAATGATAATAACTTGACGCTTATTATCATTTCAAGGCGATAATGATCATTACGTTGTACCACATACGTGATACATCTGTGAAGGATCATAGACTAAAAATGTCTATTATCGTACATGATGTTATTGTCATGTCGCAAAAACGCTCAAAATGTCACATGATAATAACAATCAACCCAGGTGATACTTTCAACAAATGTTGAAAACTATCCTGCTTTGATAGTTAGCTGTGGGCTAATTATAGTAGCACTAAAATACAACCTGATGTTAATAAAAGTCAAAATATTGCACATTATCTGCCTATTCTGTACATAAATGCAATTCTATTGCACATTATCACCTTTGATAGTTTCATGCTGCTTATTATCAAAACACACCGGGAATTGATAACAGTGTATCTTTTTTGATACATATTCTATTCGAGATAATACTCAAATTATGTCAACTATTGGATATAGAACGCGATAATCAGGCGCGATATGCCTGAATACCCACTTATTTTATAAGCGATATGACCTATATTTTATGCGAATATTCCCTATTGACATTTGTATTACATTGTGTATATAATATAAGCATACAAGAGGAGGCTTATGAATAAGACAAAGGTGATACAGGTAAGACTTGGCGCGTTACTGATGGCAAAGCTTGACGCTGAAGCAAAGGACGCAGGGCTGAGCCGATCTGAAATGCTCCGCAGGATACTGGAGCGAGAGGTCCACAAGGACACAACCGGAGAAGTAAAATTAGTTACAAGAGAGATGGTGGAGGAATAAAAATGTGTAAAGGATTTGGGGTGATCGTAACAAAGGACGGACGGTACTTGTTTTGTGAGCCGGATACGAACGGTGACGTTTCACATTCCAAGATATTGAGTCGGGCTGGAATCAAAGAGAATACCGACCAATTTAACCGTGCATTTGTCAGGGTTGAAATCCCAACGTGGGATATTAGAAGTTTTAGATTTGACGAAGAAGATACTTTGCCAGGATGGGTTGACGAAGACGAAGTAAAGAATAGATGTAATAAGCTACTAAAGCGGGTATATCCCGCGCGGGCAGAATACGAGAAAGTTTGTGATACCGCGTGGGCAAAATGCGAGAAAGTTCGTGATACCGCGTGGGCAGAATACGAGAAAGTTTGTGATACCGTGTGGGCAAAATACGAGAAAGTTTGTGATACCGCGCGGGCAGAATACGAGAAAGTTCGTGATACCGCGTGGGCAGAATACGAGAAAGTTTGTGATCCCGCGCGGGCAGAATACGAGAAAGTTTGTGATACCGCGCGGGCAAAAATGGTTACAAAAATATCCTATATTGACGGATATGTGAGGGCATAATGGGCGCTATTGCATTGGGTATCATCCTACTGTTTTTTATGGCGATTTACTGCATGATCGAGGAGGGGATATGAATATTGCCAAATTGAACGAACTAATCCTTGCGGTTGAGAGGTGCGCAAAAGCAGATCAATTGGATCCTACATTCGCAAAAGACCGTGCTTTACTGTGGGCTAAAATAGAACTACGAAATTATGTTATTGGTGAAATTGACAAACAAAAAAGTGATATAATAAGTTATCACTCTGGCCAGCGTAAAGGGTAGCACCCGGACTGGCGACAATCGGCTAAAATGCCTGTGATCTATGAGAGACCGTAACCCTTGTGGGCGGTCTCTCGCATTACGAGGAGAGAATTATGAGTGTAGAGTTATATCAAGGCGACTGTGCTGAAATATTGAAATCGTTGCCAGAAAAATCAATCCAATGTGTTGTAACATCCCCGCCTTATTATGGACTTCGGGATTACGGTACGGCGAAGTGGGAAGGTGGCGATCCAGAATGTGACCATAAGATGAAAATACAATCAACAAGAGGTGGACCGAAAAGCACTATTACTGGAGGACAAGATACCAGCGCTCACGAAATGAATTATAGGGACATTTGTGGTAAATGTGGTGCAATCCGTATTGACGAACAGATCGGTTTGGAATCCACTCCTGATGAATATGTATCCAAATTAGTACAGGTATTCCGAGAAGTAAAACGGGTACTGAAAGATGACGGTACGCTGTGGTTGAATTTGGGGGATAGTTACGCAGGAAGTGGCAATGGTTGTAATAGCGACGGTACGCCACACCCAGCAAGTTTGACAGGGAAACAAGGAACTAATCACGGTTCTGTGCAAGGCTTACATATTCCACAAAAGGCAGAAGAAATTGGGTTGAAGCAAAAGGATTTAATCGGAATCCCCTGGATGGTCGCCTTCGCATTACGTGCCGATGGATGGTATTTGCGGTCAGATATTATTTGGGCAAAACCAAACCCGATGCCTGAAAGCGTCAAGGACAGGCCGACTAAATCACACGAGTATCTTTTCTTGCTGTCGAAGTCACAGAAGTATTACTACGATGCGGAAGCGATTGAAGAGAAATCAATGAGCGATAATTCTGGTGGATGCGTTTGTGGCAAAAAATATAGTGAGGTTGGATATAACCCGCAGTCAGGAAACGAATATGTGTCAGATGGTAGGCGCAACAAGCGCACAGTATGGACCATCAATACCCAACCATTCAAGGGCGCACACTTCGCGGTAATGCCTGAAAAACTTGTCGAGCCGTGCATACTTGCAGGGAGTAAACCCGATGATACCATACTCGACCCGTTCAATGGATCTGGAACGGTTGGCGCGGTGTCAGTAAGAAACGGTAGAAGTTACATCGGTATTGACCTCAATAGCGAGTATATTGAAATGGCACGAGAACGGATATTCGCAGCACAGCAACAGATGCGCCTTCCGATCTAATTGTGGTATAATAAATTGAGGGTCACACTCACCCCCTCTCCTCCTTTCTCTAGGGCGCGTCTATTTCAAAATGGCGCGCCCGACCCTTTTAAGTGGCTATTTATACCTTTTTCTGCTTAAAATGCGTTAGAATCGTTCCTGTTCAATTCTAGGGCTATTCTAGCGCGTATCCGAAACAAAAGCCCCCTTTCGGGGGCTGATGACTAAATTCCATTCGATTGTATTTGAGGGCAATACTCCTTTCTTATTACTCTAATAGGATAGGATACTTACAGAATTATGAGGTTGCCTCCTTTTTGAAAGTGAACTCATACTTCTCTGAATCCCCGCTGTCCTTCGCGCGAATCAATACAACGGGGTTATCATTCGTGAAATCTATTACGATGTTCCCCTGGTGTTCCGGGAAGGTGAACGCGATAATGTGATCCGGCTTTACTTCAGTTATCAGCTTGTCCATTATCCACCTTCTTGATGAACTTGACATTCGGATTGAGGGGATTGAACGCCAGGATAGCACCTTGGGGGTTCTTGACCCACCACAGGCCGTCTTCCTTGCGGAGCAGTTCATACCTCCAATCATCCCGCGTGAGTTCATCCTGGTATAGCAAAACAATTTTATCGCCAACGTGAATCATAGTATCCTCTTTCATCTAGCCTCCTTTTCTCTAACCTAATTATACACAATCAAAATTGAATGTCAATAGGGTATTGATTTATTTGTAAACTCGTCTATAATAATTTACAGGAGGACGTTATGCAACCAATAGAATACTACATCAATCTGCGTGGTAATTTCTGCGAGAATTGCGGGTGCAGGCCAGCCAGCGAATTACATCACGCAATCATCCGGCGGTCCAAGAAGCACCCGGAGTATGACGCGCCGGAGAATTTAGAATTAGTCTGTCGTCATTGCCATGCTTCGGGTGATCTGGATAGTTACAGCCACTCCTGCGTATTCTGGAAACGCCAGGTATCGCGGGGCTACGATATGGAGAAGTGGATCCAATCCCTGGGACTGAAGACACGGGAGTTCTATGTATAAGAGAGGGTAGATGTGAAAAGGACTTGGATTACCGTAAAACGCGGAATACTTGAACCAAAGCACAGATTTGCGCTAGGCGAATTGATCTATCTATTTTTATTCATTCTGGATATTACAGGGTGGGAAACGGGGATTATTGAGGAATGGAGCGACAAGGGGGTTGCTGAAGAGATGGATATGCCACTTCCTACTTTGGTTGACCAACGGCGAAAATTGCAGGAAAAAGGGTATATATCCTGTGAAAGAAAACAGCACGGGATCAGGGTAATTGTGCATAACTGGACCAATCCGAGAGAATATACGGGAAAAAAGTATAACGAAAAAATCCCGATTAATACCCCGATTAATACCCCGATTAATACCCCGATTAATACCCCGATTAATACCCCGATTAATACCCCGACTTTTAAAGACACGCCGACATTTGATGTTTCTTCATACAATCAAAAGTCACAAATCACAAATCAAAAATCAATAGAAGATATATCGGGCAAGCCCGAACCAAACCTTGAACCCTGTGACGAAGACGGAGTGCCGGATTCATGGAAAGAAAAACCAAAAGGATCTAAAAGCCATCCAGCAATTATTGCATTCAGGGAGGTTGCGCACAAATACCCAAATAAAATATTATATGATACGGTGATTGATATTCTAGGACCATCCCCTGATATTCCAAAAATGGAGAAGTGCTACCAGGAATGGATAGCGCGGGGGTATAACGCGAGTTCGATCAAGTGGCTTGACTGGTACGCGGTGACGATCCCCAACCGAAAAGGTGACAATAAGTTTGCGGTGACAATGCCAAATGATGAATTTTACGATGTGATAAAAAGGTAATTTGGGGTATTGACATTTGTATCACAATGTCTATAATAATAAGGGAGAGGAGCGATATGGACGATCTAAAATGGTTACTCAATCAAGGGGCAGAGATACATTGTAGACACTGGCACATAGCAGCCGAACCGGACGAGCCAGGATACACGGTATTTGATGACAGGGCGTGGCACGGGCATCATCGCCTGACAGTAGAGGACGCATTAGAATTGATGAAGTCAAAAATAGAAGAGGAGAATAAGAAATGAATGAAATTGTAAAGTCAGAAAGTTATATTGCACCAGTTGTGAATGTGAATAGTGCATTGGAACGCTATCAGGCAATGAAAGATTTTATTGAGGGTATTCTAAAAAAGGATACTGACTTCGGTATTATTCCTGGCACAGGAACGAAGCCAGTATTACTAAAGCCAGGAGCAGAAAAACTCGGAGCGTTCTTTGGGCTTCGTCCAAGATTTATCTTATCTGAAAAGGTGGATGACTGGACCGGTAAGGATCACAATAACGAAATGTTTTTCTACCGCGATTACAAATGCCAGTTATATCGAGGGGATGAATTGATCGGCGAAGGTTGTGGGTCATGTAACTCGTGGGAAACAAAGTACCGCTATCGCAAAAGCGCCCGCGTATGCCCTGAATGTGGCAAGGAAACAATCATCAAGGGGAGAGAAGAATACGGCGGCGGCTGGATTTGTTTTGCGAAAAAAGGTGGGTGTGGTACGAAATTCAAGGACGGAGACCAGTCCATTGAAGCGCAGGAAACCGGAACGAGCGTCAATAAAGATGTTGCCGATCAGGTGAATACGATTGACAAAATGGCACAAAAGAGGGCGTTTATCGCCGCTATTCTTATTGCCACCAATGCCAGTGATTACTTTACCCAAGATCTTGAAGATTTTGTCAAACATCCAGAAGTCATTGACGGAGAGTTCAAAGAAACAGTAGAACAATTCGCAAAAGAAACAGGAGCAAAGGTCGCGGAAGTAAAAATTGTTGACAAGACCGACAACCAGGCGCGCAACAAAGCCTTGTATGAGATGAAAAAACTCGCGGCAACGAAAGGGCTAGACAGCCAGCAGACCAATGAAATTCTAGCGTCCTGCGGTGATGACCCATTCGCTGCTATTGAAAGGGTCAAGGAACTTTAGATCGAGCAGCCCGCCCGTTGGCTTTATAAGCGGGCAGAGGAGGAATGGATGAAATACTACAAGTTTCTAACAAGTGAAAACAAGGGGGCGTATAGCGACTTTGACTATACCGACTATCTTCCAAAAGACGGACAACCTGGCAAGTGGCTTCCGAAGGTAGAAGATCTGGAGTTATGCGAGAGTGGCTATCACGCTTGTACCCGCAAGGATGTTCTACGGTGGGTCAATACGCAGATGTACGAAGTAGAACTGCGAGGTAAGAAGAAAAATGGGAATGAGAAGGTTGTTGCACAGGAAATGCGTTTTATCCGTAAAGTGGATTATAATGAGAGAATACTTCGCCTTTTTGCCTGTTGGTGTGCGGAGCAGGTTTTGCCAAACTTTGAGAATAAGTACCCAGAGGATAAGCGACCAAGACAGGCGATAGAAACCGCTAAAAGGTACGCTGATGGAAAAGCGACTAAAAAAGAATTATCCGCAGCCAATTCCGCAGCCCGTTCCGCAGCCGATTCCGCAGCCCGTTCCGCAGCCAATTCCGCAGCCAATTCCGCAGCCAATTCCGCAGCCTATTACGCAGCCCGTTCCGCAGCCAATTCCGCATCCTATTCCGCAGCCAATTCCGCAGTCTATTTCGCAGCCTATTTCGCAGCCGATTCCGCAGCCTATTTCGCAGCCGATTCCGCAGCCGATTCCGCAGCCTATTTCGCAGCCGATTCCGCAGCTACAAAAAATCAATCTGACAAGTTTATGGAAATGGTAGGTGAATAATGGACATACACAATCACGATAAATATCTAGATCCACCGGATGAACCCGCAAAGGGTGAGTGTGTCAAGTGCGGCGATATGTTCGAGTGGCAGGAATTGAACGATGATTGCATCTGCGAAGAGTGCCAGAAGTACCAGGACGCGCTGGATCAGGAGAGAGAATGAAAAAAGAATTGATTGTCTACGTAGTAACAATGTATCGTTATGGAAATAGGGAGCGCCATTCGTATGTATGTGGAGTGTTTACAGATAATGACGAGGCTAAAAAATGGGCGGAAGACGAGATGATATTTAGGGGCAATAAGTATGTTCCCGAAATTACCTGTTTTGCTTTGAATAATCCTCATATTAATCCCAATAAAGAACTGGAACAAATTGGAAAATTACAATTTGTTCCGCCAACTAATTATGGGAGTTTCTATGATAAAGCCGTGATTGCATTGGGATTTTCTTCTGCGTCATTGCCGTCCAGTTCTATGGATGAGGCAATGCTATGTAAAATATCAGACCTATTTTGGGCGGTGAATAAATTATCAGATGCGCTGAAAGTTACCTATGAAAAACTGCCCGCTCATTGGAGAACACCGCTTCCTTTCAGTTACTTTGAAATTATGGAGCGCGTCAAGAAAATTCTAAAAACAGGGAGGATCGTAGCATGACAATCCGTATCTTGCGCGAAAGTCAACTGCGGGAGTATCGCAGACTGGTGGCACAAAAAGGGAAGGCTGAGGCATTGGCGATATTCCGGCGCGATCTGATATTCAAGATGGGTAGCGAATGGTGGGACGCGAATAAACAAACGGTATTGGCAGAATTGAAGAAAATAGACGAGGAGAGGAAATGAAATGTGAAGGTTGCTGTTTTGAGGATGGCAGTTGTAGCGGAGAGGTCAAACAAGTTTCTGTGACTGGACCGCACGACTGGGGAACATTCAATTATTGTGATACTGCTATTTCAGAGGATAGGCGCAGAGGATTCACGGTGACAATCCTTACCCCCGCCCCCGCAGTAACGAAGGAGAGTGAAAAGTGAGCGAACTAAAAGCGTGTCCGTTTTGCGGGAAAGCACCATTGGTTAGAAGTTTAGGGGCAGAAATGATAATCTGTCCGAATGGATGTGTGTTTATGGCGACTGATGACCGACTGGAACGCTGGAACACACGCCCCCTAGAAGATGCACTGAAAGCCGAGAACGCCAAACTGCGTGAGGCGCTGACTGATTTACTTTCGCTGATTGACGAACATGGCGAGGCTACTATTCGCGCACACGCCACACAACTTTTAAAGATACGGAATATTGCAAGAGCAGAGGAGGCTTTGAAATGAGCGAAATTAATTTGAAGTATGTCCATGACTTAGAATGGCAGAACGCCAACTTTCGCGTCAGAATCGCCGCGCTAGAGGAAGCAGGGGATGAATTGACAGACCCTGTCTATTGGTCAGAGACTGGTGACCAATTTGAATGTGTTTATTGTGGAGGGCATGAGTTACAAAGAGCAGACGTAAATCACGATCCCGACTGCCCCGTAACGCTATGGAATCAGGCAAAGATTGACAAGGAGAAAAAATGAGCGAACTAAAGAAATGTGGAATTTGTGGTGCGGTATCTATCAGAAAAGATGGACATATTTTTCATAAAACAGATGATTGTATTCGTAACCTTGAAGCACGGATATTGGAGCTTCACTCCAAGATATCCCGACTGATAGAAGCAGGGGATAAACTTACAGATCCGATTTATTGGTCAGTGGCTGATGATTGCTTTGTATGTATTTATTGTGGAGAGTACGAGCTACAAAGAGCAGATGTAAAACATGCCACTGATTGCCCTGTTACTCTATGGCAGAAAGTGAAGGAGGAAAAATGAGTGAACAACTAACGATGGACAATATTCATAGCAATGGACGTTGGACACAGGGCGGAAATGGCTCTCACTGGGATGGGTGCGAGGACGTTCATTGGGATTGTAAAATTGTTGCCCTCACTGCTAGGATTGCAGAGTTGGAAGCAGAGAACCGCTGGATACCAGTCAGCGAGAGGTTGCCGGAACATAAACAGCCCGTATTGGCAGCTGCTGACGGAGAAGTTACTAACACTTATTATGATGTCAATTCTAGAAAATGGAGCCAAAGTGAGTATTTTTGGTTCCCTGATGATACTGTCACCCACTGGCGATCCTTACCATTATCCCCAAGTGAGGAAGAATGAAAAAAGTGTATGTAGTTACTATGTATCGTTATGGTAATCGAGAAAAACACTCCTACGTTTTAGGTGTATTCACAACTCGAAAATTAGCAGAACAATGGGGTGAAACAGAAAAAACATATCGTGCTGGAAAATATGAACCCGATGTTACAAGATTTGTTATTGATGACCCCGTAGCAATTACCGCAATGAGTGAGAAGGAGAGAGAATGAAACCAGAAGATAGAAAACGACTAAAGCAGCATATTGAAATGATAGTTGAGCACAAAACACCTGTAGAGGAATTAGAGGATACAATCCGCCGACTTCGCGTTGAACTTCACACACTCCGCTTCAAGGAATCCCAGGAACAGCGGTTTATCTGGTGGGTGTGGAATGTGTATTCAAGAAATGTCAACGATTTGATTTACGACATTATGGGCGCAACAACTTATGACACAGAAGGCGAAGCGAAAGAGGGGAAATATTCGCTTCCAAAACATTGTTTTGACCTAATGAAACGAATAGACGAATACACAGAGCATA
>Ga0209310_1003162_pt1 | contig 9899 bp, 16 predicted proteins | sample AD_UKC030_MetaG_FD_184415 | JGI IMG/M metagenome (GOLD analysis project Ga0209310, IMG submission 184415) | Active sludge microbial communities of municipal wastewater-treating anaerobic digesters from USA - AD_UKC030_MetaG (SPAdes) (version 2) | ecosystem: Engineered > Bioreactor > Anaerobic >... | reverse complement strand
CCCACGCTGGCCCACACGCAGTCCCCCACGCTGCCCAGCACGCTGCCCCGCACGCTGTCCAGCACGCTGCCCAGCACGCTGTCCCGCACGCTGTCCCGCACGCTGCCCATCACGCAGTCCCCCACGCTGCCCAGCACGCTGTCCCGCACGCTGTCCCGCACGCTGCCCATCACGCAGTCCCCCACGCTGTCCAGCACGCTGCCCCGCACGCTGACCCATACGCTGTACTGCGCGCTGCCCATCACGCTGTCCAGCACGCTGCCCCGCACGCTGTCCAGCACGCTGTCCAGCACGCTGCCCCAATTATTCGCCAGCGCAATTACATCATCAGTGATTTTTGGGGGTGGCAACGTGAGCGGATTAACTGGGAAAATCGCCTCAGATAACAGATACCCGCACCGGGGCTCATGTGCTTTGGCGAGGTCGATAATCTCGTCTTGGAAAACTTCCCGCACTAATTCCATATATTCCCACCTCCGCTTGAAGATAGGATCGACGTTTACGTTTTTACCCCCAACGGCAACCTCGAATATGCGGCGTCCGGGGCGATAGGAGTAGGTTAGGCCTTCGATCCCTGTGGCGTAGAAACCACGGGAGCATTCATTCTCGGGGTTGGGGTCGAAATCGTCGCAGACATATTTTTCCCCGACCTTAAACTTAAACTTTTGGAACGGGCTGACCATATCGTCCAGAACAATCTTGAACAATCTCTCGTCTGTCATTTCATCCTCCCCTTGCGCATCCTGCGCTTGACCGCGCAATCGAAGCATAGGTGAAAATCGCAGTGGTTTTGGGTGTGCGGATGGCCATGCTGTCCGATATAGCGTCCGCAGTCTGCGCACCGCCCCAGCAATCCGGTGTAAACGTTGGGAGTTGATTGGCGTTGGCGTTTGCGCAGTTTCGCGGCCAGACACACCAGCAGATAGCCGAGCAGCAGGAGAGCGCAGAGTGCGCCACCCACTATGATTGGTAGGTTTTGGGCGGTCATGCTTCACCTGCCTTTTTGGCTTGCTTGGCGTATTTTTCCCGCAGATGTGCCAGCAAAATAGCCTTGTCGGGGTATTTGGCAAGTGCCTTTTCTCTGGCTGGTTCGAACACATAAACCGCCGCCAAACCCTTCTCGATAGCATCGTCTATCTCGTCCGGGGTCATTTCCTCTATCGGTTTAGGTTGTGGATGAGCAGTCAGTTTTTTCTCCAAGTCCAGCATTGCCACAGTATCACCCTGTTCTGCGGCGGCATCGTATATTTCCGCAAAGTTGGCACGTTTATCGGGGTTAAGTGTGGCAACATCCAATAGTCCCCTTACACGAGCGGCAAGGATGGAAAAGTCCTCTGTTTGGGGAACGGCGGGGCTGTCTATCATATCCCGTTCGTGTTCGGTATAGGGGATGCCGCCCAATTCATCAGGGAATGCCAGCCGGAAAGCCTGGGCGGTGGCGACCTTCTCCAGCATAAAGCGGGGCATCTTTTGCCAGATTGGGCTGGAGCCGTTGAACTCGGCAAGGTATGCGGTGTGGCGAAGCGGGTGTGTCCAGTCCTTCCGGTAGATGATTACGGTGGCGGCAAGGTCTTTCCCTTCGCCAGTAACCGTCTTTTCCCATCCGTCCAGCAAGCCGGAACGTTCCGCACGCTTCAGATAGACCTCGTAGCCGACTATGAGGTTGAACTTGTCCCCGTATTTGATGGCGTATATTTCCCGCTTGAATGGGTTCAACCCGTAGGCGGATGCTATCTCGATGAACTGATCTTTTTGTTGTGCAGTCAATGATTTTGCCAAACCCATAGCATCCAAGTACTTGATGCACTCGGATTTGATGTCAATGCCGGCAGTAATCTCATTCATTGTTATCTCCCTTGTGCGGTGTGTTCCGCACGGTATTTGTTGATGCTTTCGGCCTCGGTGAACGATTGCTCCCGGTTCAGCCTGGTATTGCGTGCAGCCATCTGGTGGCGGTTGCCGTTGGGGACGGGGTGCGGTTTATGACGGCGGTGTTTCATTTCGCCACCTCCACCAACTTTCTGCCGTTAACTCGCTCGTATGTATCGTGGAGCAATACATCGAACGAGTAGTCCACATAGTGTTTGTGGGCCTCGTCGAAATCCTCGCCGATCACATACATCATCCGGGAGATTCTTTCGATTTCTGAATAGCTGGATTTTACCAGCCACGCCAGCCAACAGTCGACACAGAACTGCCGCGCCTTGCCGTCTATCATTTCCACTATGGAGTCATCACCCCGGTTTTTTTCGCAGACTGAACACCAGTCTGGATCTCTACTGTAGTCGTGGGTGTCGACATACAGGGGGTCATCGTCCTCGCGAGGGTCGGGACCGTAGTCCTCGGACCCGTGAGGGGCTGTGTATCCGGGATAGGGTTGGTTTATCATGGTTACCTCCACAGGCCAGCGTAATACGCCAGCCATATGATTTTGTGCGCCGCTAACATCCCAGCGGCCAGGATCAGCCCGCCGATGAGCGCATCGCCCCAGGCGGTGTGTGAAATTCTTGACAGGGTTGTGAGTATTTTTTTCATTGTTCTAACCTCCTTATGGTTTAGATTATTGAAAAGGACTCACTCTATACAGGAACCAAATTACAGGATGTTGAAATCCTGTCAAGAGATTTTTTCAAAATTTTGTAATTTTTTTCAGCGCAAGGGCGAAAACCCTTATTAGACCAGCGTTGAAGGGAGCCAACAATGACAGGCGGAACACTAAAAGACCTACGCAAAAAACATGGTTTGACCCTTAAGCAGGTCAGCGAGCGGACAGGCATATCCTTGTCTCTGCTATCCATGTATGAAGGAAATAAGGTTAAACCCTCCGCTGTAAATCTGGCAAAATTATCTACAACCTACAATACAACAATGGAGGCTATGATGAATGATCCCGCCCGTGGCGCACCAGAGCAGGTAATTGGAAAAGCACCAGACATCCACGATCAGTTTGATGACACCCTGTTTGTTCAGCAACAAGGTATTATCGCCGAGCAGAATCACACAATTAAACTGCAATCTGAATCTATCTCAAAATTGGTAACCATATTGAGCCAAGTTAAGTAAGCGCCGCATTATTCACGCAGTCCCCTCCCACGTGGAGGGGATTTTTTTGCCCATGAATTTCAAGATAATGGAAATTCTACTTGACAGATTTCAGCATCTTGAATATATTGTTATCAGAATAACGCCATACTCCCGGTCAAGTTACGCTCCGCGCGGCCGGGATGATGAAGGGAGCAGAGTTTCACGGGTTGGGCGGTTCCGCATCCGACCGCCCGACCCAAACTAACAGGATGCGATGATGCAGAAAATGGCAAGCAAACGAATAATCTCCGATGCGGTCTGGAGGGATGCCTGGTTTCAGGGCTTATCACCCCACGAAAAACTCATCTGGATCTATATACTGACCAATGAGCATCTTGAAATCTGTGGCATCTACGAACTGACAATCAAGACTATCCAGATGGAATTGGCAGGTGATGACGAAGAAATCCCGCGCGATAAAATCAAGGATGTTTTGACTAAATTCTCGGACGCCGGAAAGATCTTGTATCAGGATCACTATATCGGCATCATTAACTGGCATCAGTATAACAATTTCCTCAATAACCCCAATTTTGAGCGTAATATCGCTAACGCCGTTAAAGCACTCCCGGAGTCCGTCAGTTCAGCGTTTGTGCCTGTCGTGTTTAGCGACAAATTGAACGCCGTTATAACGCCGTCCCAACGCCGTCCCAACGCTGTAATAATTAACAATAAGAATAAGAATAAAACTAAGCAACAACAACAAGAACAACAACAAGAATACAAACAACAACAAAGCAATAAGACCAAAACCCTCGACGCTCCGCCCGACCCTAACAACGGCGGCCCTGATCCCGCGGAACTTGCTGCATCTCTTGCTGCCTTGCGTGCGGAAGAAGGTGGCGTGCTTGCTGCTGCGCTAAAACATGACTCCGAACCTAAACCCGTTGAAGGGTTTGACCGCGTTGTGGAGTTAAATCATAGCATCCGCCGAAAAATAGATGAGGGCGGTTACCAGGGCGCACCTGGCTGGAAGCCTGACGATGGCGCTATACAGCGGGCGCAACAATTAGAACTCCGTAACAGACACGCTACAGAACTCAGGATTGAAAAAGAAAAAAGGGCCGACCCCATGTGGTGGAAACAATACGTTACAGAGGAGGTTACGTTGGCAAAAATCGGTAAACTACAGGATACTTGGGAGAACAAACCCGCCTATAAGGGCGTGGTGATGGAAGCGATTAACAGCCTGTACGGAAGAAAGGAACCTGCCGGAGTGGGGCTTATCGTTAATTTGGTCAAAGACAAACGGAAACAACGGGACGAGGAGAACAAATGACCTACCACGAGACCAAATCCGGCGTCCTGTATTGCGGTGACGTATTGGCTACCCTGCGTTCGTTACCAGATGAGATTGTGAACTGCTGTGTCACCAGTCCGCCATACTGGGGACTGCGGGACTATGGGACAGCAACGTGGGTAGGCGGGGATGCTGAATGTAGCCACAAGACAGGACGCTTTGAGTATTCCGTCAGCAAAATGCAAGCAGGCAATAATGGATCGGCTGGGCATCAAGCGAGAGATAAATGCCCCAAATGCGGAGCAATCCGCAAAGACCAGCAACTCGGCTTGGAGAAAACGCCAGAGGAGTATGTTGCCAATATGGTTCAGCTATTCCGAGAAGTCAAGCGGGTGCTTAAAGATGATGGAGTGCTGTGGCTGAACCTGGGGGATAGCTATGCAAGTAATGGATGTTATTTACATAGCTGGATGGAAAAACACCCAGAAAAGAAACATTTGCACACAAAGAATGCAGAAAAATACAAAGATACTCCTGCCTTTCGTGGTGGCGAGTATAGGATTAAAGCCAAAGACCTTGTTGGCATCCCTTGGCGGGTAGCGTTTGCCTTGCAAGCCGACGGCTGGTGGCTTAGACAAGACATCATCTGGTGTTTGTCGGGCGGCACACATCTGTATGTGAAATCACAGAAGGGCGAAATGCCAATGACGGTTAAAGATATGGCGAGATTAGACCCAAGCACAGTAAAACTATGGAATGGCAAAAAATGGACACAACTGCTTGGGACATCAAAATCAAGGCGGCGGGGTAACGAGATAGAATTGGTGCTGCGCAGCGGTGAGCGCATATCTTGCACCCCCAACCATAGATTTGAAACACAAGACGGATTAGTGGAAGCCCAAAATATCAATATAGGTGATGTTTTAACTTCATGCAGTTTGCCAGAGCCGGAAGAGCCAAGAGAAACCGCATTAACGTTGGCAGCATGGCTTTGCGGTATTTATATCGCAGAGGGAAGTATGTCGGGGGATACGATACAAATATCCGGTCACGCCAAAGAGGCATCACGATTAGAACTCTTAACCAAGATAGCACACAGGTTTGGCGGACACATAACACACACAATAGATGGGAACAATATGAGTATCAGGCTTTATGGCAAGGTGCTGTGTGCCATCATTGACGAGTTTGTGTCTGGCAAAACCGCCAAAGATAAGTGCTTTAGCACATCAGTTTGGCAATACTCAAACTTTTTTATCAGAGCCATGATGCTTGGCTATTTGCGCGGTGACGGACATATGGATTTAATAAATCATCGCTGGCGGCTTGGATTCACCCGAAACTATAACCTTGAAAGAGATTTACGCACCGCCTGCGCAAGAATTGGATGGCAGATAACACTAAATCCATCAACAACTAAATACGGAGAAAGGATGTTCCCAACATTTAGGGGCGAAATTCGGTATAGAAAATCAGATCACCACAACTGCAAAAGTAGAAATGAGGTAGTAGAAATCAGAAAAGCACGTTGCAGATATGTTTATGACATCGGGGTAGCGGACGATCCACACTTATTTGCGCTGGCAAGCGGCATATTAACCCATAATTCAAAACCCAACCCAATGCCGGAATCCGTGACCGACAGGTGCACGAAGAGCCATGAGTATGTATTCCTGATGGCTAAGAATGCGAAGTATTACTATGATGGCCACGCCATCAAGGAAAAGGCCAATTACGACGGACGCAATGACGAGGTAATGAAAGGCTCGCCCAAGTATGCGAATGGCTTCAGGCCTTGCAACGGAGTCAATACACTTGCGATAGTCGGTCACGAACGTTGGCCGCACAAAGATGAAGAAGGCAACAGGCTGCGCAACAAGCGCTCCGTCTGGACAGTAACCACCAAGCCGTTCAAGGAAGCGCATTTCGCCACATTCCCACGAGACCTAATCAGGCCAATGATACAGGCAGGATGCCCCGCCGGTGGCGTGGTTTTAGACCCGTTTATGGGTAGCGGAACAACTGCGATAGAGGCGATATATCAAGGCAAGCGATACATCGGCATAGACCTGAACCCGGAATACTGCGAGATAGCCAAGCGCAGGATAGACGCGGAACTGGAACAGACGGAGATAGACCTATGACCACCGCAACCATCCGCTGGGCTGAGTTCGAAATGCGCAAGGAATACGCCAGCATCACCGCACACGGACGCTGCGTGTATTGTGGGACAGAGGCGCACAACTACCACCACAGATTCACGAACAGGGAGCTGGTGCTGGTATGCCGCAGATGCCACCAGTTACAACACCTATTCAAAGACGCAATCAAAGTAGCGAAAGCAAAGGAGATAAACAATGGACACACGAAATTGGATTGACAAGACCGAGACATTCACGAACGTCCGAATGGAACTCGTTTCCATCGGCATCTGGAAAAACGCACAAGGCGAACTCAAGGCGTGGAAAGGGCTGTTTGAGGTCGGAGCAGACCTCAAGTATTCGCAACTATTCTGGCTGGATAAGCACCCCGACCCAAGCAAACTCGCAAACCTGTTAGGCAAGACCGTGATTGCTGACATCCTGCTGAATGAGAAGGGGTATCAGTATATCTCCAACTTGAAACCCGCAACCGACCAGCCACACCACACAACTACTGCCGAGTATCTGGACACCCTGCCGGAGATGCCAGACCCGGACGAAATACCCGAAGACGATAGCGTCCCGTTCTAACCCACCTTTCCAGCGTATAGAGTGATAATGGCATCCGCCCGTGATGAAAGCCCTCTGCTCAGGCAAAGAGCAGAGGGCTTTTGTGTTAGTTGGGAATTATCCTATCAAGTATTCCTCGATACTGGGACGCTGCCATCTTTTTTTTTGGCGATACGCCCCAAACGCAGGAGCAGCAAGGATTCAGGGCGCAGAAAAAAAAATTGGGGAAAACGGGAAAATGAGGGTGAAAGCAGATTGTATGTCTAAAAACACCCCCTAAGTCTGATATAACAATAGGGGAATATATTTTATGACTGAAAGCGAATATACTGAACTATACACGGCAACATGGAAAAAGACGGTCAATCTGTGTAAGAAACTGCTTGGGACCGAATACATAGCAGACGCGGATGACTGCGCACAGGAAGCTTTCATCGAACTATGGAAGAAGAGGGAAGCAGTAACTGTTCCTGCCGAACAATGGGTGAACGAAACAGCGCGCCGCAAATGCCTGCAGGTTCGGGAACTCGGACAGCGTTACGACCAGTGGGGAATGCCGCTGGAGATGGAGGGCGTAATTCAATGTGCCAGACGATTGAAATAGCGATATGCTGCCTATCCGATGCTGACCAAATCCTGATCCGTGAATATTACTATGACGGGGAAACGCAAACCGAGATTGGCAAGCGCAGGAAATGCTCACAACGACACGCCGGACGCCTCATCATCAGAGCCACCAACCGGCTCCGCGACATACTAAACGAGCTGAACGCGTGATACGCATCACACCCGGCTCCGAACGGCCCGAATGCAACTGCGCCACCTGCGAGGCTAACCTGGTATGCGAGTGGGTGCGCGGCATAGCGAAATCAGACCGCGCCAAATACAGATGCCGAAACTACGCAAACGCCAAACTCGGCTATCATTGGGATGGGAACCGCTGGAGGACGATTGACTAATAACGACCGAGAATCACTGCTGCACCTGCTGGAGAAACTCCAGAACGCCCAGGCAGAACTGCGCATTGTGGCCGACAGATGCGACTCGTTCGACCTCGAATACGCGAACAACAAACTGCTGGCCGCGATACACGCGCTGAAGGAGAGCATTCGTGAAAAATAACCCCAACGCCGAACTGCACAGCACCACCTGCGATTGCGGCAGATCAATCTGGGTGCCACGCGGCTCACACGATCATTTCATGTGCCCAGGATGCTACTCACGCTGGCAGAAACAGCAGGATGAGAGATACACCCGCACCGGGCGCAGGGACGACAGAGATGTGCCACACCCGGCGCCGCTGAAGCAATACTGATGCCGAAACTGGACAAACTCCGCGACCTGCTGGCAGACAACAAAGACCTGTGATGTATCGCGCCACCCCCGAACAACGCCACGCACAGCGCGGCTGCCACACCTGCGAAGCTAACATCACCTGCCAGTGGTGCAAGGGCATCGCGCAGAGCGACCGCAGCCTATTTATCTGCCGGAACTACACGAATAGAGGGAAGGATCAGAATGGCGACAAAAGACCCAAACGCTGACCTGCACCGCGCCCCGTGCGACGGAGGCTGCGGACAATCAATCTGGATGCCGCGCAACAAAAACGGAGATCAGTTCCTGTGCCGGGAATGCAGAGAGCGGCTCGAACGCGAGAGATACCTGAAATACGGACACCTGAATAAGCAGAATGGCTGACAAAGTAACGCCCAAGCAAGAAGCATTTATCCGCGCCTATGTGAAAAATGGGCAAAATGCAACTAAGGCGGCGATGATTGCCTACCCGGATGCCGATGCAGATTCGGCGAGAGCAATGGGGTCTGAAAACCTTGCAAAACTTAACATTAGGCAGCGCATAGAGGACTACAGGGATGAGGTTCAAAGGCTTAATAATCTTGAGGTTAGCGATACACTAAAGGACTTGCAGTTAATCATCGATACTCCGGGAGTAAAACCTGAGACAAAACTACGGGCGATGGAACTCAAGGGAAAGATTATCGGAGCATTCATAGACCGCACGGAAAACAAGAGCACCAACGAGATAGTCGTTAGGGATGCTTCCGTGGACGAACTGGTGCAGGATTGGGCTGATGACGCAGGAAACGCTGAGAAAGGCAACTCGTAACCGCTATGCCGCCGATTGGAGATACCCAATCCAAAAAGGCAAAATCAAGATTAAGACCAAGGATATGCGCTTGATACCGCTGGTCCCAAACGCTGTCCAGCAGCGGCTCATCGACCTGATCTGGGACACGGAACAGGCAGGGAAACCCGTGCGGATAATGATCCCGAAAGCCAGACAGCACGGGATTAGCACTATCACCGAAGCCATTATCTATGCGAAAACAGCATTTCAGCAGAATGTCAACGCCATCATAGTCTGCGATAAGTCGGAACACGCCGCCAATATTTTCGAGATGGCGAAACTGATGCACGAACAGATGAATCCAGTTATCCGCACCGAGACCCACCGCCGCAATGCGTTTGAGTTGGCATTCTCAGAGAATCACAGCAAGATCGAGATTGGCACGACTGGACGCTCCGGCACGTATCACCTTTTCCACAGCAGCGAAACCGCGTATTACACCGATGCGGAGAACACTATGCTGGGTGTACTCCAGACCGTGCCGAACATCCCCGGCACGATGGTGATAATGGAATCCACGGGCAATGGCGTGGGGAACTATTTTGAAGAACGCTGCCAGCAAGCCCAGCGCGGCGAGATAGACTATGACCTGTTTTTCATACCCTGGTTCGAAAACCCAGAGTATAGCCTACCGATCGCCGAGAACGAAGAATTAGTGCCACAGAGCGCGGGATCGTTCGGGGATGAGACATATTATCAGCGCGAGTTCGATCTATCG
>Ga0209310_1003158_pt1 | contig 9909 bp, 8 predicted proteins | sample AD_UKC030_MetaG_FD_184415 | JGI IMG/M metagenome (GOLD analysis project Ga0209310, IMG submission 184415) | Active sludge microbial communities of municipal wastewater-treating anaerobic digesters from USA - AD_UKC030_MetaG (SPAdes) (version 2) | ecosystem: Engineered > Bioreactor > Anaerobic >... | reverse complement strand
TGCGCCGCCTGGTCGCCCGCTGGATGCGCTGGCGCAGCCATGCCCGCCAGCAGCGCAACGACAACCCCCAATACGCCGACCTGCAGGCCGCCGCCACCGACGACTTCCTGCGCGATCATGGCTACGTGACCTTCATCCACGGCCACACGCACCGGCCGGCGAAGCACGACCACATCGTCGATGGCATCCACGTCGAGCGCTGGGTGCTCGACGACTGGCACGAAGACCGTGGCGAATGCCTGGTCTGGGATGGCGAGACGCTACAACGCGAGGCCATCCTCGCTGAAAATCGGCCTTAAAACGGTGTCGACCGCAACCAACGCCCTCGCCGCGCTGCGCGACGTCTTCGGTTACCCGGCCTTCCGCGGCGCCCAGGCCGAGATCATCGACCACGTTTCCGGCGGCGGCGACGCGCTGGTACTGATGCCGACCGGCGGCGGCAAAAGCCTCTGCTACCAGATTCCCGCCCTGCTCCGCCCCGGCTGTGCCGTCGTCGTCTCGCCACTGATCGCGTTGATGCAGGATCAGGTCGATGCCCTGACCCAGCTCGGCGTCAAGGCCGCCTGCCTGAACTCAACGCTCGACTGGCGCGCGGCGCAGGCGGTCGAGCAAGCCATCTTCAACGGCACCCTCGACCTCGTCTATATCGCCCCCGAACGCCTGCTGCTCGACCGCACGCTGGCCATGCTCGACGCGCTGGACGAAGCCGGCAAGCTGGCGCTGTTCGCCATCGACGAAGCGCACTGCGTGTCGCAATGGGGCCACGATTTCCGCCCTGAATACCTGCAGCTCTGCGCCCTGCACGAACGCTATCCGAAAGTACCGCGCATCGCGCTGACCGCCACTGCCGACCAGGCGACGCGCAGCGAAATACTGGTCCGCCTCGGCCTGGGCGAAGCCCGCGTCTTCCTCTCCAGCTTCGACCGCCCGAACATCCGCTATACCGTCGTCGAAAAGGACAACGCGAAGAAGCAGTTGCTCGGCTTCCTGACCGGGCGCAAGGGCCAGGCCGGCATCGTCTATTGCCTGTCGCGCAAGAAGGTCGAGGAAACCGCCGAATGGCTGTCGGCCCAGGGTTACCCGGCGCTGCCCTACCACGCCGGCCTGCCCGCCCCGACGCGCGCCGCCAACCAGCGCCGCTTCCTGCGCGAGGAAGGCCTGATCATGTGCGCCACCATCGCTTTCGGCATGGGCATCGACAAGCCCGACGTGCGCTTCGTCGCCCACCTCGACCTGCCGAAAAGCATCGAGGCCTACTACCAGGAAACCGGCCGCGCGGGGCGGGATGGCGAACCGTCAGAAGCGTGGATGGCCTATGGGATGCAGGACGTTGCATTGCAGCACGCCCGCATCGCCGAATCGGGTGCCGGCGAAGGCCAGAAAATCCTCGAAGCGCAACGCCTGACAGCCCTGCTCGCCTACTGCGAAGCACCCCGCTGCCGCCGCCAGGCGCTGCTCGACTACTTCGGCGAAGAACGCGAAGCCTGCGGCAACTGCGATGTCTGCAGCGAGCCGCCCGAGCTGTGGGACGGGACGCTGGCTGCGCAGAAGGCGCTGTCGGCCATCTTCCGCACCGGCATGCGCTTTGGCGTCACGCACCTGACCGATGTGCTGCGCGGCAAGGCGAGCGACAAGGTCAAACAGTGGAACCACGACAAGCTGCCGACCTTCGGTGTTGGCAGCGACCTCGACGACCATGGCTGGAAAAGCGTTTTCCGCCAGCTCGCCGCCGCCGGACTGGTGCATGTCGACATGGCCGAACACGGCGCGCTGCAACTGACCGAGGCCGCGCGCGAAGTACTCAAGGGTCAGCGCAGCGTACAGTTGCGCCGCCCGGCCAAACGCAAAACGCCGCAACCGAAAGCCAGCGTCGTCTACAGCGACCTGACCCCTGCCGACGAAGCGCTGTTCCAGTTGCTACGCCGCTGGCGCGCCGACACCGCGCGCGAACAAGCCGTTCCCGCCTACGTTATCCTGCACGACAAAACCCTGCGCGAACTGGCCGAAGTGCGCCCGACCAGCCACGGGATGCTCTCTGGCATCACCGGCATGGGTAGCGCCAAGATCGAGCATTATGGCGAGGAATTGCTGGCGCTGATCCGCGATGCCGGCTGACTATCGGCTGTCTCAGTTCGACCCACTGCTGACCTTCGCGCTGTCACCGATTGGGCGGCAGGTTACAAACCTTTCTGCGGTCGCTCCAAGCAACTGCTTAATGTCAATTCCTCAGATAATCCCGCCGTTGGGGAACTCTAAACTCTACACGAACGTCGTTGTCACGCAGGTTGGATTCTCTGACTAAATAGTCGCTTTCATTCGCTGGTTCAGGAGAAATCGAACCCACGCCGTAAGTGACGACACTGCAAAAGTGGACCTTCAACGCGTTGCTATGCTCGACCTTCATTTCGTATCCAGTCGATAACATGCTGTTTGCCAACAGGAGAGTACCTACTTAAGTGTGGAATGCCGACAACGAATACCTCTCCCCAAGGCAAATGAGCATTAAACCCCTTTAGTGACCAGTTACCGTGTTCAGCCGGTGCGCAACGCTGGCTTCCCCCGTATAGGGAGTGAATATATCCATAGGGTGAAAAACTCGAGTTACCAAACGTGAGTATGAGGCGGGGTCGAACGATACTAAGGAGAGCTTCGTGCACAGGCCAGCACTTGTTGGCGTGCTCAATCGAAACACCGTTGGCATCTCTGCTTTGCATGAATATGAGATTGCTCGAGAGAACTTCTCGGGGATCAATTCCAATGTTGCCGAGAAGCCATGCAACCCTTTTTTGGAGAGGGGCTTGGCCCGGCTCATACGAGCCAGCCTCGTTTTCCCACGCCTCGTCCAAATAAGCGTTTTCATCCTGAGTCAGTATCTTATCTAAGCGCTCCCTGAGTGACGGCCCGCCACAGCCACCGGGGTTTAAGCCCAGAAAATAAACTTCACCCGGACGAATGGTTTCGTGACTGCTATACAAAAATGTTCCTGAATTTCCCAATTGCCCTTTTAACGCACCGGCTGCGATTTCAGGAATGTCGTGCTTTGTTACTAACCTCATTGGCATAACTCTCCTATCCTCCAGCAACCGTGAGTTGTAATTCCGATAATTTTTGCATGTTAATCAATCACCGACCTTGTGATCAACCTATCCCAAATGAATTTTCTCATGCGATTATCTGAATCGCACAATATTCAAATCGCTTAAAACGACCAAAAGCCTGTTGAAGTAGCAGCAGCACATCTTGCTGCTGGACTCAACTTCAATGGGAATTCCACATGAACATCCAAAGCATCAATAGTCATCTCGACGTCTTCGAACGTGACGCCGGTATCTGCCGTTACTGTAATGAAGACCTTTTGTGGTCGTATTCAATTTTCGCATCCGCAAGACTTGACCGCCTCTCGACAACGTCCGATGGCTGGGTTACATGCTGCGCAGCCTGCTACCGAGAACTCAAAGAATGTAGCCTTGAATCCTTCGACCAGCGTAGAGAGTTTGTTCAACAACAGACCCGGATTGGAATTGAACAGCACCGTGCAATTGCCCAAAAAATCAGACCGAATGGCAAACGATCCAGCGTTCTTGCCCGGTTGGTTCAGGCAGGGGTACTACGGAACGGGGACGTAATCTCTCTGGACAACATTCTCCCAAGCTTTCTGCAACATCCGCCGGGAGATCCAGCCTATCTGGCGATTGTCCATTGTCATCCAAATTGGGAACAAGAACTGATCTACCTGCTCGATGGCAGTCTGAAAGAACTCGGGGCGCTGACGTTTGATATTTTTCAGCGTGGGCACGTGTCGGCCCCTTATCGCAAAACCCGGTTTAGCTGGAGCGTGTGTCCTTACGACCATTGGGTCACGCAGTTTAATGTCAGCTTGACGGAGTTGCGGGTTCGGCTGGATTGGGATGATTTACCCTCTGACGTGGAAAGGAATCGCTTACCGGATGTTGTCGAGGAATTTAGTGGCGATGATGATCCATCTTTAGACGTGGCAAAGGCCGTGTTGCCGGACGGAGAAGAGTTTCCTGTGAGTTTCCTGCAGAGGCGCTTTCGGATTGGCTACTCCCGGGCATGTACGCTATATGAGGCGATTCTATCGATACGATCCAAATCATCCCGGATTTCGTAGCCCGATAGCGACCGCTTCTCCTTGCAATCTGTCATCGTTGCATCGAACAAACCAATGACGGGAACGGGTCGGGTGCTACCGGCCACTCAACTTAACCAGAGCCAACGGCGGCATTGGCCGAGGTGCTTCCGTAGGCCATCGGTCAGGTTCCAGACTGGAGCAGCCGTTCGGCTGTCCGCTTGAAGGAAATGCTGAACGACGGCAGTTGGCCGATGCTGTTGAAAAACCTGTTTTCCGAGCCGCCCCTACCCGCCAAAATGGTGGTTGTTTGGGATTGGAGCCCAAATTCGGGGTGGCAAGACAGGTTGTTTAGGTCATTTCATCCATTTTCCAGTGCGACGGGCGCAACTATCCCGCCAAGGAGTCGAGAAGGGCTGGCCAGTTTGACCAGTCGGCGCAGATTCTGAACAGTGGCGGCCAAGGTGAATTCATCGCTGGCACCGCTCAATCCGCGCAAACGCAACCTGTCCAGCTTGAGAATCCGTTTGAGGTGGGCAAAGAGCATCTCCACCTTCTTGCGTTCGCATCGCGACTGCTTATATTGCGTTGTTTTTGCAATGTCGCGCGCCACATCCCGGGCATCCTCGTAGATGCTGCGGGCAATTTTGCGCATCGGCGTATTCGGGCAGCACCGCGTTTTTTCCGGACAGGTTTCGCAGTCACGCTGGCTTGCCCGATAAATGATCGTGTCGGCCTTGGTGATGCCGTTGCGGGGTGTCTTGAACGGACGGCGATCACAGCGCAGGGCCTTGCCGGCGGGGCAGCGGTATTCATTGGCTGCGCCATCCCACTGGAAATCGCTACGGGAGAAGGTGCCATCCTTGCGCTCGGTTCTATCCCACACGGGAACATGCGGTTCGATAGCCTTCTCATTGACCATCCAGGCCAGCATTGGCGCCGTGCCGTAAGCAGTATCGCCGATGAGGCGCTGTGGCGTCAGGTCGAAACTCGCCTCGACACGATCGATCATGAGCTTGGTTGACTCGACCTCTGCCGTACGATGCGCCGGTGTCGCTTCCACATCCAGGATCACGCCATGGGCGACATCGATCAGGTAGTTCGTGGAGTAGGCAAAGAAGGCTGGCCCGCCGGGTGCGGCCGTCCAACTAGATTGCGGGTCGGCGAGCGAAATACGCTTTGGGATGGTTGCACCCAGCGCTTCGTTGTCCAGTCCTTCCAGATATTCGCGTACAGCTCGCTTGCAGTGGGCCGGATTCTGCCAGACATGAGGTTCATCGCCCGGCATGGCCAGCTTGGAGCCTGCCTCGGCCTCAATAATGCTGGCATCTACGGCAAAGCCTTCGCCCTTGACCAGACCGGCGGCCATGCAGGCACGCACGACTTTGTCAAACACCCAACGAAACGTCCCGCTCTCACGAAACCGCCCGTGGCGATTCTTGGAAAAGGTCGAATGGTTCGGTACGACATCTTTCAGACCGAGGTGGCAGAACCAACGGTAGGCCAAGTTCAGGTGCACTTCCTCGCATAATCGCCGCTCGGAACGGATGCCATAGCAGTAGCCAACGACCAACATCCGGATCATCAACTCTGGGGCAATTGAGGGGCGCCCCGTGTGGCTGTAATACTCAGCCAGGTGCTGGCGCAGATCGGCCAGGTCAAGGCAACGATCAATACCCCGGAGCAGGTGTTTCTGGGGAACAACAGACTCAAGGTCGAAGGAGTAGAACAGATGGTCTTGACCGCCTGGCTGACGCCCCATCATCTTGACTACCCCGCCCAAAACATGCGATAAGCATATTTTACATCTGGGAGTTTTTCAACGCAATCGGCCGAACTCGGACAGCTCATCCACCTTCCCTCTACCGAGCATCACCGGCAACCCGCTTACGACATACCCATCGAGATCCGAAAAAAGGCTTGACTAGCGGTGCCGGCCGCCGCTGCGATGCAGTTGCGGTCCACCCGGTTTTTGGGGTGAATTCCGGTTTGGAGTCTTGCCCGGCTGTTGCGGCCTGCGCGGACCGCGCGGCGGCTGCACCGGACGCGGGGCAGCGTGGGCCGACGGCTCGAAGCCGGGAATGATCTCGCGCTCCAGCGTGCGTTTGATCAGCTTTTCGATGTCGCGCATGAAAGCGCGTTCGTCATGACTGACCAGCGAGATGGCCTCGCCTTCCATGCCCGCGCGGCCGGTGCGGCCGATGCGGTGCACGTAGTCTTCGGCGATATTGGGGATCTCGTAGTTGATGACATACGGCAGCGAATCGATATCGATGCCGCGTGCGGCAATGTCGGTGGCGACCAGCGCCACCAGTTTGCCGTCCTTGAATTCGCTCAGCGCGCGCGTGCGGGCGCCCTGCGACTTGTTGCCGTGCAGCGCCGCCGACTTGATGCCGGCTTTTTCCAGATTACGGGAAAGCGCATCGGCACCGTGCTTAGTGCGGGCAAAAATCAGCACCTGATGCCAGCCGCGCGTTTCGAACAGATGCAGCAGCAGATCCTTCTTCTGTTCACGGTTGGTTTCGATAACGCGCTGGGTCACCGTTTCGGCGGCCGTGTTGCGCGCCGCGACATCCACCGACACGGGATTGTGCAGCAGGCCGCTGGCGAGTTCGCGGATGTCCGGCGAGAAGGTGGCGGAGAACATCAGGTTCTGGCGCTGCTTCGGCAGCAGCGCAATGATCTTGCGGATGTCGCGGATGAAGCCCATGTCAAGCATGCGGTCGGCTTCGTCGAGCACGAAAATCTCGATGGCGGAGAGATCGACCGTGCGCTGCTGCACGTGATCGAGCAAACGCCCCGGCGTCGCCACCAGGATGTCGACGCCGCGGCGCAGGCCGGCGATCTGCGGATTGATGCCGACGCCGCCGAAGACGGCCAGCGAGTTGATCGGCAAATGCTTGCCATAGGTGCGCACACTTTCCTCGACCTGGATGGCGAGTTCGCGGGTTGGTACCAGGACCAGCACGCGCGGCTTCTTGGTCACGCGGGCCAGATGTCCGTGCGGGCCGCTAACCAGACGGTGCAGGATGGGCAGCGTGAAGCCGGCCGTCTTGCCGGTGCCGGTTTGCGCACTGGCCATCAGGTCATGGCCGGCCATGACGGGGGGAATGGCCTTTTGCTGGATGGGCGTTGGCGTATCGTAGCCCTGCTCGCTGACGGCGCGCAGGAGTTCGGCCTTGAGGCCGAGATCGGTGAATTGCATGGGAACTCCGTGCGGCGGCCCGGCAGGCCGGGCGCCGCGATTGAATCAGATGAGTGAAAGGCCGCGCTCGAGGTCGACCTGCAGGTCTTCAACGGCTTCGAGGCCGACCGCGATGCGCAGCAGGCCTTCGCTGATGCCGGCCGCCGCCCGGGCTTCCGGGGTGATGCGGCCGTGCGTGGTGGAGGCGGGATGGGTGATGGTGGTCTTGGTGTCGCCGAGGTTGGCGGTGATCGACAGCAGCTGGCAGTGGTCGACGACCGTCCACGCCTGCTCGCGGGCGCCCTTCACTTCGAAGGAAACGATGGCGCCGCCGCCCTTCTGCTGCTTCTGCGCCAGTTCGTACTGCGGATGCGACGGCAGGCCGGGGTAGAAAACACGCGCCACCTTGGGATGCGCTTCCAGCCAGCGCGCCAGTTGCAGGGCATTGGCCGACTGGGCTTCGACGCGGATCTTCAGCGTTTCCAGGCCCTTGAGCAGCACCCAGGCATTGAAGGCGGAGAGCGTCGGGCCGGCGGTGCGCAGGTATTTGAACACTTCTTCGGTCAGCTTCTTCGGGCCGCAGACGGCGCCGCCGAGCACGCGGCCCTGGCCGTCGAGGTACTTGGTCGCCGAATGAATGACCAGGTCGGCACCGAGTTCGAGCGGACGCTGCAGGATAGGCGTGCAGAAGCAATTGTCGACGGCAACCAGGATGCCCCGGGCGTGGGCTGTTGCGGTCAACGCCCGAATATCGGCAATTTCCGTCAGCGGGTTGGACGGTGTTTCAAGAAAAAACAGCTTCGTTTCCGGACGAATGGCTGCCTCCCAGACTGCGGGATCGGTCTGCGCCACGAAAGTGGTGCTAATGCCGGTGCGCGACAGGATGTTCGAGAACAACTGCACGGTGGCGCCGAACAGGCCGCTGGAGGCGACGATGTGGTCGCCGTTCTTCAGGTGCGCCAGACAGACGGCCATGATCGCCGCCATGCCGCTGGCCATCGCCACACAGTCTTCAGCGCCTTCGAGCGCGGCGAGGCGTTCCTCGAACATGGTGACGGTCGGGTTGGTGAAGCGCGAATAGACATTGCCCTCTTCCTCGCCGGAAAAGCGCCGGGCGGCCAGCGCCGCGCTCTTGAAGACGAAGCTTGAGGTCAGGTACAGCGCCTCGGAATGCTCTCCGAACTGGCTGCGCTCCTGGCCGGCGCGCACGGCCAGCGTTTCTGGGCGGTAGTCGGGGCGATCGCTGCCGGGCTCTGCCATCAGTCCTGCCCTCCCGACCCCGACGCCAGTTGCAGCACGAGTTGCTGCGCGGCCTGGCCGTCGCCATCGCCGTCTTCGTCGTTGCCCTTGCCGGACTTGCCGCCGCGGTTGCCTTCGACGGCATCGAGGTAATGCTCGTCGATGTCGCCGGTGATGTAGCAACCGTCGAAGCAGGAAGCGTCGAAAACCGTCAGGTCGGACCGAATCGTCGTCACTGACTGCTTGAGTGCTTCGAGATCCTGATAGACCAGCGCATCGGCGCAGATTTCGCGGGCGATGTCTTCGTCGCTACGGCCGGTGGCGATCAGTTCGGCGCGCGTCGGCATGTCGATGCCATAGACGTTGGGGAAGCGCACCGGCGGCGCCGCCGAGGCAAAGTAAACCTTCACCGCGCCGGCCGCCCGCGCCATTTCGACGATTTCGCGGCTGGTCGTGCCACGGACGATCGAGTCATCGACCAGCAACACGCGCTTGCCCTTGAATTCCTGGCCGACGGTGTTGAGCTTCTGGCGCACCGACTTCCGGCGCATGGACTGGCCGGGCATGATGAAGGTGCGGCCGACATAGCGGTTCTTGACAAAACCTTCGCGGAAAGGGATACCCAGCGCCTGCGCCAGTTGCATGGCCGATGGGCGGCTGGAATCGGGAATCGGGATGACGACGTCGATATCCTCGACCGGGATGTTCTTGCGGACTTTCTCGGCAAGCAGTTCCCCCATCGCCAGGCGTGCTTCGTAAACCGAGACGCCGTCGATCACGGAATCCGGCCGCGCCAGATAGACGTATTCGAAAATGCACGGCGCGTAGGTCGGCTGCTGCGCGCACTGGCGGCTGTACAACTGGTGATCGAGGCTGACGAATACGGCTTCGCCCGGCTCGATGTCGCGCACCATCTGGAAACCCAGCGTATCCAGCGCCACCGATTCGGAAGCCACCAGATATTCGGTGCCGGCTTCGGTCTCGTTCTGACCATAGACCAGCGGACGGATGCCGTACGGATCACGGAAGGCGAGCAGGCCGTAGCCGGCGATCAGCGCGACCACGGCATAGGCACCGCGGCAACGGCGGTGCACGCCGGCCACCGCCTGGAAAATACTGTCGACGTCGAGTTCGTAACCGTGCGCGGCCGACTGCAGTTCGTGCGCCAATACGTTGAGCAGGACTTCGGAATCGGAATTGGTGTTGATGTGGCGGCGGTCGAGCCGGAACATCTCGCCCTTCAACTGATCGGCGTTGGTCAGGTTGCCGTTGTGCCCAAGCACGATGCCGAACGGCGAATTGACGTAAAACGGCTGCGCCTCGGCGAAATTGTAGGCCGAGCCGGCGGTCGGATAACGGACGTGGCCGATCCCCCAGTTGCCCGGCAGGGCGCGCA
>Ga0209310_1003149_pt1 | contig 9927 bp, 12 predicted proteins | sample AD_UKC030_MetaG_FD_184415 | JGI IMG/M metagenome (GOLD analysis project Ga0209310, IMG submission 184415) | Active sludge microbial communities of municipal wastewater-treating anaerobic digesters from USA - AD_UKC030_MetaG (SPAdes) (version 2) | ecosystem: Engineered > Bioreactor > Anaerobic >... | reverse complement strand
AAGAATTTCGCGCGGGCGAAAGTGCTGAAGACCATCTGCCAGCACCTCGAAACCGCGCTGCAGATCGACAACGGAAAATACACACAGCAATGAGCGATACCCCTTACGACGAGCATTTCGTCTCCTGGTTCCGGGCCGTCACGCCCTATATCAACGCCTTTCGCGGCAAGACCTTCGTCATCGCCTTCGGCGGCAAGGCGGTGGCCAGCGAATTTGCCAAGACGCTGGCCTACGACGTCAATCTGCTGGTCAGCCTCGGCATCCGCCTGGTACTGGTGCATGGCGCGCGGCCGCAGATCGAGGAAGAGCTGCGCGAAAAGAATCTGGAGTCGATTTACCACCGCGGCTACCGGGTGACCGATGCCGAAGCGCTGGATTGCGTGCTCGACGCCGTCGGCAGCGTCTATCTCGAAATCGAGGCCATGCTGTCGCAGGGGCTGCCAAACACGCCGATGGCCAACAGCCGTATCCGTGTCATCGGCGGCAATTTCATCACCGGCCAGCCGATCGGCATCCTCGACGGCATCGACATGCAATACGCCGGCAAGGTGCGCAAGGTCGATGCCGAGGGCATCAATGCCCAACTCGGCCTCGGCAACATCGTGTTGCTCAACTGCGAAGGGCCGTCGCCGACCGGCGAAATCTTCAACCTGCAGATGGAAGAGGCCGCCGAGGCGGTGGCGGTGGCGATCCGCGCCGACAAGCTGGTCTATCTGACCGACAGTCGGGGCGTCACCGATCCGGCCGGGGGGCTGCTCGATGCGATGACCGCCGACGAGGTCGCCGAAACGATGAAGACTGGCGAGTGGCTGTCGACCGATATCCGCCGCTATCTGCCCTGCGCCCTGCGGGCCAGCCGGTTGGGGGTGGGGCGGGTGCATCTGATCGGTTTCGAGCAGGACGGCGCGCTGCTGCGCGAACTGTTCACCCATGACGGCGTCGGCACGGTGGTCACGCGCGAATCGCTGGAAAGCATCCGCGAAGCCAAGCCGGACGACATCGGCGCGCTGATTGCGTTGATCGAGCCGATGGAGGCCGAAGGCGTCCTCGTCCACCGGCCACGCGAACTGCTGGAACGCGAGATCGACCATTTTTCCATCATCGAGCACGACGGCATCATCGTCGGCTGCGCGGCGCTCTACGGCCATTCCGAAGAAGAGGCCGAGCTGGCCTGCCTGGCGGTCAGCCTCGAACATCGCGAATGGGGCTACGGCGAGCAGCTGATGAAGCGCATCGAGCGGCGGGCCAAGAAGGCCGGTGTCAAGCGCCTGTTCGTGCTGACCACGCGCACCGAGCACTGGTTCGTCGAGCGCGGCTTCAAGCTGGGTACGGTCGACGACCTGCCGGCCAGGAAACGCGATATGTACAATTATCAGCGGCGCTCCAAGGTGCTGTTCAAGACCTTATAATTCGCCGCATCAACCTTCACGGAGTTACCCATGGCACGTACCGTCAATTGCATCAAGCTCGGCCGCGAGGCCGAAGGTCTGGATCTTCCGCCCTACCCGGGTGCCCTCGGCCAGCGCATTTTCGAGAACGTCTCGAAGGAAGCCTGGCAGCAGTGGATCAAGATGCAGACCATGCTCATCAACGAGAACCGGCTCAACCTGGTCGATGCCAAGCATCGCAAGTACCTGACCGAACAGCTCGAAAAGCATTTCTTCGGCGAAGGTGCCGACCAGATTCAGGGCTACGTTCCGCCGAAGGCCTGAGTTCTGAACCAGCTGTAAAGAACCCCGCTGCGGCGGGGTTTCTTTTTTCAGGCGGCGACCGGCTTGCCGTCCGGGCGGATGATGACGATGGTGGCCGAGCGCGGGCGGCCGCCGACCGCTTCCGCAAACTGGTTGGCCGGCCACGCCGAAACGGCGGTCGGCTTCGCCGGGTCGGAGCGCTCGCTGGCCTTTTCGCCAGGGTGCTGGATGTTGACGAACAGCGTCCTGCCATCCGGCGTCGCGGTGATGCCGGTCAGTTCACAGCCTTTCGGCCCGGTCAGAAAGCGGCGGGTTTCACCATTTTTGACGTCGGCGACCAGCATCTGGTTGTTGCCCGGGTTGGCATAGTCGCCCTTGTTCAGTACGCTGGTCGAGACGTCGGTCTGGATCCACAGGCGGCCGCTCTGGTCGAACCACAGGCCGTCCGGGCTGCCGTAGGCATCGCCCCGGATGCTGCCCTGGCGGTTCGGGTCCGGGTGCTGCGGGTCGCCGGCCAGCGCGAAAATGTCCCATTCGAATTCGCTTGCCGCCGCATCGTGGCCGTTTTCGCGCCAGCGGACGATGTGCCCGAAGGTGTTTTCAGGACGCGGGTTGGCGGCGTTCAGGCCAGGCACTTCGGGGGTGCCGCGCTTGGCGTTGTTGGTCAGCGTGACGTAAACCTCGCCGCTTTGCGGATGCACCGCAATCCATTCCGGGCGATCCATTTTGGTTGCTCCGGCGAGGTCGGCAGCCTGGCGGCAGCCTGGCGGCAGCGGATGACGACGTCGCCCTGGTCGCTGAAGCCATTGTCCGCGGTCAACGCGCCATTCGGATACTTTTCGCCATGGCGCAGCGGCAGCCAGCGACCCTTGCCGTCATCGCCGAAGCGCGCGACGTAAAGGGTGCCTTCGTCGAGCAGGCCGGCGTTGCCGGGATTGCCGGCGCGGTAGTGGTCGCGCGAAACGAATTTGTAGGCGTACTCGAAACGTTCGTCGTCGCCCATGTAAACCACGGCGCGGCCGTCGCGGGCGAGCGTGACGGTCGCGCCTTCGTGCTTGAAGCGGCCGAGCGCGGTGCGCTTGACCGGCGCCTGTTCGGGGTGCCATGGATCGATCTCGACGACCCAGCCGAAACGGTTGAGCTCATTGGGATGGCGCGTGGCGTCGAAGCGTTCGTCGTGTTCATGCCAGCGGAAGCCAAAGCCGGTTTCGGTCAGGCCGTAACGCTTCTGGTCGGCGCTGGGTGTTGATGGGCCCTTGAAGTAGCCGTTGAAGTTTTCTTCGCAGGTCAGGTAGGTCCCCCACGGGGTGGCGCCCATGGCGCAGTTGTTGACGGTGCCGAGGACGAATTCGCCGCGCCGGTCAGTTGTCGTGCGCATCGCTTCGTCGCCGCGGGCCGGGCCGCCGATGCGGCATGGTGTATCGGCGGTAATGCGGCGCGCCAGACGGGAGGGGCGGACGACCTGCCAGCCAGCCGTCTGGCGACGGATTTCGATGATCGAAACGCCGTGTGCGGCTTTGGATTTCGCCACTTTGCCGGCATTCCAGTTCTGCATGCCGTCGCTATGCAGCAGGCCGTCGTCGGTGTATTCGTGATTGATGCAGAGCAGGCCGTGGGTTGACGAGGGTTTGCCGTTCTCGACAAAGGGGAAAAAATGCATGCCGTCGTGGTGCATGCCGGCCTGCTGCATCTGGGCAGCGGCATCGTCGCCGGCATCGGCGCGGGCGCGCGGGCCGTCGGAAATCGGGTCACCCCAGGCGTAGAGCAGATTGACTGCGTAACCCTCGGGCAGCATGACGGCATCGGCGGTGGATACCGGAATGCCGGTAAAGGCGTGGATGGCGCCGGCCGCGCGACCGGCGCTGGCGGCCAGGCTGGGTAGCGGAATGCCGGCAGCGACCAGGGCGCCGCCGGTGGCGGTCAGGGCGGCTGCCGAAAGCAGGCGGCGGCGGAACGGGTCGGCCAGCGTGGCGAGGGCTGCGTTGAGGTAGCCCTCATCGGTGCCGGGGTCAAAGCACGAATTGGTCATGTCATCTCTCGTTGAGTCAGTGCCTACAACTATCGCCACTGGATGTTTCAGGAAGGTGACGGTATTACAGGGGTGGCAGTCCGGCCGCCTCGCTTCTACTTCTTCTGGAATCGATAAAGCATCAGGTAGCGGCCGTCGATTTCGCTGCCGCGGATCTCGGCGAAACCGAATTCGCGGAAGCGCCGGGTGCGCGTCGTCGACACCAGTATCCGGCCCGCGTCGAAGCGCTTTGCCAGCCACTCCGCGCGCGCTGCGAGGAGCGCGCGGGCGATGCCTTGGCCGCGCTTGTCGGGGGCGACGGCGGAGAGATAGAGCAGGTGCGTTTTGGCGGCCCAGTCGGCCGCCTTGACGCCACCGACGCCGACGATTCGTCCGCCCTTGATGGCGACGAAGAACTGGCGATAGTAAGGTGGGTCGTCGACCAGCATCTCCCGCGCGATGCGCTCACGGCCATAGCGTTCGGGGTCGGCAAAGGCATTCTCGACCAGGTCGATGGCGGCTTCGAGTTGCATCAGGTCATGCACGTCGAGCGTCCGGATCAGCAGCTTGCTCACGGCGGGCCGTGCCTGAAGTGCGGGATGACCATCCGTTCGGCCGTCTGGCTCGCCGCCAGCCGGTTAATTTCGGATTGCCGGCGCCCGAAGGCGTCGCGCTCGCCGGGCTGGCCGCGGGCGGCCTCGATGCTGCGCAGGCAGCGCCAGCGCTCGCCCCGCCTGGTGGCGAACCGCCGCATCTGCTCCCTGGGGTGATGGGTTCTGCAGCAGTAACAGAACAGCGTGTCGGACATCGCAATCTCCTGCCCATGATGAATTTCCACAAAGGCGAGCATGCGGTTGCCGGATTACAGGAAGATGAAATTTGCGTTTCGCCGGCGGAGTTGCCGTCGCCGCCGGTTGTTGCGGTCGACGGCAAAAAATGGCCGAAAACCGGATTGCCAGGTTGTGTCAGTAGTAGATTTTCGCCAGGTCGAGCGTCGACTGTCGGCCGATGGCGGCGCGCTTGGTGGCCAGCCAGGCCTTGGCGTGTTCGCGACCGTCGTCGTGCAGGCGCTGGAAAAACGACAGGCTGGCGGCGAGTTTGCTTTCGGGCGACAACTCGCTCATCAGGGCATCGGCGCTGATGGCATGGAAGCGCACCTGGCGTACCCGCTGTTCGAGTTGGCCGACCGGTATCCAGGCCTGCAGCCAGCCGGGCAGCCGCGATTCGCCGACGCGTTCGCGCAGGTGGGCAAACATTCGCATCTCGCGCAGGAAGGTCGAGCTGAAGCCCAGTTCGCGCAGGCGCATGCGGATATCCTGGGCCGAATCGGGCGTCTCGCCGAAATGCAGCGGGGTCAGCAGCACGAGCAGGATGTCGGCCGCTGTGCAGTCGTAGAACAGCGGAAAGACCGCCGGGTTGGCGCTGTAGCCGCCATCCCAGTAAGGCTCGCCGTCGATCATCACGGTGCGGTGGATGTTGGGCAGGCAGGCCGAGGCGAGCAGCGCATCGACCGACAGTTCATGGTTGTGGAAGATGCGCAGCTTGCCCGAGTTGGCGTTGGTCGCGGCGATGAACAGCTTGACCGGACTGTGCTTGCGCAGACGCTCGAAATCGATCTGCGCCGTGACGACGTCGCGCAGGGGGTTGAGGTCGAACGGGTTCAATTGCTCGGGCGAGAGATACTCGGTCCATTGCAGCATCAGCTTGAGCGCGGCCGGGATGGCCGGTGGTTCGCCGCCGGTATTGCTGGCGCTGTCGGGGAACGGCGAGCTTTCGGCAACGGCCGTCCAGAAATTCTTCAGCGCTTCGCGGGCGCCGTCGCGCCCGCCGCTCATCAGCCCCTGCGCCAGGCAGATGGCGTTCATCGACCCGGCGCTGGTGCCGCTGACGCCTTCGAAGCCGAGTTGGCCGTCTTCGAGCAGCGCGTCGAGTACGCCCCAGGTGAAGGCGCCATGCGCGCCACCGCCCTGCAGGGCAAGATTGACCGTGGAACGGAGAGGACGGGTGAGAGGCATGAAAATCGGGCTTTCCGGATGGTCGACCGCAACAGGCTACCAGCATTCGCCTGGCGGGGCGAAAAAAAGCCCGGCAGTGCCGGGCCAAAGGAGAGAGAGCGAGTTTCCCTCGTGCGGGATGTCTATCTGGTTGTCGTGCGGCCCCGCCCATTTGGCCTTGTTGTCTGCTTGTTCTCCGTCAGGTTTTCAACAATCTGGTGCACTTCGTTCTCGGCCAGATCGACCGTTTCGACGGCGGCCGCGCTCATGCCGTGCAGCGTGCGTTCAGCCGTTTCGAGCGTGGTGCGCATCGCCGCCAGAGCGATCTCGCCCTCCCACGGGCTGCTTTTCGCGGCCCGGTTGATGGTCGCGAAAACGATCTGGTCGAACGCGCGCACCTGAGCTTCCGCCGACTGGATCAGCGACTTGTGCGTTTCGCCGAGAATTTCATAGGCCGAATCAATCAGCCTGCTGGTGCGGGCGCTGTTTTCCAGCCAGAGGACGGCCGGAAAACTGGTCAGGGAATCGAGTTGACCATGGCCGAATTGCGCGACCTGCTTGCTGCCGTGATGAAGGGCGTCACGGCCGGCGGCGGAGAAGAGGTCGGAGAGGCGCTGGCTGGCCGACAAACAGGTGGAGGACAGGCCGAGCAGGTTATTCAGCGTCTGTTCCCGTGTCTGGGCGACTAGTTCTGGCGACAAAAACATGGGGCACTCCCAGTGGCGATCGATGCCGCCAGATTAGCGCCCGCATGTGACAGGAAAATGAATCAGGCGATGGTTCTGACGCCCTCGGCGGTGCCGAGCAGCAGCACATCGGCCGGACGGACGGCGAAGAGGCCGTTGGTGACGACGCCGGTGATCTGGTTGATCTTTGTTTCAAGGCCCTTGGGGTCGCTGATGGCCAGGTCCTTGACGTCGAGGATCAGGTTGCCGTTGTCGGTGATGAAGCCTTCGCGCAGCACCGGCGTGCCGCCCAGCTTAACCAGTTCGCGGGCGACGTGGGCGCGTGCCATCGGGATGACTTCGACCGGCAGCGGGAAGGTGCCCATGGTGGCGACCAGCTTCGAGCCGTCGCAGATGCAGACGAAGGTTTTCGCGACTGCGGCGACGATCTTTTCGCGCGTCAGCGCGCCGCCACCGCCCTTGATCATGTTGAGGCCGGCGTCGATTTCATCGGCGCCATCGACATAGACCGGGATGTCGGCGACGTCGTTGAGATCGAAGACAGGAATGCCGTGGCCTTCGAGGCGTTTGCGCGTCGCTTCGGAACTGGCGACGGCGCCTTTGTATTTACTTTTGAGCGGGGCGAGGGCGTCGATGAAGAAATTGGCCGTCGAGCCGGTGCCGACGCCGATGATGCTGCCTTCCGGCGCGTTGTTCGCCACGTAGTCGGCGGCAGCCTGGGCCACCGCCTGCTTGAGTTCGTCCTGGGTCATGATGCGCCTCGCTGTTGGGATGGCGGGCATTTTACCTGTCAAAAAAGTTTAACTTGGCGGCTCCTGAAAATCGCTAAACTCGGCATACCATTTTGATGGAGAGAGCCTGATGTCAGAAGAAAAGAATTCGGACGAAAAGAACAGTCCGCCACCTGCGGCAACGCCAGTTGCAGTGGCGCCGAAGCCCCCGAAGAAGTTGCAGCCGCGCGTCGCGCCGAAGCCGGAAGTCGCGGCCGAGGTCGTTGCCAAGGCGCCCGCAGTGAAGAAGCCGGTGGTGAAGAAGCCGAGCAAGCTGGACGAAACCAAGGCGCGCAACAAGAAGGCGCTGGCCGAGGCGCTGGCCAAGGCACAGGCGGTGCAGATCGTCCCGCCATCGGGCACGCCGTCGCTGACCGATCTCCCCAAGGCCGCCAAACCGGCCAAGCCGGTAAAGCCCAAGAAGATCAAGCTGGTCCGTCACAGTTTTTCGATGCCCGAAACGGAATATGCGCAGATCGCGCTGCTCAAGAAGCGCATCGCCGATTTCGGCGGCAAGGCCAGGCGCAGCGAGCTGGTGCGGGCCGGCATTGCCGCTCTGGCAGCCATGAACAACGTCGAGCTGACCACCATCATGGCCAGCGTCGACCGCATCAAGCCCGGTCGTCCGGCGAAGTAGTCCGCCCAGGCAGTAACTATTACTTTTGTTACAGCCTGTCATTCAGCTGTAACAATCGAGGGCTAACCTGCACACTGTTGTCAATCCAACTATGTGCAGGAGTTCCCCATGTTCAAGCAGTCCAAGCTCGTTTCCGCCCTGGCCGTTGCCGGTGTCGCCCTCTTCGGTGCCCAGGCTGCCTTGGCCGACGTCGTCAAGGTTGACGGTTCCTCGACGGTTTACCCGATCACCGAAGCGGTGGCTGAAGAGTTCCAGAAGGCCAAGAAGAACGCCATCAAGGTGACGGTAGGCATTTCCGGCACCGGCGGCGGCTTCAAGAAATTCTGCCGCGGCGAAGTCGATATTGCCAACGCCTCGCGCCCGATCCTCAAGAAGGAAATGGAGGCCTGCAAGGAGGCCGGCATCGAATACATCGAGCTGCCGGTCGCCTTCGACGCGTTGACCGTGGTCGCCAATCCGAAGAACGCCTTCCTCAAGGAAATGACCGTCGAGCAACTGAAGGCGATCTGGGAGCCGGCGGCGCAGGGCAAGATCACCCGGTGGAACCAGGTCAACCCGGCTTGGCCCGATGCGCCGATCAAGCTGTTCGGCGCCGGTTCCGATTCCGGCACCTTCGACTATTTCACCGAAGCCATCGTCGGCAAGGCCAAGTCCTCGCGTGGCGACTACACCGCTTCCGAAGACGACAATGTGCTGGTCCAGGGCGTCTCGCGCGACGTCAACGCCATCGGCTACTTTGGCTATGCCTATTACGCCGAGAACACCGCCAAGCTGAAGGCCGTGCCGATCGTCGAGAAGGCCGGCAAGCCGGGCGTCCTGCCGTCTGAAGCCACCGTCATCAACGGTACCTACCAGCCGCTGTCGCGTCCGATCTTCATCTACATCAACCCGAAAGCGCTCGACAAGCAGGAAGTCAAGGAGTTCGTCGAGTTCTACATGAAGAACGCCTCCAAGCTGACCAAGGAAGTGAAGTACGTGCCGCTGTCGGCCAAGGCTTACACGACCAATATGGAACACGTCGAAAAGAAGAAGAAGGGCACCGTGTTTGGCGGCACTGCGGAAGTTGGCATCACCATCGAAGAACTGCAAAAGCGCGAAGCCAAGATCTGATTCTCGCGCCGCTCCCCACAAAAAGCCCGGCCCCGGAAGGGGCGGGCTTTTATCATAGGGAATTCTCAAAGTGAATTCGCACGCCATGTCTGCAAACAATCCGTCCGACCTGCCAGTGGTCAGTGACCGCCTGGCCAAGAACGCCCTGCGCAACGTCAGCGAGCGCCTGATCGAGGGCCTGCTCCTGTGCGCCGCCGCGGTCTCCGTGCTGACCACGCTCGGCATCGTCTATGTCCTGGTTTCCGAGTCCTTCCACTTCTTCCAGAACGTCAGCATCGTCGATTTCCTGACCGACACCCAATGGACCCCGCTCTTCGATGATGCCCACTTCGGCATCACGGTGCTGGTCTCGGGCACCGTGGTTTCCTCGTTCGTCGCGCTGGCCGTCGCCATCCCGATGGGCACCGTCATTGCCATCTATCTTTCCGAATTCGCCAACTCGAAGGTGCGCGAAGTCGCCAAGCCGATCCTCGAATTGCTCGGCGGCATCCCGACCATCGTCTTCGGCTACTTTGCGCTGCTCGTCGTCACCCCGCTGCTGCAGATCATCCTGCCGGAACTGCCGGGCTTCTCGCTGCTTTCCGCCGGTCTGGTGATGGGCATCATGATCGTTCCCTACATCGCCTCGCTGTCCGAGGACGCCATGCGCGCGGTGCCGATGAGCCTGCGCGAAGGTGCCTACGCGATGGGCTCGACCCGTCTCTACACGGCGCTCCACGTCGTCGTGCCGGCCGCTTTCTCCGGCCTCGCCGCTTCCTACATCCTCGGTATCTCGCGCGCCGTCGGCGAAACGATGATCCTCGCCGTCGCCGCCGGCATGCAGCCGAACCTGACCTGGAACCCGATGGAGCCGGCCGCCACCATCACCTCCTACATCGTCCAGGTGGCGCTGGGCGACCTGCCACACGGCTCGATCGGCTACCAGACCATCTTCGCCGCCGGCCTGACCCTGCTGCTGATCACCCTGGTCTTCAACATCCTCGGCCAGTGGCTGCGCGCCAAATTCCGGGAGAACTACTGATGCAACCGCT
>Ga0209310_1003144_pt1 | contig 9935 bp, 8 predicted proteins | sample AD_UKC030_MetaG_FD_184415 | JGI IMG/M metagenome (GOLD analysis project Ga0209310, IMG submission 184415) | Active sludge microbial communities of municipal wastewater-treating anaerobic digesters from USA - AD_UKC030_MetaG (SPAdes) (version 2) | ecosystem: Engineered > Bioreactor > Anaerobic >... | reverse complement strand
GAATTATTATTCAATTGCACCCCGGGACCCCCGCTTCAAGAATAAGACTGCATCACCGAATTATTATTCAATTGCACCCCGGGACCCTGCTTCAAGAATAAGACTGCATCACCGAATTATTATTCAGCCGCACCCGGGGATCCTCATATCCTCACTCGATCAAAACCACAGCATAGTAATTCGCCGTGCAGTCATAATCGGTGACGACCTCGATCGGAAAGCCGTTATTTCTCGCGGTCTGGTACACGTCGATGCCGCACGCTTCCATGGACGGCCTCGCCTTTTCAGGATGCCTGCACCCCTCCTCCGGGCAGGTCCTGCACAGACTGCAGGGCCCGGAACCGAGCGCCAGGGCCTTGTAATACCCCGCAAGGAATATCTCACGTTCGAGCGAGACCGCGATTTTCGAGAGCTTCCCGAGGCCGGGACTGTGCAGCAGTATGGCCTTTGCATAGCAGTCAAGGGCTCTGCGCGTCTGTTCCGGCGTCGGCGAGTGCGGGGGGCAGCAATAGCTGGATTTATATCCGCTGCAGCCGAACTGGCATTTCAGGCGCACCCATTCCGCGGTCGCGATGCTTGATGCCTCGATTATTTTCGCCTCGGGCGCGCCCAGGTCATGCGCCTTCCTGACGAACCGCGCAAATTTCGATGCCTTTGCCATGCATTCGAACCGTTAAATTATTTCAATCCCGCCGAGCGCATACGCTTGGTGAGGACGTTCTTCGTCGCCTCGAGCAGCATGTCAATGGCCTGGTCGCCCGTAAAACTTTCGCCCTGGACCTCCCTGGAATAGGCGTTTTCAACGCCCGGGCTGCTCAAGCTTCTGCCATCGGGAGTGAAAACCTCAAACCTCAGAACCATGTATCCCCTGTTCGTATAGACCGGCTGCGTGACATACAATCCGCTCGTCTTCGTCCCGGTTACACCGCCGTTGAACGATGCCTTTACATACGCGTCTGCGCCCATCTTCCTGAGCGTATCGGCCAGGAGCGCGCGTTTCTCTTTGCTGTCGGAAGCCTGGCTTACGAGCCTGCTTGCGGCTTCGGTGTCCGGCGCCTTCTGATCGGTCTGAGGATTCGTGTCCGAGAACCTGGAAGGTTCGGTCTTCCGTTCCTCCTCCTTGCGCTGTCTCGCGAGCATCTCCGTCTGTTCCTTGAGCGCCGAATCGTCCTCGGGCGCGCTCTCTATCCGGCTTTTCGCATCACCCATCGCGGCCGCGAACCTGGCCCGTATTTTTGCCGCCGCTTCGGGATTCGTTTTTTCCATCTCTTTCAGTTTCGGCTCCATCTTGGCAAGCGCCTCCCTCATCTTTTCCTGCTGCCCGGTCAACGCCTCATCCTTCGATGGCCTTTCGTTTTTTCTCTCCGCCTTTTGATTTTCCGGTTTGTCAACCAGTGAATCGCATGCCTTCTCCAGCTCGACCTGGTCCACGACCTTGATCCCGCCGGCATTGAGGTGACGGACCAGATCCTCCATCGCCCGCCGCACGAAATATTTCGGATTGCACCAGACGGCTTTGCCGTTCAACTCCCCCAGGCCCAGGCCCCCGGCGCTACCCTTTGGAGCGCTCAGATCCGAGAGAAACTGCTCATATTGACACTCAACGATAGCGACTTTCTTCACACCGGTGAGATCGCCCGCAAAAGAAACACCCTGGATCAGAAACACGCACGTCATAAAGGAGACACACGAGACCGAAACGATTCTTTTCATATGACTACTCCGGTTTAGAATGATCTTCTATTATAAACGCAAAAACGCGGTGAATGCAAGATTTTTTGATTTTCAGTGTAGATGCAGGTCAATCGAATAAAGATAATCACACAGATGCTGCAGAGAGGCTGTACGGACAGCGTGTAATCCGAATCCATACTGCTTGACAAAAAGCTCCGGTTTTGTATTTTATTCAGTAGCCGAACAAACATATACGACAGATTTGATGCAAAACTCCGTTTTGCGATGGCAGGAAGGCCCCGAATGAGCAAAAATGACGCATTCCCATTCAGGAAACCCATGAAAAAACTACATCTTTGCAGTCTCATGATCGGAACGGCCGTTCTTCTTTTTACCAGCACCGCATACGCCGAACATGTGTTCCTGAAAAACGGCGCGATCATAAAGGGTACGGTCACCGGGGAAACCGCCGACGAGCTGACCCTCGATCTACAGAACGGCGCCGTGAAAACATACCAGCAGAAAGACATCATACGAGTCCTGTACACCGAGCTGTACTTGGGCGTGCAGTACGTACGTCTCGTCGACGGAAAGGTCATCCAGGCCTACATGGTCGATGAAGACCAGAACAGCTATACTTTCAGAAAAAACCTGTACTCCCCCGAGGAATTCAAGATACCCAGGGCGGACGTGCTTTTCATCGCGCGCAACAACCCGAACAAGCTCGCAGGAAAGGCGGATTACACGTCGGCCGAGCTCACCTGGCTGCCGCCAATGGGAGAGGTGAAGGAATACCGCATATACGTGAAGGAGAAATTCGGCGCATACCCTAAAAAGCCGGCAGGGACAACGACCGGGACCCGTTACACGGTAAAAGACCTTAAAAGCTGCACTGAATACCGCATGATTGTGACCGCCGTGAACGAAAAAGGCAAGGAGTCCCTGCCCAGCAACGAGATTGAACTGGAGACCATCAACTACGCGCCTGACGCACCGGGCAGGCCGCGCCACATCATTGCGGCCGACCGCGGCAAGGGCCTTGTGGATGTAGACGTGGCATGGCCGGCAGCCGCGGACCGCGACGGGACGGTTGCCGCGTACAACGTGTATTTGAAAAAAGCGAAAGACCGGGAATTCTCCCGCGCCGCCCGAATCGCAGCCCCGGCAAAGGCGGTCGAACCCGGGGAGATAAGCCATACATTCAAGGGGATCGCAGACAAAACAGAGTATGTCATGGCGGTTACGGCACTTGATGCCAAAAACGCCGAATCCGATAAAAGCGCGCTTCTGAATTTTTCAACGCGCAACACCCCGCCCAATCCGCCGAGACAGGTGAATAAAACCAGAGAGCTGTCGGCCGGCGGCAGAAAAGTCGACATCAGGCTTTCCTGGAACGAGGCGAGTGACCCTGACGGCAGAGTGCTGAAATACCGCGTGTACCGGAAAGCGGCGCGCAATGTCAGGCTCGGTGAAACCGCTGACACAGTATTCACGGCCAAAAACATCGACGCGGCCGAAAACCCGGACTTCATCGTTACCGCGATCGACAACCGCGGCGCGGAATCCGAAGCGTACGCATTAAAAAAACTGGTCAGTCCCGGCGTGAACCTGCTCGCGCGCACAATCTTCCTGTGTCCGCTGGGCGATTTCGCCGACATGTACGACGCCGCAGCGGGCGCGGCCGTGTTCTTCTCGTTCGATTCGTTTGCAGCGCACGGCCTGGCCCTGGGCATCGAAACCGGATACTGGAAGCTCATGCCCGGCCACGAGCTCATCGGGTCATCGTACATGGTGCCGGTGCTCGCCGAAATTTCGTATTCATTCGACATCACGAGGTTTTTCAGGATCGGGATGTACGCCTCGGGAGGCGGCGCGTATTCGAGCGTGACCCACGCGAAAAAATACATGCCGGTGTACGATGTCACGCGCGAAACCGAAACTTCTTTCGACGGGATCGTTTCTGGAGGCCTCCTGTGCGAATTCGTGATCAAAAGCCGCCTTGTCGTTGACGTGAAAATTGGATATCTTGCAATACTGGAAGCAGAGCCCATGCACTGCATGATTTTCGGCGCGGGCATCGGGTACCGGTTCGACATGCCGGGAAGATAACCCCCTCCCGGCCTCCCCCTTGGCAAGGGGGAGGAGGTTGAACGAAGCGAAACCGGTGGGGGTCTCTCCTCCGACCGGCCTCAATCGATTGCTTTTTCAACATCGTGTTGGCAATCGATACGGCGGCATCCGTGCCGCCAGCCCCTTGGTAAGGGGGAGGAGTTATAATAAAAAGTACTTTTGAGTAATTTAAAATAGTATGACTGCAATATTTAACAGAAGTTCTGAACGCGAAAAAAGATCTTTACTGCGTAATAATATGACCGGGTCAGAAAAAAAACTCTGGAATCAAATCAGAAATAAAAAATTAAATGGTGTCAGATTCCGACGTCAGTACAGTATAGGCCCCTATATAGTTGATTTTTTTGCCACACAACATAAACTTGCCATCGAAGTAGACGGAGCGATTCATTTAAACAGGGAATCGATCGAATATGATGCATTCAGAGATGAATATTTAAAATCCATGGGCATCAAGGTTCTGCGTTTCTCCAATGAAAAAATTGAACAGGATATCGATAGAACTTTAGAAATGATCAAACTTCACTTGAAATAGCACGACTCCCGTCTCCCCCTTGGCAAGGGGGAGACGGCCGAGCAAAGCGAGGCCAGAGGGGGTCTCTCCTCCGACCGGGACAAGGGATAATGAAAATGAAAAAATTATTATTACTTTTTGCAATAGCAGCTTCTGTTTTTTCGATCTCGTGCGATGGCGTGTTTGACGACCTGCATGGCAGGATCAATCCGGGCGATCAAAATGACTTTTATGTTGCGCCGGACGGTAACGACAACCACCCGGGCTGGAAGGCATATCCGATGGCTACAATCGGCAGGGCCATTGAAAAGGCGACTGCCGGGGACAGAATACATGTCATGGCCGGCACATATAACGAGTCGGTAACGCTCAAGGACGGGGTTTCCCTTTACGGCAGCTACGAAAATTTTGACAACGTATTATCACCCGCTTCAAGGAATGTGATCGCTCACCCGAGCAGAATAATCGCAGCAAGCACTACCGGAGGCATTTACGCATCAGGAGCCATAACACAGGATATCGTTGTTGATTCGTTTGAGATACAGGGACGTGATTCAACAACAACAAGCACGAACGCTCTTGCCTTTACAAATTCTGGCACTGTAATCGCAATAACTGTCAGGCGTTGTAAAATAATCAGCGGAAACACGGGATCACAATACACTAACGGAATAGTAATTACAGGATCACGCGTTACACTGATCAACAATATAATCATAATTGTTCCTGACGGCTCGACATCAAATGGCAATGGCATTGTTATTCAAGATTCAATCGTAGATATCTTTAACAACACTATCGATTACGGCGCCATCCCAAATTACTGGTACGGCATTAAAATGCCCGACACAAACACAACGGGTACAATACGCATAATCAATAACGTGATCAACGCCGCATATGCAGCAAATAAAACCAGTGCCATTTTGCAGGACACATTTGATCCGAGGCCCGTGATATCAGATGTACGCAATAACAATATCGTTCTTTCCGGAAATGGTTCTCATTTCGTATATGAGTCAAACGGCCAGTATCAGACCGTGGCTAACATGGAAACTTTTCTTGGCACAGCAGCCAGCGGCAATATTCCCGGTTATCCCGCTGCCGGCGATAACCCCTTCTTAAACAGGCCGGACGATTATCAGCTCGATCCAGACTCACCGGCAGCTTCGGCAGGCCAGAACCTGTACAGTGAAGGCATTACCGTAGACATTGTCGGCAACCTCAGGCCAGCAGAGCCCGACCCATGGTCAATCGGCGCGTACCAGTACCAGGAGTGATGATATCTCCCCGGAAGACTGCTATCCCCTCTTCTTCCCCACCTTCGCTTTCTTCGCCTTTGCCGGCGCCGATCCCTTTGTCGTGTGGATATAATAGCTCACCCCGACATTGAACATGAAGCGTCCGAAGATATTCTCGTCGTCTTCCACGGGGCCCATGTTGGGCACCATGGCGTTGAACATCCCGCAGACCGTAAGCTGGTCTATGACCTCGTACTCGAGCCCTGCCGAAACATCCATGGCGAACGCGAGCCTGCTGTACCATCCGGTGTCCTCAAACTCGACCCGGTACACGGTGCAGCCCATGCCCAGGCCGAGATACATCTTGAACCTTTTCACCGGCGCAAAATAATACCTCGCACCCAGCATGAACGGCGCAATATCCATCACCGCGTCCTCGATGACGTCCTCATACAGGCCCATATACTTGTGGTCGAAATAAATCCTCTCCCACAGGAACCGGTAGGTGATCGAAAGCCTGTCGATCACGAAAAACTGGATCTCGGGCTGAGTCCCGAGTCCGAACGCGATGTCCCTGCTCTGGTAAAACGGCGTGGCGCAGCCGAACCCGAGATAGGCCCCGAAGGCGAGATCGTATTTTTGAGCCGTTTCGGCCCTTGCCCCGCCGGCCGTGGCCAGTAAAATAAATGCCGTGATAATTGTAGAGATAATAACTGCGGAACGCTTCATCCTGACCTCCGGGCCTGATCTGCTGCCGTAAACGATATATACGCCAAAAACCGGCAAATAAATAATTATCAACCCGGTCATACACGAAAAAATGCAAGACTTTTTAGGATTTGACGGCATAAAAGTATTCAATTCCCCCCGTTTTGTCCTTTTTAGCAATCCGGTGGTCTCATGCCCCGGTAGAATTGCCGGGAATATCGGTTTTCAGGCGGATTCGAATCAATGCCTCCGGTTCCTGCATGATCATGATCCGGGAATGTTCACCCGTGTTTCACGTACCGCGCAATCATGGCATTTCGCATGTCGATAATTGCACTTTTATCGGCGAATTCCAATTTGTTATTGCGCATTGCACGATAGTATGTTATCGATTGTCATTCCCGGAAAGAAAACAGGACTAATATACACTATCATGCACTGCCTGAAAAAAGGGATAATGCCCGTCTTTATTCTTGCTGCTGTTTTTCTGTCCGGCGATCGCTCTCCTCTTTTCTCGAACATCGTAATCGATAAATCGTTGAAAGAGAAAGTAATCGGACTCGATCTTGAGTATCTATGTGACAACGGGGGACTCCTCAGCCTTTCTGACGTCATGAGCTCGGGCCTTCGGCAAAAATGGCTGAAGTCAAGAACAGAGACTCGGGCCTTCGGCAAAAATGGCTGAAGTCAAGAACAGAGACTCTGGGCTTCGGCTTTACGGATTCGGTATACTGGGTGCGATTCACCGCAACGAACCCGACTGCCGAAGACCTGGATTTCATCCTCGTGCAGAATTATCCGCTTATAAATCACCTGAAACTTTTCTCTCCCGGCACTGACGGCAAATTCACTTCCATTGAAGTCGGCCGCGTGAAGCCGTTTGATGCGCGCCCGATCAGGAACCGGAAATTCGCCATCCCGCTCTCAATAAAGGCCGGATCGGAACTGACGTACTATGTGCGCCAGGAAACGACCAGCTCCATGAATATCGTGCTGAGCGTATGGTCGCCTGAATCCTTCGCCGATGCGGCAATGAGCGAATACCAGTTGCTTATGCTGTATTACGGCATCATCGCGGTAATGTTCATATACAATCTCTGTCTTTTCATGTTTATCAGGAAGCTTGAATATCTTTACTATCCCCTCTTTATCCTTTTCTTTCTCCTGTTCATCATGGGCCAGAACGGCACCGCTTTCCAGTACCTCTGGCCGAATTATCCATCATGGGGAATTTACTTCATCCCGTTCTCCCTGTGCCTGCTCGTGATCTTCGCGTTCCTGTTCACCGATGCATTTCTTGACCTGAAAAAAAACAACACCAGGCAAAGCAGGATCCTGGTCCGTTTGATTTTACCTGCGGTATTCATCGTTACTGCTCTGTGCCTCTTCCTGCCCTACCGGTACGCCATGATTATTTCGGCCGTGACCGCAGGCCTGTCGGTATGCTACGGGATTTACATCGGAATGCTTCTTTTCATTCAGAAAGTACGCAACGCATATTTCTATGTCATCTCGTGGTTCCTTTTCCTGTTCGGCGCCAATCTTTACATACTGATGACTTTCGGCGTGCTCCAGACCAGTTTCATGACCAACTGGTCGCTCCAGATAGGGTCAGCCTTCCAGGTTGTGCTCCTGTCGATCGCGCTCGCCGACAGGATCAACATAATGAAAAAAGATCTTGCAGTGCTGAACACGCGCCTGGAGGAGAAGGTCAGGGAAAGAACGGCCGAGCTCAACGCTGCGGTTGAAGAGCTCGAAACCACCAACGGGCTGCTTGTAGACGCCCAGATCGAGCTCTGGGGCGAGATGAAGCTTGCCCGGAAGATCCAGACGGTGCTGCTTCCCGACAATCCCCAGATACCCGGGTATGAGATACTGGCCTTCATGTCGACCGCCGATGACGTGGGCGGGGATTATTACGACATCATCAACGCCGAGGGAATGGACTGGGTGGCCATAGGGGACGTTTCCGGGCACGGCGTATCAGCCGGCCTCGTGATGATGATGGTCCAGACCGCGGTGCGGGTGGCGCTGGAGCGCGAACCCGGCATCTCCCCCTCGGACCTTCTGGAGCTGGTGAACTCCGCCATATCTGAAAACATCAAAAAGCTCGATGAAGACAAGTACATGACAATAACTGTTCTCGCTGCGCACCGTGACGGGAAATTCATGTTTTCGGGCCTCCACCAGGACATTCTCATATACAGGGCGGAGACCCGGATTGTCGAGAAGGTCAACACCGAGGGAATCTGGATCGGAGTCATGGGCGACATCCGGAAGCCGTCAGGCGATCATGTGATCGAGATGCATCCCGGAGACACCCTGTTTCTGTATACAGACGGTATAACGGAAGCATGGGAAAAAGGCACGACCAGGGACAACCGGGACCCGGACCGGCATATGTTCGGGGAGGACAGGCTTGTCGGCATCCTTGAAAGAACCGGAGAGAAGATCCCTGGCGAAATAAAAGACGAAGTGATGAAGGCGCTTGAGAATTACCAGTGCGACGACGACGTCACCATGGTGGTCATAAGAAGATTGTAGGTTTTTATTACTGCGGGGCTGCGCCCCCGCACCGCCTCGGATTATTACACCAGCTTCCTGATGGCCTCGATCTGCTTCATGACCTCGGCGCGCGAGGTGCCGCCGGGCGAAAGCTTGCGCTCGGTCGATTTCTCCGGGTTCAACACGTCTGCGATATCGTCCTCGAACACGGGCGAGAATTCCCGAAGCGCCTTCGCATCCATCGAAAAGAAATCCGCGCCGGTCTGCTCGCAGTGGCGCACGATGCTTCCCACGATCTCGTGCGAGTTCCTGAACGGCACGCCCTTGCGGGCGAGGTAATCGGCAAGGTCGGTAGCGGTCGAGAAATTACGGTACACGGCCTCTTTCATCCGCCCCGCGTTGAACGTTATTCCCGTGAGCATTTCGATCATCCCCTCGAGGGAGAGCTTCACGGTGTCGACCGAATCGAAGAGCGGCTCCTTGTCCTCCTGCATGTCGCGGTTGTACGTCATCGGAAGCCCTTTGAGCAGGGTGAACAACGACACCAGGTTGCCGAGCAGGCGGCCCGACTTGCCGCGTATGAGCTCGGCCACGTCGGGGTTGCGCTTCTGGGGCATGATCGACGAACCGGTGGTCACTCCGTCGGCGAGCCTTATGTATGCGAACTCGGACGTGCTCCACAGCACGAGTTCCTCGCAAAACCGTGAGAGGTGCGTCCCGAGAACAGCGGCGAAGTAGAGAAAATCGAGCACGAAGTCACGGTCGCTCACGGCATCCATCGAGTTGGGAACGATGCCGGTAAACCCGAGCTCTTCACGCAGAAACTCCCTGTCGGTTGGATAGTTGAGGCCGGCCAGGGCTCCTGAACCCAGCGGAAGCGACATGGCCGCGTCCCGTGCGGCCGCGAGCCTTTTCATGTCGCGCAAGAGCTGCCATGCGTACGCAAGCAGGTGATGGGAAAGCCGCACGGGCTGCGCCACCTGCATGTGGGTGTATCCGGGCAGTATGGCCTCGGCATTTTTTTCCGCGAGGCCGGCAATCATCGAAACCAGCCGCTTCAGGAGCTCCTCGATCTCCCCGGCCTCGTCCCGTATATAAAGCCGAACATCGAGCGCAACCTGGTCGTTGCGCGACCGGGCCGTGTGTAGCTTGCGCCCGGCGTC
>Ga0209310_1003142_pt1 | contig 9939 bp, 10 predicted proteins | sample AD_UKC030_MetaG_FD_184415 | JGI IMG/M metagenome (GOLD analysis project Ga0209310, IMG submission 184415) | Active sludge microbial communities of municipal wastewater-treating anaerobic digesters from USA - AD_UKC030_MetaG (SPAdes) (version 2) | ecosystem: Engineered > Bioreactor > Anaerobic >... | reverse complement strand
GCGCGCCGCTGACAGCTCAAACATCGGGCGCTTGAGGATGTGTTCGCCGTAGTGCGAATCCTCGATGTTGTCTGGCAGGTCGCTAACGTCCTGGCGCTCGGCGTCGAGCAGGTCGGTTGCTTGCTGCAAAAGCGGGTCAAGCATGGCGGCAATCTGGGCCAGGCTGGCGCGGCGGATTTCGTTCATGGCGTGTCCTTTCAGGGTGCGGTTCCGGTTTTTTTGTCAAAACTGCGCATGGTGCCGATGCCTAGAATGCCGGTCAGAATGATCCATAGGGCGTCTGTAGCGAGAATCGGCGGCGGGCTAAGGGATTGATCAACCCATCCGGCAGCTTGCAGGGCGGCCCATCCCCACACCAGGAACGGGTAGAGGATGAATTGATAGGCCATCGCAGCGACGCCGACCCAGCCGACGGCAGGGCGCCAGCCGGCGACGAAGATCGAGGAATGGCCGGCTTCGACCTTGTTGATCTCGTGTTGCCCGGAAAGCAGGCCGGCTTCGACCTTCTGCTCTTCTATGCCGAGTCGCTGCAGCTCGATCTGCGCATCGAGTCGCTCCTTGTCCGAAGTGAAAAGATCATCGGCAATCTTTCCGACCGCCTCAACGATGCCGCCAATCAGTAGGGGATTCATGCGGCCTCCCGTAGCGTGCGGTTGATCCAGCCGAGCAGGAATTTCTGCTGGCTTCGGTCGCGGGTCACGATGTCACGGTAGCGCGCGATCTTGGCCAGGGCATAGGCCGGGATGAATTTGTCCGGATCGAGCGCATTGATCGCGCCAATCGTTTTCGGGCCGATCTTCCCATCCGGGGTCACAGCGGCGACGGTTTGCGCTAGGATGACCGCCGTGCGCGTGCCGGCATTGACTGCGAAATCAAACAGCGTGCGGGCCACGTCCTGGTCGTTGATTTCATCGCCGCGCACCGGCTGCCAGAAGTTCTCCCGGTAGAAACGGCGCACGGTTTCCGCGTCCGGCTTTCCGCCATGGTCAATCACCGACCAGCCCGGCCATTTCGGCCAGGCGTTGCGGGCGATGCCGGCGAAGGTCTGCCCGCCCCGATCACCAGAAACCGTGTGCAACACGTACCCGCCTTCATTGACGATCATCTTTTCAAACGCCGGGAGAAACTCTGACATCATCGCCTCGCTATTTCAGATGATCCTTCGACCAGACAATGGCCCCGACGGCCAGCGACGCCAGCGCCGCTAGCGTTCCGAGGATGCGCGCTAGAATTCGTGATCCTTTCCAGAATGCGGTGATTTCTTCCAATGCCGGCGCCAGGGCTTCGGCGGCAGCGGCGACGCGGATCTGTTCCTCACGGATCGCGGCGAGCTGCTCGTCCTGTTTGTCGAGGCGCCGGTTGATCTGGCGGAGAACTTCTGCGTCGGTCATGTTGTTCCTTTCCCGGCCCTGCGGCCGCGATGATTTTTAAATCCTGGTTTCAGGCCATGACAACCAGGCCTGGCCTGTCACTGACCAACGTTGTCGACTTGTCGCCTGTCTTGTCTTGATGTTTTAAATATTTAGACATACTGCCCGCCCGTCGCCGTCGTCCCTGCGCTGTTGCCAGGGAAGTAGTTCGCGCCGCCGCCGCCCGTAAACAGCACGCCATTAAGTGTTACGTTGTAGCGTTTTCCTGTCGCTGACCCGGAAAAAGTGATTGAGTTCAGAAGCGCCCCGCCGCTACGCCCGACCTCAACAAACTGACCAGAGAATGCCGGCGTGCCGCTCACCGTCACCGTCACACTTTGAACGCGAAGGGCGCCGGAGTCATAACTTGAAATATGCGTCGTAGCAGCGCCGCTGATGGTGTAATTCCCAGTTGCTTTAATCATTGCCAGCGCGCCAACACCAATATGTGCTTCCGCGCAGGCGCCGAAGCTGATATTTTGAAATGTGACAACACCGCCGCCAAAGACGAACAGGCAATATCCTGATGTCGTGGTCTGCACCTTCATGTATTCAAGGTGATACACCCCGGAAAACCCGTTCGTAGTCGAAAAACAGCTTGCCGACGTGGTGGAAACAATGGTGCTGGTCAGGTCTGCCGTATCGCCGCGAATGACGATCCGCCCCGCCCCGAAGATTGTTTTGAAGGTGTTGGCCCCTGTATAGGTGCCGGCGACCACCATGATGGTCACGTCATACCCGCCATTATCAATGTTCGCAGCCACATCAATGGCTTTTTGTATCGTCAGAAACGCGCCACCAGCCGTATTTGCAAGTCCATTATTACTGTTGCTGCCATCTGTTCGCACGTAGTAGGTTCGATCAGCCGACAGTAATTCTCGACCTCCGCTTGATCCGCCAAGATAACTGACCGCCACCTTCTTGCTGACGCCACTCTGCACGATCTCGACGGTTTCTGTGCCGGCCAGCGGCGTGGATGCCGATGTCAGTTCGCTGATTTTCTTGCTCATGTCTTAATTCCTCAGTCAGTAACACGGTATTCATCGGCTTCGGTGGTTCGCGGCTCACCAGATTCGGTAACGCGAACGTCGCCAAAAATTGCGAAATGTTCGTGCGTTTGCCAGCTTTCCAGACCTCCGCGCACCGACCACAAGCGGAAGCGCAACAAGCCATCTGTCAGCGCAGAAGCCGGCACGGTTGCGGTGGCAGCGGTTATTCCGGTCGCCGAATGCAGCACGGTAAGGGTTTCGTCGGCAACTTCGAGCGAGTAGGTAACAGATGCCTCGGGGCCGATGCTGGCCTCATCCTGTTCGACGATGTAGGCTGTCTGTGCCAATCGGTCGCGGTGCGCCCAGGTCATCACAATGTCGGCGGCCCCATCAATGGCAGCAGGCCATTCCAGCGTATCGAAGCGCACATTTCCAGGCGGATATGGACGGTATTGCCGCTGATCCATTGTCAGGCTATCTACCGGCGCCAGGCTGATATCCAATTCACCTCGACCACTAACCGGCAGCAGTTTGACGTCAACTGTCTCGCCATCGGCATATTCTGTCGTGCTGAACCCTTGGTCGCCATCGGCGAACCAGATGCGGGCGCCGGCGCTGTGCTCGTCGGGCACGGTATCGAGCAGGCCGCGCGAAATTGTCGCCGTCCCGGCGATGGCATCGATGGCCGAAACGAGCACGTACTCGTCGTCGATGATCGCGTACCCGCCGGCTGCTACCTGGTCGAGGTCGATGCCATTGGCCAGCGTGATCGCCGTCGTCGTCTTGGTCAACGCGCCGACCACCGTCGCCGACGGGCAGAAGTCGCCGTTGCCGGCGGCCTCGTAAGCTGCCGCGCCGACCTTGGCCTGGATTCCGTAGTTGAGAGCATCGCCGCTCGGGCGCACGGCGAGTGTTTCCAGGTAGCCGGAAAGCGCGTCGACGTAATCGAGGTCGGCGGCCGTCAGGTTACGCGCCAGGTCCCAGTACGGCACCTCGATAACCTTGCGATAGAGCGCCGCGGCCGGTGGATTCGACGGATCGACCCAGCCGCCAGGCTGCTCCGCCAGGTAAGTGTTTTCTGGCAGGCCGAACACATCCTCGACGGCATCGATGATGATCTGACCGTCAGTCAGGGTGCCACGATTGACGTTGAGCGCCCGATAAACCACGTCGTCGATCTGGTACTCCGGCCAGGTCAGGCGGAAGACATCGCCGGGAAATACCTGCCAGGCGGCCCGGGTGGCGGTCAGCTTGATGCTGGCCAGCGGCGTCGACCCGGCTTGCAGGTCGCGCAGCGCCACCCGTTGCGCGATCAATGGGCTGCGAATGCCAGGATAGTTGCGCGTCTGAGCCACGACGCCGCCCTGCACGGCAATGTTGGCCGGGTCCTGCACCGTAACCGGGATGTCTTTGGATGTATTGGCGTGCGTGTAAACGACGGTGATCTCGTTGACTGTTTCGCCCCACCCCTGACGCTGGTAGTTATCGGCAGCGACCAAGGTAGCCGGGCCGTATAGCGGCAAGGTGCCGCGATCGTAGTCGGCGCGGATCAGCTTGAGCGCAAAGGTCGATGTTTCCGGGCGAACATAGAGAATGCCGCCGATGTGATCGAGGATAACGCCAATAAACTGCTCGATGATCTCCTGCTGGTTCCACAACATCGAGAGGCCAAACCCCTCGGCATACAGGGTGTCGGCCGCAGCAGTGAAGGAGGCACTGTCGATTGCCGTGACCGGGTAGCCCATGCCCCACGCTTTGTCGGTCAGGCATTGATAGATCATGTGCGCGGGGTTCATGTCGACCCCCTCGGCAACAAACGCAGTTATTGTCCCGTACCCGCTACAATAAGGGTTGACGGTATTTTTTACGGAGAACGTCATCGTTTCTCCGGGGGCCAGCATCCCGAGGTCGGTCCCTGCCGGCACTGGCGTTCCGGCTGACCCGGCCGGGTTGAATACTTCGCCGTTGACCACGAAATAATCGTCGACGTTAAAGTTTCCGGCGCCAGCCAAATTCCCGATAACCACGCGCCGAGCTTCGGCGAACGGCCCCATGACGACAGGAATCGGATACGTCTGCCCAGGTGCCGGATAAGACGCATCAACGCCCTGCGTCAGCACCGGGAATGCCACCGAAAATTCTTCTGTAACGATGTCCGAAACAGTGCGAATAATTGCTTTTGGCGGATACCATGCTGAACCGCCTGTCCATCCCTGCAGAATCCTGCGCACGGTGAATGCCCACGGCTTCAGGTAGGGGTTGTTCGCCGTAACCTGGCCGCCGCGCCAGACGGCGGAGAGGATGCCGCGAAACGCCGGGATCGCCGCACCGAGCTTCGACTGCAGGTAGCTGTTCTCGACCTGCGTCGATTCGCCCATGAGCACGTCGAGCTGGCCGGCGACCCCGCCTTCGCGCTTGTCGCCACCGAAGAGTTCAGGCGCATAGATTGCCACCGCACCGCTGGCATCCTGATGCCCGACCCAGGCCACGCGCTCGCCGACCACCACCTTCTGCACAGCATCGACCGGCCCGTGGCACAGGCCGAAGTGCAGGCCGAGGTGGTAGCGGTAGCCGACGGTGACTGATTTCTTGCTACCCATGCGCGGCCTCCCCTTCAGCGAGTGCGATGGCGCGCTCAGCCATGGCGTTGTCGCGCTGGCGCAGCACCTCGGCGGCGATGCCGTGCTTCACGAAATCGGCCCAATCCAGCCCCTCGCGGGCGAACCACGCGCGCAGGCCGCGATTGCAGTAACCCAGCTCGCGGCAGTGGCGGTGCGTGACGATGGTCATTTCTTGCCGCCCTTTTCCTTGATCGCGGTCGTACGCAGGTCGCCGTACCAGAGCACGTTCGCGCCCGTGAGCGTGACCGTGCCGAAGACGACCGGGATCGGGCGCCCCTGCTCGGCGACCGGGATGTCGAAGTCTTCTAGCGCCGCCGGCTTGGGCTTGGGCGGCTTCGGCGCCAGGGCGGCGCTGACGAAGTAGGAAACGACGAGGATGAGTAGCTGAAAGACGAAGGTCATGGCCGTGGCTCAATAGATGGCGACGCCGTTGAACGGGTTTTTGTCCGGGTAGTAGGGCTGGCCGCCGTAGTTGAGACGGTTCGCGAACTTGCCGTCGCAGGTGGCCAGGCTGTGGTCGCAGCCTGGATAGAGATTGACCGAGGCGCTGGCCGCCAGGCCGGGGACCGGGAAGCCGATGGTGACCACGGCGCCGGCCTGCGAGCGGATGGCGCGGCGCTCGAAGACGCCGGAGATCTTCTCCCATTCCAGGTAGCCACCGGCGAAGTAGCCGTCGGCATAGCCGGACAACGTGCTCATGGTGATCGTGGTTCCGCTGACCGTGGCCACCGTGCGCACCACCTTGAAATCGTCCCTGTCCAACCCGCAGCCGGGGCCATAGATTGGGTGCGTGCACCCCTTCTGGTACAGCCGGCGCAGGCCAGTGCGCTTGAGCGAGGTATAGACGCTCTCGCAATGGATTTCGGCAGCGGCGTTGTTCATGGTGATATTGAGGACGCGGCCCATCCACATCGTGATCGCCTCACCATCACTCGCATGCAGCCGGCGCAGGGTGACGGCGACCACCGTTTCAGGTGGCATGACGGAAAATAGGTCAAGGATCGGCAGGCCTCTGGCGCAGGTAATGTCCAGCGCCAGACGTGCCGTTTCGCTGGTTGCCTCAACAGCCCCCCGCGCAATTGGAACTGCGGTATAGGTGTTTCCTCCATAGACCACATCGCCGTCGCTGCTGGTGTAGCGGTAGGCGGTCGTGCCATTCATGAATTCGTAGAGTTCGACTGGGTGACCGGATTGTGCCGATGCTTCGATAACGGCATAGGTCATGGCACCGGCACCTCGATACACGGAACAGCAACGGCCAATCCTTCGCATGGGCGGTGCAGCAGTTCGATACGGTCAGAATCAAACCGTGAGCAGCGCAGGTATGAAATTCGACCGACCGCAGCCGCAACAACGGCAACGCCTAGCGCACTATCAATCGTCAGGTCAAATGTCGGGCGACCGCTTACCGAAGGGCCGGCGGAAACCGATGTAACGCGCCTGAAGTACGGACCAGATGGAACGATGATTTCAATGTCGAACGCGCTACGCCCAAGCGTCGTTGCACCCATTGGCGTAAATACGCGAACGGTAGTTGCCGCCGCCCCAATATCAGCAGCGCACACCAGGTCTTTTTGTCGCGTCGAATGCCAGAAAGCCAGCCAGCGCCCGTATCGACTCGCCACCCATGCGCGCAACGCCTGAATCTCAGCCTGCGTAAAGACGTGCCATCGCATCATAAATTTGTTGTCCGGGTTGCTGCGGGTGGCAGATGTTGAAACCAGCCCCGTGCCGTTATCAAAAACTTCCAGCGGCCAGACGATGTTTTCCGACAATGTGCCGCGATTGGTCACAGTTGCGGAAATCGGCAGAACGTCATGACTTCGGTATTGGGCATAGGTGCTTGCTGCATAGGTATCGACAGCCGGAGATTCAAACGTAATTGATGCGGTTTGCAGATGCCCAGGCATCCTTGTCATATCCAGCGAGGCGGATTGGATTGCGTTATCGACCCGGTAAATCGTTGTTGTTCGTGCCGTGGAGACATATTCCAGAACCAAGGCCGTCGGCGATACGCTTTCAATGACACAAACCTCATTAGCCAGCATGCCACTCCACAGCACAACGGAAGCGCCCGCCGACAGCCCTAGCCCGGTCGTATCCATCGTGATCGAAACGGACGCACCTGCGGAGACACTTCCTGAATAAATGCGCCTGATCCAATCCGGGACATAAAACCCATCGGCGCCGCGCATGATGGCCCGTGCCGCTGCTTGGCCTTCGTCGTCAAACAGGTGGTTTAAACTCCACGAGCGACGCGGCCTTTCACGCAATCGAAACCTTTGTTCGCCGGCATATGCCTGAAGAACGTCGGTTTTCCACTCAAGCGCCTCGATGACTTCATCAATCGGCGGGAAAGGCCACAGGTTCATGCCATCGCCTGACGGAATGCGCCAGCGTTGCGCTGCACGGCGTTCATGATGACTTTTTCACCCGCCGAACTACCGAGGTAGTTCTCGATTACCGAGTTATCGAAGGCATTGACGATGCGGATATTCTGCTGCGATGCCTGCCCGCCTCTGGACATTCCACGTTGCTGCTCTTTGGTTAGCACCAATTCGCCAGGTTTTAGAATGGCCGGCACTTCGTCGCCGACCAGCCCGCCGCTGTGATAGCGCCTCGCATTCAGGAATAAGTCGGGCGATACCGAACGAGAAAACGATGCGCTGCTTCCGCTAGACGTGACAGGCCCGCCATCATGGAAACCGAACGCCTTGATGGCAGAGCTAAACAATCCGCCAATCACCCCGCTATCGCCCGACTTTCCACCGGAGATAATGTCGCCGAACATCTTCTTCATAATGCCAGCGGCCAGCGCTTCAGCAGCCATCCGTTGCATCGTCTGCGCGAACTTGTACGCCATCTTGTCGGCGCCTTCGGCGAACGGGTCAAACAGGAAATCAGCAAAGGCCGACTGCATGTTCTTCGCTGCTGACTTGGTGAATTCGTCTAGCTCATTGGTTGTTTCAACGGATTTGTTTTTCAAGCCGTCGAGTTTGTCCTGGGCAGCAAACACGGCACGCGCATAGACATCCCAACTGATCGCGCCTTCGTCTAAAAGGCCGTTCAGTTTGACGATCTGAGCGGCTAGGTCTTCTTCAGGCGTGCGCATGGATTCGGTAATGCGCTTTCCTTCTTCCATTGCCTTTGAATGTTCGCGGAATTTCTCGGCGGCCTGCTCTGCTGCGCGGGCTGATTCAAACTGTGCCAGCGCAGTTTGTCGCCACGCTTCCGGCATGTTCGCCCATTGCGGCGACGCCATCAGGTCGTAAAGCTTTGCTTGGCTTCCCGTAAGTTCAAGCGTTGCCTTTTGTGCCGATGACGTAATGTCGGCGAAACCCTTCATTGCCTGCTCATAGGCTTTAGCTTCTTCAGACTCTTTTGCCGTAACCGATCGTCCGCCGCCTGATTTCTTTACAGATGTTCCGATACTTGAACCAGATGATTTTGGTTTGCTGGTCGGCAAACCTTCAGACAACGCGCCTAGATCGTTGTTGAATCTGTTCCGATTGAGAACACGCTGCTCTGCCCTATCAAGTTCTCCGCGTGCCTGCGCTGCATCTTCCTTGCGCATCTGGCGAATCTGGTTTGCAGCCGAGAAATTCAGAGATAGAAGCGCCTGCGTATGAGCGGCAAATGCACCCATTTCCTGACCTAGCTGAACCAGCACAAACTTGACGTTCATGCCGAGAATGGCGACCGTTTCAAATACCGTTTTCAGGCCATTCTGTGCCGATGCCAATACGCCAGTTTCGCGTGCTGCATCGCTGCTTGCTGAATTCATCGCATTGAGCAACGAAATCATGTCAGCAATGGCGCCGGTCGCCAATTTGACGCTATCGAATATCAGACCTCCGGCATTGTTATTGTTGATCGTGCGGAACAGTTCGTCCCACGAATCGCCTAGATTTGAGATGGCCCCATCAAGCGTCTTGGCGCGTTCAGACATCGCGCCGGCAAAGTTGTTGTTGCCAATATCGGTCAGGTATTTGCTGATTTCTTCGGCGCTATTCTTTACCGTCGTCGTGACGCCTTGGAACGTCAGAGAAATATCGTCGCCGTTCTTCTTCGCCTTGATGCCAAATTCTTTCAGTCGCTCAAACTCGCCAGTAGAAGCATCGGCAACCGCTTCGATCATCTGATTCAGCGACTTACCCATTGCCGAGGCGGTATTGCCGAACGAAACCAGAGATGGCTTTGACGCATCAAGGCCAAGCGTTTTCAGCTTGATGAATGCCTGGGTGACTTCGGTCAGTGAAAACGGGGTTTCAGCCGCAAATGACTTGATCCATTGCAGTTCGTTTTCTGCTTTGGCAGACGATCCTGTGATAGTAATCAGTGCTGAATTTAGTACGTCGAATTCGCGCTGAACGGAAACGAGTTTCCCGGCGAATTGAGCGATAGAGAAGCCGGCGAATAGCCCGCCAGCTACCTTTGACAGCGACGCGAAAGCCGCCGACATGCTGCCTGCGTTTTTCTCTGTGCTATTGGCTTCCCGGTTGAACTTGTCGAGTTCAGTGGTTGCCTTGCGGATACCAGACGCAGCATCCTGCGACCCGGTAGCTATTTTCTGGAAAGACGAATTGTTGCCAAGTTTTCCAAGCGCACCAGAAGCGTTCTCGGATTCCTTGGCGATCTTGCCGAGTGATTGCGCAGCAGGATCGAGCGACTTGAACGCCTGGCCGGCACCTTTGGCCTTGTCGCCCATTGCCCGCATTTGCGCATTGACGCGATCAATCGCCGATGCCATTCCACCAGTTGATTGCTCGGCTGAACCGGCAGAATTGGCGAGTTTTTGCAGGTCGGACGCGGCTTGCTGTACGCCAGAGGTTTTTACCTCAATCCCTAGCGTCGTAATGTTCTCAGCCATCATTTATCCTTGTGCATTTCTCGCAGGGCTTCGTCTTCCATGACACGGAA
>Ga0209310_1003139_pt1 | contig 9942 bp, 9 predicted proteins | sample AD_UKC030_MetaG_FD_184415 | JGI IMG/M metagenome (GOLD analysis project Ga0209310, IMG submission 184415) | Active sludge microbial communities of municipal wastewater-treating anaerobic digesters from USA - AD_UKC030_MetaG (SPAdes) (version 2) | ecosystem: Engineered > Bioreactor > Anaerobic >... | reverse complement strand
CAGCTGACGCACCTCGATGCGATGTGGAACTACGCGGCGGGCGTCCATCATCCCCGGCCGCGCAAGCCGGGACACGGCCTCTCGCTGGTGCCGCCACGCTCGGCCCTGTGGCTCGACTGGCAGGGTTGCCGCATCGGCCCGATGCCGCTGGTGACGGGGTTCGACACCCGCGACCTGGTGACCCGGGTGTGCGCCCAGGAGCGGCAGTATTCCTGGCAATTGATGAACCGGCGCATCGCCCTCAAGGAGTTGGCAGTTTCCGGCGCCGAGTTCAACCCGTCGGTGCGCGACAAGAAAAAGCTGGCCTTCCTGCGTGACCTCCTGTTCGGCAATCGCTGGCTCTACGAGGAGATGATCGCCAATTGCGAAGACTTCGTGGTCGGCAGCGACCTGCCGCAACTGGTGGCCAAAATGAACGCGCTGCAGGGCGACGATGCGGTCAGGCTGGACACCATCCGCCAGGCCGCCGAAAGCTATGACGCCCAGATTGACCGTGGCCCGACCTTCCACAATGATGAACAGCTGCGGCGCATCGCCTATGTCCGGCGCTGGAAGGGAGACCGCCTGCGCACCTGCAAATTCCAGAAGATTCTCGATCCCAGGGCCGGCCCGCTGATCGCCGTGCGCGAATTCATCGTCAGCCGCAAGAGCCTGGGCGGCATCCAGACCGACCTGCAAAGCCGCGTGCTCGATGACGCCGGGCAGCCCATCGCCGGGCTCTATGCGGCAGGCGAGGCGGCCGGATTCGGCGGTGGCGGCATGCACGGCCTGCGCGCGCTGGAAGGCAGCTTCCTCGGCGGCTGCATCCTGAGCGGGCGCATCGCCGGCCAGGCCGCGGCAGCAAGTACCTGAAACCTCATGCACACCTCTGGAGACACCTGAATGAAACGAACCGGCGCCTGGATTGCGGTACGAGCCCTTGAAGCCCTGGGCATCAAATTTACCTTCGGCATTCCCGGGGTGCACAACACGGAACTGTACGACGAACTCAACAGTTCCGGGCTGATCACGCCCGTGCTGGTGACCCACGAGGGCGGGGCATCCTTCATGGCCGACGGGGTGAGCCGGACCTCGGACTCGACCGGCACCCTGGTCATCGTCCCCGCGGCCGGCGCCACCCACGCCGCCAGCGGCATCGGCGAAGCCTTCCTCGACGGCGTGCCGATGCTGGTCATCTGCGGCGGCATCCGTACCGACCTCGACAAGCGCTACCAGCTACACGAACTTGACCAGCACGCCTTTCTCAAGCCATTGACCAAGGCGACCTTCCACGTCACCAGCCATGCCGAGATCGTGCCCGCCCTGTTCAAGGCCTGGGAGATCGCGAATTCCGGCGAGCCGGGACCGGTCTTCGTCGAAATCCCTGTCAATCTGCAGATGTTTCCCGGCGAGGTGGGCGAAATTCCCGGCCGGCCAGTCATCGCCAGGCCACAGCGGGCAGCCGCCCCGGAAATCCGTCGTGCCGCCGAAATCTTGCTCGGCGCCAGGCACCCGGCCATGTTCATCGGCTGGGGCGCCCGCGACGCGGTGGACCAGACACGCGCCATCGCCGAGTTCCTCCAGGCGCCGGTGGCAACTACGCTGCAGGGACTGTCGGTGTTCTCCGCCGCCCACCCGCTGCATACCGGCTTCAGTTTCGGCGCCGCCGCCGTGCCTGCAGCGCGCAACGCCTTCGCCGATTGCGATTGCCTGCTGGCGGTCGGCACCCGCTTTGCCGAGATCGCCACCGGCAGCTTCGGCGTCACGGTCCCGCAGAACCTGATCCATGCCGACATCAATCCGGCGGTGTTCAATGCCAACTACCCCGCCGCGGTGGCACTCGAAGGCGATGCAAGCGCCGTCCTCGGCGCCCTGCTCGACGAGTTGCAGAAGCTCGGCCCCCCGCGCGCCGGGAATGCCGAACTGCAGGCGCAAATCCAGCGCGACAAGGCGGCCTACAACGCAGAGTGGCTGCGCCACGACAGCGGCGACAAGGTCAATCCGGCCGTCTTTTTCAATGCGCTGCGCGCGGCGCTCCCCGACGACGCCATCGCCGTGGTCGACGACGGCAACCACACCTATTTGACCGCTGAACTGTTCCCGGTACGGCAGGCCAAAGGCCTGATCGTCCCCACCGATTTCAACAGCATGGGCTATGCGGTCCCCGCCGCCATCGGCGCCAAGCTGGCCAACCCCGGGCGCGAGGTGTTCGCCATCGTCGGCGACGGCGCCTTCACGATGACCTGCATGGAGATCGTTTCCGCCACGCGTTTGGGACTGGGCCTGATGTACTTCGTTTTCCACGACGGCGAACTGTCGCAGATCGCCCAGGCGCAGGAGATCCCATTCAACCGCAAACCGTGCACCGCGCTCGGCGCCATCGACTTCAACGGCGTCGCCATCGCCACCGGTGCCGAGTACATCCGGGTGGCGGCCAATGGCGATGTGCCCGACGCCATCGTCCGGGCCCGCCAATTCGCGGCCGCCGGACGCCCGGTGATCGTCGACCTGATCATGAACTACTCGAAGCGCACGGCCTTCACCCAGGGCGCCGTCGAGACCAATTTCAAGCGCCTGCCGCTGACTCAGCGCCTGCGCATGGTGACCCGTGCGGTGAAACGCCGGATAACCGGCTGAGGCCTTCCAGCGCCGCCCATCGCACAAGGCGCATTGAAAAAGCGTTCCCGATCTGATTAACTTGGCCCCTCAACAGAGGAACCCCACTTGACCCAGACGGCCGCCATTTTCGCCATATCCGACCTCGCCCGCGAGTTCGGCATCACCCCGCGCACGATCCGCTTCTGGGAGGACCAAGGCATCCTGGCGCCGGAACGCGAAGGCAGCAAACGCGTCTTCACCCGGCGTGACCGCGCGCGGCTGAAGATGGCGCTGCGCGGCAAGCGGCTCGGCCTGTCGCTGGCCGAGATCAAGGACCTGATCGGCATGTACGCGTCGACCGAGGATGAGACGCCCCAGCTCCTCGAATGCCTGCGCCTGATGTCCAGCCGCCGCGAGGCACTCGAGCAGCAGCGCGAGGACATCGAGGCGATGCTGGGCGAAATTTCCCAGTTCGAACAGCAATGCCAGCGCGAACTGATCCGGCGTGATGCGCAAATAAAAATATTGCCCGAATAGTTGACGTTAACGTCAACGTAAATACAATCACGCCATGTCCAGAATTGCCGACCCCCATTTCGCCGACCGCGTCCGCGCCAGTTTTGCGCTGCAACACGCGATGACGCTGATCCGGGCTTCGCTGCCAGTCGTCGAGCACGGTCGCAGCGAGATCCATCTACCGCACTGGCCGGGCGTCGAGCAGCAACATGGCTTCGTGCATGGCGGTGTGGTCGGCATGATCGCCGATTCGGCAGCCGGCTACGCGGCGATGACCATGGTGCCGGCCGTCGCCTCGGTGCTGACCGTCGAATACAAGATGAACCTGATGGCACCGGCCGACGGCGATCACCTGATCGCCCGCGGCAAGGTCGTCCGCGCCGGACGGACGCTGGTCGTCACCCAGAGCGAAGTATTCGCCGTCAAGGACGGACAGGAAACTCTATGCGCGCTGATGCAGCAGACCATCATGGTCATGCACGGCAAATCCGAAAAGAACCCAGGAGAAAGACCATGAACATACCCAGCCTCGACTTTGCTCTCGGCGAGGACATCAACCTGCTGCGCGAAGCGGTGCAGGCCTTCGCCGCCGTCGAGATCGCGCCGCGCGCCGCCGAGATCGACCGCGTCAATGAATTCCCGGCCGACCTGTGGAAGAAGTTCGGCGACATGGGCCTGCTCGGCATGACCGCCGGCGAGGAATACGGCGGCACCGACATGGGTTACCTCGCGCACATCGTCGCGCTCGAGGAGATCTCCCGCGCCTCGGCATCGGTCGGCCTCTCCTACGGCGCCCACTCCAATCTGTGTGTCAACCAGATCCGCCGCAACGGCAGCGAAGCCCAGAGGCAGAAGTACCTGCCCAAGCTGATTTCCGGCGATCACGTCGGCGCCCTGGCCATGTCCGAGCCGAACGCCGGTTCCGATGTCGTCTCGATGAAGCTGAAGGCCGAGAAGAAGGGCGATCGCTACGTCCTCAATGGCGCCAAGATGTGGATTACCAACGGCGGTGACGCCGATACCCTGGTCGTCTACGCCAAGACCGACCCCGAGGCCGGCGCCCGCGGCATGACCGCCTTCATCGTCGAGAAGGAGATGAAGGGTTTCTCGCACGGCACCCACCTCGACAAGCTGGGCATGCGCGGCTCGAATACTTTCCCGCTCTTCTTCGACGACTGCGAAGTGCCCGAGGAAAACGTGCTGGGTGGCGTCGGCAACGGCACCCGGGTGCTGATGTCCGGGCTCGACTACGAGCGCGCCGTGCTCTGTGGGGGGCCGCTCGGCATCATGGCCGCCTGCATGGATGTCGTCGTCCCCTTCATCCACGAACGCAAGCAGTTCGGCCAGGCGATCGGCGAGTTCCAGCTGATGCAGGGCAAGGTCGCCGATCTGTATTCGACCTGGCAGGCCACCCGTGCCTATGTCTATGCAGTGGGCCGTGCCTGTGATTCGGGCGACCATTCACGCAGCCTGCGCAAAGACGCCGCCGGCGCGATCCTCTACTCCGCCGAGAAGGCGACCTGGATGGCCGGCGAGGCGATCCAGACCCTGGGCGGCCTCGGCTACACCAGCGAATACCCAACCGGCCGCCTGTGGCGCGACGCCAAGCTCTACGAGATCGGGGCAGGCACTTCGGAAATCCGTAGAATGCTCATCGGTCGCGAACTCTTCGCGGAAACCGCATGATCGTGCTCCCGCCAGGCCTCCCCCGGGAGCCGGATGACAGGAGCAGGCATTGATGGCAGTCACCCTTATTACCCTCACCGCCGACGACGGCGAAGCCCTCGAGCAGGTACGCCAGTACTTCCGCAATTATGCGGCGTGGCTCGGCGTCGATCTGTCGTACCAGAACTTCGAACAGGAAATGGCTTCGTTGCCCGGCGCCTACACGGCACCGGAAGGGCGCCTGTTCTTTGCCGAAGTCGATGGCCGGCCGGCCGGCTGTGTCGGCATCCGCCCGCTGCCCGAGAGCGAAGGCGTCTGCGAGATGAAGCGCCTCTATGTCACGCCCGAGGAGCGGGGTCATGGCGTCGGCAATGCGCTGGCCCTGGCAGCGATCAAGGCGGCCAAGGAAATCGGCTACCGCAGGCTGATCATCGACACCCTGCCGAGCATGCGCATGGCGGTCAAGCTCTATCGCGAGCTCGGGTTCACCGAGGCGCCGTCGTATTACAAGACACCGGTCGAAGGCACGATGTTCCTCGCACTCGACCTCGAAGACTGGTCGGAAGAAGAAATCCGCAGCGAAAACCTGTCGCACCTGTTCGACTTCAACCGCGCCTGGGCGCGCAAGATGCAGGAGGTCGATCCCGAGTATTTCAACAAGCTGTCCAAGATCCAGACCCCGGAACTGCTGTGGATCGGCTGTTCCGACTCGCGCGTACCGGCCAATGAAATCGTCGGCCTGCTGCCGGGCGAGGTCTTCGTCCATCGCAATGTCGCCAACGTCGTCGTCCATACCGACCTCAACTGCCTGTCGGTGATCCAGTTCGCCGTCGAGGCGCTCAAGGTCAAGCACGTCATTGTCGTCGGCCACTATGGCTGCGGTGGCGTCGGGGCCGCCTTGGAGAAAAAGCGCGTCGGACTGGTCGATATCTGGCTGCGCCACGTGCAGGACGTCCATGCCAAGCACCAATCGGTGGTGGACAAGCTGCCGGCCAAACAGCGCCATGACCGCCTGTGCGAGTTGAATGTCCTCGAACAGGTGTGGAACGTCTGCCAGACCTACGTCGTGCAGGACGCCTGGCGGCGCCAGCAGCCGGTCACCGTCCATGGCTGGATCTACGGACTCAAGGACGGCCTGATGCACGACCTCGGGATCACCGTCAATTGCCCCGAAGACCTGCAGACCCGTTACGACGCCGCACTGAAGGCGCTGGACGCCTAGCAAAGACTCACAATCATGGAGTACGCAGCATGAATGACCCGATCGTCATCGTTTCCGCCGCCCGCACCGCCATGGGCAGTTTTCAGGGCGGGTTCGCCAGCCTGACCGCCGCCAATCTCGGCGCCGTTGCGATCCGCGCCGCCGTCGAGCGCGCCGGTATCGACGCCAAGCTGGTCGACGAAGTGTTGATGGGCTGCGTCCTGCAGGCCGGCCAGGGCCAGGCGCCGGCACGCCAGGCTGCCTTGCAGGCCGGCCTGCCGCTCTCCGCGGGCTGCGCGACCATCCACAAGGTGTGCGGCTCGGCCATGAAGGCGACCATGCTCGGCCATGACGGCATCGTCGCCGGCTCATGCAATGTCGCCGTCGTCGGCGGCATGGAATCGATGACCAACGCCCCCTACCTGCTCCCCAAGGCGCGCGGCGGCTACCGCCTCGGCCACGGCCAGATCATCGACCACATGTTCATGGACGGGCTCGAAGACGCCTACTCCAAGGAAAATCGTGGCCGCCTGATGGGCACCTTTGCCGAAGAGTGTGCGACCACTTACGGTTTCAGCCGCGAGGCACAGGACGAGTTCGCCATCCGCTCGACCACCCGCGCCAAGCAGGCCAGCGACGACGGCAGCTTCGCCTGGGAAATCGCGCCGGTCACCGTGGCCGGGCGCAAGGGCGATGTCGTCATCGACAAGGACGAAGGGCCGTTTGCGGTCAACATCGAAAAGATTCCGACTTTGAAGCCGGCCTTCAGGAAGGACGGCACGGTCACCCCCGCCAACTCCTCGTCGATCTCCGACGGCGCCGCCGCCATGGTGCTGATGCGCGCCTCGCAGGCGGCCGCCCTCGGCCTGCAGCCGCTCGCCCGCATCGTCGGCCACACGACCCACGCCGGTGTGCCGGCGCTGTTCCCCTCGGCCCCGGTCGGCGCCATGCAGAAATTGTTCGCCAAGACCGGGTGGTCCGCAGAAAGCGTCGATCTATACGAGATCAACGAAGCCTTTGCCGTCGTCACCATGGCCGCGCTGCACGATCTAAAGCTGCCGGCCGGGAAGGTCAACATCCATGGCGGCGCCTGCGCGCTGGGCCACCCGATCGGCGCCTCCGGGGCGCGCATCGTCGTCACGCTGCTCGGCGCCCTCAAGAAACACGGGCTGAAACGCGGCATCGCCTCGCTCTGCATCGGCGGCGGCGAAGCCACGGCGCTCGCGGTGGAAATGCTCTAGGTGCCGCAGCAGGTCCGCGCCGCCGTTGATTCGCTCACCTACTTCAAACTGATCGGTGCCATGTTCATGTGGGGTGGAACCTGGATCGCGGGACGCATCGTGGCACAGGAACTGCCGGCGCCGCTCGCCGCCCCCGCCATCCGCTTCCTGCTCGCCGGGCTGGTGCTGGCCGGATTCGCCCTGCTCAGCGAGGGACGGATTCCGCGTCCGCAAACCGGCGCCGAGTGGGGTGTGGTGAGCGGCCTGGCGATGACCGGGATATTCCTCTATGCACTGTGTTTCTTCTACGGCCTGAAGCACATCAGCGCCGGACAGGGCGCGCTGGTCGTCGCGCTAACTCCGGTCGTCGTCGCACTGGCCGCCTGGTTTCTCGGCCAGGAGAAGATGACACCGCTCAAGGTAGGCGGCGTCGCCATCGCGATGGCAGGCTGCCTGACCGTCATCGGCAACGGCAACCCGCTGGCCCTGATCAACGGCTCGGTCGGCATCGGCGAATGGCTGATCCTCGGCTGCGTGATGTGCTGGACGGCCTATACCTTCATCGGGCGGCGCGCCACGCAAACGCTCTCGCCCCTCGCCGCGACGCTGTGGGCCAGCCTCATCGGCGCCGTGCTGATCGGTTTCACGGCGCTGCTCCAGGGCGGCAGCGATCTCGCGGCCTGGTCATGGCGGGTATGGGCCAGCATCGTCTTCCTCGCGCTCGGCGGCACCGCCCTCGCCTTCACCTGGTTCGCCGATGGCGTCAAGCGACTCGGCGCCGCCCGCGCCTCGGCATTCGTCAACCTGGTCCCGGTGTTCGCCGTCCTGCAGGCTGCCGTCCTGCTCGACGAACGCCTCGGCCTGCCCGTCCTCGGCGGCGGCCTGCTGGTCATCGCCGGGGTCTGGCTGACCAGCCATTCAAAGGAGACAGCATGATCCTCACCCAGGAACAGGAAATGATCCGCGACTCAATGCGCGCCTTCGCGCAGGAGCGCCTCGCCCCCTTCGCCGGCGAATGGGACCGAAACCACACCTTCCCGGCCGATGCCCTCAAGGAACTCGGCGCCCTGGGCGCGCTGGGCATGGTCGTGCCCGAAGAATGGGACGGCGCCGGCATGGACTACATGTCGCTGGTCCTGACGCTGGAGGAAATCGCCGCCGGCGACGGCGCCACCTCGACCATCGTCAGCGTCCAGAACTCGCTGGCCTGCGGCATCACGATGAAGTACGGCAGCCCCGAGCAGAAGGAAACCTGGCTCAAGCCGCTGGCGCGCGGCGACATGCTCGGCTGCTTCTGCCTGACTGAACCGCACACCGGATCGGATGCCTCAGCGATCACTACCCGCGCCGAACGCGATGGCGACGACTTCGTCATCAACGGCGTCAAGCATTACATCACCACCGGCAAGAATGCAGCGGTGGCCATCGTCTTCGCGGTAACCGACAAGGCGGCCGGCAAAAAGGGCATCTCCTGCTTCCTGGTGCCGACCGCCACCCCCGGCTATGTCGTCGCCCGGATCGAGGAGAAGATGGGGCAACACGCCTCCGATACCGCGCAAATCGCTTTCGAGAACTGCCGCGTGCCGGCCTCGGCCATGCTCGGCAAGGAAGGCGAAGGCTACAAAATCGCCCTCTCCAACCTCGAAGCCGGGCGGATCGGCATCGCCGCCCAGGCCGTCGGCATGGCACGGGCAGCCTTTGAGGCTGCGCTCGCCTATGCCAGGGAACGCGTCACCTTCGGCGTGCCCATCATCGACCACCAGGCGGTCAATTTCCGCCTTGCCGACATGGCCACCCAGGTCGATGCCGCACGCCTGATGGTCTGGCGCGCCGCCACGCTCAAGGATGCCGGCAAGCCCTGCCTGACCGAGGCCTCGATGGCCAAGATGTTCGCGTCGGAGATCGCCGAGAAAGTCTGCTCGGCTGCCATCCAGATTCATGGCGGCTGTGGTTACACCAATGAATTTCCGGTCGAGCGTATCTACCGTGACGTGCGCGTCTGCCAGATATACGAAGGCGCCAACGACATCCAGCGCCTGGTCATCGGGCGCAGCCTCGCGGCCTGAGCAGGGATAGCCATGAGCGATAGCGGCAAGGCGCCCGTCGATTTCTGGTTCGATTTCTCGAGCCCCTACGGCTATCTGATGAGCGAGCGCATCGACGATCTGGCGGCGCGTTTCGGGCGCAAGGTGCGCTGGCACCCGATCCTCCTCGGGGTCGTCCTCAAGGCTGCTGGCAGCGCGCCGCTGACGCTGCAGGCGCCTGCCCGGGCCAGCTACTGGCAGCTCGACTTCACGCGTTCGGCCCGTTTCATGGGGATTGCCTACCGCCACCCGACCCGCTTCCCGCTGGCCACGCAGCATGCCGCCCGCGCCTACTACTGGCTGCACGGCCAGGACTGCGCGCTGGCCCGGCGCTTCGCGCACGCCGTTTTTCGGGCACTGTTCGTCGCCGATGTCGACATCTCGGAAGCCGGGAACGTCCTCGAAATTGGCGCAAAACTCGGCGTCGACCGCAACCGCCTCGAAGCCGCGCTGCAGCAACCGGCAGTCAAGGCGCGGCTCAAGGACGAAGTCGATCGGGCAATGGAAACCGGCGTCTTCGGCTCCCCTTACGTGCTGGTCGACGGCGAAGCCTTCTTCGGTGCCGACCGCCTGCCGCAAATCGAAAAATGGCTGGATACCGGGGGCTTTTGAGGTGGACATGAAACGAATCTGCGTCTTCTGCGGCTCGAATGCCGGCCACGATCTGCGCTATCGCAGC
>Ga0209310_1003126_pt1 | contig 9973 bp, 10 predicted proteins | sample AD_UKC030_MetaG_FD_184415 | JGI IMG/M metagenome (GOLD analysis project Ga0209310, IMG submission 184415) | Active sludge microbial communities of municipal wastewater-treating anaerobic digesters from USA - AD_UKC030_MetaG (SPAdes) (version 2) | ecosystem: Engineered > Bioreactor > Anaerobic >... | reverse complement strand
GAGAATCCCACCGTCCAGATTGATGTCGAGAGCTCGACCCGGTTCAACATAAAATACCACAAGGAGGACGGAACGCTGGTTCACCCGCCCATCCTCCACTGCTCCCCCACAGGAAGCGTAGAGCGGGTCATGTGCGCGATCCTGGAAAATATTTCCACCCAGAAAGTCCCGGCCCTTCCGACGTGGCTTTCACCAACGCAGGTCCGCGTTGTCCCGGTAACGGAAAAACACATCGCATTTGCCGAAGAAGTTGCAGCCGTAATCACCGCCGCACAGATCCGGTGCGACATCGATGACCGGAACGAGACCATGGGCAAGAAGGTCCGCGAGGCCGGCATGGACTGGGTCCCCTACGTGGTTGTTGTCGGCGATGAGGAGCTAACCTCGAAGAAGCTGACCGTGACGGTCCGGAAGAAATCGCAGCCGAACAAGCCGTTCAAGGAGCAGATGACTGCTGAGGCCCTGGTTGCTGCTGTCAGGAAGGATGTTGAGGGGAAACCGTTCCGGCCTTTATACACTCCGCGCAAGCTTTCGATGAAGGCACGGTATATCTGAAAATTTTCTTGATTTTTTTCTTCCCATTCAATGCTTCAGCATTTCCAGAAATTATCCACCAACCCAAGGATAACATAACCGTTATCTGAGGTCCGGACATTGTTTTTAATCTCGAGATTTGTCGTAGTCTTCGCAGATTTGCAGACGATCCGTAGATACCGTGTCATCGCAACCGGGGCGCCATAGCGGAGGGGCAGAACCCCAAAGTGTCGGCATTGTCTCAAGGGGGACTGGAATATTTTTTCTCTCAAAATCATTGAGCTCAATTTCAGGCAGATTTCACGTCGTAATTTCTTTTTTCGGGCTGGTGCTGAAAATGAGACTATACACCTATTTTTTTAGCAGCTATCAACTCAATAATAATCTGTTCCCCCCTCCCTTTCCGGCGCGTCCCCAAAAATAGCCCATCCTTTCATTCCTCCTTACTATAATCCTGTGAAAAAAGCCGACCCGTACACGCCCGCTATTAAGCAGGATCTATCTCTCTTTAAAACACCCCGTTTTCAAAAATACGACATTATTTAGATATTTTCCATTGGCGTGGACATTGTTTCCCGTGGGCAAAATATCAGGCTCCCCGGATTGGCAAAAGGAGACCATAAAAGCCCCGGAAAAATACTGACCTTGAGAAATCCCGTGTCTTCCGACAGGTCAGGAGGGAGAACAGCCATGACGGGTCATATGTTCCGGCCGGCTTCTCCATACCATGGTGATCGCGAAGGAAAACCGCATTTGAAAAATATTCACAGGGATACGGCAGGTTGAGGGAAATATCCTTGATCCGGGGCAAATCGTGGAAAGGAATTCGACGTTCCAGGGAATTCACCTCTCCCGCTGAGCGGCGCCGGTTGCGATTGTGCTCAGTTGCCTGTACGCAAAAAAAGTGAATTCCCATAATGATAATTCCAGGTTATCTCACGGTTCCCTGCCCCGGAGGGGGTTTACGGTCAGGTTTTGATTTCTCATTACGGCAAAAAAGACGGTAATCCCCGCGAAAAATTTTCTGAACCGACTTCACCCCGGCCGTACATTTTTCCGGTACAATGCTCGCATCATCGATGTGATAAACGGCATTGTGTGTTTTTCCTGTAATTTTAACATAACGGTTGAGAATCCCGACAATTCCGCCTGCTGGCTGAACCGGCCGTCTCGCACCGATAAATCCGGTATCCCGGTGATTCCAGCCGGGATACAAACCGGGCGGATTTCTGGAGTGCCCAAAGCGGGGACTCAATAAAAATGACCTTGCTTTTTCAGGTACAGAGCGGTGATAATTTTTTTACCAGGCGTTCCACCTGCTGTACAGCGGTGCCAAGGTACGCGTCCGGGTTGAGAAGCGCAGCAATGTCGGTCTTCGAGCAGTACCGGACCACTTCCGGATCGGTTGCCAATACGTCGGCCAGCGGTTTTCCTTCGGCAAGCGCCTGCATGCTCGCCATACGGACCCGCTCGTGGGCGTCCTGCCGGTTCATGCCTTTTTTCGTCAGCTCGATCATCACCGGTTCGGCCATGTTGATCCCGTGGAGAAAGGCAAGGTTCCGGCGGATTGCGGCCCGGTTGATCACGAGACCTTCGAGAACAAAGGTCATAAGCCTGAGGCAGTGATCGGTGAGGATCGATGATTCCGGGAAGATGACGCGCTCGCAGGATGAGTTGGTGAGGTCGCGCTCGTCCCACAAGGTATTGTTCTGGAGGGCTGGTTCCACCGCGGCGCGGATGATGCGGGAAAGTCCGCAGACCTGCTCCGACCTGATCGGGTTGCGTTTGTGCGGCATGGTCGATGAGCCGACCTGCTTTGCCCCGAAGGGCTCCTCGACCTCCCCGATCTCGGTCCGCTGGAGCGAGCGGATCTCGATTCCGATCTTGTCGAGCGTTGTCGCGACACCGGCACAGAACATGAAGTATTCTGCGTACCGGTCGCGGGAGATGACCTGGTTTGAAACGTCCACGGAACCTATACCAAGGTTTTCCATCATCGCTGCCTGCACTTCCATGCCCTTGAGTCCGAGCGCCGCCTGCGTCCCCACCGCACCGGTCATCTGCCCGACCACAACCCGGGGGCGGAGCTGGCTGAGCCGCTCGATATGCCGGCCAACCTCGCTCGCCCAGATGGAAAACCTGAGCCCATAGGTTGTCGGTACGCCGTGCTGGCCGTGCGTCCTGCCGATGCAGATAAGTTTCTTCGTCTCATCAGCACGCTTCAGGAGTACCGCAAGGAGATTCTGGAGTTTTGTGTCGAGCAGGTCGAGAGACTGTGCGAGCTGGAGCCCGGTAGCCGTGTCGAGGATGTCGTTGCTGGTCGCCCCGTAATGCACCCAGCGCCCAGAATCCCCGCAGACTTCAGAGACAGCTTTTACGATCGCCATCATGTCATGACTGATTTCGAGCTCGATTGCCTTTGCTCTCTCGAGCAATGCATCCGGCGCATATGCTTCGATCTCCAGGGCAGCTGCCGGCGGGATCATGCCGCATGCGGCTTCAGCCTTTGCCAGCGCGATCTCGGCCCGTACAATGCAGGAGAACCGGTTCTGCTCGCTCCAGACTGCCCGCATCTCAGCGGTGCCGTAGCGCTCCTCGATGGGGTGGACTGCCATGGGTAGAGATGTGTCTTTCCGGAATATAGTGGTTGAGGAATGGTGCGGGGTGTGTTGAGTCCTGACCAACCCAACCGAGACGGTTCAAAAAGAAGCAAATTAGGGTATCGTGCCATGTTACCTGCCAGCTCATTCAGAAACTTACAGGGGAAAAATCGTACCAGGCTATTGTTCAAGATTTCAGATTAAAATGTGTTCCTGATAAGGGACGGAAAACTGAGGATCCGGGGCTTCGCCCCGCCGCTATGCCGCCACGGTTGCAATAACGTTAAAGTACCAGGACCAGGCCATTACGGTACTACAGAAGAATCGCAGGCGCCGTTGAGCCCCCAAGGGGGGCAAAGCCGGCGCAAGGGGGAGATCGACCAGAGAAAGAAATAAGTCGCTGAAATGTGACAAACCCCGGCATTATTTGACAGATTGTTGCAGAGTGCCACAATAATCCGTCCGTTATGTTGACAGAGATTTTGTCTGCGCTCAGCAGAAGCTGGAACCGTTTACCAGTGGTTGTGGTTTTGCTTTTACCCGAATGAAAAGTCCGTGTTTCTCGTGGAAATGTTGAACTGTTCTCCAGGAACCGGGAACGTTGAACGGGTGCCTGATCTGTCGGGCACACCATACAGGATATTTTCCTTTGAGCCGGGTAATCCGTTGCTCCATGGATGCGGGTATCGCATGTCATGATTGTTTCCGGCTGGTCTTCTTGGGTTTCAGGCCGTTCTTGCGATCATCCCGATGATCCTGCACCCGTCTTTACACGGGTCATTTGGACACATTGTACGTTTCTTTGGGGTCCTGGGCCCTTTGTTCCCACCCCACAGAGAATGAAACTGCTTTGTATCCTTGTTTCCGATGTCCCGTTCAGCCGCAAGCACCTGATTGATGCTCTTGAACGGGGACATAGATTTTGTCACGATTCAGGACAAAGATCCTGTCACGCTTGGGTAGGAAAAGATCATCACTGTTAACGATACCGGTCTGGACCCTCATCACCTTTGGCTCGCGATCCGGATCATAGGCCACCCTGAGCAGCATTGCGGACTTGCCCCCGGACAACAGGGATTGAATTGTTTATCCTGCGATCTTTAACGATCGTATGAAGAAGAATTTAAGGAAATGCTTTTCTAATATATAAAAAAAGTTTTCTCGGGGGGATAACGCTGCAACAAAAAATCGCCGGGATACCCGAACTGTTGCCTTCTCTCAGAAAATGGTCTGGAAATTCTTTGAACAGTTGTTCACATAACGAAATTTCCCGATACTGGAAGGATTATGATGTTATAACATTTCTCATCGATCTTGACACATGCACCTTGTCATCGTATCCGATTCTTGACACGGGTGAAAAAGAGCGGGAAAAAACATATAAATCGGGTTATTTTAGAAAAAGATTCGCCGTTTCACGATCCACCATAAAGCAGATACTGCAACCAATATTGGGGACAACTCAGGCTTCTGATATCCACCTGGGAACGGAAAAAAAAGGTCGGGTAACAATAGATGGGAGACCGGATATCTTCATCTCCCTGTCCTATTCAGGCACATATATCGCACTGACCGTCGCAAAACAGAAAATCGGCAGCGATCTCGAGATGGTGCGTTCATTGAACATCCAAAAGACAAAATCGTCTGCATTTTTTTCTTGCACGAAGGGGTGCAATGAAGATGATCGAACCCTGACATTCCTGCATCAATGGACCATGTTGGAATCCTTTGTAAAATTGCGGGACGTATCACTCTATCCTCTCCTGAAAGAACGTTTCAATGTTGACGGCGTTCATTTTACTTCATATCTCATAAACCAACGGTTCATTCTTTCCCTGGCTTCTGAAGAACCTCATCTGGACTGTGTCGTGCTCCGTATCTGTCCAGAAAGCTGGCACCATGGTTCAACAGATGAATCCCCTTCAATCCTTTGAATCCCCTTCAATCCGTTGAAGTGGAGAACCAACGGATGGAGATTACCGTGATATGGTATTCTCTGAAGATCCATCCATGGGAAACGTAGATTGAGCTTCTGGACCCGTTCGGAGTGCGTTGTCTATTACAGAATTGCGTTCTGATGAAAAAATTGAGGAGACGGAAATGACTGATGAGAATATTAAAAGAGGGTATTGTCACCTTTCAGCGACTCATTTCTCTCTCTGATGGATGTTCCCCTTCTTGCCAGCCCTGCCCCCGTTGGAAGCGGGGCGCCTGCGATTCTTCGGTAGTACCGGGATGCCTGATCCTGGTACTACAACGTCATCGCAATCGGGGTGCCGTAGCAGCGGGGCGAAAATCCGGGAGCGTTATCCATTACCAGGAACACTTTTTTGATCTGAAATCCGGAACAATACTCTGGCTCTATTTTTCTCTCGTAAATTCCTGAATGAGCTGGCAGGTAAAATGGCGCTATACCCCAAAAAAAACGGTCGGATCCTGTTCTGCGGCCTATCAGTAAGGATCTCAGTTCCGTACAGGAGAAAGGATTGCCAGAACAAAGATGATTCACAGCACGGACTTGTTACCGGTTGATTTCATTATTACCTGCATTTATTACGATCTCTTTTAACCGCATCGCATCTACCTTGCCTGATGAATTCAAGGGAAACTGATCCATGAATACAACCTTTTGGGGGACTTTATAGGAGGGTAAACTCCGGTTACAGTGGGTTATGATTTTTTCAGAAGTGGTTGAGGTATCTGGACCTGATTTCGTCTGCACAACAGCAACGACAGATTCTCCCATCAGGTCATCCGGAATACCCAAAACAACACATCCGATAACATTTGCCAGAGACAGGATTACATTCTCAACTTCGTACGGTGAAATACGGTAACCGCCGGATTTAATGATGTTTTTTGACCTGCCGGTGACATAGATATATCCTTCTTCATCCGCTGTTCCTATATCTCCTGTATAGAGCCAGCCATTCCGGATAACTGCTGCAGTCCCTTCAGGGTCGCCAAAGTATCCCTTCATGATGTTTTCTCCCCTCGCCGCGATCTCCCCCAATTCCCCCGCCTTTACCTTCCGCCCGTTTTCGTCAAGTACGGCAAGAGTCACCCCGGGAATTCCTTTTCCAATGGATCCCATTTTACTACGGATCATTGCAGGCGGGAGATAGGACAACCGCGCCGTTGCTTCCGTAGCCCCGTACATGATGAAAATTTGTTTGTCGGGAAAGTGATCAGAAAGCATCGTGATATATTTGTCTGCAAGTTTTCCACCGGCCTGGGTCAGGTATCTCAGACTGGGGAGCGGACTCTTTAAAAAGGGTGTCTTGTTGATGAGAATCTGAAACGTGCTGGGAACACCGGCAAACCCGGTACATTGATACTTGTCGATGTCCTTGATAATTGAGCCCAGGAATGCTTTGCGGGTTAAAACAAGACTTCCGCCAACACGGATATGCGTATGCAGGAGAGATGCCCCGTAACAGTAAAAAAACGGGAGAACGGCACATACCCGGTCTTTACCGGTCAACTGCAGGTATTGAATGATTGATTCTGTATTGGCTGCCAGGTTTTTGTGAGTCAGCATTACACCTTTCTTGGTACCCGTACTTCCCGAGGTAAAGATGATTACCGCGACCGCTTCGTCTTTCTCAAGGTTGGAAGGATGGGGTGATAATCCGGTTTCCGGCATGCTGCTGAGCGTTTCCTCAGTGATAAATTCTGCGTTGAGACTCGCAAGAGCAGGCAGGTATTTCTTTTGCACAAATAATGCAGGTGGTACTGTATTATCGATGATGTATTTCAGATCGCTCAAGCTCGGTCGGGTCTCAACAAGAACCGCAGTATTTCCGCTTTGCATGATCCCAAGATAACTGAGAATAAAAAAGAGGGAGTTGTCTGCAAGGATAAGAAATTTTTTGTCCTTCCCGTATTTTTGAAAGATCCATCCAGATACCCGGTTCAGCTGTTCAGTCAGTTCACCATAGGTAACGGTCAGGTTATCTCCCAAGAGAACTACCTGGTCAGGGTCCCGTGGTTGTTCAAAAAGATATCGGACAAAATCCATTGTAAATTTCCTCCCGGGATTTTATGGAGTCCAACACATTTATTTGTGGAAAACCGGGGGTATAAGCTGAAGCAGCCTCGACGCATTCTTCATGCTCTGAATATGTTTTTTTGCCCATTCGATCTGCCCGGTATCCAGGGCGAGATTTTCCCTCACTGCTTCTTCAGGGATGCCATGTTCCTCAGCATAGAGGAGCGTGTCAAGAACTTCATAGGGCATCCTCAGGTTAAAATCTTCATCGGAAGTATAGTGACTCCAGGTATCAGGACTTGGCGGGCGGGTAATAATTTTTTTATCGACGCCGAGTAGTTCTGCAAGCCTGAATACCTCAAGTTTGTACAGGTCAGCGATCGGTTCCATATCAACACCCCCGTCACCATACTTAACATAGTGTCCTGTGACCAGTTCGGATTTATTGGTAGTGCCGCTCACGACATAATTCATTTTTTCCGCCTGCATATACGAAACGACCATCCGGGTCCTCTGTTTGACGTTCTGCAGGCTGACAATATGCAGGTACTGGGGCGCCGAGAGGCGTTTTGTCGCGATCGATCCAGTTTCATCTGACAGCCTGATGGATGGCACGGAAAGAAGTCTCTCCGCAGAAATGCCGGAAGGACGGAATAAATTTGTCGTATGGATAGCCGGGTTATACTGGGGAAAAAGTTCCCGCATAAGGGCTGATTTCTGCTCATAGACCCCAAAGGATTCCAGCATCGGGGTGATCGGAATTTCCGTAAAGGGCATTTTGAGTTTCCTGCATAAACGCATCGCCAGTTCACGGCTTGAAGGCGAAGATTCTGTTTCGGGAAGTATCAGACCATAGACATGGTCGGGACCCAGGGCTTCAACCGCAAGCGTGGCAATAACTGCAGAGTCAACCCCTCCTGAGACACCAATGACGATACCCTCCCGCTTGAACTCTTCGACTACCGTCTTTTTCATAAACCCGGGAAGATGTTCTCTCAGGTCCTCAACACCAGCCAGCATCTCTTTCTTTATATCGAAACCCTTGCCGAACCTGTTTTTTACCATAGCATACCATCCTTCTTTAAGATCTTTGAGTAGAAAGATTATTCCAAACGGTTTTATATCAAAGTATCTCTCATTATAATTACAGTTATTTCGGTGATAAAACCTTGAACGCAATCAGCAATGACATCATTCATTTCTTACAATCCCGGGGATTTATTGATGCGAAGAGGTCCCTTTCAGAGCACGAATCCCTGACGGAAAACGGTGTGATCGATTCTATCGGGTTACTTCAGCTCGTGGATTTCCTTGAGAGTACCTATAGCGTTGAAATCCCCATGGAAATAATCACTCCTGACAAGTTCGACACTCTCGCCGGGATAAGCCAGTCAGTAACAGATCTGAAAAGATAGAGGCAACGCGATGACAACGGGCGTGGAGATTTGTAAAAATTGCGCATTGAATTCAAAAACCCAAGGTATTACTATCAATCCCATTACCGGTCTATGCCAGTTCTGTGAGCACTATGTTCCGGTTTCCAAGCAAAAAAAAGAGGAGTTCCGGGTCCAGATGGCGAACCTGCTGTCTTCCCCGCCAAAAAACGGGAAGTACGATGTGATCATGGCCTTATCAGGAGGAATTGATTCTTCCTATGCATTGTACAACCTGAAAAAAGAATTTCCGCATCTGAGAGTCCTTGCAGTCCAGTTTGATAATGGTTTTATTTCCGAAACTGCCTTTGAAAATGCACAAAAATTCTGTGATCTTACAAAGAGTGCGTATTTCCGCCTTGTCCTCGATAACAACCTCTCCCGGGATGCGTTCATTAAAGCGGCACAATCAACAGATGCTTTTCCGGGTTTTGCAAAATACCGGGCAAGCGACATCTGCAACACCTGCATCAGTATCATCAAGCAGAAAATAATGGAACTTGCCATACAAACAAAAACTCCATTCATCGTTTTTGCATTTTCCCCGGGCCAGACCGAAGTTCCCTTTCTGAAGCTTACCAGGCCGTTTATTGCATGGTCAAGGAAACTTTTTGACGGGCAGTTGAAGACGATAGGAATAGAGGAGAGAGAACCCTACCTGATAGATCAGGATGTTATCGCTGCAGGTTTCCCTGAAACGAACGTTATGATTATCCACCCGTACCTTGTCTGGGATTATGATAAAAAACAATTCAGAAAGGAATGCATCAGACTGGGCTGGAAGGAACCGGATTTATCAGATCCCAACTCATCCAACTGCCTGCTGAACGAATATGCAATAAAAAATCATTTCGATAAGTACCACATCCATTCCTATGCGTATGACCTTTCAGCTCTTGTCCGCCAGGGGAATCTGAAAAGAGAGGAGGCATTGAAAAAAATAAATACACCGTTTTCTGAGGATTCAATCCAGAAAGTACATCGGCAGCTGAATCTTAAATAGACGGTGGGTACTCTCGATATTGCCTGCGGACTGGATGAAAGACCTTTCTTTTGGGCACAGTCACATTTCAGCCACTAAGTTCTCTCTCTGGTGGATGCCCCCTTTTTGCCATCCCTGCCCCTGTTGGGGGCGGGGGCGCCGGTGATTCTTCTGTAGTACAGGGATCCCTTATCCTGGTAATACAAAGTCATCGCAATCGGGGCGACGTATCGGCGGGGCAAAGCCCCGGGAGCGTTGTCCATTTTCAGGAACACTTTTTTGATATGAAATCTGGAACAATACTCCAGCTAGATTTTTCTCTCGTAAATTCCTGAATGAGTTGGTAGGTAAATTGGCACTATACCCTACTTTTTTTTGTTTTTCGTGAAAAATCCTGCATAGATCCCTGACACATTTTGTAAAAAAATGATTT
>Ga0209310_1003123_pt1 | contig 9975 bp, 14 predicted proteins | sample AD_UKC030_MetaG_FD_184415 | JGI IMG/M metagenome (GOLD analysis project Ga0209310, IMG submission 184415) | Active sludge microbial communities of municipal wastewater-treating anaerobic digesters from USA - AD_UKC030_MetaG (SPAdes) (version 2) | ecosystem: Engineered > Bioreactor > Anaerobic >... | reverse complement strand
ACTTCGACAGGTTTTATTACATTAACCGGATCAGACTCAGTTAATGGTTCAGTTTCAGTTATTGGCTCTTCGATATTTCGATTCTCAATTTCAATGAATAACTCAACTTCTTCCGGCGTATTGAATATTAGAATCTTTCCATCGCGCTCAATCCAGCGGAGTTTCTTCTTCCCTTTGCCGTGACCAACGCCACCATCTTGCCGCCTTTCTCCCGGCGGAACGTCTTCCTCATCAGAAGGCGCAAACCAGACAGGCGGAAACCAGTTATTAGCGAACCAATCGTAATACCAGCCCTGCTCAAGTGCCATCTATGACAACTCCGGTACGGTTGTTTTCTGCATCGAAACTTCCGCTAATACGTACCGTAGTTCCATCTACAGGGGAAGTGAATGTAATCGTGCTCCCGACTCTTTCACTCGTCCCGGCCAAAGCTGCAAGCATGATCCTCTGCACATCACGAAGCGTTAGACCGCCTTCTACCGAACCTAGCAATGGATCGCCAGCAGCACCAGCAGCGGCTAGAAGGTCTTGCGCTTCACTTGAGCCAATCAGGTAAGTCCAAACTGCATCCCCTACATTACCCGTTGTCAATCCGGTTCCGGTAACGACTAGATCAATCTCCATGTTGCCATAAGCCGCAATGGTGGCGTCTAAATCACCTTGCCCGAGCAGATCAACCGCAAGCGATGCGATTCCTTCCATTGATGCAGATAGATCGCCTGACCCGTCAAGATCGGCGCTCATGTTCAGCAATCCGTTAATCGTCGCAGAAAGCGAACCTTCTCCGGACATTGCCGAAAACATGGCAACCGCAAGCGCACCAATGGCGGCTAGATCACCTGCGCCCGTAAGATCAATAGACATAGGACGGGAAGCGATAAGCGATGATGCAATGGTTCCGCTTCCGGTTCCCCGCATGGACATGCCGCCTGACTTGGCTGCCATGATCCATGCAGACGGAGGAAGATTACCTACCGGAACGGATGCGCGGCTATCCGTTGTCCCTGTAAGAATGTTGCGCTCTGCTGCTGTGCGATGTTTCATATATACGCCAGCATACGGATTCCATCCGTCAAGATTGGTTGCCCCGACGATTCTACCTGTCAGGTTATGCCGGTATCCGTTCTGCAACAGTCCCATTTAACAATGTCTCCAATTTCGTCCCTCAACGACAAGGTGAACGCAACTAACTGACACTCCAAACCGTCTTGCAAGCGCACTCAAGCTAAATTCTTTGTCGCGTTTCTTGACGTTTTTTCTGATGAATGACACTTGGTCATTTGTCAATATTGCCCTTAGCCCATCATCGCCTTTTCCTGGCAACTTGCTCAGTCCGGTATTTATGGCGTGATGCATGTTAGCCTTATGCGTTACCCACTCCAAATTTGAAACATTGTTATTTTTCTTGTTTCCATCAATGTGATTTACTTCAGTAAGACATTGCGGATTTTCAATAAAAGCTTCAGCAACTAGACGATGAACCCTTACACCTTTTCCGCCAATGTAAACTCTAACGTAACCTTTATCAGTCACACTTCCACGAACTTCTTTTCCGCGCACACCAAATACCTTTCCGGTACTAGCGACAAGACATCCATTGGAGTTCTTTATCTCCACGAGGTGCATTTGGTTAATTCCAACCGTAGTCGAAGTTTGCATAAACCGTTGCTGATGCCGTAGTTGCACCCGTTCCAAATACGAGGAAGGTCACATTAGCGCCATTCTTCAATCGCGGCATACTCGGGAGCGTATTGACGAAATCAACCATGTTGTAAAGGCCCGTAGCAGGGACAGGGATCGGCATACACAGAGGTTTGCACAGACCGACGATGACAGAGCCTGAAGCATGGGCAGTTCCGCCCCAAATCACCGATTCAATGTCTTTAACGCCGGTATCACCTGCGGCCAAAGGGAGAAACGGCCCGTACTTGTTCGCGGCATTTCCTGAGTTCAGGATAGTTCCTGAAGTTGCCGATGCTGTAGATACGCAACCAGCCGTAGTTACCTTTCCGGTAGCCCCTGCGCTGTTGGTGTAAGTTACCTGCATCGTCGGAGCATTCGCACCCATCGCGGAATATGAACCAATGAACAAGCGCAATCCTTCGCCGTTGGCGTATCTATCCACATTTGCCGCCGTGTTGCTGATAGCGGTCATGGTGATTGTTTTCGTGCCGGTGGTGCTTACGTTGGTCGTCGTCAGCTTGGCATAGCCTACAAGGTCAATCGGCAGAATGAACCACGGAGCGCCAGCCGCAGCAACTACGCCTGCGCCCATGCTCAGAATGTGTTTCGTTGCCGGCGAGGTTTTATCCCCAATCGCAATCGCACCTTCTGACCAGGTGTTATCCGTTGCGGTAAAGGTTGCTTCAGAACCGCCGAATGTAGCCGCCGGAATAGAACCGACCGAGTTAAGCAAATGCTGCCAGTGGCCTGCTTGCCCTACTGCTACAGAAGTTTTCTGATAAACAACGGTATCCAGCTTGCCGTTCGTGGTGATTTGATTGATTAGATCATCTTGGCTTTGAAAACCCATGCTCTTAGCTCCAGGTTGTTTCGAGAATGCCGGTCAATACCGACGATGCGAGCGTACCCGCGTTACCTAATCCGACAATGCCCAATACTGCGCCATTCTTGATTTCCACCGGAGGCCCATGCAATACGGTTTCAAACTGACTCGCTGCGCCATAGCTTTCAAGGTTTCCAGAAGTGGTACGGCGGCATTCCTGAGTGCTGTAGAAATGATACAGAGGCTTGACCAAGGCTAGACACATCAGCCCGCCGCCCGCCGCAGAGAAGGTAACGGACTGGATTGAACGTACTCCGCTATCACCTGCCTGTAGTTGAATGAACTGTTGCGAACCTGCTACGGCATTCGTGGTGCTGCTAACCAATGCGCCGCCGCCCGCGACTGCTTTGGTGTATGTGGTGGAACTTGTTCTACCTGCTGTTCCGTCCTGATTCGTATAACTTACGATAAATGTTCCAACAGTAGATGCCGCTGATTGAGCAACGGCCATCATCTGAACGCCTGACCCTGTGGCGTATCTCGGCAATGCTGCCGTCTGGATCATGTCTTGCTGCTCTCCTACCGCATCCGTATCAACGAACGGGTAGTAGAGAAGATAGTCAGCCAATAGAAGCCGCTGATTCTGGTTCGTGGTTCCGGTTGCGCTAGATGCCGCAGACATTACGGTGATACGTTTAAGGAATTGCCCGTCGATAGCCGGAATGTTTATCCCGCGAATCGACTCAACTAGCGCCGCTTCCAATGGTGCCGATGCGTAGAAATTCGCCGGAGGATTGCCCGCGAAGTAGGTGTAATCAATGAAGTCGTTTGCAACGGTCGCAGCACTCGCCACCGCTTTCCGAAATGTGGTTATGTGCCACTTTCCAGAATCAGGCGATGCAGCCCATTGCGCGACGGTACGGAATCCCATTAGATGCTACGCCCCGTGAGTGCAGACAGGAATTGTCTAACGGTCATCGTGAGTTTAATCGCCCCACGCTGTACCGGATTCATGGCCTCAAGCGCACCCTTGCCTCTGAGAGTCACTTTGCGATTGGCCCAAATCGGTGCATCGTGGTCGCAATTTCGATCAATGATCGGTTCGGCGTTCTTCTGATTGGTAACCTTGACGGGTTTCCCACATGCTGAACACTCGTAAAGCGGCGGGAATGTCATCATGCCTCAGTAATAGTTACAGCACCAATCGGGAAACGCGGTTGAATCTGGTTGCTAACCGCAATCGGGCTATTGAGGTCGCCATAGTGGAAAACATCAGAAGCGCCTGCACCTTTGGTGGTTGCCGCCGAAGTGATGGTATTTCCCGATGCTCCGCACTGAGGAAACTCGATTGCCGCTGCGTTGCTTGTTGCCCCGGCAGAAGGCGCAGCCCATCCGCCAGTGCTTCGTGCTACATCCTGTGCGGCATAATTGGTATAGGTCGCCTCGTTCGCGCTTCCAGTATCCGACGCGGCATAACTTGCGGTGGCAAGCCTGACCTTGATATTCGTGATCGGCGCAGATGCCGCATTATCGGCAACATTAGCAATGGCGGTGGCGTTGTAGTACAGGCCAAGAATGTTGTTACAGGTTACAGTTCCTTTAGGCATTTTTCTTTCCTTAAATTAAGTTAAACCTGAGTCCAGCCGAATACCCCTGGGGCGTACACGTTATTCCCTGCGCCATCCGCCTGCGTTACTTTCCACGTAAAGCCTTCATGGGTGCAACGATCACCCTCGCCGGTAAAAGGATTCACCAGTTTGTAGGCATCATACTGGTCGATTGGCTGCACCCACGGCAGCGCCTCGCCAGGAATCTTCGCCATGCGGATAAGCGCGGGGATGATCGCCGGGTCAGGATACGTTGCCGCCCATGTCTGATAGTCCGTATAAGCCGCGTGAATGTATCCAGCGAGTCCAAGGCGATTCGGATTAGTGCCTGCCGTAGCAAGATTTTCTACAGCCCATTGCAGCGCACCAAGTTCCGCTAGTCTGTCAGTCATATAAACCCCTAGATTTGACTCTGTACGCCAACCGCACGCCCGTTAGCGTCCCTGACGATGTACTTAGGCGCGGAGAGTGCAGAAGCCATTCCTTGAATGCTCTGCATCACTTCCCGAATGACTTCCATATTCGGGTCAATCATTCCGGCCTGATCTATCTTCGTGGTGTCATCGACGCTCTGAGTGCTACCAATCTGAGCCGATATGATCCCTGCGGCAAGTTCCATCAGTTTCGCTTCTTTGTCAGCCTCAATCTCAGCGGCCTTGATTCTCTCATTACTAATGATCTGCATCTGCTCAAGTTCTTTTTTCTGCTGATACTCGACAGCCATCTTTTGTTTATCAAGCTCAGTCTCGGCCATGAACTTCTGTTGCTCGGCTTGCAAGTCCATTTGCTTCGTTTGCATCTGGCCTTGTTGCTTGACCTGTTCAACTTCCAGCAATGGATTAGTTTGCGGTTGTTGTGGTTGTTGTTCGCTAGGATCGGTAAAGAACTCGTTGCCATCCGAGAATCCGGCGTTCTCAGCCAATCGTTTGGCAGAAGAGTAGATATTCTTCGGAGTCGCCACCCCAATCGCCATTGCTTCCCGCTGAACCTGAAGAATGCTCATAAGGTGCTGAAGCTGCATATCCTTGTTACCAGTACCAAGACCTACCGCAATGGTCATGTCGGTACGGGTTTGCCATTGACGCGGATCAACCGGAACCCACTTGTTGTTCAGGCGGAAAATAGTTGCTTTGTCGGCGTGTTTCTTCAGCAACTCATGCGTAAGCTGGAACATCCGTTTAACGCCGGACTCAGCGAAGATACGAGCAACCAATTCCATGCGCTGTTGTGCAGCGCCCATGATCTGATTGATACCAGTCGCCGTTTTGTTCAACGAGTTGGCATCAAGCCCTTGGTTGTACTTGGTAATCCCTGTGCGGGCTTCTTTCTGTGAGTCAAGATAGGTTAGACCCTCGATAGCGCCAGCGCCGGTATTCGGATGCACAAGAGGAAGGATTGCCATGCCAGGATCGCCCTGCACCCGAACGATGCCACCAGGACGCGATACCAGCATGTCGTCAAGATTAACCCGATCAGAGATTGCATACCGCCCGTTATTCGACAGGTACAACCCGTCAAGGTACTGGCGCATGATCGTTGAACGGATGAGCTGCACGTCTTGAACAAGATCTGCCAACGACAACCCTACATGACGATGAGGCATCGGCAACGGGCAGAGCGCGGCATAGTAGATATTCTCTGCCTTGCCGCGATAGAGAATCTTGTCTCCAACGATGTAGTAGCGCATCAGTTCGGCAATACCATCACCGTCTGAGTCAATCCGCATCGTTACATCACGGAACCACACCATTCGAGTCGAAGGATCGGCGCCTTCATAACCTTCTGCATCTTCGTCATAGAGATTACGGGCTTCAGCAATACCGCCATCGTCTGCATTTTCATCGTAATCCGCGATATTGTCTTCTACGTCGAAACCCATCAGGCGAATGTCTGATATGGTCTTTTTGGTACGGTGCTCTACATAGTTTGCATCCGATAGATCAACCTTGCGGCAGGCCATACCTACAAGAATCTCTTCCGGTGGCACAGGATCAATACAAACCTTCCCCGTCTTCGTTACCCGTTTGACGGTGATGTTGTAACCCAGTTCAGTTTGTTCGGCGGAGACAATCTCAACGCCTTTATCCTGCGCCAACATAACCAGTTCTTCTTCAGACAGGTTGGCGTAGTTGTCCTCGATTACGTCTTCCTTGGTGTCCCAATAGACTTTGACATAACCCGTCTTCATCAAGAGCGCATCTTTGAAGAAGGTGTATAGCGTCATGAATGAATCGTTTTGCTGCATCACTACGTGATTTACATAGCTAGTTTCCTGTTCAGCAGCATCAACGTCTTCAGCACCTTTTGGCGTGAATTCAACCGCTTTATCCCCTGCCGTGAATATCTTCAGCAGGCTAGGCAGCATCCATTCGATTGTTTCCAGCGTATCCCGAGTTACTACTTGTGACCGGCCATCTACTTCGTTGCCGTAAGGTTTTCCAAGATAGTAATCGAGTGCCTGTTCGCGTTCCGCATTGAGCGTACTGGACATATAGCCATAGGATTCACTGGCTTTAGTCTCAATTGCGTTAAGAATCTCCGAATCAGTCAGTTTGCTCTTGACCTCATTCTCGGTTGATTCTTGGTCGTCCTCTAGCTCTGGATTCATTTGCCGCCTTTATCTCTACCGTTTCCGGCTTCTGGATATTCTCTTGAATGCTTACAACCATAATTTCCAGATCAGTGACCCGCTTCTGCAAATCCCTGATTAACTCAATTACTTGATGCCCATTCATATTATATCCTTATTATCAATGCAAATAATATCTCAGACAATCCCATTAGCTGAATAGGTAATCGGCTTCCACTGTTCGTTACTCATCGAGTCAGCAGCAACGCACATATAGCGGAATACGTCAGCACCATGAGAATGCTCATCGTGCAATGGAGCGCCAGGCTCATTCGTCTGATTATTTATCTGGCGTCTGTAACGCTTCAAACAGTTGATTAGCCTATCAGTACTTGGCCGATGGAAATAAACCTGACTGAAGGCCATACGTGCAGCCTTGATGCCATTCTCTAAGCCTATCTGCGGAACTATTTCAACCGACCAGCCAATTTTCTGCAATATCTCTTGCGAACTCTTCCCGGTCTTGAAGTCTCTCGTAGCGCCATCGTGAGGAAGAAACAGTTTCCCGTAGTTGAGATTCTTGTTTCTCAACATGGATGAATAGTAATCCAGGGTCTTGTGGTCATCCTCGATATATTCAATCACCCTGATTTCTGATCGCACCTTCTGGCATAGGATGATTGCCATTGAGTCATTCCAGCCAAGGTCGAATACCACATGAACCTTTAGAAGCGGATCGTAAGGAACATTGCAGACATTCCCGTTGGTTTGTGCCGCCGTGATTTCGTGTGAGTAAATAGCACCATCTACCGCAGCCTTGCATTTGCCTTCCCAAATCCATGCGTAATCTTCTGGATTGGTTTCCTTGCAGTGCAGGCGCTCTTTCTCCAGAACTTCAGGAAACCACGGATTGTCAGAGTAATTGACTTCAGCCGATATACATTCAGGCGGTTTGTTCTCTACGTAGCGTTTCCACACTTCGTCTGTGTCTAGTTCAGGGTTGAACGATACCCATATCTCTGATTCAGGCTTTCGGATGGTAGGAACAAGAATGTCGAGAGACTTCTTGGAGACTGTCTGAGCCTCTTCAATCCACACGCGGTCAATACCTTCATATGATTTTATGCTTGCCGCAGTCTGGTTTGACAATCCATTGAATAGAAATTCGCTTCCATTCCTTCCCTTTATCGCAATATCAGTAGAAGAAAAGAACTCCTCTAACCCAAGCGTTTCTATTTGATCGTCCAAAAGCCTCTTAACTGAATCTCTAATTGATTTTTGAACCTCTCGCGTACATAGAACGCGAATAGGCTTATTTGCAGACTGAATTATTAGCGCCCTTGCAAATGCCCACGATTTTCCAGAACCTCTACCTCCAAAAGCAACCTTATAGCGAGATTGACCGAAAAGAAACTCTGCCCAATCAGGAAATGGAGCGTCCATAAGCCTCGCTCCTTTCTCGCTCTCTGCGTATAGCTTGAGCAACTCTTAGTTTTTGTTTTGTTTCTTCGCTAGGCTTCTTTCCTTTGCGAACTTCAGACATTTGTTTTATTTGTTCTTCAGTGCGTTTTATTCCTCGATTTCCATCACCTATCTTTTTTCTTGCCTCTTCGCTCATTGTCTTTCCACGATTTCCATTGCCAATGGCGATTCGGTGATCTTCAGACAATTTCATTCCTTTACGGCCAGCAGACATAGCTGCACGTATCTCAGGAGTACGAATCCATAGCTTGTTTGCTTCTGAAAGCCTTTTGCAAGTTTCTGGACTGCGCTTAATTCCTAGTGCGCTTCCAGCCTTCTTGCACATGTTATAGCTCGGACTAAACGAATCAATCACCAATTGTTCGTAAAAAATCAGGTCTTCTGCCTTACATACAAGCAATATCTCGAACCTGAGATTTTCCAGTCCATATTTTTCAGACGCAGACTGAAGAGGCTTGCAGTGGTGCTTACGTGTTTTAAGTTCGTGGCGATGCTTCGCAAACCTTCTATTGAATAGCACTGCGCTACCAATGTACTCGTTCCCACTAGGAGAAACGATGCGATATATGCCGGAATTCATTTCCCTGACTTTACGAACGAAACGGCAACATTCAGGCCGACGCTTCCATTCATGTTCATGTCAGTCTCGGTTATTACTGGCGCGTTGCTCATTACCTTGTTCAAAAGGAACTTTGCGGCGTCGATACGGGAATTTGATGCGCCGTTATCCTCAAGCGCATGATCTTGCAACATTTTAATCAACAAGGTTGTCTTGATCTTCTCCTTCATGTTTTCTATCTTAACAGGATGGAGTGGTTTCTTCCTTGCTGCCATTTTGCGAATTCCTTATAGGATTGTTCGCGGACTTAAATCAATGCCGCTGCTGTTTTCAGGTTGATGCGTGCCTGTTGAACAATTGGTTGTTGGAGGCCGATAGACGTATTTACGTCATCGAGTTGAGCGAGTAGGGTTTGCTTTTTGTCCTTTAGCGATTGGAGTTTTGTTTCCTCTTCGCTTTGGATTGAAGCAAGCCGGATGACTTCTTTGATTTCTGCCGGGATAGCCATGATTACTTCTTAGGCGGGCGTTTCTTTTTACATGCCATGATTATCTCCTAGTGAATATGTGATTATTTTATAGTATTTATTGTCTGTGTGGCTAATTCCATTTATCCACAATTATTTGATATTGGATAATCCTTGTCTGTTTCTCTCTTGCATCCATCACAGGCTTGGTCTATTGCTCTCCGGTCGAATCGGCATAACCGTGATTGATCGTATTGCTGGCATCCGTATTTCATGGGAGCTTATAGCGGTCGCGGCAATAACCGCAAGCACCACCAACCAACCGAACGTAATCATTTCCGCAAAGGTCACACGTTCCGGCTATTCCTACTGGTATCTCTGAGGCGCGGCGCATTGCCTCTTGAACGTGATCGTCTATTACTGACTCAATGAAATAGCTCGCTTTATCCGCTTCGTCGCCGTGGCAGTCTTCGCGGTCAATCTCCATTTCTCAACTCCTTTAGTTTTGACACGTAATGCGCTTTAATGGCCTTCAGTTCAATTATCGTGTATTTCCTTGGCGTCTGGTCTGCCTCTAGCAACTCAACTGATTCTAGGCCAATTCTTGCGATTAGTCCGATACGGTAATCAACCGCATTACCAGACAAGTATCTATTGTCTTTCTTTGACTGAGCATGGCAATTCCGCTCGTCAAAACGTAAGTGAGGTGCGCTTCCTGTGCTTCGATAATGCCCGGCATCTACGTTGTTTCCAGACCAATCCAAAGGTTGGCCGCTTGATATGCAA
>Ga0209310_1003112_pt1 | contig 10009 bp, 22 predicted proteins | sample AD_UKC030_MetaG_FD_184415 | JGI IMG/M metagenome (GOLD analysis project Ga0209310, IMG submission 184415) | Active sludge microbial communities of municipal wastewater-treating anaerobic digesters from USA - AD_UKC030_MetaG (SPAdes) (version 2) | ecosystem: Engineered > Bioreactor > Anaerobic >... | reverse complement strand
CACCTCTTCGTCGGCAGTTATCCTTTCTATCGCCGCCGTCGAGTTTGACGACCAGAATCTCGGGCGGCGTTTCCACCAGCGCATCAGCATCGACTCGTGTCTCAAGTATGGCTTGACTGTCAGCGGTAACACCATTGAATGGTGGATGGGGCAGTCAGCAGAAGCGAGAGAGATTTTCTGCTTCCCGGGCCTCCCACTTGATCGTGTTTTGATTGATCTGGCTACGTGGCTCGACTGGAGCCAAGTCGATGAGGTCTGGGCCAATGGTTCCGATTTCGACGGTCCGATCATCGCTAATGCCTACCGGGCTATCGGTGCCGGCAATCCGCCATGGGCATACTTCAAGCTGCGTGACTATCGGACCATCCGCAAGATGTATGCGAAGGACGTCGTTGATAAGGCGACCGTCAAGCCGCTTATCGAACACGACGCACTGGAAGACGCAATCGCACAGGCGCTGACTTTGCAGGCGTTGATGGGAAGCAATCTGCCGCTGCGGTGGGTAGCATGAGCCGCGGAAGCATTATGACCGGCAAGGCCAAACTCATCGGTGTAGTGGCGCCGGCGAACGTCATGGACGTTCAGATCGGCGGCAACCACTACAAGAAAATGAAAATCCAGCCGATGCGCTTCGCGATGGAGAATACGCTCGATGCACTTCAGTTCAGTGTCGTCAAGTACGTCACTCGATTCCGCGACAAGAATGGCGTCGCTGACCTCGAGAAGGCCAAACACTGCATCGACATGCTGATTCAGTTTGAACAGAAAGGTAATCTGGAATGACCCCACAACAGATAGCATTCGTGGCCAGTTTCGTTTATATGCAAGACTGTGTCTACCAGAACGCCCGGGACAAAGGCTGGTGGGAAGAGGATCGCAATGACGGCGAGATGATCGCCCTCATGCACAGCGAGCTGTCCGAAGCGCTCGAAGCACTTCGCAAAGGCAATCCGATTGACTCGCATTGCCCGGATTTCCGCAATGTCGCCGTTGAGCTGGCCGACACAGTCATTCGCATCATGGACTTTTGCGCGGCGCGCAACCTTCCTCTGGCAGACGCGATTATCGCTAAGCACGAGTACAACAAGCTCCGTTCGCATAAACACGGCGGGAAGAAGTTCTGATGAGCAACATGCACCAGTTTGATACTGGCGACGGTGAGTCTGTGGCGCTCAACAGCTTGCAGTTGTACGCCTTGCTTAATCTGCCGGCGCAAAACGCAAGCTGGCCGACATACTGGGCATTGCGCCGTCGCGGCCTCATTACTTCGTCTGGTATTGGTAAGCGCAGCGAGTTGACTGAACGCGGGCTGGCAGTACGTGCACATTACTTTTCCAAAAAGGCAAGCAATGGCAGTCAAGCCTGAAAATACTTTCATTTCCGGAGTCCACAAGCATCTTCCTTCCATTAAGGTGATTCACAGGGAGAAGATGAACAATCCATACCGTGGTGGCACGGCGGACTGGTGGTACTCCGGTACGAAAAACGATTTGTGGATCGAGTACAAGTTCCTGCCGCGTATGCCACAACGCGGCGACATTACCCCCGAGCGGCTCGGTCTGACTGCGTTGCAGTTGGACTGGTTACGTGGGCGGTATGCAGAAGGACGGAACGTCGGCGTGATAGTCGGCTGTCCGAAGGGTGGCGTCATCATGCGCGACCTGGCGTGGGATTCAGAGTGCTCGGTACTGGCTTTTACCAGTCAGGTTATCGACCGCAAAGCGCTCGCGTCGTGGATCGTGCAGCAAACTACGGGATAGGTCATGGCAGTAGCCCATTTGGTGGTAGCGACGAAAGTCGCGGGGTTGACCTACCGCCTGTTGTCGACAACGACAATGATTGGATTTCTGGTGCTCGGAGTCGTACAGATTGTGCGAGAGTCTCGACGCCCGAAATACGGCGGTTGACCGTGGGGAGCAGCGAAAAACTGCTCCCCACTTCTTTATACCTCCGTCCGACAAATGGAAAACTTGAAAAATGAGTGTCTGCATTGTAGTAACCGGCAATCCTGCCGACGGGTTCGAGCATATCGGCCCATTCAACCAAGAACACTATGCCGCAGAGTGGGCCGACACGTGGCTGCCTGATCTCGACTGGTGGGTAGTTCCGTTAACTCACGAAGAGGATAAACAAAATGAGCCAAGCAAAACTGAGTAGTTGGGAAGCGCATAACATCGCCGAGAAAATTGCCGAGAAAGCGTTCGAGCATGTCATCGGCCCGATCAACGAGAAAATCAACGAACACCTTCGTGAAGCATATCGTGCCCAGATGATCGTACTCGGTACTTCGCCGGAGCTTCTCGCTGAAGTCGGCCTCGGCGAACTCAGTGACAAAATCACTGTGGCGGTCGTGGTCGGCGAAAACCGTTGGTACGAAATTGTGGAGGGTAACACCGGCGAATTTATTCGCACGAGTACTTATTGCGTTGATTTCCGTTTCAAGGCCGAAAGCGATACACCGGTTTACGCCACGTTATGTGCGGAGCGCGCTCCTTTCCGAGTTCAGCAAAACGCGCTGCAGCAAGAGTTGCAAACGCAGATGCAAGGGAAATCGATCAAGGCCGTGATGAAAGCATGGCCGGAAGCAGCGCGCTTCGTAGCTGATGAATTCGATATCGATATTTCCGCTCCAGCAGAAATGACGAAGCCGCTCGAAACCCTCTTGGCCAAATATCTTCCGATGTTGGCCGCCCCTCAAGGAGCCTGATCATGGTAGCAGCAGTTGAAAGTATGGCCTACGTCGGCGCAGTTCCGTGGCACGGCTTGGGCAATCTGGTCGACGAAAACATCTCGCTTGACGAATTCCAGAAAGAAGCCGGACTGGACTGGGAAGTTCAGAAGACGCCGGTACAGTATTACGTCGAAGATGGTCTTGGCGGCATGGGCACGCGTACCTTCAAGGACAAGTTCGTCCTGAATCGCACGACTGACCACAAGCCGTTCGCCGTTGTCTCCGGCCGCTACAAGCCGGTGCAGCCGAGGGAAATCTTCGAGTTCTTCCGCGACTTACTCGCGATGCACAACATGAAGATGCACACCGCCGGCAGCCTCAAGGAAGGCGGGCGCATCTGGTGTCTGGCGGAGACCGGCGATGTTCACAAAGTGCGCGGCACTGATGGTGACGATCGTGTCGATGGCTTCTTGCTTCTCAGCACGTCCTACGATCTGACGCTCTCTACGCTGGCGCAGTTCACCTCTGTTCGAGTCGTCTGCAACAACACCTTGCAGCAGGCGCTGGCGAACAGTTCCGGTCGGGTCACGATCCCGCACGTCAAGGAATTTCGTGCAGCGGATATCAAGGATCAGCTGGGTATCGGTCGCGAGCAATGGATGGCCTTCACGAGCGCTCTCGATCTGCTGGCCAAGATCAAGCTCGACGAAGCGCATGCTACCAAGCTGGTCGACAAGATCTTCGCGATCCCTGAAGACCCGGAAAAGCGCATGGTCGATCCCAACCGGCTGCACGCGGTCAACGTGGCGGACATGTTCAAGTTCGACAACGCCAAGGGCGCCGAGATGGCCGGCCGTACGGCATGGGGCCTGCTCAACTGCGTGACCGAGTACGTGGATCACCACAAGCGGGCGCGCAGCCAAGGCAACCGTATCGACTCCGCGTGGTTCGGCCCGGGTGCTGCTCTCAAGGGCGCGGCGATGAACGAGCTGATGCTACTCGCTGCATAGGGACTCTGACCCGGTGCAATTCCGGGCGTTCCCAGCCGCAGGTGGGACGTTCACAGAAAACAGCGGCAGTGGAAATCGGCGCCCTCTTATCGTTGATCGTCCCCACCGTGCGAAACGCTCGAGATGACGTTAGTCCCGATGAGCCGTTACCCGTAATTCTGCGGGTCAGTCTCGCGGGCACCAATTTAGGAGAAAGACATGGGATACGGCCCAGTGATTAACGGAAAGCAAAAGCCTATTACTCCTTATCAAGGGTCGTGGGCACAACAGGAAGAAGCAAGGCGGACTACTCACGGTGGAAAACCTTATAACGAGTGGTTGGCATTAGCTCGACGCTGGGACAAATGCGTTGATGCAGGCTCGCCAATCTCTGCACAGAAGAGGTGAATCATGGGCTGGCTCTTCGGGTATTACGAGCGCCGTACGTTGATCGAGCATCTGGTCAACGGCAACGGTGTCAAGACGCTCAAGCACTTCCTGTCAGGGAACAACCTGTGGTGTGTGCATGAGCATGATGGACAGCGCTGGGCATGTCTCTATCTCCTACGCGGTTCGCCGAAGGTCAAGAACGACCCGTACAATTGGGGGTACAAGGACGTCTGCGAATCAATGGGGCCAAACGAAATTTCGTTCCCCTACACGTGGCTTGATTTACTCACGCCGACGGACAGCAAGTACGCCAACGAGTGGCGAGCACGGGTCAAAGCCCGTGGCGAGAAGCTGCAGAAAGCAACCATCGGCAGTAAGTGGCAAGGGTATGGGCACACCTTTGAAATCATCAAGCGGCGTGGCCCTACTTCCTTTCGCGCCAAAGATGAATACGGCGAGACGTGGCGGCTGACATCTCGGAACATTTCAAAAATGGAGAATTTGTAATGGGCTACACGACTTATTTCACGGTGTCACGTAATGACGGCGAGCCGTTCACTCCTGAACAACTCGAAGCACTTGATCAGCTCGATGTCTTTGACAACAAGACTGAAGAGGGCGATGACCGAGTCGTTGCGTTGGAAGGCGCTGCTAAATGGTATGCCTGCTCTGTTGATATGAAGGAGTTCAGTCGTGCCTTTCCGGACGTGGTGTTCAGGCTACACGGCGAAGGCGGGCAGAACGACGATCTCTGGGATGCCTATTTCAAGAACGGCAAGGGGCAAGAGTGCCGTGCCGACATCATTTATCCGGATTACGACGAGGAGAAACTCAAATGAGTACGAAAAACTGGAAGCCGGAAGTCCAAACCAGCAACGACGAAAAGTGGTATTGCAACTCTCTTGTGTTTGCTACCAAAGAAGAAGCCGAGTACAGCGCCAAGGACTTGTTCAATCGCTGGACTCTTTGTGTCGGGCACCGCGCGGTCGAGACCGACGACCCGGTGAATTACCGGATCGACTGGGATAGTCGAGCAATGGTAGCTGTGGAAAATGAAGCTGCAACAGCACCCGGATCGTGATGTCCGCCGGCTACTCGCTCCGTTGTTCAGGCGTGGCTGGGTCTTCGAGTGCATCAACAAACACTACAAGATCCGCTCGCCCGCTGGCCGTTTACTTTCCATGTCGTTGACCTCTGCCAATCCGGCGGCCATTAAGCGTATTCAGGCCGACATCGCTCGAATTGAAAGGAGTGAGAATGAAACTCACTGAAAAGCAACGCGAGAAGTTGATCGTCGCGATGATCGACTGCCGAATCGCGAACATCCTTGACCGAAGTGCTGAAGTCGATTGGATGGCTAACGTGATGAACTTTGGCTGGATCGGGTACGACAAGCACTCCGACGACGAACTATTTGAGGACGCAGGGTATCTCGGGTGGGAAAACCTTGACGTTCAGAAGGAGGACTTCAAGTGAATCTCGCCAAAGCACAAAAATACATGGAGCTTGCTTATGCACGCGCGCGTTTCAGCAAAGACACGTCAACTCAGGTTGGGGCGATCATTATCGGCCCGTTCGGTGATGATCGCGCGTCTGGTTACAACGGGGCGCCTCGCGGCTGCTCGGCAGACGACGGCGTCGATGCGCGAGGATCTACTCGTCCAGAGAAATACTTTTGGTACAGTCATGCGGAACTTAACGCCATCACCAACGCCGCGCGGGTGGGTGTTCCTCTCGAAGGGAGCACTATTGTTGTTACTCATCCTCCTTGCATGGACTGCGCTCGCGCGATAGTCCAAGCAGGAATCAAGCAGGTGATCGCTGTGCGGCCCGCTGCCGAGTTTGCAGGGCGGTGGGCTGAGCACATCACAAGGACTCAAGCCCTCTTTCAAGAGTGCGGAGTTGAATATTTCGAAATTGAACCCAAGGAGTAAAGCATGAAACTGTACAAAATCACCGCGTCCGGCTGGCCGACTTCTGAAGCCCCTGACTCAGGCATTCACTGGGTCGGCACGCAAGCTGACGCTGCCAGCAAGCGCAAACAACTCGTGGCCGATGGCTACAAACGTGCCGAAGTCTATACCGACGAAGTCGATGTGCCGACGGACAAAGCCGGGTTGCTCGCCTTCCTGAACGCAGGCTGTAAGTGAGCAATGTCGCGTACGCGCATCAGAAAGACGGCGAGCTGGCGGCATTCGAAGTACCGGGCGACTTGTCCATCCCTGACGTTATCAATGCCGTGAAGAGCGAACTTGGCGTCGACCGGGCACTCGTACTTGTGTATGACGCCGACAAGGACAAAGAGAAGGAAGCAGCTTGAGTTCTGACAGCGAAGTTGTGTATGCGTGGGCCGCTGGGATCCTCGAAGGCGAAGGTTGTTTCTCGATCCATCGTCGAAAAGATCGTTCCAATACTTTGAACACTGCGATTCATTGCGAAATGACTGACGAAGATATTATTCGCCGTCTTCATGCAGTGTTCAAAGTCGGCACTGTTAATGCGCGAAAAAATATGTCTGGCCGCAAAGATACGCGCGCTCGCAAGGCCACTTGGATTTGGTCAGCACAAAAGAAAGCTGACGTTCTGGAAGTTATTTTGCGAGTCCTACCATATTTAGGAGAACGCCGTGCTGCCAAAGCCAAAGAACTAATGGTCTCTATTGAAGAAAGAGGATATGAAAACTAGCCAGATGGAGGTTAAGTATGTCGACCACATGGGGTCAGACGAACGTGTAGTCGATGCCGCACGGGTGTCTTTTGCAAAGGTAGCGACTAACTATAGCAACGAACAAAATGCGAAGTTAATTCAGTATTTAGCTGCACATAATCACTGGAGTCCGATGGCGCATCCGCAAATTACTTTGCATGTCAAGGCGCCGATTTTCGTGGCTCGCCAACTCGTCAAACACTGCGTCACTGGGGACACGGAGGTAACGTTCTGCAAGCCGGTTGCGGGTAAATCGAACGGGCGCATTAAGCGCACCATCGAAGAACTGCATCGCATGTGGACAGGAAAGGTCAAGTACCAAGGAGGAAAGAAGGGTAAGCGCAACGTATCTGGCGGTCACGTCAAAGTGTTCAATGGAGATACTCAGCAGTTCGAGTCATCGCACATTATCGACGTGATCTACAAAGGTGTTAAGCCTGTGTTCCTGCTTACAACGGAATCTGGTCAGTCAGTTCGCATTACGGGAAACCACAAGGTAATGACGCAGCGCGGGTGGGTAGCAGTAACAGAACTTACTCCGGGCGTCGATTACATGGTTACTGAAGAGCTTTCAGGCGTGCTTATCAACCCCGGAAACAAGCGTCGCGATTACGACGTGGCAGACGTTATCGCCCGTCGAGAGCATACCAAGACTGAGTGTGTTCGCTGTGGAGCTACTAAAAATCTTGAATGCGACCATATCGTTCCTGTTAATGCCGGTGGCACCCACGACGCTGAAAATCTTCAGACGCTGTGTTCTAAGTGTCATCGGGAAAAATCAGCGAAAGAGAAAAGCCCTTATCGCCCTAACGCTTTCCAACCACGCTGGACGCAAATAGTTTCAATCGAACCTGCCGGTTCAGAAGACGTGTACGACATCACTGTTGAAGGGTGGCACAACTTCCTTGCCAACGGTCTTGTTGTCCATAATTGCGTAGGTGGCGTGTGGAACGAAGTCTCCCGGCGTTACGTTGATAGCGAGCCTGAGTTCTGGTTTCCCGAAGTCTGGCGCGGCCGGCCGGTCAATGCTAAGCAGGGGAGCACGGGGGTACTCGATTCGAAACAGCCGGATATGGACATTGATATTTATACTCACGACATTGTTTGTAAAACCGTTCAGCTTTACAGCGATCTCTTAACAACCGGTGTCGCTCCCGAGCAAGCCCGCATGGTGCTGCCGCAGAACATGATGACCGAATGGTACTGGACCGGCAGCCTGATGTTCTTCTGTCGTGTCTGTCGTGAGCGGCTGGCCCCCGGTGCGCAGGCGGAAACTCGCGAAGTTGCCGAGCAGATCGCCGAGATCGTTGCTCCATTATTCCCGGTTGCGTGGGCGGCTCTGATGGGGTCTGATGGAGAATGAAAATAGCCAAACTTTCCACTGACCGGATAGTCCTCGTGCTTAGCGCGCCAAGGTCTGTTCTTTTCGCCAGTGGAAAGTTTGTTCTCGTCTCAAATGTCCTGACAGACAATCCGCGGCGATTCGATCCGTATTGGGTGCCGGCAACTCTGGTCGTATGGGTACTCGATTTCCCGACTCAACAGAAAGGACAAGATGCACAAAATAATAGCCATCAAGTTGGTTGGCGGGCTGAGTGACACTAGCAAGATGCCGGGCCAGTCTTTCGGCCTGCCTACTGCCAACTGCATCACTGGTGAGAAGCTGGCCAAGATCCCGGATTCGATCTGCAGCAAGTGCTACGCGAAAAAGGGGTTTTACAAGACCTTCGCAAACACCGTCCTGCCAGCACAGCAACGGCGACTGGCTGCCCTCGATGATCCGCAGTGGGTCACGGCGATGGTGAAGCTCCTCGCCCGCGAGAACTGGTTCCGCTGGTTCGACTCGGGCGATCTGCAGTCGCTGCAGATGCTGCACAACATCGTCGAGGTCGCCCGACGAACGCCGCACTGTCGGCATTGGTTGGCGACTCGTGAGCGTCATTTCGTGTCTCAGTTTCTGAAGCTCTCTGTCGTACCGGACAACCTGTGCATCAGAGTGTCGGCGACTTTCGCGGACGTACCTGTTAAACCAATCGAAGGAGTTAATTGTGGAAACGTCCACTCGAAAAATGCGCGGCCCACTGGATACGTGTGCCCAGCACCAACCCAAAATGGAAAGTGCGAAACCTGTCGAGCTTGTTGGGACCGATCAGTTGCCGTTGTTTCCTACCGAGAACACTAAGTGGGGTTTTCAAATCAAGCGCGGCGAACACTGGCTGTGGGTTTGTAGCTCCAGCGGTGTTCGCTACGCCTTCGCCACTGCTGATGAAGCGCATAACGCAGCCGACATGTGCTACCCCGACCAAAGACGTGGGCAACGTCTTGGTGGGGAAATAACCATACGAATTAGGGAAATAAATCATGAGCACTAGATCACTCACTTTCGTGAAAGACGATACAAATCATGTCGTACTGAATATGTACCGCCAGTGCGACGGCTATCCTTCCGGTATTGGTACGGAACTCTATGAGTTCCTGAAGGACATCAAGATGGTCGATGGCATTAGCATCACGAAAGACAACGGCAAAGTTGCCAACGGCGCCGGATGCCTTGCCGCACAGATCGTCGCGCACTTCAAAGACGGCCCCGGCGGCGTGTATCTGCACAACCCGTCGACGAAGGATTGCGGGCAGGACTACGAATACCACATCACCGCAGACACCTCCGGCATCACCGTCAAGGTGATGGAAGCCTCTTGGACCGGACACCGTGCCAAGACTTTGTACCAAGGCGATCTGGAAGGCTTTGGGGCCTTCTGCAAAAAGAAAGACTGACATGCAGTTCGATGAGGACTACGCATACGACAGACAACGTCAACAACGCATCGACGAGGAAGAAGCAAATGGATATCGACTATACGGCAATCATTACAAAGGCCAATGCCCGCAAGGATCGCTTGCTGAATCTGGCGGCGCAACTGGAGCAAACACCAGAGATGGTGAAGATGCTGCAAGAGGTACGGGCGTGGGCGATCCAAGTCACGGACATGTATGGCATGCTCGACCGCGAGGGACGTGATCTGCTTCCGAAGAAAGTCTTGGTTGCGCTCGAATACGGCTCGAATACGGTAGTGCATCTCGAATACGCGATTGTCGATGGTTCCGCTGGTATTTCGAAATGGGGCGCAAATGTTTAAGCCCATGCTCGCCTGCAGTGAAAGCTGTCACCACTACTTCGATCAGTTGAAGTTCCCTTTGCTGGCCAGCGCCAAGATCGACGGTATCCGGGCAACGGTGCGTAATGGCGTGGTTT
>Ga0209310_1003103_pt1 | contig 10032 bp, 9 predicted proteins | sample AD_UKC030_MetaG_FD_184415 | JGI IMG/M metagenome (GOLD analysis project Ga0209310, IMG submission 184415) | Active sludge microbial communities of municipal wastewater-treating anaerobic digesters from USA - AD_UKC030_MetaG (SPAdes) (version 2) | ecosystem: Engineered > Bioreactor > Anaerobic >... | reverse complement strand
GATGCACGGTGATGCCGAAATCGTGCATCAGGCCATCCTTGAGGCCGTAGATCCAGCCGTGGACGGTCAGGTGCTGGCCACGCTGCCAGGCATCCTGGACGACCGGGTTGTGACAGACATTGACCACCTGCTCCAGCACGTTCAGTTCGCACAGGCGGTCGTGGCGTTGTCCTTCCGGCAGGCTGTCGACGCAGGCTAGATGCTTGTTGTGCACATCATGCACATGACGCAGCCAGAGGTCGACGATGCCGACCCGGGCGCGTTGCAGTGCGGCACCGACACCGCCGCAGCCGTAGTGGCCGACGACCATGATGTGTTTCACTTTCAGCACATCGACCGCGTACTGGATCACCGACAGACAGTTGAGATCGGTATGGACGACGACGTTGGCGACGTTGCGGTGCACGAAGACCTCGCCCGGCAGCAGACCGACGATCTCGTTGGCCGGGACGCGCGAGTCGGAGCAACCGATCCACAGCAGTTCCGGGGTTTGCAGGCGGGCCAGTTTCTCGAAGTAGGTCGGATCGATTTCCCGCATCTGGCGGGCCCAGGCGCGGTTGAAATCGAACAGGTGGGAGAGGTTCTCGTTGCGGACTTCCTCCTCCCGCCAGTTCTCCAGGTCGAGCGCGAGGAACATCGTGCCTTCGACCGGGGTCTGGTAGTAGGCCGGCGCTTCGGTAAAGCCGAGCTCGCGGTAGAGCTTCACGGCCATGCGCATGTTGGGCAAGGTGTCGAGCATCAGCTTGCGATAGCCGATCTCCTTGGCGGCCTTGATCGCGGCGACGGCCAGCTTGGCGCCGACACCATGACCGCGTTGTTCCGGTGTTACATACAGGCGCTTCATTTCGCAGACGCCGTCGCTATTCGGCAAGGGACGGACACCGACACAACCCGCCGGCTGGCCATTCACTTCGGCGAAGAACAGGCGGCCTTGTGGGGTCGAGTAGGCGCCGGGCAACAAGGCCATTTCCTGGTCGAAATTCTGGTAGGACAGGTCGACGCCGAGCCAGGCCGCATAGTTGCGGAAAAACTGGCGAACCTGTTCGATGGCGGGGCCATCGTTGGCGGTAAGGGTGCGCAGGGTAACGGTCATGCGATATTGCTCCTGGTTACGGCGTCCCGGTCCGGGGGCGCCGGCGGGAGCATGTCAAGCGGTTTCGGCGAAGAGTTCGCGGCCAATCAACATTCTACGGATTTCCGAGGTGCCTGCCCCGATCTCGTAGAGCTTGGCGTCGCGCCACAGGCGGCCGACCGGGTACTCGTTGGTATAGCCGACGCCGCCCAGCGTCTGGATCGCCTCACCGGCCATCCAGGTCGCCTTTTCGGCCGAGTAGAGAATGGCCCCGGCGGCATCCTTGCGCAACGTGCGCGAGTGCCCAGTGGCGTCGCAGGCACGGCCGACGGCGTAAACATAGGCGCGGGTCGCCTGCCAGGTCGAGTAGAGATCGGCAACTTTGCCCTGCATCAGCTGAAATTCGCCGATGGCCTGGCCGAACTGCTTGCGTTCGTGGATGAAGGGCACGACCGCGTCCATGCACGCCGCCATGATGCCGAGCGGCCCGCCACACAGCACGGCGCGCTCGTAATCGAGGCCGGACATCAGCACCTTCGTACCATTGCCGACGCCACCGAGGATGTTTTCTTCCGGTACTTCGCAATCGTCGAAAAACAGCGGGAAAGTGTTCGAGCCACGCATGCCCAGTTTGTCGAGGTGGGTGCCGTGGGAAAAGCCCTTGAAGCCCTTTTCGACGATGAAGGCGGTTATGCCGCGAGCGCCCGCCGCCATGTCGGTCTTGGCATAGACGACCAGCGTGTCGGCATCGCCGCCGTTGGTGATCCACATCTTGGAACCGTTCAGCACGTAGCGGTCGCCCTTCTTCTCGGCCTTCAGCTTCATCGAGACGACATCGGAACCGGCGCCGGTCTCGGACATGGCGAGCGCGCCGACGTGCTCGCCGGAAATCAGCCTGGGCAGGTATTTCTGGCGCTGCGCCTCGTTGCCGTTGCGGCGGATCTGATTGACACAAAGGTTGGAGTGGGCGCCGTACGAGAGGCCGACCGAGGCCGAGGCGCGGGAGATTTCTTCCAGCGCGACGATGTGGGCCAGGTAGCCCATGTTGGCGCCGCCGTATTCCTCGCCGGCGGTCATGCCGAGCAGGCCCATGTCGCCGAATTTCTTCCACAGGTCGGCGGGGAATTCGTTGCCCCGGTCGATTTCCGCGGCGCGCGGCGCGATCTCGGCGTCGGCAAAGGCCTTCACTGCGTCGCGTAGCAGGTTGATGTCTTCGCCGAGGCCGAAGTCGAGGCTGGGAATGTTCACGGTTTGTCTCCCTGGGATTTTTCGGATTTGCCGTGCATCACCATGATGGTTTGCTGCATCAGCGCACAAAGGGTTTCCTGGCCGTTCTTTACGGCAAAAACTTCGGCCTGGGTGACGATCAGCGTGCGTCCCGCCCTGACCACCTTGCCGCGGGCAATCAGGTGATCGCCATCGGCCGGTGCCATCAGATTCATCTTGTATTCGACCGTCAACACCGATGCGGTCGGCGAAACCATGGTCATCGCCGCGTAGCCGGCCGCCGAATCGGCGATCATGCCGACCACACCGCCATGCACGAAGCCGTGCTGCTGCTCGACACCGGACCAGTGCGGCAGGTGAATCTCGGTGCGGCCGTGTTCGATCACCGGCATGCTCGCCTGAATCAAGGTCATCGCGTTCTGCCGGGCGAAACTGTCGTGGACGCGCTCGGCGAAGTGGGGATCGGATATGTGGGTCATGGGACGTGATTGTATTTACGTTGACGTGAACGTCAACTTATTACGAAAATATTTTATGTTGCCTCCCGGCGAGTCAGTTCCTGCCGGCACAGCGTCTCGAACTTCCCGATCTCGGCCAGCATCGCCTCGATGTCTTCGCGCTGCTGTTCGAGTGCTTCCCGGCGGCTCGACATGACGCGCAGGCATTCGAGTAGTTGCGGTGTCTCGTCTTCGGTCGATGCGTACATCCCGATCAGGTCCTTGATCTCGGCCAGACTCAGCCCGAGGCGTTTGCCGCGCAGGGCCATTTTGAGGCGGGCGCGGTCACGCCGGGTAAATACCCGTTTGCTGCCTTCGCGTTCCGGCGCCAGGATGCCTTGGTCTTCCCAGAAGCGGATCGTGCGCGGCGTGATCGCGAACTCGCGGGCGAGATCGGAGATGGTGAAAGTGGTGGTGCTCTGGGCCAAAGAATCATCCTTGTCGATGGTGGCCAAGTAAATCAGAAGAAAGTTGTTTTTTCAATTCGCTACCGTATGGTAATTTGCATCTTTTGTCATTCAAGCACACTTCATGTCCCTGCATTATCCGCATCCCCACCCGCCGGCCGGCGGCCAGCGCATAGAAGTCGCACCGGGTGTCTTCTGGCTGCGCATGCCGCTGCCTTTTCAGCTTGACCATATCAATCTGTGGCTGTTGCGCGATGGCGACGGATGGACGATCGTCGATACCGGCTTCGCCAGCGATGACGTGCGCGAACTCTGGCGCCAGGTGCGCGCCGGGCTGGACGGCCCGGTGCGGCGCCTGATTGTCACGCACTTTCATCCCGATCACCTTGGCCTGGCAACCTGGCTGCTGGAAGAAACGGGCGCCGAATTGTGGATGACCACCGGCGAGTTCCTGACCGCGCATGTCGTTTGGAACGAAGTCGGTGGGCACGGCGCGCGCTTCATGGTCGAACAGTTCCGCCAGCACGGGCTGGATGCCGGGCGTCTGGCCAAATTCGCGAAGCGCGGTTCGGGTTATCGCATGGTGGTCCCGGCTCTGCCAGAGCATTATCATCGCCTGAAGGCTGGCGACAGCGTTGTGGTCGACGGCAAAAACTGGCGAATTTTGATCGGCCATGGACACGCACCGGAACATATGGCGCTTTACTGTGGCGAACTCGGCGTGTTAATTTCCGGCGATATGCTTTTGCCGAAAATTTCCACGAATATCAGCGTATTCGCGGCAACGCCGGAGGCCGATTCGTTGAGCTGGTTTCTTGATTCGCTGGCTGAGATGGCCCGGGAAATGCCGGAAAAGACCCTGGTTTTACCCTCGCATGGCCTGCCCTTCACGGGAATACAGGCGCGGGTGGAGGCATTGCGTGCGCACCACGAAGACCGGTTGCGCGCACTGGAGGAGACTTGTGAAAATGCGCCGCAGAGCGCAGCCGGGTTGCTCGATACCCTTTTCGGACGAGCACTCGATGCGCATCAAACCATGTTTGCCATGGGCGAAGCAATTGCCCATCTCAACCACCTTGAACAAGCCGGCCGGCTGTCGCGCAGCATCGACAACAACGGCGTAATTCGCTACACGCGGCGTCATCTCCACGCCGCGCACTGACAGAGGGACTTTAATATGTCGCAGAAAACCGAAGAAAAAGCCGAGAACCAGCCCGATCCGGCTGAAATGGCCAAGACCTACGCCGAAGTCGCCCAGCGCGCTTCGCGCCTGATTACTCAATTCATGGAAAAGAAGGCCAAGGAAGGCTACAACGCGCCGTCCGACGAGCTTGGCGTGGCCAAGGCCTTCATGGATCTTTCGTCGCGCCTGATGGCCAATCCGTACAAGATGGCGCAGACCCAGATGAACATGATGTGGGACTATTTTTCCCTGTGGCAGAACACTTCGATGAAGATGCTGGGGATGCCGGTTGCCACACCGATTGCCGCGCCCAAGAAGGGCGACAACCGCTTCAAGGACGAGGAGTGGGAACAGCATTTCCTGTTCGATTTCGTCAAGCAGTCCTACCTGATCACTGCCCGTCACCTGCACGATACCGTCGCCGGCACTGAAGGACTGGACGAAAACACCCAGCAGAAGGTCAATTTCTTCACCCGCCAGTACATCGACGCCCTGTCGCCGTCCAACTTCGCGCTGACCAATCCGCAGGTCTTCCGCGAAACCGTCAGCAGCCACGGCCAGAACCTGATCAAGGGCCTCAACAACCTGTTGCACGATGTCGAATCCGGCGACGGGCAACTGCGCATCCGGATGACCGACACCTCGGCCTTCGAAATGGGCAAGAACGTCGCCACGACGCCGGGCAAGGTGGTTTTCCAGAACGAGCTGTTCCAACTGATCCAGTACGACCCGACGACGCCGGAGCAGAACAAGAAACCCTTCCTGATCGTGCCACCGTGGATCAACAAGTACTACATCCTCGACCTGCGCGAGAAGAACTCGATGGTCAAGTGGGCGACCGACCAGGGCCACACCACCTTCATCATGTCGTGGATCAATCCGGACGAGAAGCTGGCCGCCAAGACCTTCGAGGACTACCTGCTCAATGGCTCGATCGAGGCGATCAACCAGGTTTGCGCGCAGACCGGCGAGAACAGCGTCAACATCGCCGGCTACTGCCTGGGCGGCACGCTGGCGATGACCACGCTGGCCTACATGACTGCCAAGAAGGACAAGCGCGCCGCGTCGGGAACCTTCTTCACGACCATGCTCGATTTCTCCGACCCGGGCGAACTCGGCGTTTTCCTCGACGAAGGCGCCGTTTCCGGACTGGAAAAGAAGATGCAGGAACGCGGCTACCTCGAAGGTTCGGAAATGGCCGGCACCTTCAACATGCTGCGCGCCAACGACCTGATCTGGTCCTTCGTGGTCAACAATTACCTGATGGGCAAGGACCCGTTCCCCTTCGACCTGCTCTACTGGAATTCGGACTCGACGCGCATGCCGGCGGCGATGCACAGCTATTACCTGCGCAACATGTACCTCGGCAACCTGCTCAAGGAGCCGGGCGGCCTGACGCTGGGCGGCGTCAAGATCGACATCAGCAAGGTCAAGACCCCGTGCTATTTCATCTCGACCATCGAGGACCACATCGCCCCGTGGAAGAGCACCTACATGGGCGCCCGCCTGCCGTCCGGCCCGACCAAGTTCGTGCTCGGCGGCTCCGGCCACATCGCCGGCATCGTCAACCCGCCGGTCGCCAACAAGTATGGCTACTGGACCAATGACGCGACCGACGGCAATCTGCCGGAAAATCCGGAAGATTTCCTGGCTGGCGCCACGCAGAATGCGGGATCGTGGTGGACGCACTGGAACCAGTGGGTCACCGACCTGCCCGGTGGTTCCGCCAAGGTCAAGGCGCGCAGGCCGGAAGAAGGTACGCTCAAGGTCATCGAGGATGCCCCGGGCAGCTACGTCAAGTTCCGCCTGGATACGCAGAAGAAAAAGTAATCGACTGCTCACGTTCAAACAACGGGAGGCTGCGGCCTCCCGTTTTTCGTGAACTTCCCGAACCGGCGCTGTCGAATGCATACATATAGAAACGGAGATGCACCATGATGATCAGCGACTGCCCCGTGGTATCCGTCCATATCCCCCCAATCCTGCGTCACCTCGCCGAAGGCCGCGAAGAAATCATGGCCAGCGGCGAGACCGTCGGCGAGATTCTGGAAGCGGTCGGTCATGAGTATCCGGCCTTGGGCGAGTCCTTGCTTTGTACCGATGGCAGCCTGGCCGACGGCCTGGTGGTCTATTTTGGCGGCACCGTCCTGCATGGCCGCGAAAGCCTGACGATGCCGGTCGACCAGGAAGAAGTGGTCAGTATTGTCGCTGTCGCCAACCCGAGTTGCCCGACCGGCCTGGTCCACGCAGGGACTGCCGGGCATGTCGCGGTGCGTGACGAGGGTGAGGCGATAATTTCCGTCGGCAACTGAAAATCGCTTGGCTATTCCGGTCGACCGCAAAATTGGAGTATTTTCGGCGGCGGCCGGTGGACCGTGGATTCAGCGTGACAGCAGCGGCAGTTTCGGCAGCGTCGGCCACTCGACGGAGTCGAGCATATTTTTGACGATCAGCCCGAGTTCGGTATCGCCGGTGATTTCGAGTTCGCGGTTGAAGAAGAGGGTGTCGGGGTCTTCCTGGCGCGCGAGCAGTTGAAGATAGGCCGAGAGATGGGCGGCGAAGGCAAGGTCGGGTTCGCGTTCAGCGCGGAAGACCGGGCGGAAGAGGCCGCCGCGATAGGTGAAGTGGGCGGTGCCGCCGGTGTCGCGGACATGGACGCGGAAGAGCTTGTCCTCGAGTGCGGTCAACTCGCTTTCGGGCAGCAATTTTATCTTGAGCGCCGCGTTGAGGCCGGCGACGAGGGCGAGGCCGTGCGGCCATTGCGGCAACTTCTGGCCGAGGGCGGCGACGAAGCCGGGCAGGCGGAATTTGGGGATGCTGAAGTCGCTCATGCGGTGGCTCCCAGGCGTTCGAGGGCTTGCGTGTGATGCTGGCGGATGCCGGCGTCGCCGAACCAGTAGCCGTCGACCTGGCCGCTGGCGTTCCACTGGCTACCGTCGACCTCGACCGGTTCACCCCGGCGGGCAGCGTCGAAGGCGGCAATGATCTCGTTGATGTGCTGCGCTTGCGGGCTGATACGGATGATGTCGATGTCGAGCTGGCGTAGCGTCGGCACTTCGTGCAGCAGATTGTAGCTTTGCGCCGATAGGGTCTGGATGCCGTTGATGCAGAGGAAGTCCTGCCCCTCGCGGGTTTTCAGCGTCAGGCCTTCAGGGTGGTCGAGGCACTTGAACTGGCAGTCGTCCTTGTTCAGGTCGTAGTGGCGGGCGGTGAAGCAACGCGCCGAGAAGGCGAGCGGCAGCTTGCCGTAGACGAAAACCTCGGTTTCGACGCCGGCCGGGCGGCTGGCGTGCAGGGTTTCGATCAGCGCACGCGTCGCTTCCAGCGGTGGTACCCAACGCTTCAGACCGTAGCGCGCATAGGTGGCGAGCGTCGCTTCGTTGTAGATGTTGAGGTGCGGGCCGGCGACGAAATCCTTGCCTTGCACGAGGTTGACCGCGCCAAGGTCGTTGGCTTCGATCATGCAACCGGCTTCGTCGATGAGCCGGCGCAGCGCCTTGAGGTCGCTTTCCGATTCGAGCAGGGCTTGGGCCGAGACGACGACTTCCTTGCCGGCATCGGTCAGATCGCGCGCCAACCCAATCCAGTCTGAAGTTCTCAATTGCTGGCGCCGCGAGCAGACCACTTCACCGACGTAGATGATGTCGAGCGCCGGGTTCTGCGCCATCTCGGCGTAGAACTCGAGGACTTCCGCTTTTGGCCAGAACCAGAGCAGGGGTCCGAGAGAGAGTTTCATGTCGTGACTCCTTTCAGCGCCACGGTCGGTTGTAGGCGCCCAGCGTTGCCTGGCTGCCTTCGGAAACCTTGGTCAATTCTGTCTGCCAGGCCGGTTTCACGTGAAACTTCTCGGCGCCGCCGGCCAGCGAATCGAGCGCAGCGCGCAGGGTGCGGGTGACCTGCGCGACATAGGTCGGGCTGCGCTGGCGGCCTTCGACCTTGATCGCGCGGACGCCGATCCTGGCGATCTCGGGCAGGATAGCGAGGACGTTGAGGCTGGTCGGTTCTTCCAGGGCGTAATAGGTTTCGCCCTGAACCTCGAAGCGGCCTTTGCATAGCGTCGGGTAGCCGGCCGGTTCATCGTCGCCGAAGCGGTCGATCAGTATTCCGTTGAGCCGTGTTTCCATGGTGCCGGGCTTTTTGTCCCACTTGACGTATTTGGCCGGCGAACAGGCGCCGACGGTATTCGGCGATTCGCCGCAGGCATAGGAAGAGAGCCAGCAGCGCCCTTCGTTCATGACGCACAGGCTGCCGAAGCCGAAGACTTCGATTTCGACGCTGGTGTTCCTGATGACGTGCTCGACCTGGGCCAGTGTCAGCACGCGCGGCAGCACGGCGCGGCGAATGCCGAATTCGCGCTGGCAGAAATTGATCGCCTCGTAGCTGGTCGCCGAGCCCTGGACCGACAGGTGCAGCCGTTGCTGCGGATGGCGGCGGGCGGCGTAGTCGAGCAGCCCGACATCGGCCAGGATGATGGCGTCGACGCCCTGGTCGACGGCGGCATCGACAGCCTTTTTCCAGTCGGCGACGCGTCCGGCCTGGGCGAAGGTGTTGATGGCGAGCAGAATTTGACGTCCCTTGCCGTGAGCGTAGCGGATACCTTCGGCCATGGTCTTCTGGTCGAAATTCAGGCCGGCGAAATTGCGTGCGTTGGTATCGTTCTTGAAGCCAAGATAGATGGCGTCGGCACCGTTATCGACGGCAGCCTTGAGGGCCGGCAGGCTGCCGGCCGGACAGACGAGTTCGGGCAGGGTACTCATGGCGATGCGTACAGTAAGTCGAGCATTGGAGTATAGCGAGTCAGCCCGGGTCGCCATTGATTCGGGTCAAAGCGCTGACAGATTGCCGGCGGCTGTTCAGCGGACGACGACGGTCGGCTTGGCACCCAGCGCGCTGCGGATTTTCTCAGCTATCTTGTCGGCTTCGGCACGGCTGGCGTAGGGGCCGAGTTGCAGGCGATGGATGCCGCCGCCTGGCAGAACGTGCATCGGTTCGGCAAGCCAGTCAAGTTCGCGGGCCAGGTGATTTTTCAGGTTCTCGGCATTATCGGCATTGGCGAAAGCGCCGAGTTGCAGGAAGATGCCTTTCTGGGCGCCGGCCGGCGCGTGCTGTACTGGTCGCTCCTCGAGTGCCAGACGCCTCATCAGGGCTTCCATTTCATCCTTCTCGGCCGCCGCCGGCCGTGGCGGCGGGCTGATTTGAGCATACGACGTTCCCGTAGGTTCGCCGGGGATGATGGCTTCGACCTCGACCTGCCCGCTGCCGCCGTTGATCAGGCCGAGTTTATAGGCGGCGGTGTAGGAGAGGTCGATGATGCGGTCGGCGTGGAAGGGGCCGCGATCGGTGACGCGGACGACGACTGAATTGCCGCTCTGGACGCTGGTCACGCGGACGTAGGAGGGCAGCGCCAGTGTCGTATGGGCTGCAGTCATGGCGAACATGTCGTAGGGTTCGCCGATCGAGGTCTTCTGGCCGTGGAACTTCTTGCCGTACCAAGAGGCGATGCCGCGCGCCTTGTAGGGTTTGATCGAGGTGTTGGGGACGTATTCCTTGCCGAGCACCACGTAGGGTTTTGTTGCCGGCTTGTGCAGCGGCTCCCATTTCGGTTCGGCATCCGGGATGTCGTCGAGGCCGTCGGGAATGTCTTCG
>Ga0209310_1003098_pt1 | contig 10051 bp, 6 predicted proteins | sample AD_UKC030_MetaG_FD_184415 | JGI IMG/M metagenome (GOLD analysis project Ga0209310, IMG submission 184415) | Active sludge microbial communities of municipal wastewater-treating anaerobic digesters from USA - AD_UKC030_MetaG (SPAdes) (version 2) | ecosystem: Engineered > Bioreactor > Anaerobic >... | reverse complement strand
CGTGCTCCGAATACCCCGGGAAATTTATGCTGTGGTCTTGCCACTGATCTGGCTCGATCTGGCTACGGTAATCTACTTTCGTTCCGACATACTCATTTTCAAGCTGATGGAAATACCGAAGGCCGATGTGGGCGCCTATGGTGTGGCCTGTCGCTTGATCGAGGCAGTGCTTTTGCTGGCAACGCCGGTCAGTCTGCTGCTCTTTCGGCGGTTCCGGTTGAATGTCGAAGCGGATGGTCAGGAAACGATTGCGAGGGTAGTGCGCCTTGCCTCGCTGGCTGGCGGGCTGGGTTTGCTGGTATTTTTGCTGGCGTTGCCCACCGCAGATTTATTCTTCCGGCTGATTTTTGGCGAAGGCTTTGGGATGGCTGGTGGCTTGTTCAAGGTGCTCTCCCTGATGCTGGTTTTTGCGTTGGCAAACGGTGTGCTTGGGCAGGGCGTGTTTGCCATGGGCCTTGATCGCCATTATGTGTGGACGGCTACTGTCGCGGCCGTCTTTAATGTCGCGGGGAATTTGCTGATGATGCCGGCGTATGGTGCTTGGGCGGCAGCTTGGATGACAGTTGCCACCGAGGTTGTCCTCGGCATCGGATTATCGGCGGCACTGTTTGTGGCATGGAAGAAAAAAGGATTATGCGTAACAAGCTGAATGAACTGAAGCCATCAGTGCTGCATGTATATCGGACCTATTTTCCGGATCCGCAAGGTGGAATGCAGGAGGCGATTCGTCAGTTGTGCCTGGCGACGAAGGCGGCCGGGGTGTCGAACACGATTTTTACCTTATCTCCGAAGCCGCAGCCGGCAGTGATCGAGCGACCGGAGGGGCGTGTGGTGCGCTCGCGCTCATGGGCCGCACCGGCCTCATGCGATTTGGGTGGCATCGATGCGGTGACTCAATTTCGCAATCTGGCGAAGCAGTCGGATGTGGTGCATTTTTTGTACCCATGGCCTTATGCCGACCTGATTCACGCCGCAACCGGGGTGAAGACGCCGGCGGTGCTGACTTATGTATCGGATGTGGTTCGCCAGCGCTGGCTGGGTCGGGCGTATGCGCCGCTGATGTGGCGGACGCTACGCAACATGCGCGCTATCGTTGCCAATTGCCCGGCCTACGCGCGGACCAGCCCAGTGCTTTCCGACCCGGCGATCCGTGACAAGGTGCGTGTGATCCCGTTGGGGATTGTCGAAGAATCGTATCCGGTGCACGGCGATGACGCGGTGTTTCCCCGGCTTGGCCTGGCTGCAGACGAACCATTTTTCCTGTTCATCGGGGTTTTGCGCTACTACAAGGGCTTGCATGTCCTCATCGAGGCAGCACGGCAAGTGAAAGCGCGCATCGTGATTGCCGGTTCGGGGCCGGAAGGCGAAAAGTTGCGCGCGCTTGCCGGGCAACAAGGGGCATCGAATGTGCTGTTCGCCGGGCAGATTTCGGACGAAGAAAAGGTGGCTTTGCTCAAGCGCTGCCGGGCGCTGGTGCTGCCATCGCATTTGCGCTCCGAGGCTTACGGGATGGTTCTGGTCGAGGCGTCAATCTTTGGTCGGCCGCTGGTTTCATGTGAGATTGGTACGGGAACCTCGTATGTGAACGCCCATGAGGAGTCCGGTCTGGTGGTGCCGCCGGAAGATCAGGTTGCGCTGGCGGGGGCGTTGAGTACCTTGCTGAAGGACACCAACCTTGCCGAGTCGCTGGGGCGGGGGGCGCGGGCCCGCTATGAGCGCCTGTTCTCCGGTCCGGCGTTGGGTCGGGCGTATGCCGATTTGTTCCGCGAGGTCGCCGCTTGAATCTTGTTTCCGGTTCAACCGGTTTCATCGGCCAAAGTCTTCTTCGTACGCTGCGCAAAGCGGATTTGCCGTGCGTGGGGCTGGCGCGTTCCGGGGACGGCAGCGCCGATTTTCGTGTTGCGGATTTGGCCGATAAATCGGCGTTGACCGCAGCAAGCGCCGGTGTGAATCGGGTATTCCACTGCGCTGGGTATGCACATGCCTTTTCTTCGTTATCTGGCGATGATTCGGCTTTGCACTGGCAAGTTAATTTCGAGGGAACGCGCAACCTGGTTGAGGCGGCCGGCGAGGCCGGGGTCAAGCGCTTTGTCTTTCTATCCAGCGTCAAGGCCATGGCCGAGCCGGGTTCGACCTGCGCCGATGAGGATTTCCCCGGCGAGCCCGAGACAGCTTATGGGCAGGCAAAGTGGGCAGCGGAGCAGGCAGTTCTCGAGGCCGGAGCGCGTTATGGGATGCACGTCGTCAACCTGCGTCTGGCCATGGTTTATGGTTCCGGGGGGCGGGGCAATCTGGAACGCATGGGGCGGCTGGTTCGACGCGGATTGTTTCCGCCGCTACCGGAGACTGGCAATCACCGCTCGTTGGTGCATGTTGATGATGTGATCGCAGCGATGAGACTGGTTGCCGACGATGATCGGGCCAATGGCCGTACCTATATTGTTGCGGCACCGGAAGCGCCGTCGGGGCGCCAGCTTTATGATGCTTTGCGACAAGCGCTTGGGATGGCGCCGCTTGCTTGGGAGGTGCCGGCTGTTCTGTTGCGTCTTGGCGGGCGCGTGGGCGATGGTTTGGAGGTCTTGACGCGGCGCCGTATGCCGCTGGATAGCGAAGCGCTTGACCGCCTGCTCGGCTCGGCCTGGTATTCGCCGGTGCGGATCGAGCGGGAACTGGGCTGGCGGGCGCAGGTATCGCTGAGGGATGGATTGCGGCAGATGTTTGGTAATGTCTACAGGAGGCCTTGATTCCAATGCCGAAGTGGTTACTATATTAATTATGATTCATATAGTAACTGGTGGGTGAGCCATGCCCCGTTTTTCAAGCCTTTCGCTTTCCGCCCAGACCGCATACGCCGAGTTGTTCAGCCAGACACAGGCATTTGAAATCGACAATGCCTTGGGTGGATTGGTTGGCGCGTTTCACAGGCGCACTCTCAAAGGTCGCGAATACTGGTATTTTGCCTATCGGGACATGGATCAGAAGCTGCGCATGGTCTACGTCGGCCCCGACAATGAGCGAGTCCGCGCGCTGGTGGGGCGATTCGGCGAGGCAAGACAGGACAAGCCACTGGTGACGCCAGCACGCATGGCGATCGCCGCCGGTGGTTCGCCGGCCGCGCCGAAACACTTCCGAATTATCAAGCGCTTGGCGGAGTACGGTTTTTTCCGAGCAGGCGGAATTCTGATCGGTACACATGCCTTTCTCGCGATGGGCAACATGTTTGGTGTACGCTGGCACGATGGCGCGGCCACGCTCGATGTGGATTTTGCTCATGCAGGTCAGAATGTTTCCGTGGCTTTGCCAGCCGATCTTAGGATCGATGTGCACGGTGCCTTGGAATCGCTCGAAATGGGGTTGCTACCGATATCCCAGTTTAACGGCCAGTCCGGGGCGCAGTACCGAAACCCGCGCGATCAGGAACTCCGGTTGGATTTCTTGACGAGCATGACACGGGATGGTCAGCCGGTGGTTATGCCAAACCTCAATCTGACACTTGAACCGCTCAAATTCATGGAGTTTTCTTTGGAGCATCCGTTGCAGGCGTGTGTCTTTTCCAGTTTGGGTGCCTGCATTGTCAATCTGCCGTTGCCAGAACGTTACGCGGTACATAAGCTCGTCGTTTATGGAGAGCGGCCGGTAAGCGAACGTGCGAAAGCAAGCAAGGATTTGTTGCAGGCGGCAAGTCTTGCGGGCTACTTTCTGGCGAATGGTCAGGCAAATATGTTTAATGAGGCTTGGCGCGATGCGCTAGGTCGAGGTAAGGGCTGGCGCGTGAGGGCAGAGCAGGGTAGGGATGCTTTGCTGAGAGTTGCGCCGGAACTGGCTGACGAATCACTCTGGTGTTGTTGATTGCATACTCATGAAGCGCTTGTTTGATCTGGTAATGTCAATAACGGCTGCATCGGTACTGGCCTTGCCGGTTTTGCTGGTGGCCGTGGCGGTGAAGTGGACTTCCGCCGGGCCGGCGCTTTATTGGTCGGATCGCGTCGGTCGCCATAACCGAATTTTCCGGATGCCGAAATTCCGCAGCATGCGGGTCGATACGCCAGCAGTCGCCACCCACTTGTTGCAGGATCCGAAGGTATATTTGACACCGATTGGTTCATTCTTGCGCAAATCCAGCCTGGACGAATTGCCGCAGCTCTGGAGCATTCTCGTCGGCGACATGAGTTTCGTCGGGCCGCGCCCCGCATTGTTCAACCAGGACGATCTGATCGCGTTGCGCACGGAGCAGGGTGTCGACGCGTTGGTGCCGGGCTTGACGGGCTGGGCTCAGGTGAATGGTCGTGACGAGTTGCCGATTCCGGACAAGGTGAAACTCGATGTGGAGTACCTGCAGCGCAGGTCATTCATGTTCGATCTGTATATTCTCTGGCTGACCGCGTTGAAAGTGATTCGTCGGGACGGCGTATCGCACTGAGTATCGGTTGACTCCTCCGGCGGCAAAATCGGTGCCGGTCGCCTTGCCAAGCGGTTAAAATACGCACTGCAAAGACCACGGGCTGCCATGAGCCCTCGCCAGTTTGTCTAAAGCCGTCCTCTCCACACTCGTTTTCCTGTTCGATCTGTCTGCTCTGGTATTTGCCTGGGCGGGCGGTTTCTTGCTGCGTTTCAATTTCGATGTGCCGGCAAATTTTGCCTTCGCGCTTTGGTGGGGCTTGATTGTTCTATTGCCGGTTCATGCGCTGGCCTGTCGTTTTGCCGGCCTCTATCGCGGCATCTGGCTCTTCGCCAGCTTGCCGGACCTGAAACGGGTTTTGCGTGCCGTGGGGCTGTCGACCGCAGCTGTCTTCCTTTTCTTCGTTTTTTTCCGCCATGAGCAGCAGTTGGTACCGCGTTCGTTGCTGGTGCTTTATCCGATGCTGTTGGTGCTCTATATGGGTGGTGGTCGCGCTGCCTATCGGATGTGGAAGGAACATCGCCTCTACGGGGGGCTGATTGCCCAGGGCAAGCCGGTGGTGATCGTCGGGGCCGGGCGCGGTGGCGCGATGCTGGCGCGCGAACTGGAGCGGAGCGCGGATTGGCGGGTCGTGGCATTGGTCGATGACGATCGCAGCAAGTGGGGGCGTGAGCTTTCCGGGAACCGGATTTTTGGTGGCATCGAAAGCCTGCCCGAGGTGCTGGCGTCCGAGAAGGCATCGCATGTGATTCTGGCGATGCCATCGGCAGCGGCCGAGGCTTGCCGCAGGGCCACGAATCTCGCGGTCGAGGCCGGCGCCCACGTGTTTACCGTGCCTGGCCTGGAAGACGTGATGTCGGGCCGGGTGGCCATTTCGTCAATTCGTCCGGTGGCGATCGAAGATTTGTTGGGCCGCGAACCGGTGTGGATCGATACCCGACACGTAGCAGCAATGATTGCGGGAAAGACCGTGTTGGTGACCGGGGCCGGGGGCTCGATCGGCAGCGAGTTGTGCCGGCAAGTGGCGCGTTTCGGGCCGGCGCGTCTGGTGCTGTTCGAGCAAAGCGAGTTTGCGCTGTATACGGTCGAGCAGTGGTTTGCGGTTCATGTGCCGGAAATCGAACTGATTCCGCTGGCCGGCGACGTCAAGGATGCGGCGCGGCTGGATGAGGTTTTCGCGACTTATCGGCCGCAATCGGTCTTTCATGCCGCCGCCTACAAACATGTGCCGCTGATGGAGGTGGGCAATGCCTGGCAGGCGGTTCGCAACAACGTGTTGGGTACACTGATGCTTGGCGAATGCGCCATCCGCCACGGCGCCGAACGCTTCGTGCTGATCTCGACCGACAAGGCGGTGAATCCGACCAATGTCATGGGCGCCACCAAACGCCTTGCTGAAATGGTGTGCGAAGCCTTGCACAGGCAGGGTGGGGCGACTCAATTCGAGATGGTGCGTTTCGGTAATGTGCTGGGTAGCACCGGCAGCGTGATTCCCAAGTTCCAGGCGCAGATCGCGCGTGGTGGCCCGGTGACGGTGACGGACCCCGAAATCACGCGCTATTTCATGTCGATTCCCGAAGCGGCGCAATTGGTGTTGCAGGCAGCGGCGATGGGACAGGGCGGCGAGATTTTCGTGTTGGACATGGGCGAGCCGGTGAAGATCGTCGACCTGGCGCGCAAGATGATTCAGCTTTCGGGTTATGCCGAGGGCGAGATCCGCATCGAGTTTTCCGGCTTGCGACCCGGTGAGAAACTCTATGAGGAACTGCTGGCGGATGCCGAGGAAACGCGCGAAACACCGCATCCGAAACTGCGTATCGCGCGGGCGCGTGCGGTCGACGACGATTTTCTCGCCAATTTGCGCCCGTGGCTGGCGCTGGCCGGCCAGAGCGATGCAGCCGTGCGCGAAGCGCTGATGCGCTGGGTGCCCGAGTATTGCCCGGCGGCGAATATTTCCTGAATTTTCGCGGCACCCGTCGCGTACCACGAACGGTGATCTTGTGACCCACGAATTCCTCGACCTTCCTCAGCTTATTTCCGCCGCCGGCACGGTCCGTTTGCCTGGCTCCAAGAGCATTTCAAACCGCGTCCTCCTGCTGGCCGCACTCGCCGATGGCGAAACCGAAGTGCGCGACCTGCTGGCGTCGGACGATACCGAGCGCATGCTGGAAGCGCTAAAAGCCCTTGGTGTCGGGGTCAAGCATCTGGGCGGCGAAAACTGGCTGATCAAGGGTTGTGGTGGATACTTTCCCGTCAAGCAGGCCGAGTTGTTCCTCGGCAATGCCGGTACCGCTTTTCGGCCGCTGACCGCAGCGCTGGCGCTGGCCGGGGGCGACTATGTGCTGAAGGGTGTGGCCCGCATGCACGAACGGCCGATCGGCGATCTCGTCGACGGACTGCGCCAGCTTGGCGCCGACGTGACTTATCTCGGCAACGAGGGCTATCCGCCCCTGCACCTCAAGCCGGCGAATATCGTTCCCGGCGGCAGCGTCAAGGTGCGCGGCGATGTGTCGAGCCAGTTCCTGACCGGCCTGTTGATGGCCTTGCCGCTGACCGGCGAGACGGTTGCGGTCGACGTCGTCGGCGAGCTGATTTCCAAGCCTTATATCGAAATTACCCTGGCGACCATGGCGCGCTTTGGCGTTATGGTCGAGCGCGAGGGCTGGCAGCGCTTCACGGTCAAGGCCGGTAGCCGCTATGTGTCGCCGGGAGCGATCTATGTCGAGGGCGATGCGTCGTCCGCTTCGTATTTTCTGGCGCTTGGTGCCATCGGCGGCGGTCCAGTGCGCGTCGAGGGGGTCGGACGCGATTCAATCCAGGGTGATGTGAAGTTTGCCGAAGCCTTGGCGCAAATGGGTGCGCGTATCGAGATGGGGCCGAACTGGATGGAATCGCGGGCGCCGGAAAGTGGCCTGGTTGCGGTCGACCTCGATTGCAACCATATTCCCGATGCGGCAATGACGCTGGCGACGGCGGCCCTTTTCGCACAAGGTACGACCACCTTGCGCAACATCGCTTCCTGGCGCGTCAAGGAGACTGACCGCATTGCGGCGATGGCGACCGAGTTGCGCAAGCTCGGCGCATTGGTGGAAGAAGGCGAGGATTTTATCCGCGTCACCCCGGCTGCCTTGAAGCCAGCGGCGATCGATACCTACGACGACCATCGCATGGCGATGTGCTTTTCGCTGGCTGCGTTCGGAACGCCATTGCGCATCAACGACCCGAAATGCGTCGCGAAGACCTTCCCCGATTATTTCGAGCGGTTCGCTGCGGTCACCCGCGCCGCGCCGGTCATCGCCATCGACGGCCCGTCTGCTTCCGGCAAGGGAACGGTGGCGGCGCGCGTGGCGGCGGTGCTGGGCTATGCGTACCTGGATTCCGGTGCCTTGTACCGGTTGACCGCGCTCGCGGCGCAACGCGCGGGCGTCGCCTGGAACGATGAAGCCGGCGTGGCGGCGATCGCTGCCGGGCTGGATGTGTCGTTTTCCGAGAGCGACATTCGCCTTGCCGGGCAGTCGGTCGGCGAGGCCATTCGCAGCGAGGAAATCTCTTCCGGCGCGTCGCAGGTCGCGGCATTGCCAGCGGTTCGGGAGGCATTGCTGTTTCGCCAGCGGGCGTTCAACACGGCACCCGGCCTGGTCGGCGATGGCCGTGACATGGGGTCTGTCGTGTTTCCCAAGGCCACGCTTAAGGTCTTTCTTGCCGCCAGTGCCGAAGTACGGGCGAAACGGCGCTATAAGCAGTTGATCGAAAAAGGATTCTCTGCTAACCTCCCCGACCTTCTGCTTGACCTTCAGCAACGCGATGCGCGGGATTCGCAACGCAACGTGGCGCCACTCAGGCAGGAGGCTGATGCCAGATTGCTTGATACGACAGCGCTCACCATCGAAGAGGCGGTGAACCAGGTGCTGGCGTGGAGCAGGGAAGCATCGCAGTAAGGCATTGCCGGCCGACGGGCAGGCAATATGTTTTTTTAACCTAACCCGCTGTGGATTTAGCGATCCGTGGCATGAAAGTTCTCTCCGTAATGGAATCTTTTGCTCAACTGTTTGAAGAATCCCTGGCCCGCCAGGAAATGCGTCAAGGCGAAGTCATCACTGCAGAAGTGGTGCTCATCGATCACAATTTCGTCGTGGTCAATGCCGGCCTGAAATCGGAATCCTATGTTCCGCTCGAAGAATTCCTGAACGATCAGGGCGAAATCGAAGTCAAGGTGGGCGATTTCGTCCAGGTGGCTATCGAAATGCTGGAAGACGGCTACGGCGCCACGCGCCTGTCGCGCGATCGCGCCAAGCGCATCGCCGCCTGGAACTTCCTGGAAGAAGCCCTGAACAACAACTCCCTGGTCACCGGTACCATCACCGGCAAGGTCAAGGGTGGTCTGACCGTCATGTCCAATGGCGTCCGCGCCTTCCTGCCGGGTTCCCTGGTCGACATGCGTCCGGTCAAGGACACCACGCCGTACGAAGGCAAGACCATGGAGTTCAAGGTCATCAAGCTCGACCGCAAGCGCAACAATGTGGTCATGTCCCGCCGTGCCGTGCTCGAAGCCACCGCTGACAAGGATCGCGAAAAGCTCCTCGAGAACCTCAAGGAAGGCACCGTCGTCAAGGGTATCGTCAAGAACATCACCGACTACGGCGCATTCGTCGACCTCGGTGGCATCGATGGTCTGCTACACATCACCGATTTGGCCTGGCGCCGTGTCCGTCACCCGAGCGAAGTGCTCAATGTGGGCGACGAAGTCACCGCCAAGATCCTCAAGTTCGACGCCGAGAAGAACCGCGTCTCTCTGGGCATGAAGCAACTGGGCGACGATCCGTGGGTTGGTATTGCCCGCCGTTACCCGGCTGGTACCCGCCTGTTCGGCAAGGTCACCAACCTGACCGACTACGGTTCATTCGTTGAAATCGAACAAGGCATCGAAGGCCTGGTGCACGTTTCCGAAATGGATTGGACCAACAAGAACGTTCATCCGTCCAAGGTCGTTTCCCTGGGTGATGAAGTTGAAGTCATGATCCTCGAAATTGACGAAGAACGTCGCCGTATCTCGCTGGGCATGAAGCAGTGCAAGGCCAATCCGTGGGACGATTTCGCGATGAACCACAAGAAGGGCGACAAGGTCCGTGGTGCCATCAAGTCGATCACCGACTTCGGTATCTTCATCGGCCTGCCCGGCGGCATCGATGGTCTGGTGCATCTGTCCGACCTGTCCTGGAGCGCCTCCGGCGAGGAAGCCATCCGCAACTTCAAGAAGGGTGACGAAGTCGAGGCCCTGGTTCTCGGTATCGACGTCGAGAAGGAGCGCATTTCCCTGGGTATCAAGCAGATGGAAGGCGATCCGTACACCAACTTCATCGCAACCCATGAAAAGAACAGCATCGTGAACGCCACCGTCAAGTCGGTCGACGCGCGCGGCGCCGTGCTGACCCTGGATGGCGAAAACGAAGGCTACCTGCGTGCTTCCGAGTTCTCGCGTGATCGCATCGACGACTTGTCGCAGCACCTCAAGGTGGGCGACGTGATTGAAGCGATGATCATCAACGTCGATCGCAAGACCCGTGGCATCAACCTGTCGATCAAGGCCAAGGACAGTGCCGAGCAGCACGAAGCGATGCAGAAGCTTTCCGCAGAGTCTTCCGCCGCCGCCTC
>Ga0209310_1003097_pt1 | contig 10057 bp, 13 predicted proteins | sample AD_UKC030_MetaG_FD_184415 | JGI IMG/M metagenome (GOLD analysis project Ga0209310, IMG submission 184415) | Active sludge microbial communities of municipal wastewater-treating anaerobic digesters from USA - AD_UKC030_MetaG (SPAdes) (version 2) | ecosystem: Engineered > Bioreactor > Anaerobic >... | reverse complement strand
CCGCCGCCTCGCGACTGGGCGCGCTCTTCTTCCATTCACGCGGGTTGCGCTTGTAGAGCTTGTCGGCGATCAGCAGCAGGCCATCGACGGTGTCGCTGCGCACCGTATCGGCAATGCGGTCGACCTCCGTTTTGGCCAGATATTTGACGTCGACCGTACTCTCCGTCCGCCCGTCCTTCCCCATTTTCGTCGCGCAGCCGGCGAGCGCGAGCATGAGAAGGATGGCGAACCAGTGCATCAGGCCGTTCTGCTCTTGAGCCAGCCGATGCCGACCGGCACCAGCGTGAAGGCGATGATGCCGACGATGATCAGCGACAGGTTGGCGCGCACCCACGGCAGGTTGCCCAGCCAGTAGCCGGCCAGGCACAGCGAAACCACCCAGGCCAGCGCGCCGATCAGGTTGAACAGCGTGAACCGGGCATAGGTCATCGAACCGATGCCGGCCACGAAAGGCGCGAAAGTGCGGAACAGCGGCAGGAAGCGCGAGATCACCAGCGTCTTGCCGCCATGCTTTTCATAGAAGGCGTGCGTCTTGACCAGGGCGTCGCGGTTGAAGAAGCGCGAGTTTTCCCAGTGGAAAACCTTGGGCCCAAGGAAACGGCCGATCTGGTAATTGAGGGTGTTGCCAAGGATGGCGGCCGCCAGCAGCACACCGATCAGCACGAAGATGTCCATGCCGCCTTCGCCGATCGCCGCCAGCGCGCCGGCCACGAAAAGCAGCGAATCGCCGGGCAGGAAGGGCGTCACGACGAAGCCGGTTTCGGCGAAGATGATGACGAACAGGATGCCGTAGATCCACAGCCCGTATTGCTGCACCAGCAGCGCCAGATGCTTGTCGAGGTGGAGGACGATGTCCATGAACTGCATGAGTAATTCCATCGGGAAGCGCCGGGCGTGATAAAGCCGCGATTTTACCTCAAGGTATAATCCCGCCATGCCGACGATTGCCCGCCTCCCCGACCTCCTGATCAGCCAGATTGCCGCCGGCGAGGTGGTCGAAAGACCCGCCTCGGTCTTGAAGGAACTGCTGGAAAACAGCCTGGATGCCGGCAGCAAGGCGATCCAGGTGCATCTGGAGGAAGGCGGCGTCAAGCTGATCCGCGTCACCGACGACGGCTGCGGTATCGCCAAAGAAGAACTGGCGCTGGCCCTGACCCGCCACGCCACGTCGAAAATCGTCTCGCTGGACGATCTGGAACGGGTCGCTTCGCTCGGCTTCCGCGGCGAAGCGCTGGCTTCGGTCGCCTCGGTCGCCCGGCTCGCCATCAGCAGCCGCGAACACGGCGCCAGCCATGCCTGGAAACTGCGCGCCGAACCTGCCGCCGAGCCGGAACCGGCTGCCCTGATGGCCGGAACCGTCGTCGAAATGCGCGACCTCTATTACAACACCCCGGCCCGCCGCAAGTTCCTCAAGGCCGAAGGCACCGAATTCGCCCACTGCGCGGATGCCGTCAAGCGCCTGGCGCTGACCCGCCCCGACGTCGCCTTCAGCCTGACGCACAACGGCCGCAACCTGTTCCAGCTTGCCCCCGCCGACAGCGCCCGGCGCATCGCCGACATCCTCGGCGACGACTTTCTCGGCGCCGCCCGCCGGCTGGAGGCCGCCGCCGGCCCGCTGGCCATCACCGGCTTCGCCATCGACCCGACCCGCGCCACCGATGCGAAAGACGGCCAGTACGTCTTTGTGAACGGCCGCTTCGTGCGCGACAAAGTAATCGCTCACGCCCTGCGCGAAGCCTACCGCGACGTGCTGCACGGCAGCCGCCAACCCGCCGTCTGCCTGTTCGTCAACATCGACCCGGCGCTGGTCGACGTCAATGTGCATCCGGCCAAGACCGAAGTCCGCTTCCGCGACTCGCGCGCCATGCACCAGTTCGTCTTCCACGCCATCCAGCGCACGCTGGCGACGCCGGTGCAGTCTGAAACACCCGACATGGCACCTGCTGCGGTCGACGCCGAAAAAAGGCCAAATTTCAACATTGCCGCCAGCTACCCGCCGCCGCTGCGCCACCAAAGCACGCTCGGCGTCGCCGAACCCGCCGCCGCGGCCTACCTCGCCTTCGCCCGCGCCACGCAAGGTCTGGGCGAGCCGGCCAGCACTTCCGCCGCCGCCCCCCAATTCTTGCCCGCAGAAGCCGTCGACCGCGACAGCCCGCCGCTCGGCTACGCCCTCGCCCAGTTGCACGGCATCTACATCCTCGCCCAGAACGCGCGCGGCCTGGTGCTCGTCGACATGCACGCCGCGCACGAACGCATCCTCTACGAAAAACTGAAAACCGCCCTCGACAACCGCCAGATCGCCACCCAGGCGCTGCTGATCCCGGCCGTCTTCTCGGCCGACCCGCTCGACATCGCCGCCGTCGAGGAACACGCCGAGGCACTGGCCGACCTCGGCTTCCAGATCGCCCCGCTCGGCCCCAACCAGCTCGGCGTGCGCAGCGTTCCCGCCCTGCTCCAGTCCGGCGACCCCGCCGCGCTCGCCCGCTCGCTGATTGCCGAGCTACGCGAACACGGCATCACCCAGCTCGCCACCGCCCGCCGCAACGAACTGCTGGCGACCATGGCCTGCCACGGCGCCGTCCGCGCCCGCCGCATCCTCACACTGCCCGAAATGAACGCCCTGCTGCGCCAGATGGAAGAAACCGAACGCGCCGGCCAATGCAACCACGGCCGGCCGACTTGGACGGAGCTAACGATTGATCAACTGGACAAGCTGTTTTTGCGCGGGCAGTAATTGGCGGCTTCGGTGACTTCACTCGCCATTCTTCTTGCCGGATTTTCGCTATTCAGCGCGCTCTCGATTGCGCTGACGCATTTCCGTGGCGAGCAGTACCGGGGGCAGGCACTGTCGAGAATCATGGGCCTGATACTGCTCTTCGCGCTTGCTGCCCTGCAACTCGCCCATTTCTCGTGGCTCTATCTCGACCGGGCATGGATTGCGACGGCCCCCTACCGCATGACGCTGTTCGCCGTGGCGCCGGCCTTCTACCTGTTCAGCCAGCCGCTGCTCCGCCCGCAAGCCCTTTCCGCACTGCGCCCCGCGCAATTGGGACATGCCGTTCCCATCCTGATCTCGCCCTTTTTGCCGGAAAGCCAGGCCTTGCCATTGGCGTTTCTGGTCGGCGCCGGGTATCTGTTATGGCTTGCCCGCAGTCTGCGGGCCCTGCGCCAGGAACGCGCCAATTTCCGGCTTGAAATGCTGCTGCTGGGCATGGTTTTCGCCATTGCCATCGGCGTGTCGGTTCTTGGACTCGTGCAGGCAGTCTTACCGGACAAACTGTTCTTCAGCCTGTACGCAATCGCCATCGGCCTGGCATTTTTCCTGGTGCAGACAACGCTCGCCCTGCGGCCGCAGTTGTCCGTCGAGGTCAGGGAAACGGTGCAAGCCGCCTACGCCAACACCACGCTCAACAAAGTGGATTGCGACGCCGTTCTCTCCCGGCTGAACCTGTTGATGACGGCAGACCGAATCTACGTCGACGCGGAACTCAGCTTGCCGAACCTGGCGGAAAAACTGGCGCTCAGCCCGCATCAACTGTCCGAGTTGCTGAATGCCCGCTTGGGGAAAAGTTTTTCGCGTTACCTGCGCGAGCAGCGCATCGCCGCCGCCCGGGCCATGCTGTGCGACGAACCCGCCGCCTCGGTGCTATCCGTTGGGCTGAGTGTCGGCTTCACCTCGCAATCGAATTTCTACGAAGCATTCCGCGAGATCGAAGGGATGACGCCCGGCCGGTTCCGCAAGCTCCACACCAAGGGCGGCGCGGCAAGATAGCCGTTTTGGGGCGCCGAATGCGCCGAAATGATATTTCAGAACCCCAAAAATGCTCCGCTTCGATAGGAGTGGAGGAATTTCGGGTTTCCGATCTTCAAACTGAAGGCTCCAGTAACCCACAAGGAGCCTTTCATGAATTCCTACATTCAACTCTCTTCAGCCGCCTTCATCAGCATCGCCGTGAGCTTCTCGGTTCTCCGGGTGCTGTCCGGCCCGCTGATGAACGTCCTCGCTCGTATCTGCCCCGATGAGCAAGCCGCCGCCTTTTGGTTGAGCTACACGAAGGTGATGTTGATGATTGCGCCCTTGCTTCTCGTCCTGGCAGTCGATCTGTTCGCGCACTTCAGCGACCCCTTGAGCAATCTGCGCCTCGCGCTGATGGCGGCCCTGGGTGGTTTGCTGATCGGCCTTCGCTCGATTGGCAAGCGCCTGGGGCAATTCGTCAAGACACCGGCACCGGAGGCTGCATCGTGAACATCCTGCTCACCGGCGCCAATGGTTTCATTGGCCGCAACATCACCAGCGCGCTGGCAGCAGCCGGCCACCAGGTCGTACCGGCATCGCGCAGCAGCGGCATCGATTTCTCGCGCATGCGCACGCCAGCCGATTGGCTGCCGCATCTCGAACGGGTCGACGCCGTCATCAACAGCGTGGGCATCATCGGAGAAAGCGGCCGCCAGCGGTTTAGACCCCTGCATACCCTTGCACCGTCGGCATTGTTTCGTGCCTGTGCCGAGGCCGGGGTGCGCCGGGTGCTGCAAATCTCGGCGCTTGGCGCCGACGAGACTGCGTTTTCTGCCTATCACCTCAGCAAGCGGGCGGCCGACGATTGTCTGCGCAGTCTCGATCTCGATTGGTTCGTGCTGCGCCCGTCCCTGATATATGGCCATGGCGGCAAGAGCGCCGACCTGTTCATGCGGCTGGCAAGACTGCCGCTGATCCCGGTCATCGGCGACGGGCAGCAGGCGCTGCAACCGGTGCACATCAGCGACGTGGTGGCGACTGTCATGCGCAGCCTCACGGCATCGGAAGCACGCCAGACACTGGACATCGTCGGTAGCGAAACGATTGTCTTTGCCAAATGGCTGCAAGCCATGCGCCAGGCTCAGGGTTTGCAGCGCACCGGCCTCATTCACATTCCGTGGCCGCTGGCGATGGCACTCAGCCGCATCGGTCGGCACCTCAACCCCCTGCTGCAACCGGAAAACCTGCACATGCTCCAGACCGGCTACCGGGCCGATCCGCAGCCGCTGATCCGTTTCCTGGGGCGCCTGCCGCTTGTGGCGGAAGCGCCTCTTTTCTTCTCGGACAATGTACTCGGGAGCCAACCATGACCTATACCCTGCTCAAAACGCTGCACATTCTCAGCATGGTGCTGCTTTTCGGCACCGGCTTTGGCAGCGCGTTCTACAAGTGGATGGCCGACCGCAGCGGCCATGTCGCGCATATTGCAATGACCAATCGCCAGGTTGTCCTGGCGGATTGGCTATTCACCACGCCGACGGTGATCTTTCAGCCAATCAGCGGTTTGTGGATGGTACATCTGCTCGATATTCCGCTGACCACGCCCTGGGTTGCCGGCAGCCTGCTTCTTTTCTTCGGCGCCGGCGCTTGCTGGCTGCCGGTCGTCTGGCTACAGATTCGCATGCAAAAAATCGCGGCCGAGGCCGACACCCACGGTACGGCATTGCCGGCGCTTTACTGGACGATGGCACGCCGGTGGTTCTGGCTGGGCGTGCCCGCCTTCATCTCGATGGTCGCGGTGGTGGCGCTGATGGTCTTCAAACACATGCCGGGAGCAGGATCATGAGAAGCCTGATGCAACGGGCGCTTGGCGCCGACTGGGACAAACTGCCGCCGGCCTTGCAGGCACACTATCGTTTCGGCACGACAACCGACACCGGCCAAATGGACATCGAGTATCCGTCGTTCATGCAGCCGGTGCTCGGCATGCTCCGATTATTCGGCGCCTTGGTGAATCGTCGTGGCCAGCGGGTGGCTACGGTGGTCGAAAAAAACGTCGTCGGCGAGCGGCAGTATTGGCGGCGAACCATCACCTTCCCCGATGGAAAAGCAATCCATTTCAATAGCTTCTGGGTTTCAGCCGGAGACGGACAGGTCATCGAATTCGTCAATCCGCTACTTGGCTTGCAGATGGCGCCGTATATGAAAGGTAGCCAGCTCCATTATCGCGGCATCCGGTTCGTCGCAAAACTTGGCCCATTTCTGTTGCCGATCCCCGAATGGCTGGTGCTCGGACACACGACCATTGTCGAGGAGGCAATCGACGACACCCACTTCGCCATGGACTTTCGCCTCACGCATCCGCTGTTTGGCGAGGTGTTTCGCTACGCAGGCGAGTTCGAGGCTGCCTCGGGAGAAACCTCCTAGCAAACGATCAATCCATTCCGGTTTAGTCGTTTCGGCATGCGCTCTGGATGGACAGGCAGTTGCCCACGCCGTATCCTCCCCGAATCCCAACACGGAGCGACTTTCGCATGAAACGATTCCCCGGATTTATCGCAGGCGTCCTGCTGTGCCTTTCTGCAACCTCCATCGCTCTCCCGGCCGGTGCCGAGGAAGCTGCCCAGCCCGCCCCCTCCGCGTCGACGGCCAATGTTCGCCATGGCAATGTGGTGTGGCGCGGCGAGGTCGATGGCACGGTCGATATTTCGCTGCGCCATCGCACCGTTCGCGCGACGGCGGTCTCCGGGCGCAGCGTGCGGCGCGAGCATCAGCATTTTCGGGTGACGGGATTCCTGCCGGCGCGCGATACCGTGGTGCGGCTGGAAGGCGTCGAGGGGCAAGGTACGGTGGAGATCACCCAGCAGCCGGACGGCTCGAACAATTTCACCGCCATCGTCCGCCTTGCCAACAGCCAGCCCGGCCGTCAGGAATTCCGCTTCACGCTGGCCTGGTAAGGCATGCGCTCGCCGTTCGCCCCCGTATCCTGATGCGCGGCGGCGCGCTCCTGCTGCTCGCGCTGCCGGTCTGTCATGCCGATGTGCCGGATGCTCGCGAAGCGTGCGAACACCGCAATGCCGCGCTGTGCGAAACGAACGGCGTTACGTTCATGCAGCCCGGACCATGCCCGGCCACGGCTAAAACCCTGCGCCCGCCGGGCCACGAGGATTGCTCCAAGGCGCTCCAGACACAATCCAGGGCCACCCGGGCCAAATCGGCACCCCCAGCCACCGCCTCGCACACCGATCTTGCCTACATCGGGCGGATCGAGCGCTGGCTTATCCCGCTAATGGTGATTGGTGGCGGCCTGCTGCTCGGCGTGCTTGCCATCTACCTGCTGTTGCGCAAGCGCCGGCAGAAACCGCAGGCAGCGGCAAGCCGGCCGTCGTGTTCGTCGCAGCGGGAAGCATCGGGCTGGTAACCGCTTACCACACGGCCGGCGCGGTGTTTGCGCATGTCGATGCCGGTTACAACAACCACGATTCCGCCGGCCCGGTGCTGATTGCCGGAGGCGCAGCGCTGCTCGCCTTCGTGCTGGTGCTGAACCTGGTGTTTGCCCTGAGCGCCCTGGCGCTGCACGCCGTGCTACGCCGATTCCGGCGCCCCGATTAGCCGTTGGCCGGCTTGTTGACCTGTTGCTTGATGATCGGCCCGACCGCGTTCCAGGCCATGTTGCCGGCGATGAACAGCACCGCCGTGCCGATGACGAATTGAACGACCAGCACGATCAGGTCGCGCTGCTGGCGGCTCATCTTGTGCCCGGGGTTGGTGGCCCCGCAGCCCGGGCAGGCTTCGGCCGAGGTATCGACTTGGTGGCCGCAGGCGCGGCACAGAACGAGCGACATGGCATCTCTCCCTATGATGGCGTGATTATAGGCCGGCCTTGCCCGGGGTGTGCGTGGTAGCATTCGCCGCCATGAATTCGCCCCGCCTGCCGCCCGCCATCCTGCTCATGGGCCCGACTGCCTCGGGCAAGACGGCGATTGCCATGGCGCTGGCCGACCGCTTTCCGGTCGAACTCATCAGCGTCGATTCGGCGCAGGTCTTCCGCGACATGAATGTCGGCACCGCCAAGCCGGATCGCGCCACGCTGGCGCGTTACCCGCACCGGCTCATCGACCTCATTTCGCCCGAGGAAAGTTACTCCACCGCTCGTTTTCGCAGCGATGCGCTGGCAGCGATGGCCGAGATCACGGCCGCTGGCAACGTGCCGCTGCTGGTCGGCGGCACGATGCTCTATTTTCGTTCGCTGCTGCACGGGCTGGCCGATCTGCCGCAGGCCGATGCCGCTCTGCGCGCCGAGATCGACGCCGAGGCTGCCGCCGCAGGGTGGCCGGCCATGCACGCGAAATTGGCCCATTTTGACCCGTCGACCGCAGCCAGGCTGCACCCGACCGACAGCCAGCGCCTGCAACGCGCGCTGGAAATCTATCACCTGACCGGCCGGCCGATGTCCGAACTGCTGGCCGCAAGCGAGCAACTCAAGCCGGTCTACGACTTCCTCTCCATCGGCCTGCTGCCGAGCGAGCGCGCCGTGCTGCATACGCGCATCGCCCGCCGCTTCGACGAGATGCTGCTGGGCGGACTGGACGAGGAAGTACGGGCTTTGCGCGCGAAATACACGCTGAGCCTGAACCTGCCGTCGATGCGTTGCGTCGGCTATCGGCAGACCTGGGAAGCGCAGGAAGGCATCATTCCGCGCCGGGAACTGCGCGACCGCGGGATTTTCGCGACGCGCCAGTTGGCCAAGCGTCAGATCACCTGGCTGACCAACTCCTTCGACGCCGAGAATTACGACTGCCTGGATCCCGGGCTGAGTGAGCGCATCGCCGTGCGCGTGGATCGCTTTCTCGCCAGCTAAGGCGCTCGGCCGTCTTACTGCATGGCGTCGAAATGGGCATCGGTCGGTGGCTTCGGTCGCCAGGGCTCGTGCAGTGGTGGCAAATTCTCGCTGTCGTCATCCACGGAGAAGGAAGCGAGACAGGCGCGGTCGTGACGCTCCCCGCTCTTGAGCGGCGCCACACGCACCAGGATCACCCCCGCGCGAACCATGTCGAGATAGTCCGCCACGGCCCGCGACACATCGATGATCCGGCGCACATGCCGCGCATGCATGCGATCGTTGATCTTCACAATGGCGCAACGATTGGTATCGAGGCGGCGCACCGCCACCCAACTGCCGAGTGGAAAGCGGTTGCTGGCCCCGGAAAAAGTCTGCTGATCGAACACGTCGCCACTGGCCGTGCGGCGCCCGTGGAAACCGGGGCCATAGAAGCTGGCCGAACCGTGAAGGCCGCCAACGGGCGGATCGATCACCTCGGCGAAGCCAAAGGCCGCGCCCGCACTATCCGCCCCCTTGGGCGCGGACTTGCCGCCCGACTTGGCCGGCGCGGCGCGTCTTTCTACGGTTTGTTTCTTGCTGGATTTTTCGGCCGCACTCAAGGCGTGCGAGCCCTGCAACAGAAGCAGGCCACAGACGATTGCCGCAGCCTGCCTGCGCATGTCAGACCACGATGGTCTGCGCTTCGTCACCCTGACGCGCCCGAATCTTGCCGATTCGATAAACCGCCTCGCCCTGCGCCTTCAGCTCGGCCATTGCGGCATCCGCATCGGCAGCGGCAACGACGACGACCAGACCGATGCCGCAATTGAAGACGCGGTGCATTTCATTCTCGGCGACATTGCCTTCGGCTTGCATCCAGTCGAACAGTTTCGGACGCGGCCAGGCGGCTTTTTCCAGCTCGGCCACTGTGTTTTCCGGCAGCACGCGCGGCACGTTTTCGAGCAGGCCGCCACCGGTGATGTGGGCCATGCCCTTGATTGTCACTTTTTCCATCGTCGCCAGCACCTGCTTGACGTAGATGCGGGTCGGCGCCATGACGACATCGGCCAAAGTGCGCGCTTTTCCATCAACTTCATCGAATTTAGCGTTCATGTCCGGGTTGGAACGCTCGATGATTTTGCGCACCAGCGAGTAGCCGTTGGAGTGAGCACCGGAGGACGCCAGGCCGAGCACCACGTCACCCGGCGTGATCGTTGATTTGCCGTCGATGGCCTTCGATTTTTCGACGACGCCGACCGCGAAACCGGCCAGATCGTATTCGCCTTCCGGATACATGCCCGGCATTTCGGCGGTTTCGCCGCCAATCAGCGCGCAGCCGGCCAGTTCGCAGCCCTTGGCGATGCCGCCGACAACCGCCGCAGCGGTATCGACATTGAGCTTGCCGCAGGCGAAATAATCGAGGAAGAACAGCGATTCGGCGCCGAGCACGAGAATGTCATTGACGCTCATCGCCACCAGATCCTGGCCCACGGTGTCAT
>Ga0209310_1003093_pt1 | contig 10076 bp, 8 predicted proteins | sample AD_UKC030_MetaG_FD_184415 | JGI IMG/M metagenome (GOLD analysis project Ga0209310, IMG submission 184415) | Active sludge microbial communities of municipal wastewater-treating anaerobic digesters from USA - AD_UKC030_MetaG (SPAdes) (version 2) | ecosystem: Engineered > Bioreactor > Anaerobic >... | reverse complement strand
ACGCCCAGCTCAAGGTCGACTGCGACGTGCTCGCCACCTACGGCGTGCGCCTGCTGGTGGCCAGCGGCTTCACCCCCATCGGCTACATGGCGGTCAAGCCCACCGACCCCGACCGCGCCGCCCACGCGATGGCGCTGCTCCAGCAAGGCAAGGACTACCACGCCATCTCGAATGGCGCGACGCAGAAACTGGCCGCCACCAACAAGACCGATGCCCTGAAGGAAGTCCGGGACTTCGGGCTCGACGAAGCCTACGACCCCGACCGGCCGCTGAGCGGCTACGGCATCTTCTACCAGGATTGCGACGCCAAGGGCACACTGCCCGACGCGGTGCTCAACCAGGATACCGCAGCGCGCGACAAGGGTCTGAGCAAATGAGCCACTTCGCCCGCCCCGTCGTTGCGGCACCGACTGCCAGGAGTGACCGCCCCGGCCCGGCGAGCCAAGGCAGGCTTCAGCCGGGCAAGCCGGCGGTGGCGACGGAACTCGTCGATACGGTGCCGGCCCTGGCGGCTGCGGGGCAGCCGCTGGCCGGCAAGCTGCGGCGGGAATTTGAACCATTCTTCGGCCACGACCTGTCACGGGTTCGCATTCACACTGACGCGCCAGCCCAGGCCAGCGCCGGCAAACTCGGCGCCATCCCGACCAAGCTGACCGACGCCGTTCCCGCGCCTGAGACCGTGGGCCCCGGGGCCGGTTACGGCAAGGACACCTTCGGCGAACACGGCCACCGCAAAAAGAAGGCGGACGGTACCTTCGATGTCAAGAAAGCCACGCTCTCGGACAGCCCGACCCGCCACATCGAGTTTTCGCGGCAGGAATGGGTTCAGACCTTCGAGGTTTCGGCACTGGCCCTTTCCGGGCCCCTGGCCAACACCTATCTCGGTTCGGTCGAGTGGGGATGGAAATCCGATGCGACGGGCACCGCCACGCTCGACCCGCCCGCCATCCGGCTGATTTCACCCGGGCTGCCGAGCAGCGCCTTCACCGATGCGGCAAAAAAGTGGAACGACGCCAAGACGGTACGCGACCCAAGGAGCAGGAAGACCCTCGACACCATCGACCTGCCACTGCCAGTCAGCGCGACCGAAACCAGCAACAAACCGGCAGGCGAGCGCAGCTCCGGCGAAATGCTGGTTGCCCTGGGCGCGGTCAACAGCACCCTGACTACCGCCAAGGACGTAGACAAGAACGCCAAGACGCTTGAAAAACGTGCGATGGAACAGGCGCTGGCCGGTCGCCAGGTCATCGTCGACGTCAACGTAAAGAAGACCGAGGACTGGACCGGAGCTGACGAGGTCTATGCGCAGCTGACCAGCGGCGGCAAGCGCGTCAAGACACCGGTGAAAAGCCTGAACGACGGCCAGTCCGGCAGCTTCGCCCTGCCGCTGCCCAGCCTGATGCCGGTCAATGGCCCGATACAAGTGCGGATCTACGACGAGGACGCAGGCACCTTCTTCGACCAGGACGATCTGATCGTCAACATGCCGTGGCAGCCGCCCTACGGCAAGATCCGCAACGCCAGCTCGCTCGACGAGGCGGACTACGATGTGCGCGTGAGGTTCGACAAATGAGCAGCCCCCTCTCCCCCAAGCTGCTGCGCGGCGGTCTGATCCTGATCGACCCCGAAAGTGGCGCCGTGCAGCGCGTGATCTCGCTGCAATACAACCCGGAAACCCTGACCCGGACGCTGCAGCCGCAGGCCACCGAGCACAGCGGCCCGTTCTCCGAACCGCTGCGCCTCAAGGGGCCACCGACCGAGACCTTCAAGCTCGATGCCGAAATCGACGCCACCGACCAGCTCGAATTTCCGGAGCAGCACCCGAAGACGGTGTCTTCCGGCATCCACCCGCAACTGGCGGCACTGGAAACCATCGTCTACCCGGACAGCGGCGCGCTGATCCGCAACAACGCGCTGCTCAATCTCGGCACGCTGGAAATCGCCCCGACGGTGGCGCCGCTGACGCTTTTCGTCTGGAGCAAGGAGCGCGTAGTGCCAGTGCGCATCACCGATTTCTCGATTACCGAGGAGGCCTTCGACAGCGTGCTCAACCCGATTCGCGCCAAGGTCTCGCTCAGCCTGAAAGTCCTCCACGTCGGCGATCTCGGCTTCGGCGACAAGGGCGGACATCTTTACATGGTCTATCAGCAGCGCAAGGAACGCCTGGCGGCCGACGCCGGCCTCGGCAGCCTCGCCTCGCTGGGATTGGGTGGTTTGCCATGAGCATCGAACGCTTCCCCGCCAACAGCCGCTACAGCGGCATTGCCACCGCCGAACTCACTACGCCGGACGGCGAGAAGGTGGTCTATCTACGCCGCCGCTTCATCCCCGATCCGGCCACGCTGGTGCCGGTGGGCGAAGTCCTGGTGCTGGGCGGTGACCGTCTCGACCGCCTGGCGGCGGCCAACCTCGGCGACCCGATCCAGTTCTGGCGCATCGCCGACGGCAACGGCGCCCAGGTGCCGGGCGATCTCGAATTCCCCGGCACCACGCTACGCCTGACCCTGCCGGCCAGCCTCGGCGGCGGCAATGGTTTCAACAACGGAGGCAGCGGTGCTTAAGGGCATCCACCTCACCCTGCTGATCGGCCCCGGCGTGCCGATTCCGGCGCCCAAGCCCTTGATGGACGCGCTGGAAAGCATCGAGGTCACCTCGGCCGCCGATACGCCGAGCGGCTTCCAGCTGGCTTTCGTCATCGACAACCGCTCGCCGCTGCACACCCTGCTGCTGGTGGCCGGCGGCCAGGTGCCGTGGCTGCGGGTCATCGTCGTCGCCACGCTGAACAGCCTGCCGACGGTGCTGATGGACGGCCTGATCACCCGCCAGGAAATCACCGGTGGCAATGAGCCGGGGCAGAGCAAGCTGACGATCACCGGCGAGGATCTGACCGTGGCAATGGACAAGCAGGACATGAGCGGCCTGCCCTACCCGGCCATGCCGCCGGCCGCCCGGGTGGCGCTGATCGTCGCCCGCTACGGCCTCTACGGCATGCTGCCGCTGGTCATTCCCTCGCTGTTCGAGGACATCCCGATCCCGGTCGACCGCATTCCCACCCACGAAGGCACCGACCTCGCCTACATTCGCCAACTCGCCAAGGAAGCCGGCCACGTCTTCTATGTCGAGCCCGGTCCGGCGCCAGGCACCAACATCGCCTACTGGGGGCCGGAAATCCGGCTCGGCATGGTGCAGCCGGCGCTCAATCTCGGCATGGACGTGCACAGCAACGTCGATTCGCTCAATTTCTCGGTCAACCAGTCAGACGCCGAACTGCCGATCGTCTTCATCCAGAATCCGATCACCAAGTTCCCGATCCCGCTGCCGGTTCCCGATGTCAGCCTGGCCAATCCGCCGCTTGGCCTGATTCCGCCCATGCCCAAGGCGCTCAAGCTGATGAAGGACACCGCCAAGCTGTCGCCTATCGCCGCCCTCGGCAAGGGCTTGGCCGCCGCAGCCGGCTCGTCGGCCGATGCCGTCACCGGCGACGGCAGCCTCGACGTGCTGCGTTACGGCCATGTGCTGAAAGCCCGGCAACTGGTCGGCGTGCGTGGCGCCGGGCTGTCGTTCGACGGCCTCTACTACGTCAAGAAAGTCAGCAGCACGCTGAAAGCCGGCGAGTTCAAGCAGAATTTTTCACTGGCCCGCAACGGCCTCGTCTCAACCCTTCCCCTGGTGCCAGCATGAGCGACAAGACACGCTATTACGGAAAATATCGCGGGGTGGTCATCAACAACATCGACCCCATGCAGACCGGCCGCATCCAGGTGCAAGTGCCCGACGTGCTCGGCCCGGCGCTGTCGTCGTGGGCGATGCCCTGCGTGCCTTTCGCCGGCATCCAGAGCGGCGTTTTCGTGCAGCCGCAGGTCGGCGCCGGGGTCTGGGTCGAATTCGAGCAGGGCGACCCGGATTACCCGATCTGGGTCGGCGGCTTCTGGGGTTCGGCCGCCGAAGTGCCGGCGCTGGCGCTGGCCGGGCTGCCGGTTTCCCCCAGCATCGTGCTGCAGACCGGCAACCAGAACACGCTGATGATCTCCGACCTGCCCGGCCCGACCGGCGGCATCCTGCTCAAGACGATGGCCGGGGCGCTGATCTCGATCAGCGAAATCGGCATCACCATTTCCAACGGCCAAGGCGCCACCATCATGCTCACCGGCCCGACGGTGACCATCAACGGCGGCGCCCTGACGGTGATCTGAAAGGCTATGAAAAAAATGCAAATCTTCACCGCAAAGACGCCAAGGCGCCAAGGCGCCAAGGCAACGCAAAGGAAATGCTGATTTATTCGTCGCACCGGCGAAGGCCGGTGCCCAGCGCCTTGAGTTTCCTGGATTCCGGCCTACGCCGGAATGACGAACCAGGAATAAATCGGTGCTTCCCAAAGTACAACCCAGGCTTTTCACGGCCTTCCTTTGCGGCATCTTGGCGCCTTGGCGTCTTTGCGGTGGGCTCTGATTTCTCTCACGGCCTCTGAGCGAAAGGAGACACGACCATGCCCGGCTTCCTCCTCCACCTCGGTGCCACCGTCCTCTGCGCCCACGGCGGCCAGGCCACGCCGACGGCCCCCAACCCGCGCGTGCTGCTTTCCGGCCAGCCGGCAACAACGCTCGGCGCGCCCTACATGATCGCTGGCTGCGCCATGCCGCCGCCGACTGCGGGCAACGGCCCGTGCGTCACCGGCCAGTGGCTGATGGGCGCGACGCGCGTGCTGGTCGGCGGCCAGCCGGCACTGCTCCAGGCCTCGCCCTCGATCTGCGCGCCGACCGGCACGCCGATGACGGTAGCCGTCGTGCAAACCCGCGTGACGGGCACCTGACATGAGCCTCCATTTCCCCTTCCAGCCCGACCACCGCGGCCGCAGCGCCGAGGCGGATCACGAAACCCATCTGCGCGACATGATCGAACAGGTGCTATTCACCGTTCCCGGCGAACGGGTGAATCGTCCCGATTTCGGCTGCGGCCTGCTGCAACTGGTCTTCGCACCCAACAGCGACACCCTCGCCGCCGCCATCCAGATGACGGTGCATAGCGCCCTGCAACAATGGCTGGGCGACCACATCGTCGTCGAGGGCGTCAATGTCGAGCACAGCGACAGCACGCTGGCGGTCGATGTCCAGTACGTTATCCGCCACGGCCAGGAACGCCGGCTGACCCGCTTTACCCGGAGCGCGCCATGAACCGCCAGTTCCGCAGCGACAACCCGCGCCGCCTGCAACTGCTGCGCGATCAGCAACCGGTCGGCAAGAACGGTATCGATTTCGTCGAGATCACCTCGGTCGACCAGCGTAGCCTGCGCGTCGTCTGCGTCCATCCGGTCAGCGGCATCGGTCGCGCCAACGTTCGCATCGACGGTGGCGTCCGCGTCACCGGTATTGCCCTGACCGACGAACCGGTACTCAACGGCCGCGAGATCCGTCTCAAGGTCGACCAGGCCGGCGACTTTTCCTGGTACACCCTGAGCCTGATCGACCCGGCCGACCCCGACGCCCCGGCGTCCGGTTTCGACATCTGCCTGTCGACAATCCGCCTCAATTTCAAGGCCGGCTGCCCCTCCGAATTCGACTGCGCCGACCTGCACGCCTGCCCGCCGGCCACCCCGCCCGAGCCGCGCCTCGACTACCTGGCCAAGGATTACGACAGCTTCCGTCGCCTGATGCTCGACCGCATGGCGCAACTGGTGCCGGGTTTTGCCGAGCGCAGCCCGGCCGACTTCACGGTGGCCTTGGTCGAAACACTGGCCTATGTCGGCGACCATCTTTCCTACGCGCAGGATGCCGCCGCCACCGAGGCCTATCTCGGCACTGCCCGGCGCCGTACCTCTCTGCGCCGTCACGCCCGCCTGCTCGATTACCCCTTGCATGATGGCTGCAATGCCCGCGTTTTCGTGTCGGTTGCGGTCGACGCCGCTGCCGAGGCAAAAACCATCCCGGCCGGCACTGCGCTGCTGGCCGCCGCCGACGATGGCCCGCCGGTGCGCCGCAGCGACCTGCTTGACTTGCTACCCGAGCCCGGGATCGAAGTCTTCGAGACCCTGCACGACCAGGTGCTGCACGCCGCCCACAGCACCATCGCCATCCACGACTTCGCCGATTCGCACTATTGCCTGCCGCGCGGCACCACGGCGGCGGCGCTGGTCAACACGCCGGCCCTCGCCCTCTCTGCCGGCGACGTTCTGATCCTCGAAGAAATCCTCAGCCCGACCACCGGCCGCGCCGCCGATCTCGACGCCAGCCATCGCCACCCGGTTCGCCTCACTGCCGTCCAGCCCGGCCGCGACGACCTGACCGCCACCGACCTGCTACTGATCGAGTGGCACGCCGACGACGCGCTGCCCTTCCCGCTCTGTGTCAGCCAGGAATTCGAAGTCGGCGGCGCGCTGGTCAGGCAGGCCATCGCCGTCGCTCACGGCAATGTCGTGCTCGCCGACCACGGCCTGACCCGCCCCTGGCAAACGCTGGCGCCCGACACCGTGGGCGATGGCGGCACGCCCGCCCTGCGCCTGCCCTACCGACCGCGCCTCCGGGAATCCGGCCTAGCTTTCGGCGAACCCTACGATCACGATGTCGCCACCCATGCCGCTCATCCACTGGCCGCCAGCCGGGTGCTGAACCAAGACCCGCGCCAGGCGCGCCCGGCCAACATGCGCCTGCTGGCCGACGACTCCAGCCTCTTCGGCGACCAGCCCGACCCGGGCGAAACCGCCTGGACGCCGCAGCGCGACCTGCTGGGCAGCGAACGCTTCGCGCGCGAATTCGTCGTCGAAACCGAAAACGACGGTAGCGCCTGGCTGCGTTTCGGCGACAACCAGTTCGGCGCCGCGCCAGTCGCCGGCCAGCGCCTGCTCGCCCGCTACCGGCTGGGCGGCGGCACGCGCGGCAATGTCGGTGCCGAGGCTATCGGCGCACTGATCAGTGACGACGCCAGTCTGAAACTGGGCATCAAGGGCCTGCGCAACCCGCTGCCCGCACAGGGCGGCGCCGAGCCGGAAACGCTGGACGCGATCCGCCTCAATGCCCCGGAAGCCTTCCGTACCCAGGAACGCGCCGTCACCACCGACGATTACGCGCGCGCCGCCGAGCGCCACCCGGACATTCAGCGCGCCGCCGCCCGCCTGCGCTGGACCGGTTCCTGGCACACCGTCTTCCTGATGCTCGACCGCCGCGCCGGCAAGCCGGTGGATGCCGCCTTCAAGCAGACCATGCGTGGCTTCCTCGAACGCTTCCGGCTGGCCGGCTACGATCTGGAATTCGCCGACCCGGTGCATGTACCGCTCGACATCCAGCTCCAGGTCTGCGTCGCCAGCGGCTATTTCGCCGCCGATGTGAAATCGGCCCTGATTTCGGCGTTCACCGCAACCGTCGACCGCCATGGCCGTCCCGGCTTCTTCCATCCCGACCGCTACACCTTCGGCACGCCGCTCTACCTGTCGGCCGTCGTTGCCACGGCGATGGCGGTTCCCGGTGTCGCCTCGGTCGAGGTTCGCCGCTTCCAGCGCTGGGGTCGGAGCGCCAAAGGCGAACTGGCGGCCGGCGTCATCGTCGCGTCACCCTTGGAGGTGCTGCGTGCCGACGGCGATCCGAATTTCCCGGAAAACGGCCAGATCGGCTTCATCGTGGAGGGCGGCTCATGAGCACACCCGAAAACTGCGGCTGCTGCGCCGGCATCAGCCCGCTGACCCCGGTCGACGCAACCCAGGCCCCCGGCCAGACGGCCCTTGCGCTACGCGTCGGCACCCACGGCCGCTTCCGCCAGAGCCTGCTGGCCGACCTCGCCGACGAGGCGCCGCTCGTCGACCTGACCACGCGCGCCAGCGACGACCCGGCCATCGCCCTGCTCGACAGCTGGGCCGCCGTGCTCGACGTGCTCAGCTTCTACCAGGAACGGATCGGCAACGAGAACTACCTGCGCACCGCTAGCGAGCGCCGCTCGATACTCGAACTGGCGCGCGCCATCGGCTACGAACTGCGCCCCGGCGTCGCCGCCTCGACCTGGCTTGCCTTTACCCTCGAAACCGCCCCCGGCGCCCCGCTCGAAACCCGCATCGATGCCGGCGCCCGCGCCCAGAGCGTGCCCGGCCAGGACGAAAAGGCACAGACCTTCGAGACACTGGAAGCCATCGACGCCAAGGCGCGCTGGAACGCGCTGCCGGTGCTCGCCGCCGAAACCGTGCCGCCGCGCATGGGCCTGCGCACCATCTACCTGGCCGGCACCGCGACCCGCCTGCAAGTGGGCGATGCACTACTCATCGTCGGCGATGAACGAGGCAAAGACCCCGGCAACGAGAACTGGGATTTCCGCCGCGTCGCCCGCCTGCGCGAAGTGCTGCCCGCCGACCCGAGCGACCCGAAGGATGTCGGCTACACCGTCGTCACGCTCGACCGCGGCCTCGGCCAGCCGTGGCGCGGCGTCCATCCGGCCAGAACGAACCCGCGCTGCCATGCCCTGCGCGCCCGCGCCCACCTGTTCGGCCACAACGCGCCGGATTGGCGGGCGATGCCGGCCAACCTGCGTGCGACTTACCTCGGCATGGCCGACGATGCCAAACCGCCGATCGACCAGCATCCCGAATGGCCCGGCTTCACGCTAGCCGACATCTCCGATCCGCCGGCCGGCAGCGCCAGCGGCACCGGGCTGCTCGGCCAATACTACCGGGGCAAGGGCTTCCGCGAACTCCTGCTGAGCCGCACCGATGCCACGGTCGCCTTTGACTGGAGCAGCGGCTCGCCCGACCCCGCCGTACCGGACAACAATTTTTCGGTGCGCTGGTCAGGCTGGATACAAGCGCCGAGCAGCGGCCAGTTCAACTTCTTCGTCACCGCCGATGACGGGCTGCGGCTATGGATAGACGGCGAACTCGTCATCGATTTCTGGAGCGACCAAGGCTACATCGAACGTACCGGCACAGCCCGTCTGCAAGCAGACCACAAGCACGACATCCGGCTGGAGTATTACGAGCACACCGGTGCCGCCGCCTGCAAACTGGAATGGTCCGGGCCCGGCGTCCCCCGGGCGATCATCCCCAGCGCGCGCCTCTATCCGCGCGATGTGCATACCCTGCACCTGGACGCCAGCTACCCGAAATGGCTGACCGGCGGCTGGGCGGTTCTGTCCGTCCCGAATTACGAGGAGGTCTACCGCATCCAGAGCGCCGAGGACGATGCCCGGGCCGACTTCACCATCTCGGCCACCGCCACCCGGCTGACGCTGAGCGGCGAAAACCTGCGCGATAAGTTCAACGACCAGGTCCGCGCCACCACGGCCTTCGGCCAGTCCGAGCCGCTGGAATGGGCGACCCGGCCGCTTTCCGGCTTCCTGCAAGGGCACCGGATCGTTCTCGCCGGCTACGAACCCGAGTTGCCGCCAGGCCGCTGGCTGGCCGTCTCCGGCCTGGCGCTGGCCAATGTGCCGGAGAACGCAAAGGTACGCCAACGCTTGCAGAAAGGCGATGCGCTGGCCGCCATCCGTATCGCCCGCGACCGCAAGACGGTCGATCTGGAATTCGAGGATTTTTCGCGGTCGACCGCAACCGTCGTTCCCGCCGCCGAAATTGTCCGCATTCAGCACAACGACAGCAGTAGCGGACGCACCGAACTGCTGCTGGAAAGCGACCTGACCCACGCCTACCTGCCGGCCACCGTCCGCCTCAACGCCAACCTCGCACCGGCCAGCGCCGGCGACAGCAAGCAGATGCGCATCCAGCCCGAGCCGCTGGGCAGCGGCGACGGCAGCCGCAGCCTGCAACGCTTCGCGCTGCGCCAGGGGCCGCTGACCTACATTGCCGCCGCCACCCCGAGCGGCACCGCCAGCACCCTCGAAATCCGCGTCGACGGCCTGCTCTGGCAGGAAGCCCCGCGTTTCACCGCACCCGACCCGAGCGAGCGCGCCTACACCGTCAAGCTCGACGAAAACGGCGGTGCCGCCGTGCAGTTCGGCGATGGCGCGCACGGCGCCCGGTTGCCCACCGGCAGCGGCAATGTCGAAGCCCGCTACCGAGTCGGACTGGGCAGCGCCGGTAACGTCAAGGCCGGGCAGATCAGCATGCTGCTGACCCGCCCGCTCGGCGTCAAAGCCGTCGACAACCC
>Ga0209310_1003078_pt1 | contig 10115 bp, 7 predicted proteins | sample AD_UKC030_MetaG_FD_184415 | JGI IMG/M metagenome (GOLD analysis project Ga0209310, IMG submission 184415) | Active sludge microbial communities of municipal wastewater-treating anaerobic digesters from USA - AD_UKC030_MetaG (SPAdes) (version 2) | ecosystem: Engineered > Bioreactor > Anaerobic >... | reverse complement strand
GCCGGTATTGCACGAGACGGTGACGGGCGGCGAATTCAGAAAAACGCGACATCTGCTTTTTTAATTCCAGACGGTCAAACCGTCAAGCTGGTCGTTCGGCATCTCTGGGTTTATACTAATTATTTACCGGATGGAGCCGGAGAGCAAAAAATACGTCGCAGTCATTCAGCCGAGATCGCATATATTCCGGAATCCCAGTCAGTCACAGACCGAGAGGTTGCGCTTTATCTGGTCTCACGGTCCGGTTCGACTGTTACCGTTTCAACTGATTTGAGAAATATATCCAAGATGTCTGAATTGAACCTTCCTGATCATGACTCCCATCATGATGATCGATTCGTTCGCCTGACCACGGCACAGACGATTGCAGGCGTTAAGACGTTCAGCAGCATTCCGGTACTTCCAGCAAGCGGTCCGACAGCAGACAATGAAGCGGTCAGGAAGGCGTATGTCGATAACCAAATCGCAAATCATGATTCACAGCACGACGATGAAATTAAAGCAATTGCCTACCCGGTCGGTTCGTTCTATATTCAATTTCCGGATGCCAACAGTAATGATGACGCGACGGCATTCCCGACCAGCAAGAGACCCGCAACCCTGTTTGGCGGCACCTGGGCTGAACAGTGGTCGACGGAAAACATTTTCTTCAAAACAAGAGGTACTGATGGACAGTCTCGATCAAATGGATTAAGTGCAGATCAAGTACAGGGGCATAGACATATCGCTGGCCCACAGGTTCCATACAATTCAGGAACACAAAATGTATATAGTTATTCAGAGGGAGGGGGCGCTGTAGGAATTACTGGAAATGAAGCCTATTGTTCTGTCGGTGCTGGTTCGGTTGGCCTGTATGCAGGATATACTGGAAATCCGCTTTCTGATGGATCAAATGGTACACCGCGGATTGGCTCAATAACTGAACCAAGAAACAGACTAATTAAAGTTTGGAAAAGGACTGCATAAGGAGGCATCATGAAACTTCAAAGTTACTGTGTAATCAAGAATAATAAAATTATAAGAGTTTATGAAACAACTCAAGGTGTTGATGGCATAAAAGCAAGCCTAAAAGCAGAATCAATTGATGATTTCGATTCTATTACAGAAATACCGTCTGATACAGCCATACAACAAGGTGAGGATATTCGGTCTTATGACGAAAACCATCAACTCCGTCCTTTACAGGATCGCATAGACGACGAGATCATTGTTGTCGGGAATGATGAAAAAATCGTTGATGGTACGATTGTCAAAAAATCAATTTTCGAGCTTATTCGTGACGGTATTGAAAAATGTCCCGCAGGCATGAAGATCGAGACTGTCGATGTCAGCGACCAATATCCCGATGGGCTTATGCTTCGCCTTAAAACTCTCGATGAACAGGTTCAAGACGGTGAAATATCCGCCGAGCAGGCGTATAATATAAAATTGAATGACTGCCATCAGAACAGGAAAACAGCCTACATCAATGAGAGCGACGGTCTCTTTTTTGACTGGCAACGAGATGAAGCCACAAAAGAAGAGTGGCTCGCGAAAGTTGCTGAGATTAAAGAGCGCTTTCCAAAACCAGCTCTATTGACATAGTTATCGAGATGCGAGCAGTCAGGGGTGTTCCCGCACCCCTGACGATCCACGAAACAGCGAGCGCGTGGATCACAGATTAACTGCTACTCTATATAATAATCGGAATAAAATACCGGAGGCATTAAAATGAATAGTCCGCTCGCTTATATTGGTGGGAAATCTCAGCTTTCTAAAAAAATTATTTCACTTATTCCCTCACATCGGTCTTATTGTGAAGTATTTGCTGGGGGGCTCTGGGTTTTTTTTCGTAAGGAGCCATCAGCATATGAAATAGTCAATGATCTCGACAGCGACCTTGTCGCTTTTTACAGGGTATTGCAAAACCACCTTGAGGAATTCCTTAAACAGTTTAAATGGCTATTATCCTCAAGAGAATGGTTTGAAGATTGGAAAGATCAACTCGATGGTAGGGGATTGACTGACATCCAGAAAGCTGCCCGATATTATTATTTACAGAGATTGTGCTTTGGCGGGAAAGTCTTCGGGAGGACCTTTGGTGTCGCACCAGATCGCCCACCCAGAATCAATCTTTTACGTCTCGAAGAAGAATTATCTGAGGTTCATTTGAGACTTGCCAGGGTTACTATAGAAAACCTTCCCTGGGATGAGTTTGTACAACGATATGACCGTCCGGACACATTATTATTTCTCGACCCACCTTATTATAAAAAGCCGGTTTATAAACATAATTTCAAAGGACTTGATGATTTTCAATATATGAAATCAGTCCTTGACCAAGTTAAGACAAAGTTCCTTCTTACTATCAATGATGATTCTGAGATCAGAAGGGTTTTTAAAGGATTTCAAATAATGCCAGTAAAATTGAGATATACTACCGGGAAAAACAACAATCTTGAGGCACACGAACTAATAATACGTAACTTTGATTGAAAAGCGACAAATTGTTATTTACGTGTGCTCGATGAGGCTGTTTAATTGCATTATTGTGGGTTTTTCAACTTTCAATTGCGCGCACAGATAGCATGAAACGAACCTCCTCGCAAAAAATAAGGGAGATCGAGGATTTCACTGAACAATTCTTTTCTGAAGAATATCTGAAGAGGAACAATCTGGCCCTGGTGATGACCGGGATTGCGAACCTCATGCTCGTCGCCAACACTTTGATCGTCGACGGTCAGCTATGGAGTATAGCATCTTCTCTTCTGATAGTTTTCTGCTTGATATTTTTAACTTTCAGGAATTTCCTGCTGAGTTGCATCGCGATGATACCGATCATTCTCTCGATAATGGTTAATTTCGGGTTCATGGGGTTCACCGGCATAACTCTTAACGGCGGCACTGCAATGGTTTCATCAGTCGCGGTCGGCACCGGAATCGATTACGCCATACACTTCATTACCTGGTATCGCAACACCCTTCGCGAAAACAATTCTTTTTCTGCCGCAATAACGAACTCAATACTCGACAAGGGCCGCGGCATATTTTTCAATGTATTCTCTGTTGCAGCCGGATTTCTGGTGCTCGCTTTTTCCAGGTTCGTACCGCTCGTCCAATTCGGTTGTCTCATCTCTCTTGCAATGCTTATCACCGGCCTTGGCGCCGTGATCATCATACCGTCGCTTCTCATGCTGATCCACAGAAAGGACATGCACAAAGCGGCATAATTCATAATATATGGAGGACACCATGAAAAAGTTCATTATTTCACTATGCTTGGCGGCTCTGGCTCTGATCCCTTCATACGGACAGGATCTCGACGGGCGACAAATCGCCGAAACCGCAGAAAAGAAGAATCATTCTTCAATCGGCTTAGTATCCAAAGGAACTATCTTACTGGAGGATATTAAATCTAACAAGTCTGAAACTAGATCTTTTGCGCTTTTAGGCATATCGCAGAATGGACTGAGAAATTCAGTATTTCGTTTCACCGATTCCCGGTACAAGGACACGACTTTCCTGACCATCGAGACAGGCGGCGGCGACAAGTTGCAGTATATCTTTCTTAAATCGGTCGGATCTCCCCGGCAGGTCGAAAGCTCGGACAAGGAAAAGAATTTTGTCGACACCGACATGTCGTATGAGGACCTGGGAGGATCGAAGACAGCCGATTATGATTATAAAAGGCTCGACGACAGGCAGGTCAACGGACGCGATTGCTATGTGATTGAAAAGTATCCGAAGCGCAAGACTTCAAAATTCCAGAAACATCTGATCCTCATAGATAAGTCGACCTGGGTCCCCGTTGCCGCAAAGTATTTCAGCGTCGATGGACGAGTTGTGAAAACGCTCTCCGCAGAGGATATTCGGACGGTCGGTTCAGGCATCAATGTCCCCTACTCCATCACGGTCACCGATCTTGCCGATCAGCACAGGACGACCGTGACCCTGAAAAGCGCGGTGGAAAAACAGCTGAGCGCCGGTTATTTCAACAAGGGCCGAATGGACAAGTCCTGGTCCGAATAGCGTTCCGGAGAGCCGTCATGAATATCAAAACGATTATTATATGCGCTCTTGCACTGCTTCCAGCACAGGGCCTTATCGCAGCTCCCGAGATCGGGGGTTCTATTGAAGTAATCGGGGCGGCCGGGGTGAATGACGGCGATTTTTACCGCGGATTTGTCAGGGGGGATTTCGAATTCAGGACTGCGATCGAGGAGACCGAAATTTACGCGAAAATCCGAGGGGAGGAAGACAGCATCCGCATCAACAATCCCGAAAAAAACAATCCCTATAAATCAAAGGACGGTGATGATTTTTTCAGCAGCGCACGGTTTTACCTGCGCGAAGCGTACATCAGCCAGGATTTCTTCTTCGACAAGGGTATCTCCGGCATCAATTTCAAGCTCGGGAAACTGATTTACACATGGGGTAGCTGCGACGAGGTCAAACCGGTGGACATCCTGAATCCCCAGGATTTATCCTACCTGTTCATGAAGCCGCTCCAGGAGCGTAAATACGGTCTTTACAGCGGCATGGTGACGATCTCGATCACCGATTCGATATTTCTCGAAGGGGTTTTCATGCCTCAGTTCCAGGAGAACGAACTCAGCTCTCGTGTTTTTGTGCCGGAAGATATCCGCGATCTGGAAGATCTTCCTTCCGGCACGGCGCATCTGGTCAACACGAACTACCCGAAAAAAAACCTGTCCGAGATGAATTACGGCGCGCGATTCGGATTTTCAGTTTACGAGATCGACACGCATGTTAACTATTTCTGGGGATACGAACACATGCCGAACTACAGTTCCGAGCTCGATGGCCTTGATTACTATACTCGCGCTCGTTACGCAAAAATACAGATGTTCGGGCTGGATTTCCAGCGCGCGGTGAAATGGGGCATCGCGGTCAGGGGAGAGTTCGCCTACTTCGAGCGCGGAAAGCATTTTCAACTGGATCGCGGCGCAGGATCGAGCGTTGCGTCCATGCTGTCAAGCCCGTTCGGCCGCGACCTTCTGTCAGGCGGAAACGGCCTTGTCGAAAAGGACCAGATACAATACACTGCGGGATTCGACGTGACCGACATGTTCACCGACGGCCTTTATTTCAACCTGCAGTTCAACCAGGAAATCATCGTCGATTACAGCGAAAAAATCGCGAAGGACGAATTCTGCCATCTGATTATCTGGACGCTCGAATATTCCTTCTTGAGGGAAAAGGCCAGGGTCAAACTGCGCGGATTCTACTACATCAACGATGGCGACGTGGCGCTGAATCCCGAGTTTAAATACAATATCGGATCGAATTACGAGATTGCAGCCGGAGTATGGGTCATAGAAGGCGCCAGACACGGCGCCTACGGCCAGTTCCGGGATAAAGACCTGGTCTACATTTCGGGTAAAGCGACATTCTGAAGATTGCTGCTATAAATCTTCCCTGTTCACGACCTTGTTTAACGGATACTCGATTATTCCGTCAGCGCCGGCCTCGATTAGTTTCGGGATCAGCTCCCTGACGGTTCTTTCGGCTATGATCGATTCGACGGAAAACCAGCCGGGATTGTAGAGCTTCGACACTGTCGGCGCATTGAGGCTTGGCAGCAGCTTGACCACGCTGTCCAGCCTGTTTTCGGGAACATTGAGCTTTATCCCGACAAGGCTGTTTGCGCTCAGCGCACCGCGCAGCAAGAGCGCGATCTCCTGTATCTTCGCCTTCTTGCATGGATCGTTCATGCTTTTTTTATTCGCGATCAGCTTTGTGTTGGTCTCGAGCAGGGTGTGGATTATTTTCAGGCCATGCGCCCTGATCGTCGAACCGGTTTCGGTCACTTCGACGATGGCGTCCACGAGGCCCTCTACGACTTTGCCTTCAGTCGCGCCCCATGAAAATTCCACGTTCACCGGTATATTGCGCTCTGCGAAATACCTTTTCGTATAGTTGACGAGTTCGGAAGATATCGTTTTGCCCGCGCAGTCTTCGATCTTTTTTATAGGCGAATCGTCCATTACTGCGAGCACCCACTTCGCTTTCCGGGTGCTGACCTTGGAATAGATCAGGTCCGATATGATCTCGACATCCGCCTCGTTCTCGAGAATCCAGTCGAGACCGGTGAGCCCCAGATCGAGCACGCCGGTGTCTACATAACGGGCCATTTCCTGCGCCCTGACCAGGGAGCACTCGATTTCGTCGTCGTCGATGGCAGGGAAATAGTTTCTTGACGATACGCTTATCTTCCATCCCGCCCTGGCGAAAAGGTCTATTGTGGATTCTTCGAGGCTCCCCTTTGGTATGCCGAGTTTTATTTTCGAGGCCATTGATGTCTCCTTTCTGGTCGCAGCATGCCGGAATATCTGGTCCCGGCATTTTTTGAATAATGACTTTCTAATGAATGGTGCCAGAAGGTCAAGAAAATAATATTTTCCGGGCAATAGGCCCGCGTTTTATTTTAATAATCAATCGCGGCACCTTTTGCCCGGAAAAAAACCTTGAGGAGTTCTTGCAGTTTTATACTGGATTCTATCTATAAATCTGTTTTCTCGTCCTTTTTCACTTTCGTTGAAGCCGTATCGGAGCCTAAAAATCGATAGGTGATCCCGATCCCGATCGAGAATATCTTTTCACCGAGCTCTTTCTCTATCGCATGGTAAACGACGGTGTCAGATGGAGAAACCGTTTTAACGACCGATTTTATCGTTTCCGGGTTGAATATGCAATAGTATCCGCCGACGCTTATCGCAAGCCTGTCGTTGGCGACAAATCCGAATCCCAGTCCTATCGTGTGGCTTGTCAGCAAAGGATCGACCTCAGATCGGGCTGATTTCTTGATGCCAGGGTCGTTGTACGCGTAGCCGACGCTGATTTTCCAGCACTCGATTGGCGCGTATTCGAGGCACCCGCCCACCCTGTATCCGATATTGAAATCGTCTTCCCTGTTCGAGGATTCATATACTGGAACTGCTACCGGTCCACCGAGAATATAATCGACGACCTTGTAATTTTTATTCATCTTTACATAGGGCCTGAAATACATATCGCCCGACACCTCGAACCTGAGCTGTTTGATGATATTGTATGAAAGACCGAATGAAAGCGACTGGGGATAGGTGAGTATCAATTTTTTGCTTCCCCTGGCGCCATAGTATACCCTGCCGTCCTCCATGGTGTTTCCGGAACCGTCTTTGAAAATATCGAGCTGCCCGCTGCCCTCGATATTCGTCGGGGCCATAAACTTGTTCGTTTTCTTTGTAGCGTTCATGGGCGCATAGTATTCATGCCGGAAAGCAATAAACAGCTTGTCGACTGGCCTGAAATCTATGCTTGTGATAATACCGAATCCATGCCCGCTATACTCGGTATTGATCTTCCAATCACTCATTCCAACAGAAGTATCATTATTCAAATTCGTTTCAAATGGGGTGTGGTTTGCCGTGGTAAAGTACGGATTTTTGACCGTTATGGACTGGGCCCCGGTTGCATAGATGTATCTGAGTCCCAGGCCTGCCGAAAGCCATTCAACAATCTTATATGCTGCGCCGATTGTCGCACCGACGAAGTACTCGGTTCTCACCGCGGTATTGACCTCATACATATAGCTCGCAATAGGATCGGTCGCACCGCTGAGATAGTAAAGTGTCTCGGCCACGGCCAAGTTACCCCAGTCAACGATCGCGAGGCCTTTGGGATATGTGAAATCAGGAGCGGCCTGCATTACACCCACATGCAGGTAGGTCGCCCATTCATGGCCCTTCGTGTTTCCGTGATATGCAACGCAAAGGTCCGGCAGTATTGGCGCCGTCACCTCGGCATAGTAGCTGTTGCTGCCATCTATACCGCCGGTAGCTCTGTTAGTCAAAAATCCGCCCTGACTGCTGAGCGTATGCTGAAATCCAGTTGTGTAACCTTCTACATTCAATCCAGTGTAATCCATTGAATGAAGTCTCTTCTTGTAGTAGGTCTGACTGCTGAACATCACATAAAGCCCGGTCCTTTCTGTAAAGACAATCCCCGCAGGATTATAAAACGCGGCGTCTCCATCGGTGGAAGCGTTGCGGTTCAAGGTACGCACATATTCTGCGCTGTGGTTGTTGTATATGCCGTCTTCCTGGTGAAGCCGTGAAGCATAAGAACGCCCGCCTGTAAGAAAAAGAATGATTATCGGAAAAACATAGAAAATTTTTTTCATGATATATCCTCTGATATGAAAATTTCAATTTCATCGTTTTATTTCGTCTTCCGGGGAGATGGTTTGTTCAAATCCCCGGAAGACAATACTGCCTGAATCGATCACCACGAATATTCGCTGTATGCGCTATACGTGTGCTTAACGTTCTGTCTGTTCGTCGCGTCATTGGGCCAGAACCTGTTCACAACATATGATTCGGTATCAACCTTTATATCGCCGTTGTCGACGACATAGTGAATGTAGATCATACCCATGAGAACTCCTTCGGCGTTGTAGCAGTTATAGATCCCTCTCTGTGTTCCGTCTTTTGCTAAAACATCGGTGATCCTTCCATTGGCATCGCCGCCAACACTCATACCGCCTTCATTGCCCGGCGTATGCCAGTCTGCCGACCAAGACTGATCGTTCTGGGTGCCTGAATACGTGGTGTTGCCGTCGTTGTATGCGTTATCGTCGCCGTCGTTCAAGTTCATCCAGTTCCAGGCTCCTGTCGCGGTTCCACAATACTGGCTGGCAGTATCGCTGGTACCCCAGTTGGCATTCAGCCATGTTACTGCGTCATCCGCGAGCGTGTTGTTGCAATTGATCGTTCCCCACAGCGCGATATACCAACGCATATTAGCTGAAGAGTTCGTATTGCTGTCGATGTCTATATCCAGTCCGGTAGTTCTCTCTCCCGAAGGCACAATGGCGAACCACTTGTAGGTCTTTGACATCGTCATCACCCTCGCGTAGAGTCCGTAATACCATTCCTCCTCGGTCATGAACTTGACCGTGATGGTATATGTGACCGAGTTGCCGCCGGCATTCGATGCATAGATCGTCAGCGCATTGTCCTGCTTGGGCGTGAACGTGAGCGTGTTGGTGGCGTTCGTGTACGTCGTGCCGTTGATGTTATAGGACGTCGGACCGTTGTTCGCCGCTATCACCACGGTCAACTGAGTGTTGCAGGCCAGGTAGGTGTACTGGCTGGTATCTGACGCATTGAACGTCGTCGAATACGTTCCGCTGTCCTTTCTCCATGCGGTCCACAGTTCCATCTGGGTGTTCGACGTGCTGTTGCCGCGGTACAGCCTGATGGAAGTGATAAGCGGCGGAGCCGGGTTCACCGTGAGCGATACCGAGTTGCTGTTCAGACCGCTGTACGATGCCCTTATGTTCGTCGTGCCTCCGCTTCCCGATACACCGGTTGCTAGGCCGGTATTCGCTCCGATCGTGGCCGCAGACGTATTGGAAGAAGTCCATGTCGATGTCGTGGTCACGTTCCCGGTGCTGCCGTTTTGATACGTTACAGTCGCCGTAAACTGAAGAGTGGCGCCGCCGTTTATCGCGGACGGGCTTGTCGGGGTGATGGCAAGCGAAACCGGATCGTTCGTGACTGTTAGCAATGAAGTGTCGCTCGTCAGGCTGCTATAGTTAGCAGTAATATTCGACGTTCCTATTGCTGAACACGATGCGAGACCGCCCGAAGAACCATCGGTGATCGTTGCAACAGTGGTGTTCGACGATGACCAGTCTGCCGCGGTTGTCACGGTAGCCGTATCCCCGCTTGCATAACTGACGACTGCAGCATACTGCTGGGTCGTTCCGAGCACCTTGGTCGCTGAATTCGGGGAAATATCGAGTGAAACCGGCGGGTCTATGACCGTAAGCACCGCGGTGTTGCTCGAAATCCCGCTGTAAGCTGCGGTGATATTGGTCGTACCTCCGCTCACGTCGTTCACGCCAGTCGCAAGACCGCCTGACGCACCATCGGTGATCGTCGCAACCCCTGTATTCGATGATGACCAGTCAACATTTGATGTCAGGTTCGCCGTATCGCTGCTTGCATATGTTCCGGTCGCCGTAAACTGAAGCGTTTTCGGGGTAACGCTCAGATCGATGCTTCCCGTGGTCGGGGTTACCGCGATGCTTCTCAGGGGGTCATTGACCGTGAGAGTCGATGAATCGC
>Ga0209310_1003069_pt1 | contig 10140 bp, 11 predicted proteins | sample AD_UKC030_MetaG_FD_184415 | JGI IMG/M metagenome (GOLD analysis project Ga0209310, IMG submission 184415) | Active sludge microbial communities of municipal wastewater-treating anaerobic digesters from USA - AD_UKC030_MetaG (SPAdes) (version 2) | ecosystem: Engineered > Bioreactor > Anaerobic >... | reverse complement strand
CAACGAAACCGGCACAACGACCAGTTCGTCGGTATTCATGCCCAGCCCCTGACCGACCGGCTTGAGCACGCCGACCACGCGCAGGCGCCGGTCGCCGACGCGGATCAGCTTGCCGACCGCCGGCTCGCTGACGAACAGCTCATCGCGAATCTTGGCGCCGATGACCGCCACCGGCGAGCCCCGGTTCCAATCCTCTTCCGGCAAGCCGCTGCCTTGCGCCAGCTCGAAATTGCGGATCGGGATGAATTCGGCCGTCGACCCGGCAACCATCACTTCGCGCAGCTTGCCGCCAAAGCTGATTTCCGACGTACCGACCGCCAGCGGCGCCAGCCGGCTGACCGCCGAGGCCCGGCGCAAGGCGGCCGCATCGTCGATGGTCAGATCGCGCGGCGTCGTGGTGATGGCGTTGGCCGGGTTGAAGCCGCCGGTACCCGAGCGGCCCGGCAGCACGATGACGAGATTGGTGCCGATCGACGAAAACTGGCCGACGACATAGCGCCGCGCCCCGTCGCCCAGCGCGGTAAGGATGACGACGGCGGCAACGCCAATCGACATCGCCAGCACCGAAAGCGCCGTGCGCAGCGGGTAGCCGGTCGCCGCGTCGCGGGCGAAGCGCAGGGTGTCAGCCAGGCGCATCGGCGTTCGGCGAAGGATGCGCGCTGTCGTATTTCAGCCGGCCGTCCTCCATCACCAGCTGGCGCCGCGCGCGGGCGCCCATGGTCGGATCGTGAGTGACGACGACCAGCGTCACGCCACCGGCGTTGAGCGCTTCGAGCAGATTGACCACCTCTTCCCCGGTGTGGCGGTCGAGGTTGCCGGTCGGTTCGTCGGCCAGGATCAGCGCCGGCTGCATGATGGTCGCGCGGGCAATGGCGACGCGCTGGCGCTGGCCGCCGGAAAGCTGGTCGGGGCGATGATCGGCGCGGTTTTCCAGGCCGAAATTTGCCAGCGCCCGCACCACGCGATCATTGCGCTCCCGGGCCGGAATGCCGGCCAGCGTCATTGGCAGCGCGATGTTCTCGGCAGCGGTCAGACGCGGCACCAGATGAAAGCTCTGGAAAACGAAGCCGATCCGCTCGCTGCGCACGCGCGCCTGCTCGTCAGGAGAAAGCGTCGTCACGTCGCGCCCCTCCAGCCGGTAGGTGCCGGCGTTGGGCCGGTCGAGCAGCCCGAGCAAATTGAGCAAGGTCGACTTGCCGGAACCGGACGGCCCCATCACCGCCACGTACTCACCCGCCGCGATGCGCAAATCCAATGCCGCCAGCGCGTGCACCTCGGTGTCGCCAAGCTGGAAAACGCGCTCGATCCCCTGGAGTTCGATCAAAGACATGCAGGCATTCTCGCGCAAAGCCGCCCCGAGCGCCAAAGAACCCGACACCCCGGCGGCTGTGACGAGGCGTTCACCTACCGAAGCCATGCCACGCAGTCGATGGTTCGGCAACGCCTCCATCATCCCTGCTTTTGGTTTTTGCCCTTTTTTCCCGGTCGACCGCAACAGGCACCCAAGGCGAGCAGTTTCCAAATCACGCACCCGTAGCCGATAATTCGCTCCCAGTTCAATCAAGGAAAAGCCATGCTCGCCAATTTGACCGGGTTCTTCATTCAGTGGGGCATCACGGCGCTGTCCTTGTGGGTGGCCAGCCTGGTGTTCAACGGCATCCGCTTTTCCGGCACCTCGTCGCTGATCGTCTCGGCGCTGCTGCTCGGGTTTGCCAATGCCGTGCTGCGGCCGCTGCTGATTGTGCTCACGCTGCCGCTGACGCTGCTGACGCTGGGGTTTTTCCTGCTGGTGATCAACGCACTGATGTTGTTGCTGGTCGCCAAGCTGGTGGATGGTTTCAAGATTTCCGGGTTCTGGACGGCGTTCTTCGCCAGCCTGTTCATTTCGCTGCTGAGCATGGTGCTGGGTTCGCTGGTGCCGGATACCGAGATGACGATTTACCGGATTCCGGCGGCGGGCCAGACGCTGTCGATCTAGCCGAACGCCGACGCCGGCTGCGGGACAGCGCGCCGCAAGCTACTTCGTTTTCGCCTTGTCATCCGGCGTCACCTTTGCACCGGCCTTGACGCCCTCTTTTTCGAGCGAGGTGACGATGCGGTCGCCGGCCGCCAGGCCTTCGAGCACTTCGGTATATTCCCAGTTGGCGAGGCCGGGCTTGATCTGGCGCGCTTCGAGCTTGCCACTGTCCGGGTTGAACAACAGCACGCGGCCGCCTTCCTGGATCGCCGCTGTCGGGATGCGCAGCACGTTGTCGCGGCCATCGAGAATGATCTCGACATCGGCGCTGTAGCCGACCAGCAGTTTGCCGGTGGCTTCCGGCTGCGCGAAATCGACCTCGACATCGACCGTCCGCGCCTGCTTTTCGACGGCCGACACATAAGGCGCGACGCGCCGCACCTTGCCCGGGATGATCTTGCCCGGCAAGGCATCGAGCGTCACCCGCACCGGCTGGCCGACACTGATTTTCGGCGCATCCACTTCGTCCATCGGCGCCTTGACGTAGAGGCATGAATCGTCGATCAGGTCGATGGCCGGCGGCGTCGGCACGCCGGGTGGCGACGGCGTCGAATATTCGCCCAGTTCGCCGACGATCTTGGCCACGGTGCCGTCGAACGGCGCGTAAAGCGCGACGCGGCCCTGCTCGACACGGGTGGCTTTCAACCTGGCTTCGGCCTGTGCGACATCAGCCTTGGCGGTGTTGCAACTGGCGCGCTTGACCTCGGCCTCGGTGCGCGCCACCTCCTCGCGACTGGCCGAAACGAAGCCTTTTTCGCGCAATTCGGCCTGCCTTTTTGCCTCGTTTTCGGCGTTGACCGCAGCAATGCACACCTCGTCGACCCGCTTGCCGGCCAGCGCCACCTGCGCCTGCGACAGCGCGGCCTGGGCCTGCTGGTCGTCGTTCCACAGTTTCAGGAGCAATTGCCCTTTCTTGACGCGGTCGCCTTCTTTGACGCCCAGATATTCGATGCGCCCGCCGATGATGGTCGACAGCTTGGTGCGCAGGCAGGCTTCGACGGTGCCGGCCCGGGTGTTGGCCAGCGTGGCCTCGACTTTGCCGGTGGCGACTTCTTTCAACACGACCGGAATCGGCTTGGGCCGGGTGAACCAGACGAAGGCGAGACCGAGGACGGCAACGATGGCGACGGCAATTGCAATGCGACGCATGACAAACCTCTTGGCGAAAACCGGCGCGCGGCCGGAAAAACAGCGAATGCGCCCATTCTCCCCCATCCCTGCGCATTGACCAAAACCGCCAAGCGGAGCACGCCCGAAAAACGGTAATACGGTTTTCTGGATTTATTCCGGAAATGGTCTATTTTTAGATTGTGCTGTGGCTCGCAGCAAACCCGGCACTGCTTGGCAACATCAGCTGCGTATCAGGGGATCGCATGGACTCATTCCCGGAAACCATTCTCGAGATGACCGAGTAGTACCCGCAACGGCGAAAAGCCGAATGCTCCGGCCGGTAGAGCGGGAGCCGCAGTCAACGAAGCCCATGCTCCCTTAGTGCATGGGCTTCTCGCTTCCGGGACTGGCCGCGCTTTGGGTTCCTGCACATTGAACCAAATCCTGCCAGATTGATCGAACACCAACAGCCTACACAAGGAGATTCCGATGAAGAAAGCCATTGCCGCCCTGCTCGCCGCCACATTCGCCTTTGCCAGTGTCTCCGCCATTGCCTGTGGCGACAAGGCCAAGGATGAAAAACAGATGAGCACGCCGTCCAAGCCGAAAATCTGAACGGACGCACTCAAGCAAAGGCAGCTGCAGCTGCCTTTTTTGCGTTTACGGCTGCTTGAGGAACAGTTCGGGATCGACCGGCGTGTTGTTGAGGATGACGGCCCAGTGCAGGTGCGGGCCGGTCACGCGGCCGGTGGCGCCGACAGCGCCGAGGATTTCTCCCTTTTTGACCGGTTGACCGGAACGGACGTCGATGCGCGACAGGTGCATGTAGGCGGTAATCAGCCCCTGGCCGTGGTCGATGAACACGGTATTGCCGTTGAAGAAGTAATCGCCGGTATTGACCACGACCCCGGCAGCTGGCGCCTTGACCGGGGCACCGGTGCCGACCGCGACATCGAGCCCGGCATGCGGGTTGCGCGGCTGGCCGTTGAAGACACGGCGCAGGCCGAAGCGCGACGACAGCGGGCCGCTGGCCGGCAGCATGAAATCGGTGGCCGGGGCGGTATCGGAAAAGCGGCGCTTGATCGCCTCGGTAATTTCCTTCTCGCGCTCGATGCGCGCCAGGTCGTCCGGGTTGGGTTCGACCTTGCGCTTGTCCTTGATCGTCAGGCGCTGCTCGGGGTAATTCTTGGCACCAATGGCGATGGGCTTGCCCGTTGCGGTCGACCCGCTAAAAACACTGATTTCCAGTTCGCCGGGCAGCGTGTCGAGCGGGATGCCAAGCAGCGCGAACCAGCGCCCGCCATCGCGCAGAACGGCTAGCGGCTGCTCGCCCCAGCGCGCGGTCGGCGGCGTCGCGCCAGCCACGCCAAGGTCGATGACGGCGACGCCACCGGGCACCGGGTTATGTTGCGGCAGCGCCAGGCTGGCGGTGCTGACGAGGGCCAGGGCCAGCGCCCGGAGCAGGTGCACGAGACTCAGAGCCGGCTCGCCTTGAAGGTGTTGCACTGGTTGATGTCACCGGTTTCAAAGCCGCGCTTGAACCAGCGCACGCGCTGTTCGGAAGATCCGTGGGTGAAGCTTTCCGGCACGATGCGGCCTTGCGCCTGCTGTTGCAGGCGGTCGTCGCCGATGGCGGTGGCGGCGGCCAGCGCCGCTTCGAGGTCGCCCGGTTCGAGGATGTTCTTCATGGCATCGGTGCGCTTGCCCCAGACACCGGCAAAACAATCGGCCTGCAGCTCCAGGCGCACCGAGAGCGCGTTCGCTTCCACCTTGCCGGTACGCTGGCGCGCCGCCTGCACCTGGTCGGAAATGCCGAGCAGATTCTGCACGTGGTGACCGACTTCGTGGGCGACCACATAAGCCTGGGCAAATTCGCCGGGCGCCTGGAAGCGCTCTTTCAATTCGCGGAAGAAAGTCAGGTCGATATAGACCTTCTGGTCGCCCGGACAATAGAACGGCCCCATCGCCGACTGGCCGGTGCCGCAGGCAGTCGGCGTCATACCGGAGAACAGCACCAGCTTGGGCTCTTCGTACTGGCGGCCGCTGGCGCGGAAAACCTCGTTCCAGGTGTCTTCGGTCGAGGCCAGCACTTTCGAAACGAAACGGGCGGTTTCATCGTCGGGCGGCGGCTTGTGGGCCGGCGGCGCGCTCTGTTCGACGGCCGGCATGCCGCCACCGCCGCTCAGCATGCTGAGCACCGTCAGCGGATTGATGCCGAGAAAGTAGCTGGCGACCAGCGCGATGGCGATGGTGCCGATACCCAGGCGCCCGCCCCCGAGACGCAGGCCGCCGCCCCCGCCGAACCCGCCGCCCCGGCGGTCTTCGAGGTTGTCGCTTTCTCGTTGGTCGTCCATGCGCATGGCGCTTCCTCAGCGGTAACGATTGATGGTGGCGCGCGTTTCCTGCGCTGCGGCGCGGGCGGCGATGTGGAAATTCTCATCCTTGCCGGCGTAGAGGATGGCACGGGATGAGTTGATCATCAAGCCGGCGCCATCGGCAGTCCGTCCCGCCTTGACGGTGGCCTCGATGTCGCCGCCCTGGGCGCCGATGCCGGGCACCAGCAAGGGCAGGTCGCCGACAATCTCGCGCACGCGGGCGATCTCGGCCGGGAAAGTGGCGCCGACGACGAGGCTGATCTGGCCGCTGGTATTCCATTCGCGGGCGGCGAGACGGGCGACACGCTCGTAAAGTTTTTCGCCACCGACATCAAGGAATTGCAGGTCGGAACCACCCGGGTTGGAGGTACGGCAGAGCAGGATGACGCCCTTGTCCGGGTAAGCCAGGTAGGGCTCGACCGAATCGTGGCCCATGTAAGGGTTGACCGTGACGGCATCGGCCTTGAAGCGCGCAAAGGCTTCGACGGCGTATTGCTCGGCAGTCGAGCCGATGTCGCCGCGCTTGGCGTCGAGAATGACCGGGATGCCGGGATGTTTTTCGTGAATGTGGGCGATCAACGCTTCCAGCTGGTCTTCGGCGCGGCGCGCGGCGAAGTAGGCGATCTGCGGCTTGAAGCTGCAGACGAGGTCGGCGGTGGCATCGACGATGGTTTTGCAGAAATCGAAGATGGCGTCGTCGCGACCTTTGAGTTCGGCCGGAAACTTGACCGGATCGGGGTCGAGGCCAACGCAGAGCAGCGAATCGTTCTTCCGCCAGGCGGCGGCGAGCATCTGGGTGAAGGTCATGCGGCGTCCTTTTTCGCTTCAAGCGGCAGGAATCGGGAGAATTTTTCAGGCAGCACGCAAGTCTGCAGGCTGCGCTGGGTGAACAGGAAGCGACCGTCGCAGACGAAGCCGAGTTCCTGCCAGTCGACTTCGCGGTTGAGCATCAACGTGCATTCGATCAGTTCGCGGCGCTGCATGCGGCGATTCTTTGTAAACAGCGCCAGCACGGCGCCGTCGAAGCTGTTGCAGTCATGCAGGAAGAATGGTTCCGGCTTGCGCGTGCGGCTATTGACGTAGATACGCGGATGCAGGTTGATCGGGAAATGCCGCCCCCACTGCCACCAGTTGCTTTCGTCGAAGGTTTTGACGCGGCGGGCGAGCAGTTCATCCTTGTGCTTTTCCAGGTGCGGATGCTTGATGCCGTACAGCATGCGGCGTGTTTCGCCGGTTTCCACGGTCTTCGAGCAGACGAATTCCATGTTGCCCTTGGGATGCGTGAAGATATTGTCCGCCCCGGAAACGGCGCCGACCTTGACCGTGAACACATCGGCAAAGCGCACGCTGTAATCATCGCGCAGGAACATCAACTGGCCGTCAACCTCGACGAAACGTCGCCCGTCGGCCATGTGGCGATCCAGCCGCCCCTTTTCGAAGCGGAAGATGGCGCAGTTGGGCGTGTGCTCGCCGAAGACGCGGGTATCGCCGGTTTCGAAGAAATGCGTGATGCTGCCCTGCGCGTAAAGCCAGGCGTTCAGTTTTTTGGCCGCCGTCAGCTTGATGAATTCGCGCGGCACGATGAAGACCAGCTCGCCGCCCGGCTTTAAATGGCGGACGCATTTTTCGATGAAGAACAGGAACAGATTGCTGCGCTTGTCGAAAAATTGGGATTTCAGCCGTTTTTGAGTGTCGACCGCAACATCCTGAAAACGCACGTAAGGCGGGTTGCCGACGATGGTGTCGAACTGCTCGTCGAGCGGATAGTCGAAGAAATCACGCACCTCGACCCCCGCCGGCGCCACGCGCGCATCGAGTTCGATGCCGACGCAATCGTGACCTCGCGCTTTCAATGGCTGGAAGAAAGCGCCGTCGCCGGCCGAGGGTTCCAGCACGCGGCCGGTGTTTTGACACAGGTCGAGCATGAAAGCCACCACGTTGGGCGGCGTGAAGACCTGGCCGAGTTGTTCGACGTTGCGGCTCATGCCCAGCCGAAAAAAATGCGGCCGTACATCAGTTCGCCCCCATCAAGCGCCAGCACCCAAGCAGCAAGGGCAGGCTGGCGATGAAAGCTTGCCAGCCAGCGGCTTTCCATGAGGGAGAAAAATCGGGGATATTGTCCTTGATGAAATACATGAAAAGCAGCACCGGCCAAACAGCGAACAAGGTGCTTGCCTTGGTATTGCTCCAGCCAAATGGCGGATTGACCTCGGCCAACGAAAAGAACAATGCAGCACCGAGGTAGGCTATCGATGCGCCGATACACACCCAGCCTTGCGGTGTATTGAGCAAGGGGCCGCTGAGCAGCTTGCCGACCGGGGCGTGCGTGTAATCCATCATCAAACCGATTTAGCCTGCCTTGCCCCACGAATCCTTGAGCGTCACGGCGCGGTTGAAGACTGGTGTGCCGGGCCGCGAATCGACGAGATCGGCGGTGAAATAGCCGTGGCGCTCGAACTGGAAGCGCTGTTCCGGCTGGGCGTCCTTCAGGCTCGGTTCGAGCATGGCGGTGATGACGGTCTTCGAGGCCGGGTTGAGGTCGTCGAGGAAATTGCGCTCCAGTTCCGGCGCATCGCCTTCGCGCCGGGCGCCGGGCGCCGGCACGCTGAACAGGCGGTCGTAGAGGCGGACTTCGGCCGGGTAGGCATGGGGGGCGGAAACCCAGTGCAGGTTGCCCTTGACCTTGACGCTGTCGGCACCCGGCGTGCCGGATTTGGTTTCGGGCAGATATTCGCAGTGGACCGCAACCACCTTGCCGTTTTCGTCCTTGTCGCAACCGATGCACTTGACGACATAGCCGTAGCGCAGGCGCGCCATGTTGCCGGGGAAAAGGCGGCGAAAGCCTTTTTGCGGGACTTCCTGAAAGTCCTCGGCTTCGATCCACAGTTCGCGACCGAAGGGCATGATGCGCTCGCCCTGTTCCGGATGCAGCGGGTGGTTGGGCGCGACGCAGTCCTCGAACTGGCCGGCCGGGTAGTTGTCGATGATCAGCTTGAGCGAGTCGAGCACGGCGACTCGGCGCTGGTCGGATTCGTTCATCACCTCGCGCATGGCGTCTTCGAACAGCACGTAGTCGATCAGCGAATCGTTCTTGGAGACGCCGATGCGGTCGGCAAACAGGCGGAAACCGGCGGCCGAGTAGCCACGCCGACGGGCACCGACCAGGGTCGGCATGCGCGGGTCGTCCCAGCCTTCGACATGTTTTTCCTGCACCAGCTGGATCAGCTTGCGCTTGGAAAGCACGATGTAGGTCAGGTTCAGGCGCGAGAATTCGATCTGCTGCGGCAACGGGCGTTGCAGCAGGCCGCCTTCCGCCAGCCGCTCAAGCAGCCAGTCGTAGAACGGGCGCTGATCCTCGAATTCGAGCGTGCAGATCGAGTGCGTGATGTTTTCCAGCGCATCCTCGATCGGGTGGGCGAAGGTGTACATCGGGTAAACGCACCACTTGTCGCCGGTGTTGTGGTGGGTAGCGTGGCGGATGCGGTAAATCGCCGGGTCGCGCAGGTTGATGTTGGGCGCCGCCATGTCGATCTTGGCGCGCAGGATGTGCGTGCCGTCGGCGAATTCACCGGCCTGCATGCGCTTGAAGAGGTCTGCGTTTTCTTCGACGCTGCGCTGACGGAAGGGCGAGTTCTTGCCCGGCTGCGTCAACGTGCCGCGATTGGCGCGCATTTCATCGGCCGACTGGCTGTCGACATAGGCGTGGCCGGCGGAAATCAGGTATTCGGCAAACTGCGCCATCCAGTCGAAATAGTTCGAAGCCTGGTAGAGATTGGTTTCGTCGCCCTTCTCCCACGAACAACCGAGCCAATGCACGGCATCGATGATCGAATCGACATATTCTTGCTCTTCCTTCTCCGGGTTGGTATCGTCGAAACGCAGGTGGCAGCGGCCGCCGAATTGATCGGCAAGACCGAAGTTGAGCAAAATCGATTTGGCATGGCCAAAATGCAGGTAGCCATTCGGCTCAGGCGGAAAGCGGGTGCGGATTCTGGCCGGGTCGAGCGGGCCGGCGGCATGGTCGGCGGCAGTGCCGGGCTGGCCGGCCCAATGGCGCTGGGCATGCTTGCCGGCAGCGAGGTCGGCTTCGACGATATTCCTGATGAAATTGGCGGCGGGGGCTGCTTCGGGTTTAATGGGGCTGCTCACGGTAAAACCTCTGATCTCAATCGCGCTATTTTACCGGCTGGCGCCGTTAAACCGCTAAAATTCAGCCAATGTCCGCCCTGCATAACCTTTCCGCCCTGAACTTCCTCGCCGTCGGTATCGGCGCCGCCTTCGGCGCCTGGGCGCGCTGGTTGCTCGGGCTGGCGCTCAACCCGCTATTCATCGCCCTGCCGCTCGGCACGCTGGCGGCCAACGTGATCGGCGGCTACCTGATCGGCATCGCGGTCGGCCTGTTTCACATCAATACGCATTTTCCGCTGGCCTGGAAACTGTTCGCCATCACCGGCTTTCTCGGCGGGCTGACGACTTTCTCGACCTTCTCGGCCGAAGTCGTCGAACGACTACTGGCCGGCCAGCCGGCCTGGGCCATCGGGCTGGCCTCGGTACACCTGGCCGGCTCGCTGACGGCAACCTACCTCGGCCTGCTCACCGTCGGCGCCACGAAAATCTGGGCCTGAGCGCCGACCTCGC
>Ga0209310_1003067_pt1 | contig 10170 bp, 9 predicted proteins | sample AD_UKC030_MetaG_FD_184415 | JGI IMG/M metagenome (GOLD analysis project Ga0209310, IMG submission 184415) | Active sludge microbial communities of municipal wastewater-treating anaerobic digesters from USA - AD_UKC030_MetaG (SPAdes) (version 2) | ecosystem: Engineered > Bioreactor > Anaerobic >... | reverse complement strand
AAGGCGAGTTTCCGGCAGTGACCCTGCAGATGTCGAAGCAGCCGGGCGTCAATGCCGCCGACATCGCGGTAGCCGCGATCAAGCGCATCGAAAGCCTGAAAAACACCGTCATTCCGGAAGGCGTCGAAGTCACCGTGACGCGCAACTACGGCGCCAGCGCCACCGAAAAGGCGCAAAAGCTGATCGGCAAGCTGATCTTCGCCACCGCCTTCGTCGTCCTGCTGGTCTTCTTCGCACTCGGCTGGCGCGAGGCGCTGATCGTCGGCATCGCCGTGACCCTGACCCTCGCTGCGACACTGTTCGCCTCCTGGGCCTGGGGCTTCACGCTGAACCGCGTCTCGCTGTTCGCACTGATCTTCTCGATCGGCATCCTGGTCGACGATGCCATCGTCGTCGTCGAGAACATTCACCGCTGGCAGGGCCTGCATCCCGAAAAGAGCCTGTTCGAGATCATCCCGCCCGCCGTCGATGAAGTCGGCGGCCCGACCATCCTCGCCACGCTGACCGTCATCGCCGCCCTGCTGCCGATGGCCTTCGTCACCGGCCTGATGGGGCCGTACATGAGCCCGATCCCGATCAACTCGTCGATGGGCATGGCGATTTCGCTGGCTGTCGCCTTCGTCGTGACGCCCTGGCTGGCGCTCAAGTTCCTGCGCCCGTCGAGCGCCGGGCACGGCCATCAGCCGTCGAAGCTCGATGCCCGTCTGGACAGCACCTTCCGCAAGCTGCTGACGCCCTTCCTCGACCCGGTGAAGGGGGGCGCGGCACGCATCAAGCTCGCCGTCGCAGTCGTGCTGCTGATTCTCGGTTCGCTGTCGCTGGCGTGGCTCCAGGTCGTCGTCCTGAAAATGCTGCCCTCGGACAACAAGGGCGAGTTCCAGATCATTCTCGACATGCCGGTCGGGACGCCGGTCGAGGAAACGGCACGGGTGCTGCAGGAAATCGGCGGCGAACTGACCAAATTGGGCGAGGTCACCAATTACCAGGCCTACGCCGGCACGGCCAGCCCGATCAACTTCAACGGCCTGGTGCGCCAGTATTACCTGCGCGCCGCGCCGGAAAAGGGCGACATCCAGGTCAACCTGATCGACAAGCATGAACGCTCGCTGAAGAGCCACGACATCGCCGTTTCGGTGCGCGAGCGCGTCGAGGCCATCGGCAAGCGGAGCGGCGGCGTCGCCAAGGTCGTCGAAGTGCCGCCCGGACCGCCGGTGATGTCGCCTATCGTCGCCGAGGTCTACGGCCCGGACTACAAGGGTCAGATGACGGTCGGCAAGCAGGTGCGCGGCGTGTTCGAGAAGACGCCGGACATCGTCGCGGTCGACGACTATATCGATGCCAATTCCCGCAAGGTCGTGCTGCATGTGTCGCAAAGCAAGGCGGCGCTGCTCGGCGTCGCGCAAAGCGACATCGTCGAGGTCGTCAGCATGGGCCTCGCCGGACAGGACGTCACGCCAGCACGCAACACGGAATCGAAATTCGAAATCCCGGTGCGCGTGACGCTGCCGGCCGAAAAGCTGTCCAACCTCGACGCCCTGCTCAAGCTGCGCGTGCGTTCGCGCGAAGGGAATCTGGTGCCGATTTCCGAACTGGTCGAGGTGCGCGAGTCGGCCCGGGAAAAAGCGATCTATCACAAGGATCTGGTGCCGGTGGTCTATGTCGTCGGCGACATGGGCGGCAAGGTCGATTCACCGCTTTACGGCATGTTCGACATCCGCTCGCAAGTCAACGGCATGGAGCTCAAGGAAGGCGGCACGCTGGGCGAATGGTTCCTGCGCCAGCCGACCGATCCCTACGCCGGCTACGCCATCAAGTGGGACGGCGAATGGAAGGTGACCTACGAAACCTTCCGCGACATGGGCATCGCCTACGCGGTCGGCCTGATCCTGATCTACCTGCTGGTCGTCGCCCACTTCGGCAGCTACCTGATACCGCTGATCATCATGGCGCCGATCCCGCTGACCATCATCGGGGTCATGCCCGGCCACGCGCTGTTCGGCGCCCAATTCACCGCCACCTCGATGATCGGCATGATCGCGCTGGCCGGCATCATCGTCCGCAACTCCATCCTGCTCGTCGATTTCATCCGGCAGCAGGCGGCCGAAGGCATGCCCTTCCGCGACGCGGTGATCCAGTCGGCGGCGGTGCGCGCCAAGCCGATCGCGCTGACCGCGCTGGCCGCCATGCTCGGTGCCCTGTTCATCCTCGACGACCCGATCTTCAACGGGCTGGCAATCAGCCTGATTTTTGGCATACTCGTTTCCACCCTGCTCACCCTCGTGGTGATCCCCGTCCTTTACTACTCTGCATTCCGCAAGGAGCATCAATCATGACTATCGACAGCATCATCCGCATCATGGCCGGTTTTTTCATCCTGCTTACCCTCGCCCTCGGCATCGAAGGCAGCCCGATCTTCGTTTCGAAGTGGGCCCTCGCCTTCACCGGCTTCGTCGGCTTCAATCTCTTCCAGAGCGGCTTCACCGGCTTCTGCCCGCCGGAAAAGCTGCTGGCGAAGATGGGCTTCAAGCGCGGCAACGGCGGCTCCTGCGGGGTCTGATTCAGGACAATCCGGGCAGGCGCGGAATGTCGCGCCATCCGCTCAGGCGGCAGGCCGCGCGCTCGTAGCTCTCCTCACCGCAGTCGAGAAACGGCTTGCGGGTTAGTGCTTCGCCAGCGCATTTTCTGTCATTTCGTCAATGATGCCGTCCAGTCGGCAGCAAAGGTGACGCCGGAATTGATTTCGACGGTGCATCGAGCGTTTCCGCTTCCTGCAGCGGATAGGCGTCGGCGACGTAGGCTGGGCCTTTCATCATCATGATGATGAAAGCGGCAATGCCGACGGTGAACACCACCGTCCAGTGCAGGATGATCAGGCTGATCACATAAATATCGGTGGTGGTGACCGCCAGCGCATCTTCCGGGCTGGCGATCAGGCGGGCCAATAGCGAGGGGACGGCAAGCAACAGCGTGCCGAGCAGAAATGCCCTGGGGAGCAGGCGAAGGACGACACGTTCCTTGCCGGCCGGTGTGCGGCGGAAACCGGGTAAACGATTGAACAGGTTCATGGCGCGCCCTCCAAGTCTTTTCCGTAGTTAAACACCGGATGCAAAAACACCGGCGATCAGACAGACGACGGCGACGCTGCTCAGGCGCAGGCGAAGTGGCAGATACCAGCCCGCTAGCGTCGCCTGGCGGGCCAGTCGCCGGTCTTGCAGGTAGTGGGCGATGAAGCCGAAAACCAGCAGCGGCGCGGCGAGAGGTGGCGAAAAGAGGACGGCCGGCCAAGCGATCAGGGCCGGCACGACGCTCCACGCAAAGCACGCCGAGCGCTGGCGTTCGGTCAATTCAGGCAGGCTCATCGCCAGCCCCCAATGCAGCGCGCCGATGAAGCTGAGGATGATTGCCCCGTAGGCATAAAGCGCGTCGCTCCACACCGCGCCATGATGATGGTCGAGCAGGCTGGCCGGCGTCAGCGCCAGAAAGGGGAGCAGGCCACCGTAGCCGAGCCAGGCGACGGTCCGGGGAAGTGCAACAGGATTTTCGTCAACCATGATGGACCTCACTTGACCAAGGGGCGGATGCTGGAAAATCCACCGTCGAGCGACCAGACCTGCCCGGTGACGCGGGCGGCCGAATCGGAAAGCAGCCAGACCATCAACTCGGCCAGTTCATCCGGTGAACCGATGCCGGGTAGCGGGTATTGTCGGGCGGCGCCTTCTCTGGCTGCCGGGCTGGCGATGACGCCGGCTGAAGCAGGGGTATCCATGATGCCGGGCGCCACTGCGTTGATGCGGATGCCATTGGCGGCATAGCTTGCGGCGGCGCCGCGGACCAAACCTTCAAGCCCCGCCTTGGCGGCGGCGACGGCTTCGTGGTTGGGCGTGCCAATGCGTGCGGCGGCGGATGAAACCAGCACGGCGGCGCCGGGGCTGCGTGCCTCGCGCAGGGCGCCGACGAAGGCCGACAGCGTGTGGAAGGCGCTGACCAGATTGGCGTTCAGGCAATCGTTGAAATCCGTCTCGCTCATTCGGTGCATGGCGCCGAGGCGAATATTGCCGACGCAATGCGCCAGCGCTGTGGGCTGCATCTGGTTATCCTTGGCCGCCTGCAGAATCTGGCGGGCGCCGCCCACCGTCGAGCAATCGGCGGCCACTTGCAGGTGCTGGTCGCCAAAGGCTGCCGTCAGGTGTTCGGTCTGGCGGCTGGTGACGATCAGCTGCCAACCCTGGGTAGCAAGTCGAGCCACCACGGCACGCCCGACACCGCCGGCGGCGCCGGTGACCAATGCGATTTTTTTCATGCAGGCTCCTTGATAATTTTGTTTCGACTTGAAAGACAGGTATTGATCTGCAGGCTTAACGACGAGTTAGCTTATTATTTTAGTTGTACATTTGTATTGTCTAGGACAAAATAAAGTTTGAGTGGTTCTGTAATTTGCTTGGACACCTTCCGAAAGCCTGCCCATGTCGTCGATCCGCGTTGCTACCCTTGCCCTGTTTTTTGCTTTGACGCTGGCTGCTTGCTCGACGGCGCCTCCTGAAGGCCTGCGTCCGGTGACTTCGTTCGATCTCAATCGCTACCTCGGGCAATGGTATGAAATCGCCCGGCTTGACCATTCTTTCGAGCGCGGCATGAGCGACGTCAGTGCTACTTACCAACTGCAGGAAGACGGCAGCGTCAAGGTCATCAACCGGGGTTACGACACGCAGCGTCAGGCGTGGAAGGAAGCCATCGGCCGCGCCTTGTTTGTCGGCGAGAGCAGTACCGCGTCGCTGAAGGTGTCGTTTTTCGGCCCCTTCTATGGCGGCTATCACGTGATTGCGCTCGATCAGCAGAACTATCGCTGGTCGCTCGTCGCCGGACCGGATCGCGATTATTTGTGGATTCTTGCCCGCGACAAGACGCTGCCGACCGAGGTCCGCGAGCAACTGCTCAGTCAGGCCCGGGCGCTTGGCTTTGCCACCGACAAGCTGATCTGGGTCGATCAAAAACGGGCCGATACGAATTGAGCCAGCCTGTCTGTTGAATACGTGCCCCGAGAAAATCCGACCCGCCGAGCAAAATTTACGTTTTCTGCGAACAAGGGGTCAAGATGATCGCCTCCAATCCGCGTTCCCGACTCACATTTGCACGACCTAAAATCTTGCCTTTTCAACGTCAGGACAAACTTAGCCCCTGAGTCGCGTGTATAGCGCTCGTCATTGCCTCCTGTCTGAGACAGGTCTTGCGATACGGGCCGAATGCGATGAGGTGAGGATCACCAGCCAAATGAAACAAGCTTGCGCTTTACGTGAAAGCGGATGGAAGTCATTGGCCTTCGTCCATCGTTGCCACTGGTAATGCCTTTTTCATGCCGAGACCCCACCTTGAATTGAAACCGCCAATTGCCTCGTTGCCAGACGAGTGTCAGACTCGGTAGCGTGAAAGAAACTGCCCGCGAGAAATTTCCGAGTTGTCCGCTGACGCTGGTCTTCGGCGCCAGCGGCTACATCGGCACGCACCTCGTGCCGCGTCTGCTGGCCGAGGGGCGTTCGTTGCGGGCCGTCGCCCGGCGCCGTGCAGCGCTTGAAACCCGGGGCTGGCAGGGTGTCGAGATTGTCGAGGCCGATGCGCTCAAACCTGAATCCCTGACCAAGGCTTTGGCGGGGGTCAGCGTCGCCTATTACCTGGTGCACTCCATGGCCAGTGGACGGCATTTCGGCCGACTGGATCTCGAGGCAGCCAGCAATTTTGCCGCTGCGGCGGCTGCGGCGGGTGTTCAGCGCATCGTTTATCTCGGCGGCATCATTCCTGAAGGCGCCCGTTCCGAGCATTTGCTCTCGCGGCGCGATACCGGTGAGCGCTTGCGGGCCGGCCCCGTGCCGGTGATCGAAATTCGGGCCGCCGTCATTGTCGGCGCCGGTTCCGCCGCTTACGAAGTGATTCGCGACCTGGTTTATCACCTGCCCATCATGGTTACGCCGAAATGGGTGCAATCGCGCTCGGCGCCGATTGCGCTTGAGAACCTGTTGACCTACCTGGTGCGCGTTGCCGAGTTGCCCGAAGCCGGGGGCCAGATACTGGATGCGGGCGGCCCGGATTTTCTCAGTTACGAAGACATGATGCGGCAATTTGCCGACTGCGTCGGTCGGCGTCCTTTCATCATTCGCGTGCCGGTGCTGACGCCCAACCTGTCATCGCGCTGGCTGGGCCTGGTGACCAGTGTACCGACCAATATTGCCCGGGCGCTGATTCAGGGCTTGGAATACGACATTCCGGCTCAGAGCGACGCCCTGGCCCGGCTGGTGCCGCAGCGCCTGCTCGGTTTTCGTGAATCCGTCGAAGCGGCGCTCAATGCCGAACGGCGTGAGGCCGGTGATGGCGGGCCCTGGGTGGAGGGCGATCTCGCCTTTCGCAACCTCAAGCCTGACTACGCCTTTTACGCCAAAAAGGCCGCCGGCAAGGCCGTTGCCGATGCCTCGGCAGCCAGCGTCTGGCGTCAACTGAGCTTGATGGGTGGCGAGCGCGGCTATTTCTACCTCGACATTCTGTGGCAACTACGCGGCACGCTCGACTGGCTGATCGCCGGCCCCGGTCTTTGTCGCCGCCGCCCGCACCCGACTGAATTGCATCTTGGCGACAAGGTCGATTTCTGGACGGTGATCGCAATCGAACCCGAGCGCCGCCTGACCCTGAGCTTCGACATGAAGACCCCCGGTGCCGGCGTGCTGGAATTCGAGCTTGAAGAAATTGACGGAAAAACCCGGTTGACCGCAACCGCCTACTGGCACCCGGCGGGCGTCTGGGGATTGCTCTACTGGTACTCGCTGGTACCGCTGCATGTCATTTTGTTTGAAGGCATGACGAAGGCGATTGCCCGGCGGGCCGAGCTCTGCGCGGCATCGCGGACCCGCCAAGTGCCGGTCGCGGAAAGAGTCCTTGATCCTTGAAGCGTCCGTTGCTTGCTGCTTTGCTTTTGTCGTCGCTTCGGAAAGCTTGGACGATGCTGCGCTCACCAATATCAAGGAGGATAGGCGGAAAAACTGTCAAAAAAAACCGGACAACGAAGTGCCCGGGGAAAGGGGATGAGGGATTGGGGGGAATGCTTAGAAATGATTTCCTTTGCCAAGCGATGCTGCATTGAATTCAGCCAGTTGTTGCGAGAAAGCGGAATTCGATTCTCCAGAACTTACGATCACGTTATCGACGGCATGAACGATACCGTTACCGCTTTCAAGATCGGTTGCCACGACTTTCACCCAATTGACGTGCAGATTTCTGTGGGTGGTTACAGCGAGCGGTTCGCCCCAAATGGTGCGCTTGGTCCCCGCGTTGATTTCGGACGAATGATACTTGCCGAGCGCTACGTGCTGTGCGATCACCCGACGCAATTCGTCCTTGTCCTCGAAAAGCGCCGCCAGTTGCGCCTTGGGCATCTTGGCAAAGGCAGCGTCGGTTGGCGCGTACAACGTGTACTGAACACGCTGACTGGAGAGTGCCGCGGTCATCTCCGCGTGGTCGACTGCTGCGAGAAAGATCGAGAAACCGCCATTTGCCCGCGCAGCATCCAGTATGTTGCTGGGTTTTTCTGCACTGGGGGAGGCAGATGCATTGGTGTCATAAGCGATTGCCGCGAAGGGGATTAGCGTTGAAACCACACCTGCGGCAATGAACGAACGAAATTTTTTCATGATTTACTCCGAAAGAATTCAAAGTGGAAAATTGATCACCTACATTGTCCTAGACAAATCGAATTTTCCTGAGTTCAATTTCCAAGTAAAAATTTTTACTTCCGCGCCTTCGCTTTTGGTGTCACGCGCTGCCAGAAGCGCGAAAAGGATGGCATGGCACTCGGCGGGTCGTCGAACTGCCGTGTCACCGGCTCCGCCAGTATGCCGGCGTGGGCGATTGCCTGCGCATAGCCCGGGTTGTAGGTTTGCATTGTCATCAGTTGTGCGACGCCAAGCTGCTGACGCAGCACCGTCGCATCGCCAACGACAATCCCTTCGCACACGGCGCGCATGCGGCCAAGCACAAACTGCCAGCGCGCTTCGCTCCAGGCAAAACGTTCATGGAAGCTCGGTACGATCCAGCCGATCACCCTGCCCTGCCGTGCAAGCCCAAGCGCCCACGGGTGCATCAGCCACACCTCGCCGCCGTCGCGCCACACCGGCCGGTTGTCCGGAGCGGGCACGGCGCCGGCCAGCGGTTCATCCACCATTTCCGCACGCAGGCTGTGCGGGCCGCAGTCGCCGCCCTGCCGTGCAAACTGCTCGAGAGCGTCGTATCCGGTGTCGAGCACAGTATCGCGGCTGGACCACTGCGGCGCATAACGCTCGACGTTCTCCGCGTTGAATAGATAAGGCTTGCCGGTCAGCGTGCCGGCGACCCATTGCCAGGACAGCGCGTTCGACGCCAGATCGCCATCGAGCAGGTGGCGGTACATCCACATCGCACCCGCCTTCCAGTCCGTCTTGCGCAGATGCACCAGATAGCTGGCCAGCCACATGCGGGCATGGTTGTGCAGATAGCCGGTGCGGTACAGCGCGCGCACCGCCTCATCGATCACCGTTATGCCGGTACGGCCCGTCAACACATCCTGCGGCATGTGCGGTGCGGTGCGTGCCGCGGGCGGCGGACGGCGCGCTGCAAAAATATCCTCGCCCCAGTGCCGCCAGAGATGCTGAAAGTATTCGCGCCACGCGAGTTCAAACACGATCTTGTCCTCCGGCGCCAGCTGATAGCGCTGTGACAGCCGGTCGATCACCTGCGGCACCTGCACGAAGCCGTGCGTGAGGTAGGGCGGCAGCCTGCTCACTGCGCCATTGACATGATTCCGCGTGCGGGCATAGGCCCTGGGCTGTATCGCGTCGATTCGCGCAAGCGCGGCCGCAATCGTTGGCTCGAAACCATGCTGACCAGTCAAGTCGGCCCGGTCAGGAAAATGGATGTCTGCGAAACCATACGACATTTCTCGCGCTCGGCAATTACAGCAAAGGTAGGGTTACGGCCCGTTTCGAGCGAGGAAAACTCTCGCTGACATACATGCTCAACCCTTGATTCCACCTTGCTTCGCTATCGTCTATCAGTGCGGCAAATCCGCTCTAATTTCCTGCAATATCTCGTTGCGACGCCACATCGGTAGGGTCCACGGTGGGTTGTAGCGGGCGAGTTGAGGTTTGCCGATGGTTTTGATGTCATGAGCCTTAAGCCAGCCCAGGAGTTCGTCGGCTCTTTCCTGAACCTTGGTTTCGCTGTTGAATCCAGAGTAAGTCAGCGCTGCATATGTCTTGCCGGGGATTTGACGAAGTTTTACTTCAGGGTTGAGCGGTTTGGGCAAGGTGTCCAGGGTGTATTCGCTGGGCATGACGAAGTGGACTCGCCAGCGTTGGGCGCCGGCCATTTTGGTGTCTTCGGTATTTTGAGGTTCGATGCTTACAGGCATAGTCATGGCAATTTTTTCCGATACTGATTGCGGCTCGACCACAACCGGTGCCGTCATCTCAATGCGTTCGTTGTTGCCAAAAATGTAGCCGGCAATAAGCCGAAAGCCACGGCCTGAGGCACTTTCCATGTCGCCATCGACGATGGCTTCAGCAACGATCACTGGCACATAGCGGCGGATCTCGACGTTGTCTGCCTTGCGCAGCGATTCAAATTTCGGTTCTTCAATAGCCATCAGGGGTCCCGTCCAAAGCAGGCCAAAAAGCAGGGTGGCGAGTGTTGCATGGCCTTTCATTTCTTGTCCTTGCGCGCGGCGTTGAGCACCGTTATTTCAGGGATGCTGGCCGGCCAGATTCCTTTGTCGATGACGCGGCCCTGTTCAAAAATCAGCCAGCTTTGCCCGCCGTAGTGGGGCAGACCGCGTTGCAGGGCGTTGAGCGACGCTGCATCCTGGCCGGAGATGATGGCCAGCTGGAAGGATTTGTCCGGCACTGTCCAGACTTGGGCGCTGCCTTTTCCGATCAGGCTGGCCGGGCGGGCGGGCAGGCCGGCGCTGGCCAGGGTCTGATCGACTTCGGCATGGGTGCCGGCGAGCAAAACGGGGGATTTTCCATTCAGGGCGGCACCCAGTTGGGCTGGCATTATCAGTTTGGATCTGACCTCAAAAAACTGCTCTGAAAGCTGGCTGACTGCAAGATTTGCCTCGGCCACCCGGGCGACATTGAGCAGTTGTGGCTCCCGGGTGGC
>Ga0209310_1003066_pt1 | contig 10175 bp, 10 predicted proteins | sample AD_UKC030_MetaG_FD_184415 | JGI IMG/M metagenome (GOLD analysis project Ga0209310, IMG submission 184415) | Active sludge microbial communities of municipal wastewater-treating anaerobic digesters from USA - AD_UKC030_MetaG (SPAdes) (version 2) | ecosystem: Engineered > Bioreactor > Anaerobic >... | reverse complement strand
GTATTCCGGGCGCAGCGCGCGGTCGATCTGCGCATGGTCGTGGACATGCGCGACGTTGATCTGGCGCACGTAGGTCGGGCTGGTGCGATAGCCGGGCACATAGACTTCGCGTGGTGCCAGCGGGAACCAGCCGACCGCCGGGGCGGAGGCGTAACCGAAGCGGACGTTCCAGCCCGGATCGCCGACCCAGCCGACGAGCGCCGGCGCATACACGGGGCGCGCGGCATAGGTGCCCGGTGCCCAACCCCAGCGGCCACCGACCTGTACCCAGCGCCCGTAATGGAAGGGGGCGAAACCCCAGGGGGCGGCGTCGACCCACGTCCAGCCCCAAGGTTCGACCCAGGCCCAGCGCCCATCGCGATAGGGCGCCCAGTCGGCGGCGACCGCGCGCGGGTACCAGACCGTGCCGTAGTCGGGTGCCGAACCCCAGTCGCCGTAAGCGTCGAGATCCTGATAGCCGGTCATGTAGGGGGAAACATGGCGACGGGCGGCATTCGATCGCTCACGGTTGTCCTGCGCCGAAACCCAGGCGTCGAAATCGTCGCCGTAAGGCGCCGAATCGACGCCGATCAGGCCACGCTCGTCGAAGGTGGCCATCTCACCCGGGCGCACGACGATCGGACGTTCGCCGGTCTCGACCTCGGCACTGCCCGACTGTGCGGCAACGGTCGTGCGGTCGGGCCGCACCTCGATCCGGTAACGGCCGGGACCGGGAAAGCGGACGCGTCCGCCCGGTGTGCTGATCTGCAGATCGTCGGCCTGGTTGCGGTCGCGGATGGTCACCGCGAGGGTGCCGCTGGCCAGCAAAAGATCGACGATCTGGTCGTTGACCGTGACGAATTCCGCGCGACTGTTCCCGGCGAGCCGGTAGGCGGTAGAGCCGATCCACACCTCGGCGCGGCTGCGCCGCTCGGTGTCGATGATGGCGCCGCTGCTGATCGGCCAGTTGATCGCCGCCGGGCCGCCCGGGTCCTGGCGGTCAACGCGGAAGGTGACGTCGCCATCGACCTGCGACAGGCGGCCAACCCGGCCCGGCGGGTCGCCGGCAGCCAGCGCCGGCGTCAGAAAGCCGATCAGGGCGGCCAGCCCGAGAAAATAGCGAATAAGTGAAAACATCATCAACTCCGTCAGCCGAGGCTGTCCTTCAGGGTAAGCAGTGAATTGCTTAACGTATTAGAACCTGATCGGATGAATTTCGAGCGCAGAAAATCGTTTCAGGATGTTGCCGGGCGCGGCTTCGGCGCTAAAGGCAGGGCGATGGGAGTCGGGAAAACCTGTGATTTTTCAGCGACCTGACGTAAAATCCGCGGTCCCGCTACTGCGCCGCACCATCGCCAATTTCATGCTCTACCCCACCCGTTTCGATGTGATCGTCGTCGGCGGCGGCCACGCCGGCACCGAGGCTGCGCTTGCCGCAGCGCGGGCGGGGGCGAGCACGCTGCTGCTGACGCACAACCTCGATACGCTCGGAGCGATGAGCTGCAATCCGTCGATCGGCGGCATCGGCAAGGGCCATCTGGTGCGCGAGGTCGATGCGCTGGGCGGTGCGATGGCCGCCGCAACCGACGAGGCCGGCATCCAGTTCCGCATCTTGAACGCCTCGAAAGGCCCGGCGGTGCGCGCTACCCGCGCCCAGGCCGACCGCGTGCTGTACAAGCAGGCCATTCGCGGTCGACTCGAAAATCAGCCCAATTTGACGATTTTTGCCGAGGCCTGCGACGACCTGATCGTCGAGGGTGAGCGCGTGGCTGGCGCCGTCACGCAGCTGGGCATCCGTTTCCTGGCAGATGCCGTGGTGTTGACCGCGGGCACTTTCCTCAACGGCAAGATCCACGTCGGGCTGGAGAACTACACCGGCGGGCGCATGGGCGACCCGCCCTCGGTATCGTTGGCCAGCCGCCTGAAGGAACTGAATCTGCCGCAAGGCCGCCTGAAGACCGGCACGCCACCACGCCTGGATGGCAAGACCATCGATTTCTCGGTGATGGAAGAACAGCACTCGGACAATCCGCTGCCGGTCTTCTCCTTCCTCGGCAACGCCGCCCAGCATCCACGGCAGTTGCCGTGCTGGATCACGGAAACGAATGAGCGCACCCACGACATCATCCGTAGCGGCCTCGACCGCTCGCCGATGTACACCGGCGTCATCGAAGGCGTCGGGCCGCGCTACTGCCCGTCGATCGAGGACAAGATCCACCGCTTCGCCGACAAGAACCGTCACAACGTCTTCCTCGAACCGGAAGGCCTGACGACGCACGAGATCTATCCGAACGGCGTGTCGACCAGCCTGCCTTTCGACATCCAGCTGGCCCTGGTCCGCTCGATCCGCGGCCTGGAAAACTGCCACATCCTGCGTCCCGGCTACGCCATCGAGTACGACTTCTACGATCCGCGCGGCCTCAAGGACACCTTGGAAACCAAGGCTATCCACGGCCTGTTCTTCGCCGGCCAGATCAACGGCACGACCGGCTACGAGGAGGCCGCCGCCCAGGGCCTGCTCGCCGGCATCAACGCCGTGCGCTACGTGTGCGGCGCAGCCGGCTGGTGCCCGAAGCGCAACGAAGCCTACCTCGGCGTGCTGGTCGACGACCTGATTACGCGCGGCGTCTCCGATCCTTACCGGATGTTTACCAGCCGAGCCGAGTACCGTCTCAGCCTGCGCGAGGACAATGCCGACCTGCGCCTGACCGAACAGGGTCGCGAACTCGGACTGATTGACGACGTGCGCTGGGACGCTTTCTGCCGCAAGCGCGATGCAGTTGCCGTCGAGCAGGAACGCCTGAAGGCGACCTGGGTCAATCCGAAAATCCTGCCGGCCGAAGATTCCATCCGTGTCCTCGGCAAGGCCATCGAACACGAATACAACCTGTTCGAGTTGTTGCGCCGCCCGGAAATTTCGTATGGCGAGCTGCTGACGCTTCCGGGCGCCGGGGAAGCGCAGACCGACCCGCTGGTCATCGAGCAACTGGAAATTTCGGCCAAGTACCAAGGCTACATCGACCGTCAGGCCGAAGAAGTGGCGCGCTCGGGATCCTATGAGAGCACCGTGCTGCCAGCCGATCTCGACTACTCAAAGGTTGCCGGCCTCTCCAACGAGGTCAAGCAGAAGCTGGCCCTGCACAAGCCGCAAACGATCGGTCAGGCCTCGCGCATTCAGGGCATCACACCGGCGGCGATTTCGCTGCTGCTGATCCACCTGAAACGCTTCAACCTGTCGCGCGCCGCATGAGTTCCCTGACGCTCGCCGCCGGACTGACCGAACTTGGACTCGACCTGCCAGACGCCGTCCAGCACAAGTTGCTCGCCTTTCGCGACCTGATGCTCAAATGGAACAAGACCTACAACCTGACCGCGCTGCGCGATCCGGAACAGGCCATCTCGCACCACCTGCTCGACTCGCTGGCCATCTTGCCCTACGTTGGCGCCTGGCCGCTGCTCGACGTCGGCAGCGGCGGCGGCCTACCCGGCATTCCGCTGGCTATCGCCCGTCCCGGACTGTCTGTCGGCATGGTTGATACGGTCCAGAAGAAGGCCAGCTTCCTGCAACAGGCATCGATCGAACTGGGCTTGAAGAATGTTACGGTCCACCATGCCCGGGTCGAGGGAATGCAGGGACAATACGCGCAAGTCAGCGCGCGCGCCTTTGCCGACCTTGGACTTTTCGTCAGCCTGACCCGTCATCTGCTGGCGCCGGGTGGCCGCTGGCTGGCGATGAAGGGTGTGCGGCCTGACGACGAAATTGCGGCGCTGCCTGCCGACATCACGGTCGAAGCGATCATTTCGCTGACCGTGCCGGGACTGGAAGCCGAACGACATTTGATCATTTTGAAAGCCGGGTCATGAGAGCACTTGCCATTACCAACCAGAAAGGCGGCGTCGGCAAGACGACGACGGCGGTCAATCTGGCTGCCTGCCTCGCTGCCGAGGGCCGGCGCGTCCTGCTGATCGACCTTGACCCGCAGGGCAACGCGACGACCGGTGCCGGGATCACCAAGAAGGAAGCGCTGCCGACGGTATACCAGCTGCTGATCGGTGCCGCCACGCTGGCCGAGGTCTGCATCCAAACCGATTTCGGCTTCGACGTACTGCCGGCGAACCGCGAACTGGCCGGTGCCGAAGTCGAATTGATCGAACTCGATCAACGTGAATACCGGTTGAAAAACGCCCTCCAGGCCGGTCACGCCACCTACGATTTCATCCTGATCGACTGCCCGCCGGCGCTCAACATGCTGACGGTCAACGGTCTGGTCGCCGCCGATTCCGTGCTGATCCCGATGCAGTGCGAGTACTACGCGCTGGAGGGCTTGTCCGACCTCGTGGAAACCCTGCGCAAGGTGCGCACCCACCTGAATTCGCGCCTCGAAATCGAGGGCCTGCTGCGCACCATGTTCAACCCGCAGAGCACCTTGACGCAACAGGTTTCCGGCGAGCTGGAAAGCCATTTTGGCAGCAAGGTCTACCAGACCATCGTGCCGCGCAACGTTCGGCTGGCCGAAGCACCTTCGTACGGCAAGCCGGTCATCGCCTTCGACAAGAGCTCCAAGGGCGCGCAGGCCTACAGCGCGCTCGCCAAAGAAATTCTCGAAAGGGTCGCCCCATGATCAAGATGAAAGGACTCGGCCGCGGCCTCGATGCGTTGCTTACCGGCAATGACAAGCCGCACGGCGACGAACAGCGCAACTTGCCGGTCGACCGCCTGAAACCGGGCAAATACCAGCCGCGCACGCACATGGACGAAACCTCGCTGGCCGAGCTGGCGGCGTCGATCAAGGCGCAGGGCGTCATGCAGCCGATCCTGGTCCGTGCCATCGACAGCACGCCGGGTGCCGAGCGTTACGAAATCGTTGCCGGCGAGCGTCGCTGGCGTGCCGCGCAACTGGCCGGTCTGAGTGAAGTGCCGGTGCTGGTCCGCAGCATCCCCGACGAACAGGCGCTGGCCATGGCGCTGATCGAGAACATCCAGCGCGAAAACCTCAACCCGCTCGAAGAAGCCCAGGGGTTGCAACGTCTGATCGACGAATTCGGCCTGACCCACCAGCAGGCCGCCGATGCGGTCGGCCGCTCGCGCCCGGCGGCGACCAATTTGCTCCGTTTATTACAGTTGACCGCAACCGTCCAGGAAATGCTGATGTCCGGCAAACTCGACATGGGCCATGCTCGCGCGCTGCTGCCGCTGGCGGGGGCGCAGCAGGTTGCGCTGGCCCAGCGGATCGTCCAGAAAGGCCTGTCGGTGCGCGAAGCCGAGCGTCTGGTTCAGCATCTGCTGAATCCGCCCAAAAAAGCAGAAGAAAAGGATGTCGACCGTGACCTTCTGCGTTTGCAGGAAGAGCTCTCGGATGGTCTCGGGGCGAATGTCGCGATCCGCTCCAATAAAAAAGGGGCGGGCAAGGTGACGATCGATTTCGGCAGCCTGGACCAGCTCGATGGCCTGATTTCGCGCCTGCGTGGGTGATTTCATGGCACAATCGAAAATGCTTCGCGGATTCGGGAAAACCCTCGTTTTGTGCGTTGCAGCATTTGACTCATGTATAAGACTTCGTTACACTCGCGCAGTTTTCAATCGGGGCCTGCCTTGCACCCGCATGTAAGCTGGATACTCAGCCGACAAGCGGCGCTGGCAATAATCCTGGCGGTTGTCGCCTGGGTGTTTGTGAGTAGTAACGCGGCAGTTTCGATTTTGATCGGGGGATCAATCGGCATCATCGCAAATCTCGGGTACGTTCTGAGAGCAATGCGGATGACGACGGGAGATGACCCGCTCAGGCAGTATCGGGCGCAGGCGGCCGGAGAGGGGTTGAAGTTTGCTCTGACCTTTGCCGGGTTTGCGCTGGTGTTCTGGGGGTTCAAGGAAGTTTCGGCATTGCCGCTCTTTCTTGGCTACGCATCAACCTTCGTCATCTTCTGGATGGCACTCTTGAAGCAACGCTAGGCTGAACGGAGAAATCATGAGCGCTGACGGCGGCACGCTGACCACAACGGGCTATATCCAACACCACCTGACCAACCTGACCGTCTGTTCCGACGCCGCCAGGGATGCTGCAGGTCATTGTCATGGATTCTGGTCCTTCCACCTCGATACCCTGGTGATCTCCGGGCTTCTCGGGATCATTGTCTTCGGCCTGATGGCCAAGGTGGCCGGCAAGGCGACTTCCGGCGTACCCGGCAGTCTGCAGAACTTCATCGAAATGGTGGTCGGCATGGTCGACCAACAGGTCAAGGATACCTTCCACGGCAAGAGCGCGCTGGTCACCCCGCTTGCCATCACGATTTTCGTCTGGGTGTTTGTCATGAACGCCATGGATCTGATCCCGGTCGATTTCCTGCCGCTTCTTGCCGGCGCAGTGGGCATCAATTACCTGAAGGCAGTGCCGACGACCGACCCCAATCTGACCTTCGCCATGTCGATCTCGGTGTTTTTGATCACGATCTACACGGGCCTCAAGGTCAAGGGTTTTGGCCACTTCATGCACGAAGTGTTCGCGGTTCCGTTTGGTCTCAAACTCGCCCCGGTCAACCTCCTATTCCGCATCGTTGAGGAAATCGCAAGGCCGATTTCGTTGTCCCTGCGACTCTTCGGTAACATGTACGCCGGTGAAATGGTCTTCATCCTGATCGCCCTGCTCGGTATATGGCAGCTTCCCTTGGCTTTGCCCTGGGCGCTGTTCCACATTCTGATCATTACCTTGCAAGCCTTCGTGTTCATGATGCTGACGATCGTTTATATGTCGATGGCTTCTGAATCGCACTAGTTTTTTGGCAGTTTCCCGTAGTTTTCAACTTTAACCGTAACAACCCTTACCTTACTGAGGAGTAAACATGGAACTCGCAACCGTTCTCTCCAACACCGCCATCGCTGTGGCTATCCTGATCGGCGCTGGTGCTCTGGGCACCGCCATCGGCTTCGGTCTCCTCGGCGGCCGTTTCCTGGAAGGCGCTGCCCGTCAGCCGGAAATGATCCCGACGCTGCAGGTCAAGATGTTCATCGTTGCCGGTCTGCTTGACGCGGTGACCATGATCGGTGTCGGTATCGCCCTGTTCATGCTCTTCGCCAATCCGTTCATCGCTCTGGTCAAGTAATCATCCACGCGCCTGTAACCCTATTACCAGGAGGTTAGCGTGAATATCAACGCGACACTGATTGGCCAGGCAATCTGGTTTGCTGTCTTCATCTGGATCACGATGAAGTTTGTCTGGCCGCCGCTGCAAAAGGCAATGGCCGACCGTCAAGCCCAGATCGCTGAAGGCCTGGCTGCGGCCGAACGTGGCAAGCATGAGCAAGAGCTTGCTGCCAAGCGTTCCGCCGACGCGCTGCGTGAAGCCAAGGAGAAATCCGCGGATCTCGTCGCTCAAGCCGAAAAGCGTGCGCAACAGATCGTCGAAGAAGCCAAGGGCACGGCCAATGTCGAAAAGGACAAGATCGTCGCCAGCGCTCAAGCCGAAATTGACCAGGAAGTCGAACGCGCCAAGCAGCAACTGCGTGAGCGCGTCGCTGAACTGGCCGTTGCCGGTGCCGAGAAGATCCTGCGCAAGGAAATCAACGCGTCCGCGCATGCCGACATGCTGGTCGCCCTGAAACAGGACCTGTAAGCAATGGCTGAATCCGTCACTATCGCCCGCCCTTACGCCGAAGCCCTGTTTCGTGCAGCCAAGGAAAGCGGCAATCTGGCCAAGTGGGCCGAGCAGGTTGCCCTGCTCGCCCAGGTGGCTGCCAATCCCGAAGCCCGCGAGGCTATCGGCGATCCCAATGTGGCGGCCCCGCAACTGGTCGACCTCTTCCGGTCTGCCTGCGGTACGGCGGTAGATGCGGAGCTGTCGAACTTCATCCAGCTGCTGTCCAACAACGACCGTCTGGGACTGTTGCCGGAAATCGCCGGCTTGTACGAGAGTTACAAGCGGGGCGAGGAAGGCACCAAGCAGGCCGAAATCGTTTCGGCTTTCCCAATTGACGACAAGCAAGTGAAAGCCCTGATTCCCGAACTCGAAGCCGTCTTCAAGACCAAGCTCGAAACTTCGGTGACGGTTGATTCCACACTGATTGGCGGGATCAAGGTAATCGTTGGCGACCAGATGCTGGATGCTTCAGTACGCGGCAAGCTCGACGCCATGGCTACGGCGCTGAACAACTAGGAGAATTTCATGCAGTTGAATCCTTCCGAAATTTCTGAACTGATCAAGAGCAAGATCCAGAACCTGCAAGGCGCATCGGAAGTGCGCACGCAGGGCACGGTGGTTTCCGTTACTGACGGCATCTGTCGTGTGCACGGCCTGCAAGACGTTATGCAGGGCGAAATGCTGGAATTCCCCGGCAACACTTTCGGCATGGCGCTCAACCTCGAGCGTGACTCCGTCGGTGCTGTGGTTCTTGGTGAATACGAGCACATCTCCGAAGGCGACATCGTCAAGACGACGGGCCGCATTCTGGAAGTCCCGGTTGGCACCGAGCTCCTTGGTCGCGTGGTCAACTCGCTTGGCCAGCCGATCGATGGCAAGGGTCCGCTCAACAACAAGCTGAGCGACAAGATCGAAAAGGTTGCTCCGGGCGTTATCTGGCGTAAGTCGGTATCCCAGCCGGTACAAACCGGCCTCAAGGCCATCGATGCCATGGTGCCAGTCGGTCGTGGCCAGCGCGAACTGATCATTGGCGACCGTCAGACCGGCAAAACTGCCGTCGCTGTCGATGCCATCATTAACCAGAAGGGCACCGGCGTAAAGTGTATCTACGTCGCTGTCGGCCAGAAGGCTTCCACCGTCGCCAACGTAGTGCGCAAGCTCGAGGAGCACGGTGCTCTGTCCTACACCATCGTCGTTGCCGCCACTGCTTCCGAATCCGCCGCGCTGCAGTACATCGCTCCGTACTCCGGCTGCACCATGGGCGAATTCTTCCGCGACCGCGGTGAAGACGCACTGATCATTTATGACGATCTGACCAAGCAAGCCTGGGCCTATCGCCAGGTTTCCCTGCTGCTGCGCCGTCCGCCGGGCCGTGAAGCCTATCCGGGCGACGTGTTCTATCTCCACTCCCGTTTGCTGGAGCGTGCCGCTCGCGTTTCCGAAGCTTGGGTCGAGAAGCTCAGCAATGGCGAAATCAAGGGCAAGACCGGTTCGCTGACCGCCCTGCCGGTGATCGAAACGCAAGCCGGTGACGTTTCCGCCTTCGTTCCGACCAATGTCATCTCGATTACCGACGGCCAGATCTTCCTGGAAACCGACCTCTTCAACGCCGGTATCCGCCCCGCTATCAACGCCGGTATTTCCGTTTCCCGCGTCGGTGGTGCAGCCCAGACCAAGATCATCAAGAAGCTCGGCGGCGGTGTCCGTCTGGCTCTGGCCCAGTATCGCGAACTGGCTGCCTTCGCGCAGTTTGCTTCCGATCTCGACGAAGCCACCCGCAAGCAGTTGGAGCGTGGTCGCTTGGTCACGGAACTGATGAAGCAGCCCCAGTACTCGCCGATGAGCATCTCCGAAATGGCTGTCACGCTGTATGCAGCGGACAAGGGCTACTTCGACGATGTCGAGGTCAAGCGCGCTCTGGAATGCGAAAAGGCCATGATCGGCTACCTGAAGGCCAACAATGGAGACCTCATCAACAAGATGGAGTCGACCGCTGAACTGGATGGCGAATCCGAGAAGCAACTCGTTGCCGGTATCGTCGCTTTCAAGAGTAGCTGGGCCTGATCTAGGAGAACGCCATGCCTAGCGGCAAGGAAATTCGCAACAAGATCAAAAGCGTCGAAAATACGCGCAAGATCACCAAGGCCATGGAAATGGTGGCGGCATCCAAAATGCGCAAGGCGCAGGAACGGATGCGGGCTGCCCGCCCCTACGGCGAGAAGATCCGGCGCGTTGCAGGCAACCTGTCTCATGCTCTGACCGAGTACAGACACCCGTTTCTGGTGAATCGGGATCGCGCCAGGATTGGCGTGGTCCTGATCACCTCGGACAAGGGATTGTGCGGCGGTCTGAACTCCAACATCCTTCGTCTTGCAGTTAGCAAGATGAAGGAACTGGAATCTCAGGGCATAAAGTTCCAGGCGACCTGCATCGGCAACAAGGGTCTCGGTTTCATGCAGCGTGCCGGTGCCAAGATCGTCTCGCACGTGACGGCTCTCGGGGATAAGCCGCATCTTGAGAAGCTGATCGGGCCGGTCAAGGTGCAGCTCGACGCCTACCTGAAG
>Ga0209310_1003065_pt1 | contig 10175 bp, 9 predicted proteins | sample AD_UKC030_MetaG_FD_184415 | JGI IMG/M metagenome (GOLD analysis project Ga0209310, IMG submission 184415) | Active sludge microbial communities of municipal wastewater-treating anaerobic digesters from USA - AD_UKC030_MetaG (SPAdes) (version 2) | ecosystem: Engineered > Bioreactor > Anaerobic >... | reverse complement strand
CGACGCAGCCGATCCGTCTTGTCGGGGGTGAGCAGTACCTTCGAAGGGTTCTGCGCGGACGATCCGTGATTGAAGGCCAGACCGTCCGCGTTGACGTAATCGGGAATTCGATCACCCTCGTTATTGTAAAAGTGATTCCGAAGGGTATTGCCATCATGACAGACGATACCGAAATCGAGCTCAGGGAGGAGCCCTACAAGCCCGAGGAGGGAAAAGCAGAAGTCTCCGATATCCATTACGAAGACATCGGGGGTCTTAACCGCGAGCTCCAGCTCGTCCGGGAGATGATCGAGCTGCCGCTCCGTCACCCGGAGATCTTCCAGCGCCTTGGGATCCAGCCCCCAAAAGGTGTCCTGCTCTTCGGCCCTCCCGGCACTGGTAAAACCCTTATCGCAAAAGCGGTTGCAAACGAGGTTGACGCGCACTTTATTTCACTCTCCGGGCCGGAGATCATGAGCAGGTACTACGGAGAGAGCGAGAAAGGGCTCCGGGAGAAGTTTGAGGAGGCCGAAAAGAACGCACCGGCCATCATCTTCATCGACGAGATCGATGCCATTGCCCCACGGCGCGAAGAGACGAAGGGCGAGGTCGAGCGGCGCGTGGTAGCCCAGCTCCTGGCGCTCATGGACGGCCTCAAAGGACGGGGCCAGGTCATTGTCATCGCTGCAACCAACCTGCCGGACTCAATCGACCCCGCTCTCCGGCGGGGAGGCCGGTTTGATCGCGAGATCGAGATTGGAATCCCTGACAAGAAAGGCAGGCTTGAGATATTTCAGGTCCACACCCGCGGCGTACCGCTGGCTGAAGACGTGAAGATCGAGGAGTATGCCAATTCAACCCACGGGTTTGTCGGAGCTGATATTGCCCTTCTGGTCAAGGAGGCCGCCATGCACGCGCTCCGGAAGGTCATCCCGCAGATCAAAATAGACGAGGATATACCGGACCATGTGCTCGACCAGCTGAAGGTGACCAATGATAATGTTGAGGAAGCCCGAAAGCACGTGGAGCCGTCCGCCATGCGCGAGGTGCTGGTAGAAGTGCCCGATGTCACGTGGAAGCAGGTTGGCGGACTTGAGGATGTGAAACAGGAACTCAGAGAAGCGGTTGAATGGCCGATAAAGTACCCCGAATTGTTCCAGCAACTCCACACAACACCTCCAAAAGGGATCCTGCTCTTCGGCCCCCCGGGTTCCGGAAAGACTCTTCTTGCAAAAGCTGTTGCAAACGAGAGCGAGTGCAACTTCATCGCTGTAAAAGGGCCCGAACTGCTCTCGAAATGGGTCGGGGAATCGGAGAGAGGTGTCCGGGAGATCTTCCGCAAGGCACGGCAGGCATCCCCTTCAATCATATTCTTCGATGAGATCGACGCGCTCGTACCCCTGCGGGGAACATATGCGGGTTCTTCCCATGTGACGGAGAGCGTGGTATCGCAGATCCTGACAGAACTTGATGGCCTGGAAGAGCTGAAGGATATCACCATTCTCGCAGCCACCAACCGCCCGGACATGCTGGATGATGCCCTGCTCCGCCCGGGCCGGCTTGAACGCCACATCTATATCCCGGCACCGGACGAAGAGAGCCGGAAGGAGATCTTCAATGTATACCTCAGTGGCGCAACCGCAACGATCCTTGCAAAAGATGTGGATATCGGCGCACTTATAAAAAAGACCGCCGGGTATGTAGGGGCTGATATCAGCGCGCTCATCCGGGAGGCCAAGATGGAGGCAATGCGTGAGATCATCCGGATGGGCGGCAGATCAGAACAGGAACGCATGGAAACGATCCGGAAGGTGATGCTGAAAAAAGCGCATTTTGAAGCAGCCCTCCTCAAAGTAAAAGGCTCACTGGATGACGAGGCGATTGAGAAGAGTGAGCGCCAAGCATGGAAGATTCTTTTTAACCAGGAGCAGCGGGAGATCCTGAACAGGGCCGCAATGCAGGTGACCCGGTCCGCTTCAGGATTGAGCAAAGGTGATGAAAAAATGGTAAAAGATCTTCGTGCCATGACTTATGCCAGGAAAAAGGACTTTGCTGCAATCGGGAAACTGACCGGCAGGCTTGAAAGGAACGGAAAAAAAAGGGGGTGAATAAACCATGAATGGAAATCCCATGGATACGTCTGGTTATAACACCGTGAGGGAATGGAATGGGAATATTCCCCGCATCAGATCCCTGGGGTCTGTTTTCTCGATTTGTTTCTGAACATTTTATACCCAAACGGTTCTGAGGAACCAGTGAAAGCAAGGGTTGAGTACCAATACAGCCCGCCAACCTCCCGTACTCACGGGAGTCCCCCGTTTTGTCAGCCGTGCCCTCGTGAGGAGCGGGGGTGCACGTGATGCATCCGTATTCCCAGCAATCACGGTTCAGGTACTGCAACCAGCGGAACCGGGGCGCCATGGCATCGGGTAAAAGCCCCGGAAGCGCCAGTGTTTTTTCAATCATTGGCCGGGACACGGTTTCACCTTCCTTTTCGGGCATTTTTTTCTTATTTCTCGGTCGAACATCCCGCCAGGAAATTGTACAATGCCCTAAAGCAATTTCCTTAATCCATTCGTAGGGATAGATAATAACTCTCATAAACATCGGAATCAAAAGACTACTCACCTGCGGGTGTTCGTCCGGATACCCGATGGTTTCCTGCCATTTGTGCAGAAGTTGGGGGGATTTTATGAAACTTGCAGATTTTCTGATCAGCGCGGGAACAGAGAAGAACCTGGCCGAATTGATCCTTTTTTTGGGAAAACAGTCCCTTGTGGTAAAAAAAGGATTTCTTGGTACTTCCGGAAAACCACATGCCGGTGAAAAGACACGCAATGTCTACGGGGAAGAGCAGATGCCCCTTGACAAGTTTGCTGACGGGGTTTTCATTGAAAGCCTGAAAAAGTCGCGGCTTGTTAAGAATATTGCAACGGAAGAGCAGGAACAGGTCATTGAAATTGATCACCCGAAGAACAATTTCGGAATTGTATTCGATCCGCTGGACGGCTCTTCTCTCATCGATGTGAACCTCTGCATCGGGACCATCATCGGGATTTATCCCGGACACGTTCTTGACAAGGGATCCAACCTTGTTGCCGCACTCTACATCCTGTACGGTCCCCTGACCAGCCTGACCTTTACCACCGGTAAAGGAGTGCATGAATTCGTCCTGGATGAATCGGGGGAATTCGTCCTGCGGCACCGGGACATACGGATCCCTGACGGAAAGATCTATGCGCCCGGTGCACTGAGGAAGGACTATCTCCCTGCCCATGCACGATGGATCGAACATCTCGAACAGTCCGGCTACAAGCTCCGGTTCAGCGGCTGTTTTGTTGCCGATGTGCACCAGATCCTCCACAAAGGCGGTGTTTTCACCTACCCCGGGGTCAAAGGGAAAGAGAAGGGAAAACTGCGTCTCCTCTACGAGGCAAATCCCATGGGGAAACTCATTCGTGAAGCCGGCGGTGCGATAAGTAACGGGAACGGTGACATTCTCGAAATCATCCCGGCAGCAATCGACCAGGTCACGCCCATATACATTGGCGGCAAAAACGAGATCGCCCTGATTGAAAAATTTATGCGTGAAGGGTGAGTATACTGGACTATCGGGTGATGATGAAATGAATGAAAAAACCTATGATCCAATCTCCGGTTCAACTATCCTGAACGGTATCGCCGGCCATAAGACCATTGTCATGGCGGCTAATACGCGGATCGCTACCGTAGCCCACGGCATTTTTCAGGCAGCAAAGGATACGGACTCGGTGGTATTTATGGAGCTAGCCCGGTCAGAGTGCGACCTGAAAGGCGGGTATACCGGTATGACACCCGCAGATTTTTCAGAGAAGATGCGGAAGGCTGCACGGGACATACAGTTTGACATGTGGGCGCTCCATGCCGACCATATTACGATCAAAAAGGGTGATACGGCAGAGATAGACGGGACAAAACGGCTGATCGATGCCCAGATCAACGCCGGCTTCACATCCTTTGCCATCGATGCCTCCCACCTCTTCAACTTCGAGGGTAAAAACGTCCGCGAGGAGCTCCTTGAGAATATCCGGGTCACCACGGATCTCGCACACCATATCAAAAACCGGATGCACGGCAGGGACTTCGGGCTCGAAGTGGAAGTGGGTGAGATCGGCAGGAAGGACAGTGACGGACTCATCCTCACCAGGCCTGCGGAAGCCGTTGAATTCATCAAAGCCCTTAACGAGAACGATGTCTTCCCCAATGTCCTTGCGATTGCGAACGGCAGCACCCACGGGCATACGTACGATGCGAACGGTAACGTGGTTGCCCAGCTCTCGATAGATATTCCCCAGACACAGGCAATCGCAAAAGCTCTGCGGGATAACCACCTGAAGGTCGGTATCGCCCAGCATGGTATCACCGGCACGCCCCGGGAGCTGATCAATCTCCATTTCCCGAAGGGTGACATCATCAAGGGAAATGTCGGCACTTTCTGGCAGGATGTGGTGTTCGAGGTCCTCAAGGTTTATGAACCCGCCCTTTACAAGAATATCCAGGACTGGACTCTCGAAAAATACCGGCCGTTAAATCCCGGCAAGAAGGATCATCAGATCTTTGATGGCAACTGCAAATTTGCGATCAAGGAATTTTATAAGGAGATCTACGCTGTGGAAGAGGAGACGAACCGTGCAATACGGGCACGGGCATATGCCGAGAGCCTTGTCTTCTTCCGTGCGTTTGGGGCATACGGGTCGGCATCATTCGTCCGAAATCCAAACAGGCAAAAAACACCGTAATCTTTTAATATCATGGGCCGATCTCTAACTGTGAGATTCTATGCCCAAGACCACCATTTCTGTGATCAAGGCGGATGTGGGCAGTTTCCCCGGACATTCCCGCACCCACCCGAAGCTCCTTGAAAAAGCTGCAAAACTCCTCAAAGACGAGGAGGGAAAGCTCCTGATCGATTCGGTTGTCACCCATTGCGGCGACGATCTTGAACTGATCATGACCCATACCCATGGCATCGATAACGAGAAGATCCACAAGCTCGCCTGGGAGGTCTTCATGGAATGCACGAAGATCGCAAAGGGTCTCAAGCTGTATGGGGCTGGCCAGGACATGCTTGCCACGGCATTCTCCGGCAACGTCAAAGGCATGGGACCCGGTGTTGCCGAGATGGAGTTTACTGAGCGGGCATCCGATCCGGTGCTGGTCTTCATGGCAGACAAGACCGAGCCGGGCGCATGGAACTTCTTCCTGTACAAGATCTTTGCCGACCCGTTCAATACGGCTGGTCTCATCATTGACCCGTCAATGCACAACGGGTTCATCTTCGAGGTCCACGACCTTATGAAGAAACGGAAGATACGCTTCACCTGTCCTGAGGAGTCCTACAACCTGCTCGCCTATATCGGGGCCCCCTCGCGGTACGTCATCAAGTATGTCTTCCGCCGTGACGGAGAGGTGGCAGCCTCGACCAGCACCCAGCGCCTGGGTCTGCTGGCGGGAAGGTACGTGGGAAAAGATGATCCGGTCATGATCGTCCGGTCACAGAGCGGTCTCCCGGCCGTTGGGGAGATCCTTGATCCGTTCTGCATCCCGGTTCTCGTTGCCGGCTGGATGCGGGGGTCCCATCACGGCCCCTTGATGCCGGTGGGGCTTTGCGATGCAAACTGTACCCGGTTCGACGGGCCTCCCCGTGTCGTCTGCTTCGGGTTCCAGGTCTGCAATGGAAAGCTCATCGGCCCCGTGGACATGTTTGATGATCCGGCATTTGATCGCGTGCGTGCACGGTGCAATGAACTGGCTGACACCATCCGGGCCCAGGGTCCGTTCGAACCTCACCGGCTCTCGCTCGAGGAGATGGAGTATACAACGCTCCCGGCCGTGGAAAAGGCTCTTGCTGGCCGCTGGGAAGACCTCCCGAAGGGATAAAATCTCTTTTTTTAAGGGTATTGTGCCATTTTAACTACCAACTCATTCAGGAATTTACAAGAGAAAAATATCGCTGGAGTATTGTTCCGGATTTCAGATCAAGAAAGTGTTCCTGAAAATGGATACCGCTCCCGGGGCATTGCCCCGCCGCTACGGCGCCCCGATTGCGATGACAACGTATTCGCGGTTATCGAACTCGTCTCATCACTTTGTCCCCCGTCCCCCTCCCATGGGCACTGATGGCGCAAGAGGGGGGTACGGTATTGAATTCGTGGCTCAAAATGAGGGATCGCCTTTACTTTTCTACGGTAGGAATAATTGGTTAGCCGGCCTTTTTTGTCGGATGGTCAAAAAGGTACCTATAATGGAAATCTCCGGCCCGACAGGGCCGACTGAGACTGATCTTGTTCTTTTTTTTTAAAAAAAATCCCGATGACTCCGAGAATATGACAGCCTCAGGGAGCAAGCTTTAATTATCTTACATCCCAAATTAGGGCAGATGGTTAACGGAATTGTTTTGCCGATAAAAAAAGTGTTTGCGCTCGTGGATTCCAAAATATCAGTCGAGATAAAAGACGAAGGCCGCAAACTCCAGGGGCGCCTTGTTGCCGTCGATGAGTATCTCAATATCCACATGGAAGAGACGATTGAGTTTGTCGATAATCAGCGGGGCAGGAGCCTTGGAACCGTTGTGATCCGGGGCAACAATATCCTCACAATTGCTCCGGTTATCTGAGTAGTAAGGTGGACGAACGTGGCGAAGATCGGGGGAACGAAGGCAACGAAGAACGTTGCAGGCGATGTGTCGAAGAAGGCAACCAAGAACACTCTCGCGAGCGAGGCAAAGAAAGCCAAAAAGAACGTTGCAGGCGATGAGTCAATGGACGCGGAGAAAACGAGCAGCGATACTGCAGATTCCATTGAAGAAGGGCTGAAAGCGATCCAGTCAAAACCGGAAGGCATCCTCCAGAGCGAACTCTGGAAGGAGCTCGGGGTCGACAGCCGGAAATGTTCGCGGATTGTCAAGAAACTTGAAGAATCTGGACTGATCGAACGGGAGGACTTCAAGAAAGACGGGATCAAGACGTACCTGCTGCGTGCCAAAAAGCAGCCGGTGAATCCCGCAGACCTGCTGGCCGGCGATGAACTGATCCCCTGTATCGGGTGCGAGCTTGAGTGCATTGTCGAGGAGTGCCATCCCCTCATGGACTGGATGTACCAGCTTGCCATTGTAGAGCACACGGAAGAGTAATCCTCCGATCCCGATTTTCTTCGTTGAATGGTATCCCTTACCGGAAATCTGTCGTTTTTTTGTCTGGAACAACTATTTATCGGTCAACCATCCACGTTTATCCAGTGTATCTGACACGCTTTTAAGCCGGGAGATGCGTGATGTTCTCTGTTTTGTTTGTCGACGATGCAAGCGATCTCCTTCTGCGGATCCGCACATCCCTCGAAAAGAGCGGGGAAGTCCGTGTCGACACCGCCCATTCCATCAAGCAGGCAACAGAAAAACTGAAAAGCCGGAATTACGATGTGATCCTCTCCTACGACCAGATACCGGATGTGAACGGGATCGAGTTTGTTGCAGAAATGAATGGGATCGAATTTATCAAATACCTCCGGTCCGGTGGTAATGCAACGCCGGTCATCCTCCTTTCCCGCAAACCCAGTGGCAGGATCGCACTTGAAGAGATCGCTGTCGCAAGTGAGATCCCGGTTCCCCCGACCGGCGATCTCCGTCCCCAGCTTGTTGAGATTATCACCCTGATCAAACAGGCCGTCCTGAGGAAAAAAGCCGAACGGGAGATAAAGTCCCAGAACGACCAGCTGGCAACCATCCTTGCGGCAACCCCCCTGGGCATATTCCAGATCCGGAATTCTGCCGTTATCCAGTGGGCAAACAGCCGTATCGCTTCGCTGCTCGGGTTTGACGAATTTTACCTGGTCGGAAAGGATATTGCAACCCTCTTTGCAAATCCGGAAGAGTACGGGCACTTCTGCCGTGAAATCCAGCGCACAAATGACTCCCGGGGATTCGGCCAGGCAGAATGCAGTCTTGTCAGGAAAGACAAAACGCTCCAGCCGTGCCTTGTCCAGGCACAGCTGCTCGACCCGCTCGATATCCTGAAGGGTGGAACGTTTATCGTCACCGATATCGCAGAGAAAAAAGCACTGGCCGAGGCCCTCCGGAAGAGCGAGGCAAAGTACCGCGACCTGCTCCAGAACACCCAGAGTATCATTATCCGGATGGACCTGCAGGGAACAATCACCTTCTTCAACAACTATGCCCTCACGTTCTTTGATTATGCCAGCGAAGACGTGATCGGTAAGAACGTGACGGGAACGATCGTGTCGAAGAATACCCGGTCAGGCCATGACCTCTCCATGATGGCTGACGATCTCGGTTTCAATGCAGAAGGGAATGCCGTCAATATCAGTGAGAATATCCGGCGCAACGGCGACCGTGTCTGGATCGCGTGGATCAACAGGGCAATCCGGGATGAAAAAGGACATATCGTGGAAATCCTCTGCATAGGAAACGATATCACGGACCGGAAACGTGACGGGGTTGTCCGCATCAGCACTGATACCTGGAAAGACCTTGTCGTGACCGATACGGATGTAAAGGACAGTGTCTTTGATGCTGTCTTCCATATCTGTACCGAGATCTCCATTGAAGGCAGGGAAGGCAAGGCGGTCGGGACCACATTTTTGATTGGGGACATAAAACATGTACTGGAAAAATCGCGCCAGATCATCCTGAACCCCTTCGAAGGCCACCCCCCCGAGTCCCGCATCATCACCAACCCTTCCCTGAAAGAGAACATCAAGGCGCTCGCCCAGCTGGACGGTGCATTCGTTATCACGGGGGACGGGTTTGTCGAATCCGGGGGACGCTATATTACCGTTGATTCAAGCAACGTGACTCTGCCGCCCGGGATGGGGACCCGGCATAACTCGGTTGCGGCGATCACGAGCGTAACAAGGGCAATAGGGATTGTGGTCTCCCAGAGCGGGGGGGGCATCACGGTCTTCCGGGATGGGCAGATCATCAAGAAGATTACGCTGTGATTGTCAGCGATATCAACAGGTCTTATAAGCAATCTCACCGTTGGGATGGTTCCCGCCGCCCCGAGGGGGCGCCCCCGCGGCAGGCTGTAATAGTAAATGAAATTGGTAATTGCCCCGCCGTACCTCGTGAGGGGCCATGAGACGGGAAGCCCTTATAAAATATGAGTTGTTGTTTTTCGGGCTCTGTAGAATTCCTCAATGAGAACAAGAAACAACCAAGTAGAGATCATTCGTGAGAGGTTGTAGAGGAGCACTTTGATTTTAATCTCCTTGATCTGGAGCCGGTAAGTCCGGGCCTTGAGGGCCTCCCCGAACTTTCTTTTCATGACGGAGAATACCGTTTCAACTATGTTTCTCTGATGATACGTTTCGTCATCGAATGCATGAGCGAGTCGTCTTCGATAATAACCAGAGATTCGTTTTCGTTTTCTATTTCTGACGGGGATAAGAGAATATGAATTAAGGGTATCACGGATTAATTCATGGATCTCTTCGGCGTCGTATCCTTTGTCCATGACGTAAAGATCAGAATGTCTGAGTCGATGACATTGCTTCAGGAGTTTTTCGGCGTGTGGGATATCATGGGCCGGGTGCTGGGAGATTTTCAGACCGGTGATAATCTGTCGATCAGTATCGACAGAGATTGATGTTTTCAAGAACCGTTTTCTTGTCTTATCCGTTCTCCAGGAATAATAATGGCTGGCATACGAGCTGATGAATCCTGACGAATCTACGGCAGTACATTTGATCCGCTCCCCAGTCATAGAACATCTTCACGAGTCGGTTGAGTAATCGGATGAACGTCATGGATCGAATCCTCTGGCAGAACTTGTGGATTGTCGTGAAGTGAGGAACCTGATCGAGATGAATCTTCTCCCTAAGAGAGTCCATGACCTCGGCAAGTTCTGTTGTGTCCCGGTAATCTTCAGATAAGTACTCTTTCAGGAGGAGGAGTATGAGTAACTGGTGCTGGGTGTAAGTTCGCTTCGAGAATTTCGATGAGAAAAGTGGGATGCGGGAGTCCCGGATCAGGCCAGACGATAATTCAACAAACCGGATATACCGGTTTGCTGACACTATTCTGCCTCCTTATGGTTACTGAACATAACAAGGTAAGGAGGTGCCGTACCTTAGCTTTTGTGGTCAGATTTACTTCTGTGAGCTCAGCATTTCTACAGAGCCTTTTTTTTGTAGATTCAAAA
>Ga0209310_1003056_pt1 | contig 10206 bp, 10 predicted proteins | sample AD_UKC030_MetaG_FD_184415 | JGI IMG/M metagenome (GOLD analysis project Ga0209310, IMG submission 184415) | Active sludge microbial communities of municipal wastewater-treating anaerobic digesters from USA - AD_UKC030_MetaG (SPAdes) (version 2) | ecosystem: Engineered > Bioreactor > Anaerobic >... | reverse complement strand
CGTGAGTAGACTTCCGCATAATAAACTTCCGAAATAAACGACAAGGAAAGAAGGAATACCTAAATAACTAGAAACAACGGGAGCGAAAAAATAAAGCGTAATCATGTTAAAAGCCAAATGAGCAATGTCAACGTGGAGGAATGCTGAGGAAAACATGCGAATGTGTTCTCCGGCACGAATGCTGCCGATGTGAAATTCGTATCTTCTGAAGAAAAACTGATCTTCAAATGCTTTAAAACTGATTAAAACATTGGCTGCAATGAGCACAATTAGAGCAATATTCATGGCTTTGAATTTAAGTTGGGTAAAAATAGTAATTGTTTCTTTAGCTTTTGTTAATTCAACATTCTTAAAATAGAAATTGCTGTATCTTTGTGAAAATTTTTAAGATGCAGCTTGTTGTTTTCATCCTGGTTTATCCCATTCTTTGGTTGATTTCCATTCTTCCTTATCGGTTGTTTTATCTTTTTTCTGATTTTATCTGTTTTTTTGTATATCGCGTTATCGGTTATCGAAAAGAAACCGTTCGGGAGAATCTGTTACTCGCCTTTCCGGAAAAAACCACGGAAGAAAGACTTGCCATTGAACGAAAGTTTTATCAGCATATGTGTGATTTGTTTTTAGAAATGATAAAAACGTTAACCATTACTGAAGATGAAATGAATAAACGCTTTACTATTTCAAACCTCGAAGTGTTGCAGGAAATGGAAAGCAAAGGAAAGAGCATTGCCTTGATGACCGGCCATTATGCCAGTTATGAATGGTCGATGTCCGTGAATAAAAAGCTATCCGTTAAGGGGTATGCCATTTATAAAAAGATTGCGAACAAATACTTCGATAAATTAGTGCGGGATATTCGCGAAAAATTTGGAGCTACCTTAATTACTACCAAAGAAACCATTCCAACGATTAAAGCCAATTATATTGCGGGCGTGCAAAGCATCTATGGTTTTGCAAGTGATCAATCCCCAAAGGCTTCTCGAGCGATTAACTGGGGACCCTTTTTTGGTATTGAAACACCGCTTCAAACCGGTGCTGAAATGCTTTCGAAAAAATTTGACATGAATGTAATCTTCATGCGAATCCGAAAGGTGAAACGCGGGTACTATGATTGTAGTTTTGAAGCAATGTCCTATGATGCGAAAAGCATTCCCGATTTTGAGTTAACCCATCAGTTTATGCGTAAAGTAGAGGAGCAAATTCTTGAGGCTCCTGAATATTATTTGTGGACACACAAACGTTGGAAACACCGCAAGTAAACCCTTCTATTTCTACCCTTACAAAAACCAATTCTTCACCATTTCTTTTTCAGGAAGTGAATCGTCTTTATGGCGGAAGTTGTTTGTTTTGGCGTCATAAAGGTAGTCTTTGCTCCATGTTTTGTGGTGTTTGGCCACTTGTTTGATGCTTTCACAAACGTATAACACTTCTTCGGTAGTGGTTGTTGGATGAATCGACATTCTTATCCAGCCCGGTTTTTTAATCAAGTCGCCTGAGGCAATTTGACACACCAAATCATTTGACGTTTCTTGGTCAACGTGCAATAGATAATGCCCGTAGGTTCCTGCACAACTGCATCCGCCACGGGTTTGAATCCCAAAGCGATCGTTGAGCATTTTTACACCCAAGTTATAATGCAACGCGTCGATATAAAAGGAAATTACCCCTAGCCTATCTTGGTGATCACCGGCAAGGATGTTGATGTTCTCCATGTTGCCCAGTTGTTCAAAAACAAGTTCTACGATTTCGTGTTCGCGGTTCAGGATGTTGTTCACCCCCATTTGTTCTTTCAATTGAATGGCTAACGCGGTTTTAATCACTTGAAGAAATCCGGGTGTGCCGCCGTCTTCACGGTCTTCAATGTTGTCAATGTATTTGTGCTCTCCCCATGGATTGGTCCAAGATACGGTTCCTCCACCGGGACAGTCAGGCACATTGTTTTTATAGAGGTTTTGATTAAAAATCAACACGCCGCAAGTGCCGGGTCCGCCAAGGAATTTATGGGGCGAAAAGAAAATGGCATCCAGGTAGCTCTCCGAATCTTCGGGATGCATGTTTATTTGCACATAAGGCCCTGAACAAGCGAAATCAACAAAGCAAACTCCGTTGTTTTGGTGCATGAGTTTCGCCACCTCGTGATAGGGTGTTTTAATCCCCGTTACGTTTGAACACGACGTGGTGGAGGCGATTTTAAACACGCGGTCTTTATATTTTTCGAGTAATGTTTTGAGGTTGTCAATACAAAAAAGTCCTTGCTCGTTGGCAGGGATTACTTCCACATCGGCAATGGTTTCCAGCCAAGAGGTTTGGTTGGAATGGTGCTCCATGTGCGAAATGAACACAATGGGCTTTAACGCCTCGGGTATGGTGGTAAATTCTTTAAGGTTTTCAGGAATTCGGAGGCCGAGTATGCGTTGGAACTTATTCACCACGCCGGTCATTCCGGTGCCGTCGGTGATGAGCACATCGGTGTTGGCAGCGTTCACATGGCTTTTGATGATTTGGCGAGCTTGATGATAGGCCATCGTCATAGCCGTTCCGGAAATGGTGGTCTCGGTATGCGTATTGGCCACGAAGGGGCCGAATTGGTTGATGAGTTTTTCTTCAATGGGGCGATACAGCCTGCCGCTGGCCGTCCAGTCGGTGTAGATGATTTTCTTTTGGCCAAAAGGCGATTGAAACACTTGGTTGATGCCGATGATGTGGTCTCGGAATGGGGTGAAATACTGTTCCAGTTGCGTTTCGGTTTGTTTGGTCATCATAGCGGGAAATATTTGGACAAATATACATTTTTTTGTTTAGTTGTGTGGTGTGTTTTGGTGGGTGAACTTCTAATTATGGTTACTCAAAACAGCTGTCTGTGGCATAGTGATGATGTTTCAAATGAAATAACGGTCATTACCAACCAAACAGAACGCTTCGCAGACCGAACAGATGCTTTCGCGTACCAAACAGAACGCTTCGCAGACCAAACAGATGACTTCGCGGACATGAGAGATGCCTTCGCTTACCAAACAGAACGCTTCGCAGACCGAACAGATGCCTTCGCGTGCCAAACAGAACACTTCGCGAACCAAACAGAATCCTTCGCATACCAAACAGAACGCTTCGCGAACCATACAGAACGCTTCGCATCCCAAACAGATGCTTTCGCAAACCAAACAGATGACTTCGCAGATTAAACACTTTCATATTAATTATTAAAAACGATGAAAAAGTTATCTATATTTGAAGTTAGTTACTAGCATATGCAATTTTAACTACATTTTGGTTAAAACTAATGTAAAATTAGCATCGAAATGATAAATTTTTATTAATTATAAACCTTAAAAAAATTATGAACAAAAATCGAATATTTAAAAATTTAAAAATCTGTTTCGTTTTAGCAAGTTTAACACTTTTGTTTTCATGTGAAAATGATAACATTCAAAACTCTTCCAAACATCAAAATAACATTGCAGAAATTGATGCAAAAGAACTAGCTTTAAGTTTATCTAAAGGGAGTAATAGTGTGAGCAGAGGAATTGACATTACAAAAACTATTATGGATGCTACAACATATAAAACAGAAAGCAATGAAAATGCATTTTATGCAATTAATTATAATGAAGGAGGATTTGTTGTAATTTCAGCCGATAATAGAATTAGTCCAATTTTAGCGTATTCTGACGATGGTAAATTTTCAAATAATACTGAAGAAATACCAGATGCAGTTATTTCTTGGATGGAAGAAGAAAAAGAAGCAATAGAATATGTAAAGGAAATGGAATTAACTCAAATGCCAGAAATAAAACTTGAATGGGACAGTGTTCAAAATTTATTACCAGCTCCTACTGGAGGTAATAATTGTAATGATACCTTTTACCAAAAAGATCCCTTAGTAAATACTATTTGGGCTCAAGGTGCTACTTATAACAATTTAATATCTTTAAATTGTTCAAATAGTTCTGGAGGCAAAGCACCGACCGGTTGTGTAGCTACTGCAATGGCTCAAGTGATGAAATATCATCAAAAACCAGTAAATTATAATTGGTCAAATATGCCATATAATTATGGAACTTCTGATACTCAATTATTAATGAAGAACATAGGTCTGGCAGTAGGAATGGATTATGGTTGTTCAAGTTCAGGAGCAGATACCACAACTGATGTTGCAAGTGCATTTAATAACGATTTTAATTATCATGGTGCAACATATACCTGTAATTATAGTACAAGTATTATTACTCAACAATTAAATTTGAACAAGCCAGTTATTTTGAGAGGTGGTAGAAAAAGAAATGGAATAACTTGGCCATGGAATTATTATACTGGAGGGCATGCATGGGTTTGCGACGGATATCAATCAATGATGATATATTTTAGAGATGACGCTGGAAACTGTACAGGTGGTGGAAATGGTTATTTATTTCTTCATATGAATTGGGGTTGGGGCGGATATTGTAACGGTTGGTACAATGCCCATAATTTTAATCCTGCATCAAGCACTTTCAACTATAAAAGAGGAATTGTATACAATATAACCCCTAATTAATTATAATATGAAAAATTTAATTCTTTTTATAGTACTGTTAATATTTAATAGTTGCAGTACTGATAGTAATAAATCAAATGACGCTGTAAACATAGATAATGGTGTGACAATTTTCTTGAAATCAATAGAAGGCAATAACTTGTTAAATACTACTAATTACAACTCCAATGCCTTTAAAATTTATTATAAAATTAACAATGAAAATATTGAAATAAATAATCCAAATAATGATTTTCCAAGAAATTACTATATTAATAATGAAAGTAATCCGATTAGTATGAAATTATTTTTAAACCATTCCGTTACAGAAGAATATCCAATTACTCTAATTGAATGGAATACCAACGATACTGATACAATTAAAACATATTTTAGAAGAGGTATAGAAAATAATACCGATTATGAAATATGTGAGAAAATTTGGTTAAATGATGTTCTTATCTGGGATATAAGCACGGCAAATGGCTTAACAGAAAGAGAAATTACAATATTAAAATAAACTACAGCTAATAGCTAGTGTTTCGTTGGGCTTGCAAAGCCCGCTCCCCAAACGCTAAAAGACGACATGACAATGGAAAGAACACTTAAAATAATTCTGTTTTTGTTATTCTTCTTTGTTTCACAAAACGTGTTTTGTCAGAATGAAAAAGCACTTTGCAAAGCTGTTTCCAATTTTGATTTTAAGAAGGTAGAAAGTATCGTAAAAAAAGTAATTAAGACGAATAAAAAAGGGCAAATATACTTTAATGGCGAAGGTAGCGGTTATCAAATAAATTTATCTCCTTGTTTTGACTCTATTACAAATTGGCTTAAAAAACAAGATTGTGTAGAAGATGCGTATTGGGATAAATGTCAAATTAAACAAGCGATATATCCGGGGCATTCTACCATTGGAGTTAAATTCAGAACGAAAAATGGAATTATTGAGAAGTGTTTTCCCCGCTCCCCAAATTCTCCCCTCTTCTTGGCAATAACCTGTTTCATATTAATTTTTGAAAAGGAATAAAAAGTTGTCTATATTTGATGTTAGTTACTAGTTATAAGCCAGCCGTTAACAACACCTAAAAATGAAAAACCTCTACTACAAAAGTCAAATTTTTTATTCATTAATAGCAATAGGTTTTTTCTCCGTGTCCTTATTTTATTTTGTTCAAAATAACCCTAAGAATGAAAATGTTAAACTTGTAGAAACAAGGGTAATAAGTAAACAGTGTAGTGCAGCACCACGCAGTTCATCATCCATCATGGTTAAAGAGAAATCAATCATTTACACAGTTAAATTGCCAAAAAAACATTGTGTTTTATATAGTAAAGGTGATTTGGTAAAGCTATACTATAATTTAGACTACGACTTTTTCTTTTACCCAGAAAATAATGGTGTTTATAAATTTCGATTTTGGTTTTGTGGAATGACATTAATTTTATCTGCACTGCCTTGGAAAAAAATTCGAACTTACTTGAAGCAAAAAAGAATGATGGCCAGCTTATAACAGCTGGTAAACCCCAGATCTCCTAAGTCTTCTTTGATAGCACATGCTCTGCGAATGTCTGTGACTTCGCAGCAAAACACTTCCTGTTTTTAATACGAATCATACCGTTGCACATTGTATATATTCATTACACCCTCCACCAAATCTCCCCACTTCATAGCAATAACATAACAACCTCCAAATCCCTTTATCGCGAAGCGATACCCATAAAAAAAATCCGTCCCGAGACTTCGGGATCCCATCAATCCGTATCATCCGTGTTCAATCCCCCTAAACTGATAAAACTAAATAAACCAAAAGAACTAAAAACTATCCAACAACAAAGGAAATCCGTCCCGAGACTTCGGGATCCGACTATCGCGAAGCGATATCCATAAAAAATCCCTCCCGAGACTTCGGGATCCCATCAATCTATATAATCCGTGTTCAATCCCCCTAAACTGATAAAACTAAAAAAACTAAAAGAACCAAAAAAACCTTCCTACAATTCCCTCCAAATAAGTAACATTTATACACTTAAACGATTAAATAAGCATTTTATCGATAATTACTGTAAGACTTTTATTCAACTTTCTTCAAAAAACAACCTTTTTTAACACTTTTTCAACTTTTTCTTTGGCGGTCAGAAAAAAATGTACTTAGATTTGTAATGCACTAACAACTAGACCAGTGCAAAAATTATAAAGTAACAACCAAAAAAAAAGAGCATGACTACAAAACAAGAAGACAAATTGTCAATGGAAATTGTGGTGGTAGACTTCTTAAACAATACTGACCCATCAATCTTGGCCCTAATGCCACAAATCAATACGCTAAAAGAAAAGTTTAGCAACAACGTCAACAAACTAAGAACATTCAAAAACGGACAAACCCTAAACAGAACAGGAAACCGAATAGCAAAAGATCAACTACGCGAGCAAATGACACAACTCGGCTTCACAACCGCCGCCAAAGTCTGTGCCTATGCCATCGCAATCAACAACGAAGTCCTCGAAATGGAAGTAACATACGGCTATTCCGAACTCTCAAAACTTCGCGACACAAACATTGCCGACACCTGCCAAAGCATCCACAACATAGCCCTGGCAAACCTCACAAACCTCGCAGACTATGGCGTAACAACCGCCACACTCGAAGAACTAAACAACTATATCACCCAATACAACACCGCTTTACCAAAAACCAGAGCAGGAATCATAACACAAACCCTTTTCACAAACGGAATCGCTGAACTCTTCATCGAAAACGACAAACTACTATACCGCATCGACAAACTAGTAACCATGCTAAAATTCGAACAAGCAGCATTCCATGACGAATACTTCAAATCCAAAAAAATCATCAACACCGGCAACCGAAAACTATCCCTAAAAGGAAAAATAACAAACGAACTCGGCAAACCAATCGAAAAAGTAACCATCACCATTGAAACACCCCTACAAGAAACAGCCAAATCCTCAGAAAAGGGCAACTACCAATTCAAAGGAATCGAAACCGGCATGTTCCCCGTAACCTTCAAACGCGACGGATACCTCCCCGAAAGAGTCTTTCTCGTATTCACCAAAAACACAAAAACAAATTTCAACATCGTCCTAAAACAAACCCAACAACAACAAAGTTCAGCATAAAAAACAAAGCACTTCACAAAATCGGGCTTCCCCAAAAGCAAGATTTTTAAACCCTATAAAACAAACCCATCGCTAGCAGCAACAGGCAACAACAAAACATGCCCTTCTGACAACCGAAGGGAAGAAAGCACAGGTTCATTTTAATTAAATTAACATTTGGGATCTTTTGCATCTGTAACTCCCGACTGAAAAGTCGGGAGTTTTTTTGTTTAATTTTCCTGTGGCAGAACATCGTAAATAAGAAATAAAAACAATAACTACCTTCAGCACAAACAGTTTCAAATTAAGTATTGAAAAGGTTGTAAAAGTTATTTATATTTGAGGAGATATACAAGTTAGTCACATGCCTAGCGAAAGACCAACATCATCAAAAATCCAAAAACACAATGGAATTATTGCCCATAAAAGAAATTAAAATAAATCAAGTCAAAATTGATAAGATTGACCATCTTGTAAAGTCAATTTATAGACTAATTATATACAGCAGACACCACTTAGATGACGACCTTTTAGACACCTATTTAGCAAGTATTCAGAAACTTCAGGAGCTTCTTAGTTTAAAAAATGCTCAAATGGAAGCCCAAACCGAAGAAGAAGCAAAAGAATATTTAAAAAACTTAAAACGTTCACTTGACTTTATAATTGAAGAAATTATAAACCACATCAATTTTGAAAAAGAACTACAACTATTTCAACTACTCCGTTTAATTTCTCCCGAAACCAATGCCATTCACCCCAATCGGTACAGACAAACATTAGTACAAATTGGCAGTCATATTTGTCCCGACAAAAACATTGTTCCACAATTAGTATCTGAACTTTTTTATCAAATGCAAGCCATTACAAACCCAATTATCAGAGCAATCTATTTTCATCACGAGTTAATAAGAATACACCCCTTTGCAGATGGAAACGGACGAGTTACCAGAATTGCAAAAAACTGGATGCTCATGTATGATTTATATCCTCCAATATTCATCAATGATGCCCCACAAAAAAAAGAATACATTACAACACTTTCAAAAAGCTTTAGAGAGCTTGACCATTCCCCTAAAAAATGGAATGAACATACAGAAACCTTTTTTGAACAAGAACTTGACCGTTTATTGGTTAATGCAACTTTACTCTATGAAACAGTTAATAAAATCGGACAAGACAGAGAGAAAGCCTTAAAAAAAGAAAACTAATCAAACCCCATAAAATTCAAATTATTGAAACCGCCTACACAAACTCTCCACTTCGTGGTAATAATATGGCAACCACAAAACCACAGAAACCTAAACATTTTCAATAATATTTTTTTATCTTAGCCTAATGAATTTAAAAGAGTCAATACAAAGAAAATTAGCAGAGTTTTTATCATTATGCAAAAGTCATCATGTAAAAACAATATATGCCTTTGGTTCATCTGTCAATAATAACTTTAATGACGAAACCAGTGACTTTGATTTACTCATTGAAATTGAAACAGATGATCCTATTGCACGTGGAGAATACCTAATGAGTATATGGGATAAATTAGAAGAACTATTCCAAAGAAAAATAGATTTATTAACGAATTCCTCTATTCGTAATCCAATTTTAAAACAAAGCATAGATTCAACAAAAATATTAATTTATGATGGAAAAGAGCAAAAAGTATCTTTCTGATATTTTAATGGCAATCGAATTAATCGAGGAATTTACAGTTGGAATAAATGACTTCAATCTTTACGACAAAGACCGTAAAACTCAAAGTGCTGTTGAAAGACAATTAGCAATAATTGGTGAAGCTCTAAATCAATTAAAAAAAACTGAACCAACCCTAGTGATTGAAAATGACAAACAAATAATTGGTTTTAGAAATAGACTTATTCATGCTTATGATAGTTTAGATAACTCAATAATTTGGGCAATAATTAACAGAAATATAAAAAGTCTAAAAATTGAAATACAAAATTTAGTCTAAAATTAAACTGGCTTTTAACCGCTACTTTCAGAGCTAAACGAACTCTCCACAATTCCTTAATAATATAGCAACTACTCAAAGCTGCTTCGCTCCTAGTAGTCTAAATCACAACCACCCTATGAAAAAAGCACTACACTTCCTTCTCCTTTTTTTATGCAGTAGCAGCACACTCGTGGGTTATTCCCAATGTTGGGTGCAAGTAACCAAAGGATTAAACCATTCCATAGGTATAAAAAGTGATGGCTCCCTATGGTCTTGGGGATATAATGGTTATGTTCAATTGGGTGACGGCACCGCAATCAACAAAAATACTCCCGTTCAAATCGCAACAGCAATACCTTGGCAAGCTGTTTCAGCAGGACAAAATTATAACGTTGCCCTCAAAACCAACGGAACCATTTGGGCATGGGGCACCAACAATTATGGTGAAATTGGCAACGGCACCGTAGGTACGTTTATCTACACTCCCCTACAAATTGGAGTAGAAACCGATTGGGTAAAAATTAGGGCCGGCCACACGCACACTGTAGCCATAAAAAACAACGGCACCTTGTGGGCTTGGGGTAGTAATAACCATTCGCAGTTAGGAGATGGAACCAATGTGAA
>Ga0209310_1003050_pt1 | contig 10227 bp, 14 predicted proteins | sample AD_UKC030_MetaG_FD_184415 | JGI IMG/M metagenome (GOLD analysis project Ga0209310, IMG submission 184415) | Active sludge microbial communities of municipal wastewater-treating anaerobic digesters from USA - AD_UKC030_MetaG (SPAdes) (version 2) | ecosystem: Engineered > Bioreactor > Anaerobic >... | reverse complement strand
ACCGGTGTCGATATCGTCGTTCGTCGACGCGCTTACGGCAATCATCGCCGGCCGCGAGCGCGCATGGTCGCCGTCCAGGGCCAGGCCAGACACGAGGGCGATGGCGCCCTATGCCGGCAGGACCATCCTCCTCGTGGAGGACAACGTGATCAACCAGCAGGTCGCGATGGAGATACTCGGGAACGCCGGGCTCGGGGTCGTACCTGCGGGCAACGGAAGGGAGGCCCTCGAGCTGCTGAACGAGCGCAGGTTCGACCTGGTGCTCATGGATCTTCAGATGCCCGAAATGGACGGCTTCGAGACCGTCAGGGTGATCCGATCGGATGACCGCTACCTGAACCTGCCGATCATAGCGATGACCGCGCACGCCCTGAGCGGGGACCGCGAGCGCTGCCTCGAGGCCGGGATGAACGACTATACGGCCAAACCGATAGACCCCGAGGCCCTGTACGAAACATTGCGGCGCTGGCTCGTCCCGTCCAGGCTGGCCGAGGGCTTAAGGACTTCCGGAAGGCCCCGGTCGGGAAGGGCGCTGCCCGCCGAGCTCCCGGGAATCGACATCGACGACGGGCTGGGCCGGCTCGGCGGGAATGCCGACCTGTATCGGGAGATCCTGCTCGATTTCTGCGTGAGATACGCAGAGGCGCCGGCTGAAATCGGCAGGATGCTTGGCGCCGGAGACTCCGGCGGAGCGGCCCGGCTCATCCACACGATCAAGGGCACGGCCGGAAACATCGGGGCCAGGGGCCTCCAGGACGCCGCCCTGGGGATGGAGAAGGCGATCAGGGAAAAGGACGACAGCGTGCTGGCGCGGGCGTCCCTTGCTCTTGACCGGGAGTTCGGAAAGGTGCTTTCGTGCAGGCGCATCCTCGCGCCCGGCGGCGCGCACGCGGCGCCCAGGCCCGAAAAGAGCGCCGGCCCGGCGGAGCTGAGGGAGATACTCGTGAGGCTGCGCGGCCGGCTCGCCGCGAGCAGGTTCGATTCGCTCGGCGTGTTCAGGGAGCTCGTGAAGGCCGGAGGCGCGCTGCCCGAGAATGAATTAAACGAGCTTGGCGCGCATGTTGACCGGTTCGATTTCAAGAAGGCGATCGAGGTAACCGACCGTCTACTGGAAATTGTCAGCCGATGAGGGACGTCAGTTGGTGCGGATCTCGATCTCTTTCCACATGTCCCGGCTTTCCATGCCCAGGCGCCAGAAGCCGATGGAGTCGGTGAATTCGCGGTAGAACAGGAACTTTTCCATGATCGCGTTTATGTCGTCGCAGTACACGGTCACCTTCGACTTTCCGCCGAACCTGATCCTGTACCCGGTCTCGGGAGAATATTCCTTCGAGGCGTTCTTTCTGCTTATGAGGTCGTCGATATGCTCGGTTTTCACCGACTTGCTTTTTTTGATGCGCTTCGTGACGACCACCGTGCGCCCGGGTTTGCCGCTCTTTGCTCCCTTCGCCTGCTTGTTCTTCACCCTGACGCGCTTCGTGACCTTCGTTTCCTTCCAGGACCTGCCGTACAACGGGATTCCCATGACGAGCCTGTCGGCAGGGATCTCGGTTTTCGCGTAGGCCATGATGCTCTTGCACCATGAAAGCGAGGCTACCGGCCCGGGCTTGCTCTTGCTCCAGTGCTGGTCATAGGCCATGATGTATATGCGGTCGGCCACGGCGGATATGGCGGCGTAGTCATAGGCGTCGTTGACCTTTCTCGTCTTGGGGGGCAGCGCGACGCTCAATACCTTGCCCGGCTCGAGGCCGGATTTTATCTCCCCCAGGAACTCGACGAAATTCGACCCGTCCCGGGACGCAACGGCCTCGAAGTCGATCTGCACGCCGTCGAATTTCTTCGACAGCTCGACGATGTCGCCGACGAGAAGCCCCCGCGCCCCTGTCGATGAATCGAGGACGCGGCGCATCAGTTTTGTGTTCCTGAGGTCGGCGATCACGATGTGGATGCGCCGTCTTTTGCCGTTCAGGTCGGGCAGGGAGGGGGGATTCACGTTCACGTTTACCCTGCCGCTCCTGCTCACTCCGCAGCAGAAGTAGCATACATCGGTCACCTGCTCGTCGCCCTTGAAGGATTTCTCGCAGTCGCGCATGAGGTATCCCCATACCTCCCGGAACTGGACCGGGGACTGTGACCTAACCGACTCTGCGTCGCTTTTGCCGGGGGATGTCGGTTCGATGGTGTCCGCCGGTATGGAGTCGATGCGGTCAAGGGGCTGCGCTGAAAGGCCCGAGGGAACGGACGCGGTCATGGCTGCGAGGATCAGGGACACGAACAGTATTTTTTTCATTTGATACCCGGACACGGAATTACGGTCTATATTTACTTATCGGGTCTTTGGCCCCGGACCGCGTATAAAAATTACAGAGAATATATCCTTGATTTTTTATCACGTACTGTCAACACTATATCGAATCCGTATGAAAACTCCCGAGCTCAAAATCATCGGCCTGTGCATGGCGCTCATGGCGCTGGGCCCCATGCATGCCGGGGCGCAGGCCGAATCCGCCAGAGACGCGGACGACGTTGTCCCGGTATATCTCGTGAACAGCGCGTTCCACACCGGGTTCATCTTGGAGATGAGGTATGTTCCCGATGGCCTGATCCCCGCGCTGAAAGACCTGGGCCCGTACCAGTACGCCGACATAGGCTGGGGCCAGGAGGAGTATTACCAGAACCCGGAATTCACCGTGGCCAAGGCGGCCAGGGCCCTGTTCATCCCGTCCACGAGCGTGATCAGGATCGAGGGGTTCAACGTATCGGTCGACGACGTGGTGCACTGGTCAGATCAGGGAACCAGGATCGACATGGACCGCGCGTCGTTCATCAGGCTGTGCGTCTTTATCCGTGACGCTTTCACGCGCGGTGAAGACGGAGGCCCGGTAATCGCGTCGAAGAGCGCGGGAGGGGCGGTGCTGTTCTATAAATCCAACGGGACCTACCACCTGTTCAACACCTGCAATACCTGGATAGCGCTCGGCCTGAAGCGGGCCGGATACCCCATATCCCCGGTGGGCGTGTACACCGCGCACGAGCTGTTCAGGCGCGCCCGGAAGTTCGGCGTGGAGATGAAATAAGGCAAGATGCCCTCACCCCCCGGCCCCCTCTCCCGCAGGGAGAGGGGGAGGTAGAAATGTTTCTATTTGATGAAGCAATATCTGAAAGTCTCTGGCAATTTCTGCATTTGATACCCGTATAAATCTGATATTTTTCCCTTCGATAAGATATTGTCGAAGTTCATCATAGTCATTTTGTCTCCGGTGCACTGGGCCGTCGATTTCTATGGCAAGCCGCAATTCATGGCAGTAGAAATCCACGACAAATCCTTCAATCACATGCTGGCGCCTGAACTTCAAGCCTCTGAAGTTCCTGTTTCGAAGAGCAGCCCATACCGTAACTTCTTCAGGAGTGGATTCTTTCCTGAGTCGCCGGGTGAATAGTTTTTTAATGTGATGCATTATGTTTTCGTTCAATAATCCCGTAATATGAATGACATATATGACACGACCCCCTCTCCCTCCGGGAGAGGGGGAAAGGGAGTGAGGTCATCAGGAGACAATGCTCCCGGCCGGGATAGAACGTGAGACGGAGCGGTGACGGATCGGAAGGCCGGGTGAAGGGAAGATGCCCTCATCCCCCCGGCCCCCTTCTCCCGAAGGGAGAAGGGGGTGGAATCCTGTTGCCCCGTGTCCCCGGCGCAGCTTTCTTGTATCCGCCCCTTCATGCGCTTAAGCTGCCCCCTGCCCCCCACAGGGGGCACGCATGAATTACCATCCGTGTGGTCTTTCATGTACCGCGAGATAAATAAATTGTGACCCGTCATCCCGAGCCTGCGGGCCTTTGCGTTATATGCTTTCTTCTGGTTCCCATCGAGGCCCTGCCATGCGGCCATTGCCTGCGCAAAGCGCGCGCGGTTTGACTGCTGCTTATCGGTGCGCGGATTGGGAGGCTTTATCCATATCCGCATCACGGTCCTGCCGAATCTGGTGTAGATGACCATCCCGCCCACGCTGCCGCTGAGTGATGTTATGATGGGGTTCAATTGTGCTGTCGCCATGATGGGCCTCCTGCGCGTCAAGTTGTGCGATCATTATATAGGCAGCGGGAGGAAGGATTTGTGACAAAAAAATGGGGAAAAGTCAGGACAGGATTTCGGGATTGCCGGGATCGGGAGTGGGAATGCTCAATGGTTATAGTACTTCAATCAGTATTGGCGGTAGATATAGTTCTTGACCGGGTGTGCGAAAAAGATATTTTGATGATATGGATAAAGCAAAACAATGGATACAACAAGCACTATTGGCCTGACTGACGCGACAGTCTACCCGGATGAACAGGTTTTGCGAAGCGTACTCGGAAAATCTTATGACGCTTATTGCCGTCTATTGAAACTCTACGACGATTATGAAATGGAATATACCTGGAGATATTATAGAGACGGCAGGGCGTGGCTGTGCAAAGTCCAGAAAAAGAAGAGGACGATCGTCTGGATGTCCGCATGGAAAGGATACGTGAAAGCGACGATATATTTTCCTGAAAAATATATTGATGAAATCTACAGGCTTGATATCAGTGAAGAAATGATTCACAGGATAAAAAACACGAAAAATACGGGGAAATCAAAGCCGTGTATTTTTGAGATACGGAACACGGCAATTCTGAAAGATATCGGCAAAGTAATAGAGTTTAAAATTGCCGCCAAATAACATTAAATACACCCGAGGCGCCCCATGAAATCCTTCATCCTCTATACCGGCTCTGCGATAAACCTCATGCTCGCGCTTTTTCACATGACGTTCTGGAAGATGCTGAACTGGGCCGGGGAGCTGCCGAAACTCTCGAAAGACAACCAGGGCATACTCCAGACCGCGAACATAATCATCATCGCCGTCATCCTCTACTTCGCGGTCATGTCGTTCATCATGGCCAGGCGCGGCAAAACAGGCTTCTACGGCAAGTCGATCATCGTGCTGATCGCGGTGTTTTACCTGATACGCATGATCGCGGGATATCCCTTTTTCGGATTCAATTACGGGGAGCTCGCGATCTGGGTCGTGTGCCTGATCATCGCGGCAGGATACGTTTCGGTGCTGTTCATGGACGGTAAACGCGGGGTGTAGGATGGCGTACTCAGGAGTGTGCAGGCTGGCCTTCCTGAAATAATTCATTGACAATGGTTTCCCGTGTATATATCGTGTATACGGGAGAGGAGGCTGCGTCATGATAAAAAAACTGATCCGGCACGGAAATAGCTCGGCCATAGTAATCGACAAGCCCATAATGGAACTGCTTAACATCGATAGCGGCACGCCGCTTGAGATGACGACCGACGGGAAAAACATAATCATTTCTCCGGTAAAATCAGGGAACAGGTTGAACCGGCTCGGCAAGTCCCTCGATAAGATCAACACCAGGCACAAATCGACCCTCGAAAAGCTCGCCGAATGAAAAAACGGGAAATAGAATTCCTGTCGCTCGCGGAGCTGATCGAAATCCACAATAATCAGATCGGATTATACGGCGGAGAATACGGCATTCGCGATATTTCTCTTTTGAGTTCGGCCCTGTCGATGCCTCTCGCCTCTTTTGACGGCCGCTATCTCCATGACGGGTTGTTCGATATGGCGGCGGCGTATATATACCATATATGCCAGAATCATCCCTTTATTGATGGGAATAAACGTGTCGCGCTGGTCGCAGGCCTGTTGTTTCTTGATTTCAATGGAGTTGAAATTCGCGATCCCCATGAAGAATTATATCCAATGATGATGAAAGTAGCGTCCGGCAGGGGTGACAAAAAATATATCGCCGGAGTCCTGAAAAAACTGGCTGTTGAATGAGGGGCGAAGCCCCTGCATAATCATCCCCCCCGTTTAATTCTTGACTGCCGGGCGGATTCGGGAGATGGTAAGGACGGGCGGATCCATTCGTGATTATTGATCAACAACACGGGTTGATGCATCGACAAACGCACTGCCGATTACGATCCAGGGGGCGCAATAATGAAAAATCTCGCCGCTTTCTTCAAGATGGCTTCACTTTCGTTTCTTCTGCTGACGTGCGGCATGGCGTCCGGGGACAATGCCGTCGAGAAAATGAACGATGCCGAGAAGAAATACCTGGACGAGTCGTTGCAGAAAATCACGCCCGATCTCACCGTGAAGCAGCTGATCGCCATTCTGGGGCCGGTATACAAGGGTTCCGGAACGGTGCGTCCGGTATGGCTCGCACCGGGGGATGATGAAAAAAGCCGGGTATCCGTGTATTATTTAAACAATAAAATCATCAAAATCCGATGGGTGAAGGCGGATACATTCGTCTGGGAAAAAGACTTCGGGCTGGAAAATAAAAAATGATGTCCTGTCGGCGGATTGCGCTTTAAAGCGATGACGACGGTTGTTTTCGCGGATTTTGCCGGAGCTTGATGACGGGTGCGGCGATATGAATCTGAGAGTACATGGTTATTTGTTGATAATTATTCTGCTCGCTTTGTTCCAGGGCGGCCCGGCGTATCCGGGAAACGACGCCATCATCGATCGCTGCAATGAGCTGCTGAAACTGAACAGGGATGTCATCAAGGCCGACCTGGAAATGATCGAGCGGGGAGATGCGGTCTGGTACGGGCTCGAGACCGACACGCCGTGGTATTATTACGCGGTCCGCGATTACCTCGAAACGGGTGAATATGCCCCCTATCTGACCGATGATTTCGATAATGACGACCATGACGAAACTGCGCTTGCCTGCAAAAACAGGGACGGTTATTACGTCGTCATTTTCAGGAATGTCCGCAACAAATGGTATCGATTCATCGCGATAATCAGGGTCAGGGGCATGTTCTATCTGTCCAGACACGGGAGAAGCCATGATATAAAAGTCTGCTATTTTCCGGATACCGATGATTTCGACGTGATATCGTGGGACGGGAAGAATTATGCCATATCGGCGCGGCCTCAAAGCAATTGATTGTGATTTGCGGGGCGCGTCATCCCCTCGGCCGGACGGCAAAAGGATGCATCCGGCAATCCGCAATATATACTTGCTAATATACTTGACTTTTTCCTCTGGCTGGATAACTTTCAAACAGGAGGCGTTTTATGCCGCAGATATCGTTATATATCGATAAAGAAACCCTGTCAAAGGTGGAGAAGGCCGCAAGCAGGGAAAAGATGTCCATTTCCAGATGGGTCGGCAGGAAAATAAAAAAAGCGATACAGGAAGACTATCCTCAGGGATATTTTGATCTGTTCGGATCGATCTCCGATAAATCATTTAAAATCGATTCTCAGTCTTTCAAGCATGATTCCCCAAGGGAACGGTTATGACGTATTTTCTGGATACGAATATATGCGTCTATTTTCTCAAGGGGTCGCACCCTTCGGTATTGGAAAACATCCGGAACACGAACCCGAACAACATAAAAATCCCATCCATCGTAAAAGCCGAGCTTCTTTACGGAGCGGAGAAGAGCCGGCTGAGAAAGAAAAATCTGTCCAGCATCGGCAAATTTCTCGCGCCATTCGAAATCGTTCCATTCGATGACGACTGCTCTATTGCATATTCGACAATCAGGGCCGCGATGGAGATCAAAGGGACCATAATAGGACCGAATGATTACATCATAGCGGCCACGGTAATCGCCTGGAACGGGATTCTCGTGACGAACAATGCCAGGGAATTCAAAAATATAAAGAATTTAAAAATTGAAAATTGGACTGTTGCGTAAGCGATATAACAGTTCCTTTGCCTGGACTTTTGTTCGGAGAAATCCCGGAGGATTCGGGTGAAGGCAGGGATCGGAGAACGGCACCCATGTTTCACGAACTGAGTCATATTAATAGAAGGCCTGAGCCGTTCGAATTCTACACCGCGGACAGGCTGTGGACAGACCCTCATATCGCGCAAAAGATGCTCGGGCTGCATCTTGACGACTCGGTCGATGCGGCTTCCCGCAGCGGTAAATTCATCGACAGGTCGGCGAAGTGGATTATCGGAAATTTCGGCCTTGACGGAGGCGCTTCGGTCGTTGATTTCGGCTGCGGCCCGGGCCTTTACACCATGCGATTCGCGGCTGCCGGCGCGGAGGTGACCGGAATAGATTTCTCGAGGAACTCCCTCGACTACGCAGTTAAGAAGGCGAACGAAAACAGCCTGAAGATCGACTATATCCATGACAATTATCTATATTATTCGTCAGACCGAAAATTTGACCTCATAACGATGATCATGTGCGATTTTACCGCACTGAGCCCGCTCCAGAGAAAGAACCTGCTTCTTAAATTCCATGGTCTCCTGAAGCCCGGGGGATCGGTGCTGCTCGATGTATACACGCTGGCCTGGTTCAACAGTAAAAAAGAACAGGCGGTGTACGGATTCAACTCGATGAACGGTTTCTGGTCGCGCGATGACTACTACTGTTTCCTGAATACGTTCAGGTACGAAAACGAAAAGGTGCTGCTTGACAAATACACGGTTTATACAGCGAAGGAAAAGAAGCAGATATTCAACTGGGCGCAGTGTTATGACAGGGAAGAGATAGCGGATGAGTTCGAAAGATCCGGCCTGCGCATAGTTGAATTCCTCGGGGACGTTTCAGGAACGGAGTATGACGCCGATGCGGACGAATTCGCCCTAGTCGCGCGAAAGAAATGAAACAAGGCAAACTCCATGAAGATGAACGGAAAAATTACCAGGCTGCTGAAATCCCACCTTGTGGATTATATCGGGTTCGCCGACATCACGCGGTACCAGGACGAGTTGGCCCGGTTCGGCGGCGAGATCGTTCGCGGTTATAAAAGCGCTGTCAGCATCGGGATCGCGATCCCCGGTTCCATCGTGGACCACCTGCCCGACAGGAGCGACGCGAACGTGTCGTGCGAATACAGGACCCACGGATACGAGGTGCTGAACCAGCGTCTGAACCTGACCGCCTCGTTCCTGTCGTCGTATTTGAACAACAGAAATTACCGGACCCTTCCGATCGCGGTCGCAGACAGGACCGACGAGGAAAACGCGCTGCCGACCGTGTCACACAAGATGATCGCGCATATCGCGGGCCTGGGATGGATCGGCAAGAACTGCCTGCTCATCACGAGAACGCACGGCCCCAGGGTCAGGTTCATTTCGGTGCTGACCGACGCTCCCCTCAGGACCGTGGACGATCCGCTGCCGCAGGAATGCGGCGAATGCGAAGAATGCGTGAAGGCCTGCCCTGTCGGGGCCATAAAGGGCAGGAATTACGTGACTGGCGAGGAGCGCGAGGACCGTCTCGATTTCATGAAATGCCAGAAGTATTTCGAGGGGCTGAAAAAACACCGGGCATATCCCGTCTGCGGGATGTGCCTGCAGGCATGCCCGTACGGGAAGCGGTCATGAAGGCGGTTCGGGCTGTGGCAAAAATGCTGTATATCATATTGCCGCTGGCATTGTTGTGCGGATGCGGCATCAGCGATCGCCGGGACAACGGCGCCTATCACGTGCGCGTCGAAGCGGCGGCGTCGAGAACGTCGGGGGTCGCGCCCCTGAGCGTGCACTTCACTGCCGGGTATTCCAACAGCACCTGCAAGTCGCGGGAGTTCCATAATCGCGATTACGCCTGGGATTTCGGAGACGACGACGCCGCGGTCTGGGGGACCACCGGCAAATCGAAGAACACGGCAAAGGGCCCGGTCGCGGTCCATGTGTTCGAATCCCCGGGCGAATATACCGTGAACCTGACGGTGACTGACGAAGCGGCCGTGGCCGAGACGCAATCCTTCGATATAGAAGTGCTGGACCCTGACGATATTTACGCAGGCGCGAACACGGTCTGCGTTTCGGACGGGACGAGCAATGATTTTGCAGGATGTCCTGACGGTGCGGCGCATGTCGCGGCCGACGATCTTGAAGACATCGTGCAGTATATCGGGGCGGGAACGCGCATCCTGCTCAGGCGCGGATCGTCATGGACGACAGGAGGATTGACGGTGCCCGGGAACGCTGGACCGGTGACGTTCGGCGCGTACGGCGCCGCGGGGACCGTGGATGATCTGGGCATCTGCGACAACGCCCCGCTGATAAACGTGGCCGCAGGCGGCGAGGTCTTCGCCCTTGACTACAAGCAGGACTGGCGCATCACCGACCTGCACCTGGTCAACGGCGACAGGACAGCCGGCACTTTCGGCGGGGCGATCAACATGCAGCGGATCCTGTTCCAGCGCCTCAGGGTCGAGGGATTTCATGTCGCGC
>Ga0209310_1003048_pt1 | contig 10236 bp, 7 predicted proteins | sample AD_UKC030_MetaG_FD_184415 | JGI IMG/M metagenome (GOLD analysis project Ga0209310, IMG submission 184415) | Active sludge microbial communities of municipal wastewater-treating anaerobic digesters from USA - AD_UKC030_MetaG (SPAdes) (version 2) | ecosystem: Engineered > Bioreactor > Anaerobic >... | reverse complement strand
CCGGCTTGCTGCCCCACATGTTGGCAATGAATTCACGGTATTTCCTGCCTTGCAGGGTGGTTTCGGCCTCGCGGGCCAGCGCGCGCGCCTGCTGTGTCGTCCATTGCGGGAGCAGCCCGGCATGAACCATGCAGTAGTGGCCTTCGACGTGACAAAGGGGTTGCCGGCGCAACCAGTCCAATAATTCATCGCGGTCCGCCGCCTCGAGAATGGGTTGCAGCGTGTCATCCTTGCCTCGCGCCTTGGCGCCGCCTTCTGCAACCATCAGCAGGTAAAGGTCGTGGTTGCCGAGGACGGTCAGCGCCGAGTCGCCGAGGCTCTTGATGAAGCGCAACGTTTCCAGCGATTTCGGCCCGCGATTGACCATGTCGCCGACCAGCCAGAGGCGATCGCGAGCCGGGCTGAAAGCGCATTTGTCCAGTAGCCTTTCCAGGGAATTGAAACAGCCCTGAATATCGCCGACGGCGTAGGTGGCCATGGGTTACTGCCGATCTTTCCGAATGGTTGTTTGAGTGTGGCGCAACGACGCCCGCGCTTACCGATTTTTCCTGTTTGGAGTAATGTGCCACAAAAATGCTTGCACCTGCAGACGGGAATCCTGATTGACCATGAAGACGATAGACCACGACCGCCTTGACCGCCTCGTGCTGGAGGCGCGAAAGACCCGCGAGGCCCGGGAAAACGGCTACCGGGAACGCGCGCTCAAGATTTATCCGTGGATATGCGGTCGCTGCGCCCGCGAGTTCACCCTTGCCAACCTGCGTGAACTGACCGTTCATCACCGCGATCACAATCATGACAACAATCCGCCCGATGGCAGCAACTGGGAGTTACTCTGCGTCTATTGCCACGACAACGAACATCAGAAACAGATCGAAGCCGACCGTGGTTATACGGATACCGGCGCAACCAAGGCGGGAGGAGCGTCGCATTCGCCGTTTGCCGGTTTGAAATCGATGCTCGCGGGGGGCGGCAAGGCCGAATGACGATGGCCGGGTTCCCGGCACCGCAGTTGCTGCAAAGGATCAGTCAGTTGATCACCAAGATGAGCACCCCTCAGACTTAGTTTGTCCAGATCAGTGACAAAAAAATTCATATAGGAACTATTTCAGTATAATAGTCCTATATGAATTCTAAAATCGTTCTTCGTCTAAACACCAGTGCCGAGCAACTGGCCAGCTTGGAGCGTCTACAGGCCGCTTTTGCCGAAGTTTGTAACGAGCTTGGTCCAATTGTTCAAGAAAATCGTTGCTGGAACCGGGTGACCTTGCATCATTTGGCCTATCACAAGTTGCGCGAGCAATTTCCGGCGCTTGGCTCGCAGATGGTCTGCAATGCGATCTACTCGGTTTCGCGTGCGGCGCGCCTGATTTTTCAGAATCGGGCCAGTCCATGGAGCATTGAAAAGCGCGTGGATTTGCCCCTGCCGCGCTTGCGCTTTGCCCCTGCCGCGCCAGTTTTTTTTGACCGGCATACCTTGAGCCTGCGCCAAGGGCGGCTGTCGATGTACACCCTCGACGGTCGCCTGCGTTTTGACGTCGCACTGACGCCAAGCGATGAGCAGCGTTTTCGTGAAGAGAAAATCAAGGAGATCGTGCTTTCGCGAGACGCGCAAGGATTTTTCCTGGTTTTTTCATTTGGTGAGGCGGAGGGTGTGTCAGGCGCTTCCGAGTTTCCTGAATACCTGATGATTCTCGAGCCAAGCATTTTGGCTGCCTAAAGATTTTTTTGGTGCTTAAAACATGAAAAAAACCATGATGCCGCGAACCGAACTTGCTGAAATCCTGTTCTCGTTCAGAAAGGCTTTTTACACAGCGGGCTTGTTCAGCATGTTCATCAACGTGATTGGCCTTGTGCCATCAATTTACATGCTGCAGGTCTATGATCGCGTCCTGCAGAGCCGGAATGTGACGACCCTGATCATGTTGACCGTAATCATGCTTGGCTTTTATCTGATGCTTGGCATGCTTGAACTGGCTCGCTCCAAGCTCTTGATTCGAATCGGGGCTCAACTCGATATGAAGCTGAATAGCCGGGTGTTTGTTGCCTCTTTCGAGAAAAATCTCAAGCGTGCCGGCGGCAATGCCGGGCAGGCCTTGGGTGATCTGACCAATGTGCGCCAGTTCCTGACCGGCAATGGCTTGTTTGCCTTCTTCGATGCGCCGTGGGCGCCTATCTACCTGGCCGTGATTTTCTTTTTTGATCCGTGGCTTGGAGTCTTTGCACTATTTGCCGCGCTAATCCTATTTTCGTTGGCGTGGGCCACCGAGCTGTCCACCCGCAAGCCGCTGGCCGAAGCCACCCAAATCGCGGCTAGCGCCAATAATTATGCGACCAACAATCTGCGCAATGCCGAAGTCATCGAGGCCATGGGCATGCTCGATAACCTCAGGCACCGCTGGTTGCAGAAGCAGATGCGTTTTTTGTCGTTGCAGAACGAGGCCAGCGACAAGGCTGCAAGCATTTCCGCGGCGACCAAATCAGTCCGCATCGCCGTCCAATCGCTGGTGCTCGGTGGCGGGGCGTTGCTCGTTATCGAGGGCCAACTGACGCCGGGGGGCATGATCGCCGCTTCCATACTGCTCGGCAAGGCCCTCCAGCCGGTCGAGATGGCGATTGGTGTCTGGAAGCAACTGCTCGGCGCGCGAACCGCCTATCATCGGCTGGAAGAGTTGCTTCAAGAGCACCCGGAGCGCCCATCTGGAATGGAATTGCCGGCGCCTGCTGGTCGCCTGTTGCTTGAGGAAGTGATGGCCGCAGCTCCAGGGAGCCAAGCATTGATCCTGAAGCAGGTGGGTTTCAATGTCGCGCCGGGTGAGATCGTTGGCGTGATTGGCCCTTCAGCCTCCGGCAAATCGACGCTCGCCCGCCTGCTGGTAGGAGTCTGGCCGACGCTTGGCGGCAAGGTGCGCCTCGATGGCGCCGATGTCTACACCTGGGACAAAAATCTTCTCGGTCCGTCGGTTGGCTATCTGCCCCAGGATATAGAACTCTTCGAAGGCACCATTGCGGAAAATATTGCCCGCTTTGGTGACGTCGACGCCGACCAGGTTGTCGAGGCCGCCAAACTGGCTGGTGTGCACGACATGATTCTGCGCTTCCCCAACGGCTACGATACGCAGATCGGTGACAGTGGAAGCGTCCTTTCCGGTGGCCAACGCCAGCGCATCGCTTTCGCCCGCGCTATTTACGGGAATCCCTCTTTTGTCGTGCTCGACGAGCCAAATTCCAACCTCGACGACGTCGGCGAGGCTGCCTTGGTTCATGCCATTCAAGAACTCAAGCGGCGCGGGACTACGGTCATTTTGATTACGCACCGCACCAGCATCATCAGCGTGGTCGATAAATTGCTGCTGCTTGTGGACGGCGCGCTACAACTGTACGGTCCACGTGATCAGGTGCTACTCGCCATTCAGCAGCGCGCGCAGGCCGCGACCAAACCCAATCCGCCAGCCGCCGCCCACGCGGCGATGCCGGCTTGATGCCTCGATGGATGAGAACAAGAATGATCAAGAAACTACTTAATTTCCTACCCAGAAAAACGGAAGCCATCGAGGGCGAACTGGTCGAAGAAGATCAGGGGCCGGAGAACAGCAGGGTTGAAACAAACGAGAAACCGATCGTCCGCTTCGGCATGATCACCCTGATCGTCGGCTTCGGTGGCTTTCTGCTCTGGGCCGGCCTGGCGCCGCTCGACGAAGGGGTGCCGGGAACGGGTATCGTCAGCGTCGATACCAATCGCAAGACGGTGCAGCACCTGAAGGGGGGTGTCGTCGATGCGATCCTGGTCCGCGAGGGGACCAGGGTCAAGGAGGGCGATGTGTTGCTGCGCCTCAACGACAAGGAAACCAAGGCGCAGCTCGACATCGTCCGCGGCCAGTATTTCGTTTCCAAGGCCACGGAGGCACGTCTGCTTGCCGAACGCGACGAAGCGCAAATAGTCGTTTTCCCCGACGCTCTTATCGAAGCGGGCAAGACCGATTCACGTGCCGAAGAGGCCATGCGTTCGCAGGGCCGCCTGTTTGCTGCGCGCCGCAGCGCGCTTGCCAGCGAACTTGGCGCTTGGGACGAAACCATCATCGGATTCAACAATCAGATTACCGGCCTCCAGTCGCTTCAAGCGGGCAAGAAGACCCAGATCGAGCTGATCGAAAAGGAGCTGGGTTCGATTCGCAGCCTGGTCGAGGAAGGTTTTGTGCCGCGCAACAAGCTGTACGAACTCGAGCGCGTGCTGGCCGATCTCTCGGGGACTCGCGGCGGGGATCTGGCACAGATCGCGCGTGCCCAGGCTTCTATCAACGAGACCAAGCTGCGCAAGCTGCAGCGCAAAGAGGATTTTCGCAAGGAGGTGGAGACCCAGATCTCCGAAGTTCAGAAGGATGTCGGTACGCGCGGAGATCAATTGAAGGCGTTTGAGGACGAGTTCGAGCGAACCGTTATCAAGGCGCCTACCGACGGCTATGTCGTTGGGCTGGAAGCGCATACGGTAGGAGGCGTCATCAAGCCGGGTGATCGCATCATGGACGTTGTTCCGGAAGGGGATGTGCTCGTCGTCGAGGCGCAGCTGCCGGTCAACCTCATCGACAAGGTTCGGGTCGGGCAACTGGCCAACATGCACCTGCAGATTGTCCTTGGTGGTGGCATCCAGCCGGTGATCGAAGGCCGGGTGGCACGCATTTCAGCGGACCGCCTCACCGACCAGCGTACGGGCGCGCCCTATTACTCGGCGCGAATCGAGATCACACCGCGTGGTGAAGAAGAAATCCGCAAACACAATATCCATGTCCAGCCAGGCATGCAGGCGGATGTTGTTGTCATTACCGGCGCGCGGACAGTTCTCCAGTACCTTCTGCGGCCGCTCGTTTCGCGGATCAGTTCAGGCATGAAGGAGCTCTAGAATGAGAATGACTTCATCGTTTTTTCGCTTGCGGAAGTCTTTTGCTGCCGTCGCATTTGTATTCGGATCGCAGATGTCCAGCGCTGCAGGTTTGGTCGACCTGTATCGGGAAAGCATCGCCAATGACGCGGTCTATGCGTCGGCGCGAGCGCAACTGGACGCTGTCCAGACGCTGGTTCCGCAGGCGCGGGGACAGCTTCTGCCGCAAATCGCATTCAATTATTCCCGTAACCACAACAATACGGATAATCAATTCAATACGCAGCAAGGCTGGGTTGGCAAGCAGTACGACTACTATTCAGGTAACGGTTCGTTGAATCTGAGTCAGGCGCTCTTTCGTCCGCAGGCGTGGATTGCCTTGGCGCAGGCCAATGACCAGGTACGGCAGGCCGAAGCCGAGTTCAGGCAGGCCGAACAGGAACTGATTCTGAGGCTGGCGCAGGCCTACTTCGATGTCTTGCTGGCGGAGGACAACGTCTCGCTTGCCCAGGAGCAGAAGGCAGCGATCGCCGAGCAACTGAAGCAGGCAAAACGTTATTTCGAGGCCGGCATCGGTACAGTGACCGACATCAACGATGCCCAGGCCCGTTACGACACGATCCAGGCTCAGGAAATCGCCGCTCGCAACACGCTGGAAGTCAGGGTGCGCGCCCTTGAACAGATCGTAGGCGGTACACACCGCCATCTGGATCGTCTCGGTTCCCGCCTGACCCTGGAAAAGCCCATTCCGGAAAAAATTGACGAATGGGTCGATTTCTCGCTGGCCAACAATCCTCAATTGAAGGCCAGGGAGGCCGCTTTGGAAGTGGCTGAAAAGGACGTCGGCAAGAGCGCGGCAGGACATCTTCCGACGGTCGATATCGTCGCCGGCCGTTCGCAAGTGATCAACCCTTCCTATTCGCTTCTTGAAAATACCAACTGGACCAACACGGTCGGCATTCAGCTCACAGTTCCCTTATTCGCTGGAGGTACGACGCAGGGGCGGGTCGATCAGTCCCGGGCGGTACGCGAGCGGACCCGTTATGAACTCGAGTCGGTCAAGCGGTCGACCGTCCTTACGACGCGCCAGGAATTTCTCAACGTCGATAGCGGTGTCGCCCAAGTGAAGGCGCTCGAGCAGGCCGTCAAGTCCAACGAAGTTGCGCTGTATTCCGCCCAGAGGGGCCAGGAGGCTGGCATGCGAACCAGTTTCGACGTGCTCAACGCCCAGCAACTGCTGTTTACTGTCAGGCGCGATCTTGCGCAGGCGCGTTATGGCTATGTTACCTCGCGACTCAAGTTGCGTTCGGCGACCGGCCTGCTCGGGGAGGAAGACGTGCAACTCGTGCAGAGCTGGCTGGACAAGTGACGGCAATTGTTCCGCTATCGATAGAAGAGCTGACCTCGGAAACTCGGATAGATCGACAAGTGATAGCCTTGCCCATCCGTCGGCCGCCCAGCGGCCCTGCAATGGTGCAAGAGCATGACCAAAAGGGCACTGCGGAATCACACACCGACATTCAAGGGGCAAGTAGTGATCGCTGCCCTCAAAGGCGAGAAGACACTGGCGGAGCTGACGCAACACTCTGACGTACATCCGAATCAGATGACCACACCGCTACCATCAAAACATAATGATTAATTTGCCAAATATCGCGGACAGCTTAAGCAAGCAGTCCAAACTGAGACCAGATGCGCCGGCGATTCATTTAAGTGCAAACACTATTAGCTTTAGACAACTAGATCTTTTGGTCTGGCGAGCCAGTATGTTTTTGCACAATCATTCCGTGCGAGCAAACGATGTAGTTGGGCTGGCATTAAGGCGAGAATTGGACGTTCTTGTCACAATGTTAGCCTGCGCAAGAATTGGCGCAACGGTCTTGCCCATACCGAAAAATTCCCCCCTGATTGCGCGAGACAGGATTCTTGAAGAGGGAAAGGCGCAGGTATTGCTGACCGATGTCTCGGATTACAAAAACGATCAGGCTAGGAATATTGTGATTGATATTGCCAGCCTCGCACAAACCAGCATTGAAATTCATAGTCAGATCCGTGCCGCCAATCCGACTGCTCCATGGCTCATCATTACAGGATCCGGATCAACTGGCCGCCCAAAAATGATCGCTGTGAGTCATGCAGTATGTTTAGCCCGCATGTCGCTGTACAGCAGCAGCATAAATACGTCCCTAGCCGACCGCGTTGCTTGGCTGTCGCACCTGGATTTTCCATCCACAAAAAATCAGTGTTTGAATGCGCTATTCTCGGGCGCATCAATAGCCTTTTTCGAAGACGCAAATTTAGAGCCTATCGAATTCTGTCGACGATTCAACATCAGCATTTTGTATGCTGCGGGCAATCGCCTAGAATCGATCATTGCCGCGCAAACCAGCGACGCTATCAATGTATTAGGATCCCTCAGGGCCCTGATCGTGGCAGGAGCAACGGTTAGCGATCCGCTACGAGAGCGAGTCCGTAGAACATTGACCGAGAACTTGGTTGTACGCTATGGCACTACTGAGACGGGCCCTGTGGCCGACGCGCTTGCTCCAGATGTATATACTGAACCCGGCACGCTTGGCTACCCGTTGAAAGGCGTACGTATTAAAATTGTCTCGCCGCAAGGCGAAGTCTTACGCCCTACCGAACTTGGTTTGGTATCCATACAAAGCGCCGGAATGGTTCATCAATACCTTGACGATGATGTAGCCTCGCAACGCGCATTTAAGGGACAATGGTTCTTGCCTGGCGACTTGGGGAAGATTACGCCCGCCGGACAGCTAATTTATTGTGGCAGGGCAGACCACATGATGAATATGGGTGGGGTCAATATCTATCCCGCGGAGATTGAGTCAGTCATTGCAAACCATCACGGCGTGCGCGATGCGGCAGCAATTCCATTAAAGTCGTCAACACTACAAGATTTACCTGTTTGTGCGGTAGCACTTCATCCCCACGTACCGGTAACCGAAGACGAGTTACTCAACTACATTTACCAACGATTGGGGATGCGATCGCCAGTACGCGTTTTCATTCTTGATAAAATTCCCCGCACTGAGCAGGGGAAGTTAATTCGCACTCAATTGATAACGGACATAGTCAGACGGTTACATCGGTAAAGACGTATTTCGCTGCCGGCGGCAACGGGGCGTTCGCCTCGGTGCGGATTACCGCGCAGAAGGAAAAACAGCGGCAACTCGAGCACATTGCCCATTACGACGTGATGACCGGTAATCCCCCCATTTTTAGCAGTTGTCAGAAGTAGAGTGGGTTAAAGGTGCAGACTTCTGTTTAGGAGTATTGCCACCGAGCGCCATGTTGCTGGAGACAATTGGAACGCTGTCAGTAGTTGCTAAAGAGGTCAGGAAGAACAAAACGCTGGAAGTCAGCTTCAGCGATCTCCACACCGAGTCCAGCAGCCTGAGGAAGATCGACCGTGCCATCTTCATTCATGATCAGCGGATTGATTACAATGTCAGCAGCAAAACGTTCGTCAGGCGAGCCATAGCCGAGTATCGGGCTAACATTAGGAAGGGCCGCCGCGAAGTGTCGAATAGCTGCGGTTCCAGGAGATAGTGGATGCTTTGAGCCAAGAATGACACCCAGACCGGCAGCATCGGCAATCTCAGCCATGCGGCGGCTAAGATAAAGCCCCCCGTTCTTGATTGGCTTGATACAGATGGTGTCGACGGCACCGGCTTTAGCCAAGGCAATCACATCGTGTGGCGTCCATGCGCTCTCGTCGGCAGTAATTGGCACATCTATGGCGCAACGGACTCGCTTGAGGCCGTCAGTATCCCACCAAGGCACTGGTTGTTCTACTGCCTCGATATCGTACTTCTCCATTTTTCGCAGAGTCTTGACAGCATCCTCAACCAGGTAGCCACCATTTACATCCACTTCGAGCGGATAATTGTTTCCGACGGCATCACGCACTGCTGCCAAGCGCTCTATATCTTCCTTGGGATCAAAACCTGCTTTGATGGTCAACATCGCATAACCACGTGCCTTTAACCTTAAGGCCTCTTCAGCCATCTCAGCCGGAGATTTGACTCCAAGGCTGCGACTGACCTGAAACTTTGTGCGGTATTCACCACCCAACACCGCTGCCACAGTGTGCCCGGTTGCCTTGCCAATTATGTCGTAAATGGCGTTGTCGATTGCGCACTTCGAGCAAAGGAAGCCAGTCTTCCCCCAGTGTCCCCTTTCTAGGGTATCGATAATCTGGCCGATCTTGAACGGATCCATGCCGATCACCAAGGGGGCCAAGTAACGTGTTATGGCTATATAAATAGCCTCCATGGTCTCGCCACCACGCTCTGGTACTGTGGTACCGGTCTCACCAACCCCGGTAATTCCTTCGTCCGTTTCGACGAATACCAAGACCCGCTTGAGCGTCTTGCTGATCCCCGGCGCGATTCGGTATGGTGTTCGATAAGGAACCTGAAGCATCCTGCAAGTGATTTTTGTTATCTGCATGAATTCATTTCCCTCAAGTTGACTGGTGATGGTTCAGACTGCGCGAGCAACAATGTGCGCGTTGGTCATTGTGGTTTCAGCATCTGGACTCGCCGACTTATGGCCTAGTAGCGCACGGTTAACGTCTGTCAGACTTTCAATCATGAAGCCACCGTGTTGCAGTCCTTGTTTCAGAGAGGTCAATTCCGACACGACGTACGCAAACTTGTTCCGAGCGAAGCGCTGGGCCAAGTCTGCCAGTTCTGATTCTGGAAATTGCAGGGGGGCGCCGTTGCGCGAAGCATCGTCAAGGGCCCGCTGAACAAAAATTTCGACTTCTTCGGCGGAGAACCTGCGTACGGCTGTGCCGCGATATTTGGGTCTGACGGCCTGTGAGATTATCAGTCGCCCTCCCCTGCGCAATAATCGGCGCCAGTTTCCGAAGAGTGCAACGTGCTGATCCTGCGGTATGAAGCTTAGAATGGAATGAGTAGTCACCAAGTCGAACGGTTCATCGCTGCTAAAGCAAAGGATGTCGGACTGGCAAGTCTCGATGTCAGCACCCATCTGATCAGCATACCAACGATTGAGCTTCAATGCAGTCTGGCATTGATCGATAACAGTCACCCGAGGCTCTACACCGCCCCGCCGAAAAGCAGTTAACACCTGTTCCAAAATTCCATAATCTGCCGCCCCGGTAATTAGGACTCGATCGCATCCAACGGAACGCGCCTGATTGCTAAACATGGCCTGAAAAAAAGCTTCATCACCTTTTGCGCCAGATACCGTTCCAATTAACCGTAGCATAGGCCAAGCACCGTGATACCAGTCACATGCGTTAGGCGAATCAGGCTCTGTGCCGCATAGAGTCTTGGACCAGTCAACTGCCAAGCGGGCCGCCTGGC
>Ga0209310_1003047_pt1 | contig 10237 bp, 10 predicted proteins | sample AD_UKC030_MetaG_FD_184415 | JGI IMG/M metagenome (GOLD analysis project Ga0209310, IMG submission 184415) | Active sludge microbial communities of municipal wastewater-treating anaerobic digesters from USA - AD_UKC030_MetaG (SPAdes) (version 2) | ecosystem: Engineered > Bioreactor > Anaerobic >... | reverse complement strand
CGATTCCGGCTACCTGCGGCCGATCGCCTTCTACGGCTCGGAAAAGATGGGCGTTTCGCCCAAGGGTGCCAAGGTGCACGTCGCCATCGCCGCCTGGCCGTGGGGCGCCTACCTCGGCGAGGAAGGCCTGGAGCGCGGCATCCGCGTCAAGGTGTCGAGCTACACCCGCCACCACGTGAATATCTCCATGGTGCGCGCCAAGGCCTCGGGCCACTACATCAACTCGATCCTGGCCAATAACGAAGTGACCAACGAAGGTTACGACGAAGCCATGCTGCTCGATCCCGAAGGCTACGTGGCCGAAGGCGCCGGCGAAAACCTTTTCATCGTCAAGAAGGGCAAGCTGTACACCCCCGACCTCACGTCCTGCCTGGAAGGCATCACGCGCGCCACGGTGCTGCAGATTGCCGAGGAACTGGGCCTCTCGGTGCAGGAAAAGCGCATCACCCGCGACGAGGTCTATACCTGTGACGAAGCCTTCTTCACCGGCACCGCCGCCGAAGTGACGCCGATTCGCGAACTCGACGGCCGCCAAATCGGCATCGGCCGCCGCGGTCCGGTCACCGCCCAGATCCAGGCCAAGTATTTCGACGTGGTCTATGGCCGCTCGGCCCAGCACGACGACTGGCTGGCCTACGTATAAGCTCAGGGAGAACAAGATGTCCGACAACCTTACCGTTGAAATCACCGCCCACGACCTGCCGCTGCACTGTCCGCAGCCCAATGCCCCGCTGTGGTCGCAACATCCGCGCGTCTTCCTCGACGTGCTGAAGACCGGCGAGGTCGTCTGCCCCTATTGCAGCGCCAAGTACGTCTTCAAGGGCGAAGCGCCCAAGGGTCATCACTAAGCATCGGGCGGCGGGCCAAAAGCCCGCCGCTGTCGCATGAAGAAGGCGCTGATCGTCGCCCCCTCCTGGATCGGCGACACCATCATGGCGCAGCCGCTGTTCGCACGGCTGCATGCCAAATCCCCCGGTTTGCAGCTCGACGCCCTGGCGCCAAGCTGGGTCGCGCCAGTGCTGCGACGCATGGGCGAAATCAGCGAGGTCGTCGACAGCCCCTTCGGCCATGGCCAGTTGTCGCTGAAAGCCCGCTGGCGCTTGGCGCGGCAGCTGGCGGCACGCGGCTACGATGCCGTCTATGTCCTGCCCAATTCGCTGAAATCGGCGCTGGTCCCGTTCCTTGCCGGCATCCCGCAGCGCATCGGCTTCACCGGCGAAGCGCGCTACGGCCTGATCAACGTTCGCCACGACCTCGACAAGGCCGCCCTGCCGCTGATGGTCGAGCGCTTCGCCCAGCTCGCCGAAGCCCCCGGCGCAGCGGTGCCCAAGCCCATTTACCACCCGAAAATCCGGTCGACCGCAACCGACCAGGAACAAACCCTGACCGCACTCGGTCGCGAACGCCCGACCCGTTTTGTCGCCTTCTGTCCCGGCGCCGAGTACGGCCCGGCCAAGCGCTGGCCGGCGGCGCATTTCGCGACACTGGCGCGCAGCCTGGGGGAACGCGGTTACCGCATCGGCCTCTTCGGCTCGGCGAAAGACCGGGCGGTTGCCGACGAGATCTGCGCCCTCACCCCCGGCCTCTGCGACAACCTGTGCGGCGCCACCTCGCTCGCACAGGCCATCGACCTGCTGGCCATGGCCGAGCTCGTCGTCTGCAACGACTCCGGCCTGATGCACGTCGCCGCCGCCCTCGAGCGGCCGATCGTCGCCCTTTACGGTTCTTCGTCACCCGGCTTCACGCCGCCGCTTTCGGACCAGGCCGATATTCTCAGCCTCAATCTCGAGTGCAGCCCGTGCTTCAAGCGCGAATGCCCGCTCGGGCACCTCGACTGTCTCAACAAACTCTCGCCGGAACAGGTTCTCGCAGCCTGCCTGAAACGGAGCGCCCCATGAGCAAACCCGCCAATTTCGCCGCCCCCGAAGATGTCGAACAGGCCTTTTACGAGGCCGTACAGAAGGGCGACGCCGACCTGCTGATCCAGCTCTGGGCCGAAGACGAGGAAACCCTGTGCGTGCACCCGACCGGCGTGCGCCTGCTCGGCATCGTGCCGATCCGTGAAAGCTGGCGCGGCATTTTTTCCAACGCGAAGATTCGCGTGCAGGCGGAATCGGTCACCCACTGGCAGGGCTCGGTGCTGGCCATCCATCACCTCACCGAAATTCTCTTCGTCGGCGACGACCCCAGCCCGCACGGCCCGCTGCACGTCACCCATATCTACGCCCGCGGCGCCCACGGCTGGCGCCTGGTCAGCCGCCACGCCTCGGCCGCCGACGACAGCCACCAGGCGATGGCCGAGGCCGTGCCGCACACGCTGCATTGAAGCCCTACCATGCGCCCGCGTGGCTGCCCGGCGGCCACGCGCAGACCATCTGGCCGCTGCTGATCAAGCCGCAGCCGCTCAAGCTGCGGCGCGAACGCTGGGAAACGCCGGACGGCGACTTCGTCGACGTCGATCATCTCGACGGCCCGCGCGACGCCCCCCTGCTCGTGCTATTTCATGGCCTCGAAGGCAGCGCCAACAGCCATTACGCGCTCAGCACCGCGCACGCCTGCAAGAAAGCCGGCTGGCGCCTCGCGCTGCCGCATTTTCGCGGCTGTTCCGGTGAGTTGAACCGCCGCCCGCGTGCCTATCATTCGGGCGACTCGGACGAGATCGACTGGATCCTGCGCCGCCTGTACGCGGCCAACGGCAGCCGCCGGTTGCACGCTGCCGGCGTCTCGCTCGGCGGCAACGCGCTGCTCAAGTGGGCCGGCGAGCGCGGCGACAACGCGGCCGAACTGGTCACCGGCGTCGCCGCCATGTGCGCCCCGCTCGACCTCGCCGCCTGCGGCCACCACCTGGCGCACGGCTTCAACCGCGTCTATACGCAGCATTTCCTGAAAACACTGAAAGCCGTTTCCAGCGCCCGCCTGCGCCAGTTTCCCGACCTCTTCGACGAGGCGCGCATGCTTGCGGCGATCAACCTCTACCAGTTCGACGACGCCGTGACTGCGCCGGTGCATGGCTTCGCCGGTGCCGACGACTACTGGCAGCGCGCCTCGGCCAAACCCTGGCTGAAATCCATCGCTGTGCCGGCGCTTGCGGTCAACCCGAAAAACGACCCGTTTTTGCCCGCCGGCTTCCTGCCGGATGCCGCTTCGGTCAGCCCGCAGGTGCGTCTCGAGCAGCCAGCCACTGGCGGCCATGTCGGTTTCGTCAGCGGCAGTTTCCCCGGAAATCTGGACTGGCTGCCGCAAAGGCTCTTACACTTCTTTCTTTATGAAACGTCATAGGCACCCATCATGACCAAACTACCCGCCGAAATCTTCAAGGCCTACGATATCCGTGGCATCGTCGATAAATCCCTGACCGCCGATGTCGTGCGCCAGATCGGCCACGCGCTCGGCTCGCTCGCCGTCGAGCAGGGCCAGAAAGCCATAGCCGTCGGCCGCGACGGCCGCCTCTCCGGCCCCGAACTGGCCGGCGCGCTGATGGACGGCATCTGCACCGCCGGTTGTGACGCCATCGACGTCGGCTGCGTGCCGACCCCGGTCACCTATTTCGCTGCCTACGAACTCGGCTGCAACTCCTGCGTCTCGGTCACCGGCAGCCACAATCCGCCGGACTACAACGGCCTGAAGATGGTCATCGGCGGCACGACGCTGGCGCTCGACGCCATCCAGGACCTGAAGCGACGCATCGAGGCCGGCAACCTGAAGCACGGCAAAGGCGAGCGCCGCAGCGCCGACGTCAAGACCGCCTATGTCGACAAGATCGTCGGCGACGTCAAACTCGCCCGCCCGCTGAAAATCGTCATGGACTGCGGCAATGGCGTGGCCGGCGCAGTCGCCCCCGAACTGTTCAAGCGCCTCGGCTGCGAAATCATTCCGCTTTACTGCGAAGTGGACGGAACCTTCCCGAACCATCACCCGGACCCGTCCAAGCCGGAAAACCTGGCGGACGTCATCAAGGCACTCAAGGAAACCGGCGCCGAGATCGGCATCGCCTTCGACGGTGACGGCGACCGCCTCGGTGTGGTGACCAAGGACGGCGAAATCATCTACCCGGACCGCCAGCTGATGCTCTTCGCCGCCGATGTCCTGTCGCGCGTGCCCGGCGGCCAGATTATTTACGACGTCAAATGCACCCGCCTGCTGGCGCCGTGGATCAGGAAGCATGGCGGCGTGCCGCTGATGTGGAACACCGGCCATGCGCTGGTCAAGGCCAAGCTCAAGGAAACCGGCGCCCCGCTGGCCGGCGAAATGTCTGGCCACACCTTCTTCAAGGAACGCTGGTACGGTTTCGACGACGGCCTGTACACCGGCGCCCGCCTGCTGGAAATCCTGGCGCGCTCGGCCGACGTCAATGCGCCGCTGAAAGCCCTGCCCAACTCGCCGTCGACCCCGGAACTCAATATCAAGATGGCTGAAGGCGAGCCGTTCACGCTGATCGACAAGCTGAAGGCGGCCGGCAAGTTCGACGGCGCCGAGGAAATCATCACTATCGATGGCGTCCGTGTCGAATACGCCGACGGCTTCGGCCTGGCCCGCCCCTCCAACACGACACCGGTGGTCGTGCTGCGCTTCGAGGCCGACAACGATGCGGCGCTGGAGCGCATCCAGGCCGGTTTCCGGCAGGCGATCACGGCTGTCTGGCCGGGCATCAAGCTGCCGTTCTGACGCTGAGCACGTTACAAAACAACGACAGTCGCGCTACAAACGGTTGGCGCGACTGTCGTTAGAATGGCCTTGCGTCAATCTGCACACACAACCGGGAACTTGATGAACACGACCGAAGAGCAACTGAAATTCCGCCAGTTTCACTCCAGCCTCGGCGGCCAGCCGGCGGGTCCGCTCGCCAAGATTGTGACCTTCCTGCTCGGTGCGGCGCTACTGGTTGTCGGTTTCATGTTCTCGCTGGTTGCGCTGGCCGTCGTCGCAGTCGGCGCTGTGCTGGCCGGCACCTGGCTGTGGTGGAAGACGCGCGCCGTGCGCCGCCAGATCCGCGAACAAATGAGCCAGCAGCAGCCTGTCCAACGGGATGAGAAGCCCTTTGACGGCCACATCATCGAAGGTGAAGTCATTCGCGAGACCGAACAGCCCGTCCCAACCGGCCGCCTGCTGAACTGAGCTTGTTTTAAACCGTAGCGCAGGCGAGCAGCCAGTCGCGCACGGCGAAGCCGGTCCCGAAATCCCAGGCCTTGAGACGTTCCGGCTCGATCAGCCTGAATTCCGCCAGTTCCTCGTTGAGGACGATCCGCCCTTCCGCCACCACATGGTACGCAATCAGCAGCTGATTTTTTTGTGTGAAGGGATAAAGGCCAATCAGGCTGACCGCTATCGCGGTGAGCCCAAGCTCCTCGGCCACTTCGCGCGCCACCGCCTGCGCCGGTGCTTCGTCACGCTCCAGAAAGCCGGTCACCAGCCCGAAGGCGTTCTCCGGCCAAGCGACATTGCGCGCCAGAACGATGCGCCCTTCAAGCTCGACCAATGCGGCGACCACCGGCACCGGGTTGTCCCACAGCACGAACCCGCAGCCTTCGGCCAAGCAGGTCGGGCGCACCAGACCGCCAGCCTCACGCAACACCAGTTCGCCCCCGCACTGCGGGCAGTAACGGTAAGCGCCGCTCACCGCCCCTCAGCGCAGCTTGGGATTCAGCGAACCCCGGTTGTAATCCTTGTCGCCCGGCATGACGGTACGGCCGACGCCGAACAGGCCGCCCTGGGCTCCTTCGGGGCGCGTCTGGTTTTCCGGGTATTTGGCCGCCGCCTGCTGCGCCGCGGCCGCCTTGGCGGCGTCGGCATACTCCCAGCGGCCGTTGGGGAAAAGTCGCACTTTTTCGCCGTTGACCGTAACCGCCTCGACCGGCGTGCGGTCGAGTTCAGCGGCCGCGACACCGGCTGCAGCCAGCCCCAGCAGCGCGCCGATCAGCACCATCCTCACAGCTTGCCCTCGACCCATGCCGGCACCGAAGCCAGCGCCGCCACCAGATTTTCCGGCTGCGTGCCACCGGCCTGCGCCATGTCGGGACGGCCACCGCCCTTGCCGCCAACCTGCTGGGCGACCATATTGACCAGATCGCCGGCCTTGACCTTGCCGGTCAGGTCGGCGGTGACGCCGGCGATCAGCGTCACCTTGCCATCGGCGACGGAGGCCAGCACGACAGCGGCCGACTTCAGTTTGTCCTTGAGCTTGTCCATGGTTTCGCGCAGGGCATTGAGGTCGGCACCGTCGAGCTTCGCCGCCAGCACCTTGGCGCCCTTGACCTCGACCGCCTGAGCAACCATGTCGTCGCCCTGGGCAGATGCCAGCTTGCCCTTGAGCGCCGCCAGTTCGCGTTCCAACTTCTTGACCTGGTCGAGCACGGCGCTGACGCGAGCCGGGACGTCCTTCGGCAACACCTTGAGCGTGCCGGCGACGCCGCCCAGCGCGGTTTCCATACCCTGCATGTAGGTCAATGCATTGTCGCCGGTCACCGCTTCGACGCGCCGGACGCCAGCCGCCACGCCGCCCTCGGCGGTGATGCTGAAGAGGCCGATGTCGCCGGTGCGGCTGACGTGGGTGCCGCCGCATAGTTCGCGTGACGAACCGATGTCGAGGACACGCACGGTGTCGCCGTATTTTTCGCCGAACAGCATCATCGCACCCAGCTTCTGCGCTTCGGCGATCGGCAGGACGCGGCATTCGTTGGCCGTGTTGGCCAGGATTTCGGCATTGACGAGGTTCTCGACGCGGCGGATTTCCGCATTGGTCAGCGGCTGGTTGTGCACGAAGTCGAAGCGGGTCTTGTCCGGATCGACCTGCGAGCCCTTCTGCTGGACATGGTCGCCGAGCACTTCGCGCAGCGCCTTGTGCAGCAGGTGGGTGGCGGAATGGTTGCGCATGGTACGCGTGCGGGCCAGCACGTCGACCCGAGCGGTGACGCCGTTACCGACGGTGATGGCGCCGGTCTTGACGACGCCGTGGTGACCGAAGACGGTGGCCTGGATCTTCTGCGTATCCTCGACGGCAAAAATGCCATGCACCGACTGCAGCACGCCACGGTCACCGACCTGACCGCCGGACTCGGCGTAGAACGGCGTGTCGTCGAGGACGACGACGCCCATTTCACCCTCGTTCAGCTGGTTGACCGCAACACCGTCCTTGTATAGCGTCAGCACGTTGGCCTTGTATTCCAGTGCGTCGTAGCCGTGGAAGGTGGTGGCCGGGCCACTGTATTCCAGATTGGTCGCCATCTTGAATTTGCCGGCGGCACGCGCCTGTTCCTTCTGGCGGGCCATCGCGGCGTCAAAGGCGGCGGCATCGACGGTGATCTTGTGCTCGCGGCAGATGTCCTGCGTCAGGTCGAGCGGGAAGCCATAGGTATCGTGCAGCTTGAAGGCGGTTTCACCATTAAACACGCCACCTTCGGCCAGCACCTTCAGTTCGCCGTCGAGGATGGCCATGCCATGCTCGATAGTCTCGAAGAAGCGGTCTTCTTCCTGCTTCAGGGTAGCGATGACCTTGTGCTGGTTCTGCGCCAGTTCCGGATAGGCCATGCCCATTTCGGCCACGAGGTCGGGCACCATCTTGTGGAAGAAGGCGGCGCGGGCGCCGAGTTTGTAGCCGTGGCGAATGGCGCGGCGGATGATGCGGCGCAGCACGTAGCCGCGGCCTTCATTACCGGGAATGACGCCGTCGGCGATCAGGAAGGAGCAGGCACGGATGTGGTCGGCCAGCACTTTCAGCGACGGTGAATCCATATCGGCATCTGAGGTTTCGCGGGCGGCGGCCTTCAACAGCGCCTGGAACAGATCAATCTCGTAGTTGGCGTGCACGCCTTGCAACACCGCTGAAACACGCTCCAGCCCCATGCCGGTGTCGACTGAGGGCTTGGGCAGCGGGTGCATGACCCCGGCTTCGTCGCGGTTGAACTGCATGAAGACGTTGTTCCAGATTTCGATGAAACGGTCGCCGTCTTCTTCCGGCGATCCCGGGGGGCCGCCCCAGTGCTTTTCGCCGTGGTCGTAGAAGATTTCGGTGCACGGGCCGCAGGGGCCGGTGTCGCCCATCATCCAGAAATTATCGGAGGCGTAACGGGCGCCCTTGTTGTCGCCGATACGGATGACCCGTTCGACCGGCACGCCAATTTCCTTGGTCCAGATGTCGTAGGCTTCGTCGTCCTCGGCATAGACGGTGACCGTCAGCTTGTCCTTGGGCAGCTTGTAGACCTCGGTCAGCAGTTCCCAAGCGTACTTGATCGCATCGCGCTTGAAGTAGTCGCCGAAGCTGAAATTGCCGAGCATCTCGAAGAAGGTGTGGTGACGCGCGGTGTAGCCGACGTTTTCGAGATCGTTGTGCTTGCCGCCGGCGCGCACGCATTTCTGCGAAGTCGTCGCACGCGTGTAGGGGCGCTTGTCGAAACCGAGGAAGACGTCCTTGAACTGGTTCATCCCGGCGTTGGTGAACAGCAGTGTCGGATCTTCATGCGGCACCAGCGAGCTGGAGGAAACGATCTGGTGGCCCTTGGAGGCGAAGAAGTCGAGGAACTGCTGGCGGATTTCGGAGCTTTTCATGAGCTGGCGGCCCTTGCGGCGTGGGAATGCGAAACCTCGGATTTTAAGAGAAAAAGCGTCCGGCTTCGCAGCCGCCGACCCCGCTAATGCGCAAAAAGATCGAGGCGGTCGGTAAACAAGGCGCTGACGCCGCGTGCGAAAAGCAATTTTGCCTGTTTTTCGCTGTTGACCGTGTAGCACAGCACCGGAATGTCATGCGCCCTGGCTTCGGCCAGCACCACGTCGTCGAGCAGGTCGGCGTCGCAATGCAGCGCGACGGCCCGCAAGCGTCGCAGTTCCGTCCGCCAGTCGGCCGGCGGTTTTTCGAACAGCACGCCGCGGCGGACCTCCGGCGCCAGATCGCGGGCCACTTCGAGCGCGGCCAGGGAAAACGAGGAAATCAGCGGCGGCACTTCCACCCCGCGCCACAGGTCGGCAGTCATGCGAGCGACGACCTCGGCCGTCGCCACCTCATGGCCGCTCGCGGGCTTGATCTCGACATTGGCCAGCAGGCCGAGCTCGCGGCACAGCGCTGCGGCTTCAGCAAAGCGTGGAATACGCTCGCCGCCACCGGCATCGAGCGCGAAGAGAACGGCATCGGAGCTTTCGCAGACCTTGCCGCTGCCGTTGGTCGTGCGTTCCAGCGTTTCGTCGTGAATGAGGAGCGGCGTGCCGTCGGCCGAGAGCATCACGTCGAACTCGACGGCCCGGAAACCGAGCCTGGCCGCCAGACGAATGCCGGCCAGGGTGTTTTCCGGGGCCAGGCTGCCGCCACCGCGATGGGCAATCCAGCGCGGCAGCGAGATCGACATCAGAAGGGTTGTCCCTTCTTCAGCGCCGGCTTGGCGTTGAGTACCGCATTACCGCGCGTGACCGCCTTGTCCAGCGCCGCCTTGGACGGCTCCTTGTCGGTCCACGCCAACTGGAGTTCTTCGTCGGCAATGACGCGCACTGCATCGACGTCGGAAACATGGGTGACCGGCTTGGCACTGGTGCCTTTCAGGGAGGCATAGGCCACCTGCAGCGTCTGGTCGCCGTCCTGCAGGAGCTTGCTGCGTGCCGCCGCGCGGGCAGCCGTCGTCAGCGGCAGGCCGCCGTAGCTGCGCACCAGTTCGATCTGGATCTCGGGCGACATCAGGAAGGAAACGAACTTCGCGGCCTGTTTGTATTCGGCGGCCGAGCGGCCGGCGCCGACCCACAGCGAGGCACCATCGGCCAGCGAGGGCTGGCGGCCACCATAGACGTCATCGTGGAAAGGCATCGGCGCGACGCCCAGTTCGACACCCTTGGCATCGCGGAAATCGATATGTTCGCGAGAATCGGTGGTGATCATCGCGCATTCGCCGGCGTGGAATTTCTTGCTGGCTTCGTCGCTGCGACCGAACAACTTGAAGTAATTGGCTTTGGTCCACGTCGACATCATCGCGACATGCTTGACCTGCGGCAGGCCGTTGAAGGCCAGCACCCCCTTGTCGGTCGTTGCCGGCAGGCCGGAAACGGCGCTGACGTTATCCACATGCACCCAGACTGGCCACGCCGTCGTGTATGGGCAGGCATAACCGGCTTCCTGCAGCTTGTCGAGCATGCCCTGCATCTCGAACCAGGTTTTCGGCGGCTGATCCGGGTTCAGCCTGGCCTTGCGGAAGGCGTTCTTGTTGTAGAACAGGACCGGCGTGGAATAAAGAACCGGCAGGGCGACCAGGCGGCCCTTGGCGTC
>Ga0209310_1003041_pt1 | contig 10246 bp, 7 predicted proteins | sample AD_UKC030_MetaG_FD_184415 | JGI IMG/M metagenome (GOLD analysis project Ga0209310, IMG submission 184415) | Active sludge microbial communities of municipal wastewater-treating anaerobic digesters from USA - AD_UKC030_MetaG (SPAdes) (version 2) | ecosystem: Engineered > Bioreactor > Anaerobic >... | reverse complement strand
GGCTTCAACCTCAAGGCCAACTGGGCCAACCAGGATGCCGACGAGCAGACCTTCGCGCTGCTGACGCCGGTGCTGAGCGCTGGCTCCGCCATCGGTTCGCAGTTCAGATATACCGACGGCAGCGGCGTCCATGTCCTGACCTATACCGGCAGCGCGGTCGAAATCCCCGTTTCGGCCCTGAACACCCTTGAGTTCAAGGCGGCAGCGAACATGGCCGGCGCATTCGAGATCGGTATCCAGGCCAGGACGGTGGATACCGATCCCGACACCGGAGCCAGCGTCAGCGCCATATCGGGGAGCGCCACCTTGACCAATCTCTTCATCGCGCCGGTGGCCGATGCCGTGACCCTGGCGGTGACCGGCGCGGTGACTGGCAACGAAGATTCGTTGATTCCGCTCCATATCAAGCCCACCAGTGTGGACCCGTCGGAAACGTTCAATGTGACGATCAACAATATTCCGACCGGTTCAACGCTGATCTATGACGGCGTATCACTGACCATCACCGGCAACAGCGCGACGATCGCCAATTTCGATGCGACCAAGTCGCTTGCCATTCAGCCGCCGGCGAACAGCAACACGGATTTCTCGCTGAGCGTCTCAGCCGTCTCGGTCGATACGGTCGGCGGAGTCACCAGCATTTCCTTGCCGACGGTGCTGTCGATTGCGGTCGACGTGCGTGGGGTGGCCGATTTGCCGGCGATCACCACCGTGACCCTGCCGTTCGTCACCACCGAGGCGGCCGTCGATGCCGGTGCGAGGCGCATCGCGCTTAGCAATGTAATTACCTCGGCAGCGCTGACCGATACCGACGGTTCCGAAACACTCTCGTTCGTTTTGAGCGGATTGCCGGCGAATTTCACGGTCGAAGGTCTCACCTTCACGGGCGGCGCCGGCACTGCGCGGATCTGGGCGGGCACCGCCGCGGAATTCGCCAATGCCAAGATCGTGGTGCTTGGCGACAACTACAGCGGCAGTTTTGATTTCGCGTTCCGGGCGATCACGACTGAAAACGATGGCAACAGCCTGACGGGTGGATGGAACACCATTCCGGTGCAGGTTACGCCTTCGCCGGAGGCAACGATCAACACGTCGACGACCGCCAGCGAGGATACGCTGACCCGGGTTGATTTTGCGTTGCAGATCCAGCACGGGGATACCAATGAAACCTTGACCTCGGTGTGGATCAACGCGGCCGACCTCGCCGGCAAGCCATTCACGCTCTACCTCGGGGCGACGCCGCTGACCTCGCTGGTGGCTGATGGCGGGTGGTACAAGCTCTCGGGGGCAGACATCGGCAATGTCTTCGTCAAGGGGGCCGCCAACAGCGACGCCGATGGTACGTTCGGCATTCGCTATGCGATTACCGATCCCAGCAACGATGGCACGCTGCCCGCGGTGACGCAGCAGTTCGATGCGAACTACAGCATCCAGGTCAATCCGGTGACCGATGCGACGACCAGCAGCAACGACTATGCGGGCGGTGTGATTTCATCGACCGCGGTGATCACGGTCAATGTGACGGTGCTTCAGAATGACGACCCGAATGCGGGAAATGCCAAGGATACCGACGGCAGCGAAAAGCGCCTCTATTTCATAGTCGACAATGTGCCGATCGGTGTCACCGTGGTTGGCGGCAGCTACATCGGCAATACCCCGGGCAACCCGAATACCGGCCGCTGGATACTGGATGTCCCCGACACGGCCTTCACCGGTCCATCGCTCACCCAGGCGGTTCAGTTCTCGCTCGATGGCACGGCGACGCAGTTGTCCGGTCTGACGCAGGCGATCAGCATCACCGCCCACACCCAGGACAGCGGTGCCAGCGAGGCGACGTCGACGACGAACTGGACATTGCAGACATCGCCCGTGTTCACTGATGTCTCGCCGTTGCCGACGACGCCTGCGGCGTCCATTGCCACGTGGGCAAAAGATCCGGCGGCGCCGGCGATGACCGAGGATACGTCGGTCACGTTGAATACGCTCATCGACGCAAGCATTGCCGGCTCCTCGCCTTTCGCGGTCACCCTGACCGGGTTGCCGGCCGGGACGATCGTGACCGGCATGATGATGACCATGGTCGGCGGGTCGCCCGTCTGGAGTGCCCAGGGTACCGGCGACAACAACGCGCTGCAGGCCTTGCTCAACGGCATCACCATCACGCCGCCGGCGAATACGAACAGCAATGGCGGGCCGTTCAGCTTTTCCACAACCCTGACGACCTACGACGATGGTGGCGGCCGGCATGATGCCAGCCTGACGGCAAGCCTGCCGGTGACCCCGGTTTCGGACCCGATCGTGCTGGTGGCGAGCGACAGCAATGTCGGCGAGGACTCGACCGCCCCGTTCTCGATCACGCTGTCCAATGCGGCGGATGGTGCGAACACCCATGTGGTCGCCGGCAAGGTCTATGTGCGTCTCGACGAATCGGGCATGGAAGCCGCCGGTGGCGTCTTGCTCTTCAATGGCAATCCGGTGTCGGCGACGGCCGTCAGCGGTGTTCCGGGTATCGCTGATGGCACCTATTTCGTCCTCGGCGGTGTCAGCAATGGAGCGGCCCTGAATATTGCCTATCAACCGCTGGCCAATGCCTCCGGTACCGTCGGCTATACCGCGTATGTCCAGAATCAGGAAACCGGGGCGGCCAACGTGGTGACCAGTTCAACATCCGGAAGTTTCGACATCATTAAGTCCAACGATGGTGTGACGCTGAATGTCGGCAACGTCACCGGGGCGGAAGATCAGGCGGTGCAACTGAACATCTCGGCGGCGCTGCGCGACAGCGGGGAGCAGATCCAGTCGCTGACGCTTTCGCATGTGCCGGATGGTTTCCAGGTCTATTACGGCAGTAGCGCGCCCGACACGGCCGCGATCAACATGGGGGGCGGCGTCTGGAGCATTTCCGCCAGCAGCGGTTCGCTGCCGGCCTATATCGCGCTGGTGCCTCCGCCGAACTGGAGCGGTACGGTTGCCGGCGTCACCGCCGAAGTCTGGAGCGGCGAGGCCGGGCTGGATCAGGCAGTCAATTCGGCGAATTTCGATGTCACTATCAATGGCGTGGCTGATGGCATCCTCATCAGCCCGACGCTGTCTTTCGGAAACGAAGGGCAGGTCGTTCCACTGAACCTGAACAGCGCCATGCCGGATATGGACGGTTCCGAGACGGCGATCATCACGGTCCACGGGCTGGGCAACTTCGCGGCTTTTTATAGTGTCAGCACCTTGCTGAGTGCAAGCTACAACAGCGGCAGCGACACCTACACCCTGTCGGGCCTGACACCGGCACAAGTCAGCAACCTAGGCGTGATCCAGAAGGATGGCAGCTATGACCTGCTGATCACGGCGCAGACGGCTGATTCGCCGGGAGGCAGCCTGTCCGCTGTATCCACGGCCAACGCGCACATGGATATCAGTGCGGTGACGGCGACCAGCGGGAATGACAGGTTGCTCTATGATGGCGGCCCGCTCAATGGCCTGGTGGGGGTCGATACCATCGAGTTCCGTCTTGGCGAAAACCTCGACTTCTCGATGTCGCCGGTCAAACCCACCAACATCGAGCGATTCGATCTGATGCCGGCCGGCCAGAATCACAGCCTGGGCCATCTGTCGGTGCAGGATGTCCTCGACATGACCGGTGCCGGCAAGTCGCTCACCATCCTTGGTGACAGCGGTGATTCAGTCAGTTTGAAGAGTACCGTTGGCGGCACATGGACGGCTGGCGTTGCGGAAACGGTGGGTGGCCATAACTTTGACGTCTATGTGAACAGTCAGGACGCCGCGATCAAGCTCCTGATCGAGCAGCAGATCAACAAGAGCATTGATCCTTGATGCATGAAAAGGGCAGCTCCGGTCGGCCCGACAGGTGCTGGAGGCGCTCCTTGGAGCGCCTTTTCAGCCCTCGTGCTTCCTCAAATTAGCCACGCTCGGAATATGGATCTTGCGCCCCTCGACGACGATCAGCCCGAGTTCGGACAGCTCATGCAGGATGCGCGAGAAGTGTTCCTGGGTCAGGTTGAGGCGGGAGGCGATGACGCCCTTGTTGGTCGGCAGGGTGACGGCGACGTTGATGCCGTTCAGGTCTTCTTCCGCGAGTTCGCGTAGCAGGTAGCCGATGATGCGCTGCTTGCCGGAGTGCAGCGAGTAGGATTCGACGTCGTTCATCAGCTGGTGCAGGCGCATGGCCATGCCGGCCAGCATCTTGCGGCACAGGTTGTGGTCGCGGGCCAACTCGTCGAACACAGCATGCTTCGAGACATGCAGCAGCAGCGAGTCGGTCAGCGCCTGGGCGAAGACGATGTAGGGCTTTTCCATGAACATGATGGCTTCGCCGAAGCTCTGGCCCTGGGTCAGAATCTCGACGACCTTCTCGTTGCCCTGTTGCGAGGTGAAGGCCAGCTTGACCTGACCATAGACCAGCAGGTGGAAGCCGTTGCAGGAGTCGCCCTTGTGGAACAGGATGTCGCCCTTGCTGGCGTGGATTTCCCGGGTGCCGTGGGCGATGCGGGAAATCTCTTCGGGGGCCAGCCCGTTGAAAAGCGGGATGTGGGTCAGCAGCGCTTCGATGTTGATCGGGTGGTTGGCATTCATGTTTGATTTAGGTTAAATCCGGGTGCCGCGATGGTGTCACTCGCCTAGTGCCGAAACAATACTCCTTTGTGACTATTTATTGTCGCGTGAGTTGCGCATAAAGGAGCGGCAGGCGGCGCGGCAGTTCCTCCGGCTTGCGGATGACGCAGTGGCCGGCCGGGCCGAAGAGGTAGGGCAGGTAGGCGCCGGCCTCGCGGTCGATGGTGACGCAGAAGGGGGTCAGCCCCATACGCCGCGCTTCGTGCACGGCCATCCGGGTGTCTTCGATGCCGTAGCGCGAGTCGTAGAGGTCGAGGTCGTTCGGCTTGCCGTCGGTGATGATCAGCAGCAGGCGGCGGCTGGCCGGCTGTTCATAGAGAATGGCGGCCGCCTGGCGCAGCGCGGCGCCCATACGGGTGTAGAAGCCGGGCTTGATGGCGAGGATGCGGGCGCGGGCGGCGGCGTCGTAGCGGCTGTTGAAATCCTTGAGCAGGTGAAAGCGGATGTTCTGCCGGCGAAGGGATGAGAAGCCGTAGATGCCGAAACGGTCGCCGGTTGCGGTCAACGCCTCGGAAAAGAGCAAAAGCGAATCGCGGATGACGTCGACGATGCGGTGGCTGTCGGAAATCCAGGCGTCGGTGGACATCGAGAGGTCGGCCAGCAACAGGCAGGCGAGGTCGCGCTCGCAGCGCGCCTGGGCCAGGTAGCCGCCGGTTTCCGGCGTGTGGCCGGAGGCGCGGTCGGCATGGTTGCGCACGCAGGAATCGACGTCGAGTTCGGGGCCGTCCGGCTGCGCCTTGAGCCAGCGGCGTTGCGGGGCGAGTGCGGCGAACTGGCTGCGCAGCTTGCGGGCGGTGGCCGCCAGTTCGTCGGGCAGGGCGGCGTGGCCGGCGTCGCTGGCGATCATGGGTTGCAGGTGGCAGTGGTCGGCGAGCAGCAGCGACTTGCGGTAATCCCACTCGGGCAGCGGAATGCCGGGGCCGACCGGAGCGTCATCCTCGGCGGCCGAGGGCAGGTCGAGATCGAACTTGACCCGCGATTTGGCGGTCTGGCCGTCGCGGGTCAGCGACAGCTGATCGAGATCCTTGGCGGCGTCGCGTGCATTGGGGTTTTCGTCTTCGTCGAAAGCGCGATTGACGCGCACGTATTCGGCCCAGGTCGGCAGGCTTTCGGCGCGGAACATGGCGAGCATCGGCGCCTTGTTGTCCGGTGTCTCGACCTGCTCGGCCTTGTGCGCCTCCTTTTCGCCGGCCTGGCTGCCGCTGCCCTCGGGCGGCAGTTCGCCATCGGGGTCGGCGACCTTGCCGGCGGTGCGGGTTTCGGCGGCGATCAGCCACAGCAGGACCGGCTGCGGTGGGCGCGATTTTTTGGAATTGAGCGGTGGCAGGCCGTCGACCGCAGCAGGCTGCTGCAGTGCCCGGCGAATTGCCATCTCCTGCGCTGCTTCGTCGGGCTGCAGTTGCGCGGGATCGATGCGGCCGGCGAGATGGGCGGCGACCAGGCGTTCGTATCGCGGCCGCAGACCGGGGTAACGGGTCAGCGCCGCCTGGCTGGCGAGCTGGTTGCGGATGAACCAGGGTTTGTTCGGCGCGAAATCGCTGGCGGCGAGCGCGGCCAGCCACAGGTAAAGGTCGCGGTTGAGCGATTTTTCGGGAAAGGCGGCGATTTCCGGCGGCAGACGCAGGGTTTCGGCGTCGCGCCGGGCATGGGCGACCTTTTCGCCGCTGCCGGCGACGCGCTGCAGCCAGCGACGGCGGGCGCCGTGGGTTTCCGAGGTGGCGGCCGCCACGTTGAGGCCGGGGTCGCCGCCGAAGGCGCGGAACAGGATGCCGGCGGCTTTCTCGACTTCGGCCAGTTTGACGGCGGCCTGCGGGTAATGGTTTCCGGCGGCCCTGGTGACCCAGTTGTGCCAGATCTTGCCGATGAATTCTTCCATGTCAGGCCTTTCCCCCGGCGTCTTCGTCGATGTTCGACAACGCCGAGAAGCGCGCCTCGTTACGCCGTGCGTCGTCGTTGGCGACCCAGCGCAGCAACTGGCCGTCGGGATTGTTGCGGTTGACCGTGCCGCAGGCCGAAATGCACTGGCCGCACTGCGTGCAGGCGAACATCCAGCGTTTGACGTTGCGCGGCTTGAGGCGCATCGGGCAGACGGCGTCGCAGGCCGAGCCGTTGCCGTTGAGGCAGGCGGTGCAGTCGGTCAGGCGTTCGCGCTCGAAGCCGACGACCATCGCCTTCTTGTTGCCCATCCAGGCGAAGCTCTGGAAAAGGCCGACGGCGCAGGCGTAGCGGCAGAACAGGTGGCGGGCGAAAAGGAATTCCAGCGTCAGCACGGTGGTGGCGGCGGTCAGGAAAATGACTTCGCCGCGATAGAGGCTGAAGTTGACCAGGCCGGAATAAACGTGAAACGGCGGCATCAGGTAGGTCAGGCCGACCACTGCCCAGGCGAAGGCGAAGCCGATGGCGGCGGGGACGACGGCGAACCAGTAGCGCTTGTCGCGCGGGGCCGGTGTGCCGTCCGGTTCCCAGGGCGGGGTCTTGTTTTTGTCCCACAGCGAATGCTTGCCGGTGGCGAAGAGCATCAGGCGGTTGATGGTTTCGACCACCGAGAAATGCGGGCACAGCCAGCCGCAATAGAGGCGGCCCCATTTCCAGGCGACGCCGATGATCAGCGCGCCGGCGCCAAGGAGCGGCAAAAACAGGTAAAAAATGAGGTTGACCGCAGCTGTGCCCGCATCGACGCGCCCGGCGATCAGGTCGTCGATGCCGAGATGCCACGGAATGCTCAGAAAATAGGCGTGCCTCTCGGTCAGGTCGTAGCGGAAGAGATCGAAGATCGGCGTCAGTGTGAACAGCGCGAAGAAGCCGATCTGCGCCAGCACCCGGTAGCGTTGCAGCGCCGGCTTGTTCATGGATTGCGCGGACCGATCAGCGGGAAGCGCCAGGTCTGGCCGGCCAGGGCCTTGATCAGTCCGAACATGCCGAACAGCACCAGCGTCGAGTGGATGCAAGTGAAGTAGAGGATGACGGCGACCCAGGTGTATTCCCAGTAGAGGCCGCCGATCAGGATGAACAGGGCGATCAGCGAGACGATCAGCAGGCCGCCCCAAAGGCTGACGAAGGTGGCTTGCTTGAGGTGCTGGCGGGCCAGCGGCGGCGCACTGTCCTTGTAGCGCAGCCACAGCGAGAGCAGGATGGCGAAGGCGATGCCGGGCGCCAGCAGCAGGTTGATCAGGAACAGCGTTTCGGCGAGGACGGCCAGGTTTTGCCCGGCCTTCTCCTCGGTGAAGCCGAAGTCATCGTCCGAAAGTGGCATTGACGATTTCCATCAGCGCCTCGACGGTTTCCTCGTCGTCGGTCAGGCTTTCGACCAGCGCGGCACGGCAGGCGGCGCTGACGTCGAAGCCGGACTTGATCAGCGTCGCGGCGTAAACCAGCAGGCGGGTGCTGGCGACTTCTTCGAGATCGCGGTCCTTCAAGGCGCGGAAGGATTTGGCGATGCCGACCAGGCGTTTGGCGAGTTCGGCGTCGCAGCCGGTTTCGCCGATCAGGATGGAAATCTCGCGTTCCGCACTGGGGAAGTCGAAGCGCATCGAGACGAAACGCTGGCGGGTTGACGGCTTGAGGCCCTTGAGCAGGTTCTGGTAACCGGGGTTGTAGGAAACGACCAGCATGAAGTTGGACGGTGCTTCCAGCGTCTCGCCGGTGCGGTCGATCGGCAGGATGCGGCGGTCGTCGGCCAGCGGGTGCAGCACGACGGTGGTGTCCTTGCGCGCCTCGACCACTTCGTCGAGGTAGCAGATGCCGCCTTCGCGCACGGCGCGGGTCAGCGGACCGTCGCACCAGTAGGTGCCCTTGTCCGAAATCAGGTGGCGGCCGACGAGATCGGCGGCGGTCAGGTCGTCGTGGCAGGCCACGGTGTACAGCGGCAGCTTGAGGCGGGCGGCCATGTGCGAGACGAAGCGCGTCTTGCCGCAGCCGGTCGGGCCCTTGATCAGCAGCGGCAGGCGCTCGTTGAAGGCGTGCTCGAAGAGCGAGATTTCGTTGCCGGAAGGTTCGTAGAAGGGCAGTTCGGTCATTTGAGGGAGATCCAGTAGGCGAGCAGAATCAGGCTGGAAACCAGTATAAGCCAGCCTTCGAGCAGGGCGCGCCAGAGTCGCGGGGCTTCGCGCAGTTCCATGAAGTCGAGGATCACCAGCCGGCCCTTGACGAAGGCGATGAACAGCATGGTGACGATGGCCAGCGTGCCGGCGGCACCGACTTCGCCGAGATACCAGGTGATCGAGGTGGCGACCAGTAGGATCAGCCAGGCGCGGTGGGCAGGGTTTTTCAAGGCGTTCATCAGCGCATCACATAAACGAGCGGGAAAAGGATGATCCACAGCAGGTCGACCATGTGCCAGTAGGCGGCGCCGCTCTCCAGGCCGTGCGCGTCATGGCTGCCATAGACACCCTTGCGCGCCTGCACCCAGAGGATGGTGAGGATGACCATGCCGAGGATGACGTGCATGAAGTGGAAAAAGGTCAGAGAGATGTAGAACATGTAGAAGGTGTTGGTCGACATCGAAATGCCGGCGCCGAACTTGGCGGCGTATTCGAAGACCTTGACCGCAAGGAAACCGCCGCCGCACAGGAAGCCGAGCAGGATGTTGCGCGGGATGGCCTTCTGGTCGTTGCGGTGCGCCGCCTGAACGGCGCGGACGACAAACCACGAGCCGGTGATCAGCAAAAAGGTGTTGAGCGCCCCGGCGTTGCGGTCCAGCGTCTGCTGATAGAGGTTGAACATCTCGACGTTCCGCGCCCGGGCGAAGGCGTAGGAGGCGAAGAAGACGGCGAAGGCCAGCATCTCGGCGAGGATGAAGAACCAGATGGCGAGGTCGCCGGGCAGGCGCTTTTGCGGTGTTTCGGGCGGGATCAGGGCGGCTGTGGTCATGGCACACATCTTATCGGCAAGCGCCCCGGCGAAACTTGATGTGGCCCAAAAATGAAAAAAGGCGCAGGTCTTGCGACCCGCACCTTGTAAATACTACCTGGAGGAAACTGCTTAAGCGGCTTTTTCTTCCTGACCACCGTAGAAGAAGCTGGTGATGTAAAGGATGAGGCCGATCAGGAACATGACGCCGGCCCATTCACGCATCCAGTAGAACAGCGCAATCTTCTCCTGCGCCACCATGAACGGCAGCGGAGTGTCGGAAACGCGTTGCAGCCAGACCTGCAGGATGCCGGCGGCGGTCAGGAACAGCGTGATGAAGACCATGGCTACGGTCATCAGCCAGAACGACCACATTTCCAGCACTTGCGACTTGTTGCTGTTGGCAGCGCGGCCATTGAGGATGGGCATGGCGTAGGAGATCATCATCAGGTTGACCATGGCGTAGGCGCCATAGAAAGCCATGTGACCGTGAGCGGCGGTGATCTGCGTGCCATGGGTGTAGTAGTTCACCGGAGCCAGGGTGTGCAGGAAGCCCCACACGCCAGCGCCGAGGAAGGCCATCACACCGGTGCCCAGCGCCCACAACACAGCAGCCTTGTTCGGATGCTCACGACGACGACGGTTCACCATGTTGAATGCAAACACGGTCATGCCGAAGAACGGAATCGGCTCCAGCGCGGAGAAGATGGAACCCCACCACTGCCAGTATTCCGGCGTACCGATCCAGAAGTAGTGGTGACCTGTACCGATA
>Ga0209310_1003040_pt1 | contig 10247 bp, 8 predicted proteins | sample AD_UKC030_MetaG_FD_184415 | JGI IMG/M metagenome (GOLD analysis project Ga0209310, IMG submission 184415) | Active sludge microbial communities of municipal wastewater-treating anaerobic digesters from USA - AD_UKC030_MetaG (SPAdes) (version 2) | ecosystem: Engineered > Bioreactor > Anaerobic >... | reverse complement strand
ACGCCACCGGAGAGCGCGTTCCAGACAAGCAGTTCAAGAGATTATCTCTCCAACGATACGGACCCTTGCCGGATTGGAACTACACTCTCTCTCCGTTAAATGGCGAACTTATTTTTTCCTGAGCCCTAACTCGAAACTCCAGAAGTTCTGTTTCCTGTTTCCATCGCGGAGGGGTGTCCCCAATCCGCAAGGAAGATCATCGGAACAATTGAACCGCGAATGGACGCCAAGGGACGTGAATTGAAGAGGAGGCATCCGCGAGGCTGAACCCCAGTCATTCCATCGAGTTCGATAAAACTGGAACGTTTATATCGGCGGCTTATGCTGCTGGTCATGAACGCACATGGGATCCAAAACCTGGTTTGCAGGGCAGAAAAGCTACAGTCCAAGCAAGGCCTTGGATCCAAAAGACTGTTCTTTTGCCCCGTCATCTGCCTTTTTGTCGCAGTGTTGTTCGATGCGTCCGTTTGCATGGGGCAAAGGCCCGCCCAGAATCCCATGTCCTCCACCTGTTACACGCCAGAGAGCATGGGCTACCAACTGGTTTGGGAAGATCAGTTTACGGGGAACACCCTCGATCCTCAGAAATGGGAGGTCAGAGGCGTGGGGCCCAGAGCCCTGGGTTTTGTGTCGCCGGAAGCGGTCCAAGTTGAAGGGGGCTTTTTAAAGCTGAGCGCACTCAAGAAGGACGGCCGCATTTTGATCGGAGCCGTTGGGACGCAAAACCGTTTCATGACGAGGTATGGCTACTTTGAATGCAGGGCGCAGCTTCAAAAGTCACCCGGGATCTGGGCTGCCTTTTGGATTCAATCACCCCACATTTCAAACGGCGAAGATCCATCGCTCTATGGTGCTGAGATCGACATCATGGAATTTTTCAAGAAGCTGGGGAAGGATATTGTATCCCACAATGTCCACTGGGCCTATGGTCCGAACCAGAAAACCACCCGCGGCATGCAAAGTCACCGCGAGGGTGTGAGCGAGGGATTCCATAAGTTTGCCCTGGAATGGACCCCGGAAAAGTACGTGTTTTTTGTCGACGGATACAAGTATTACGAAGTGACGAACGGTCTGTCGAAGATCGAGGAATACATGATTCTGAGCATGGAAATCCCCTCGGATGAGAAAGATATCAAAAACACCATTTTCCCCGATGTATTCATTGTGGACTACGTCAAGGTCTACAAAAAGAAGGAGTGATCATCTCTTCGTGTTTTCGCGCGAGCCAAACTGGTTCTTGTAGAGACCCATGAGTTCCGCTAACGTCGGACTGAGGCGTGAGGTGTTTCTGCCGCGGCTGAGTTTCCGAACCGAATTTCAATTCAAATATATACGACCTATGAAAACCAAATGCTTGTGCTTCCTCGGTCTGTGGTCTGCGTTCTCTGTCGGGGCCGATTACCACGATGTCGTCCTGCAGGACAATCCCGCTGGTTATTGGCGTTTGAATGCTGTGCCCGCCCCTAACTATGCCACGAACCTGGGCACAGCGGGAGAAGTCGTTAACGGTTTGATTGGCAACTCGGTCCGCGGGGAGCAGGCAGGCGCCCTGATCGGCGATGCCAATCCGGCGATGCAGTTCAATGGCAGCGCGGCTTCGCGGATCGTCGTCCCTTTCGATCCGGCGCTTAATCCGCCGGGTTCATTTACCGCCGAGTTCTGGATGAATACCGCGTTGGCATCGGGTTCGGCTCTGGCACCGGTCTATTCACGCGGTGGGAATCCAGGGTACACCGTTTATATCCAGGGCGACGGCAGCCTGCAGTTCCTCCTGTGGACGGGAACCTGGCAGGCCGTTTCGACAGGAGCTGGCACCGTGGCTGCCATGGTAGGCAAGTGGGTCCACATCGCATGTGTCTTTGATGCTTTGGCGGGAAGTAGCGGCAACGGGATGCAAATGATTTACACGAACGGAGTGTTGGCGGGAACGCATGAACTCGAAGCTCCGTTTGAAAGCAATTCCTCCGGTACGTTCAACATCGCCGATCGCAACTATTCAGGTTTGTTGGATGAAATGGCTGTCTATGATTTAGCCTTGAATCCCGCCGCGATCCTCTCTCACTACCAGGCTGGCACCAATGACGCCGGCCTTTATCGGACTACTGTTCTGAACGACCAGCCGATTGGATATTGGCGATTCGACGAAAAGCTGGCATCCCAGGCCATCCCCAACCTCGGCTTTCTGGGCTCTGAGGGGGATGGCGCCGCGAACGGCACCCTGGCCACAATCCAGGACACACCGTTGGTAGGGGACAAGGATCAGGCTATGAATTTCACCGGTGGAGGTTACATCAGTCTCCCTTACCACGCGTTATTAAACGCTACGAATACGTTTTCCTATGAAGTTTGGTATAACGAGGACGCCGGTTCGAGCGGCATCCGATGTCCGCTTTGGTGGCGTGACGAACCGGTGTTGGGGGATACGCGGGGCTGGGTACATTACATGTGGGATGATTGGAATCCGGACTGGGGTGGCCGCGGCCATGTGTTTCAATCGTCGGATGCCTACACGACCTGGAACGGTTTGGGTTCAGCCATGCTATTCGCCCAAGGCGAGTGGCAGCACCTGGTCTGCACCTTTGACGGAAGCAACAAACGCATCTATCTGAATGGGGTGTTGATTGCCGTGAGCACGACACCCAGGCTGAAGGTCAAGCCCGTCAAACGCGCCGTCACAACGATCAGTAGCACGGCGTATCCGTTCCTCGGCAGTCTCGACGAAGTGGCCTATTACACGAACTCACTGCCAGCAGACCGCGTCCAGGAACATTGGAAGGCGGCGCGCGGAATCAATCCACCCGCGGTCGCTGCCACATTTGCCGCTCAACCGCAGCCGGTTGCGGATTACGAAGGTAGCAAGGTGACCTTGACCGCCATGGTTCTCGGCACGCCGCCTTTCAATTGCCAGTGGCAGAAAAATGGCACCCCTGTTGCCGGCCAGACCAATGCCACGCTTACTCTTTCTCCGGCACTTCGTTCGGACACCGGTGATTACGTGCTCCAGGTGAGTAACTCAGGTGGATCCAGCACGAGTGATGCGGCGCATGTTGAGATTGTGGCTGCTCCGGCTTCCATTATTGAATCTCCTCAGCCGGCGAGTCGGCTGCAGGGAGCGAGTGTCACGTTTACTGTGGAAGCAGCTGGATCCCAACCCCTCTTCTATCAATGGCAAAGCAATTCCGTGCCCATCCTTGGGGCCACGAACGCGAGTCTCGTACTGAGCCAGATTCAAACCTCGTATGCTGCGGATTACCGTGTGTCCGTGACCAACAGTGCCGGTTCAGCGCTCAGCTCTCCGGCGCGCCTGACAGTGGTTGAAGTGGCGGCTGGGGGATATGCCGAAAGGATCGTTCGTGATCATCCGGTTGCATTTTGGCGTCTCAACGAAACCTCAACAGCGATTTACGACCTCGTGGGCGGCCATGATGGCACCTGTGATACCGGCCTGTCTCAAGGCGTGGCGGGCGCCCTGGTTGACGATCCCGACAAGGCCATCAACTTCACGGGCTTTGGCGGGATCACGATTCCGAGCAGCCCGGATCTGAATCCGTTCACGGCCTTCAGCGTGGAGTTGTGGGCCCGGCCTGATCCTGCGGGTGCGGGAACCGACCGCGCGCTCTTTGTGTCTCGCGCCACGGCCAGCGGCTGGCATTATGGATATTACCTCGCCGCGAACGCTTCCGACCAATGGCAGTTCGACACCGGTCATAAAACCTCAGGAATTTCAACGTTAACCGGAGGGGGGGCCACGAACCAAACCTGGTATCACCTTGTGGCGACCTTCGATGCCGGCACAGGCAACAAAAACCTTTACGTTAATGGCATTTTGACAGCCTCCTCCGTGGAGGCGATTGGCACCTTCGCCCCTAACAACGCGGTGAACGAGGGCACGAACAGCGATGAGGGGATTGGCAAAACGACTGTCTCCGACATGTATGTTGGCGAAGGCACATTTTACTTTGGCGACCTCGATGAAGTGTCGGTGTATGATTACGTCCTGACCCCCGAACAGGTCGCCCATCATTACGGACTGCTCGTTACCCCGACACTGGAGATTGAACGGGATGGCGCCCAGGTGAAGATCACCTGGTCCCAGGGCCTGCTGCTTGAGGCCAGCGAAATTTCAGGTCCATGGACGACAAACACAGCTGCTTCGCCATTCATCTTCACTCCGGGTGGGACCCAGCAGTTTTTCCGTGTCGTGGCGCCTTGACACTCGGACATGATGCTGGAGTTGTGTGCCACACCTGCTGTGACTATCCGCGGTGATATTCTTCGTCGGCCGTGACGTTATCAGTCCGCCCTCTTGACTGTTCTTAATCCCCCGAACAGGGAAACGCCTTTGGCTCCTCCCGCCATCGCGAATTCCACGGCGCGGTCGAAGTCTTCGCCTTTCAGATCGGGCAGATAAAGTCCGGCATATAAGGGGCGATCTTTTGGCAGCGCCGCGACGCCTTCCTTTACGGCGCGCTGAATCCACTCCGGCTGTTCATTATAGAAGCTGTTGTAGGTCATGGGCAGAACGGCGTCCAAGTTCCATTGCGCCCAATCCTGTCTCACCAGCTTCTTGGCCAGGGCAGGAGTGGGGAAGACTGCGGCGGTCATCTGCTTCCGTTTTTCGTGGGCCACGTCCACCAGATGATTGACCAGTCTGGTGACGCTATCGTAACGGTATTGACGCCAAGCCGCATTGGATGGGGGATCCGGCAGTTGGAGCGGATCTTCCCCGGTCTGCCGCTTGAAGGCGCCGCGGCATACCTCGCAATAGCAGTAATCGAACTGAGGCAGTTCCTCGTTCTGGATCAGATTGTACTTCTTCCATAATGCCACCGGCAGGATCACGTCCGGATAGCGGATATAATCCAAGTGGATGCCGTCCAGGTTGTCCGTGTCGCCCAGGTCGGCAACGATCTTTGCCAGATGCTGGCGCACTTCATCATGCGAGGGGCAGAGGAAATGGTAGTAGTCGACGTAGGCTGGTTTGTCAGCCGCCGAGTCGCCGAGGCGGTTGACATCATACCAATCTGGGTGTTTCTCAAGCAGTTCCTTGTCGCCGCGGCACAGCGCCCAGGTCCAGGCATGGGTTTCCAGTCCCTCGGCTTTGGCGCAGGCAAGCACCTCGCGGTTAAAACCGCTGAAAAGCACCGCATCGATTCCCGCCTTTCTGAACTGCTTGAATCTCTCTCTTTGCTCGGCCGGCTTGAGTCGTTCTCCGCCGTCAGTCCAGATCCAATTCTTCGGGCGAGGCTTTGAGTTGGCGCCCAAAATCCGAGGCTTGTCCAGAAGCAGATTTGCTGCAGAAACCCCCAACGCCCCGTGACCCATTTTCCCAAGGAATGATCGTCGGTTCATGGCGGACACAACGGTAGTCCATTGGAGGCAAAAAGCGAGCGCTTTTGCCGCCCCGCAGCACACGCCGGAAAAACCGGCTGTCCAATCCGCGCCGCATTTGGTATGAATCGACGTCATCCGGCGATTTGATATCGCGCCGGGACAGAATCCGAATCGAACCCAATCATGAACCGATCAAAAATTATTGTCGGAAAACCGTTGCCGAACATTCCGTGGGAAAAGCGCCCCAAGGGAAGCGGGGACGTCGTTTGGCGCTACAGTGGAAATCCTGTGATTCCCCGCGACATTGTGCCTTGTGCCAACAGTGTTTTCAACAGCGCCGTCGTGCCGTTCGGCAAGGGCTATGCCGGCGTGTTCCGGGTGGATGACCGCACCCGCAGCATGCGCATCCACGCGGGCCGCAGCAAGGACGGCATCCGGTTCGAGATCGATCCAGATCCCATTCGCTGGATCTGCGACGATCCGGAGATCGGGCGGTTTGTTGAGGCTTACGATCCACGGGTGGTTGAAATCGAAGGCCGTTACCTGGTGACATGGTGCAACAATTATCATGGCTACACGATTGGCATGGGGCACACCGAGGATTTTGAAAAGTTTTACCAGATGGAAAACTCGTTCCTCCCCTTCAACCGGAACGGAGTGCTGTTTCCGCGCAAGATCAAGGGAGATTACGTCATGCTCAGCCGGCCGAGCGACACGGGCCATACCCCCTTCGGGGACATCTTTGTCAGCCATAGTCCGGACTTGGTCCACTGGGGGCGCCACCGTCACGTGATGGCTCCGAGAAAAGATCGGGCCAACTGGCAGTCCACCAAAATTGGCGCGGGACCCGTGCCGATCGAGACTACCGAAGGCTGGCTGTTGTTTTACCATGGGGTGCTGACGAGTTGTAATGGGTTTGTCTACCACATGGGCGCCGCCTTGCTCGACCTCGAACAACCCTGGAAGGTCCGATATCGGACGGGACCCTACCTGCTCAATCCGCGAATGCTATACGAGTGCGTGGGGGATGTGCCGAATGTGGTCTTCCCGTGTGCCGCCCTCAGCGACCCACCCACGGGCCGGATTGCGATCTACTACGGCGCGGCCGACACCGTTACAGGACTGGCCTTGGCGCAAGTCGATGAGCTGATCGAGTTCATCAAGAACAACTCGGAGCATTGATGCGATACCACCACGCCTCGGCGCAGCACCCCTCGCAATTTTCAAAAAGGCTCTGAGGCTGGGGTTGCTCGGGATCCGCTTGCCGGCCGTTTTACCTTTCGAGCTTGAATACCCAGGCGTAATTCATAGGAGCCTTGTGGGCGGCGTCCGGAATGGTGAGAATTCGCGTGCCGTCTGCGCTTTCGGTCGGTTTGAGTTCGCCGAAGCCTAGCAAGTGAATTCGGGTCTTTCCGGCAAGAATTTCGGTTGGGATCACGACGGTTTTCGGGAGTGTTTCCTGGTCGTCTTTAGGGAGCAGGATGGCGTAGACATGGCCGCTGCGTCTTGCGCAGGTCTTCATAGGCGGTCACATAGGCAAAATAGTTGCTCCCGTAAGGCCCCCGGCGCTGGCACCAACCCTCATCCTCCGGGCAGATGGACCACGATTCGACAATGCCCCACTGGCTGTAGGTTCCCCAATGCATCATCAGGCCAAACTTCAAATCCTGCCACCATTCCAGCAATTCTTTTTCCTGCCTCCTTGAACCGCAAATCTGAAGTGCCTTGTTAACCACTAATTGACACTCATCTTCACTAATAGTAAGCGACAGTACGGGCATGATTTACGTCTCATTTGTTTACACAAAACCCTGTAAATAAAGTTAACGTTCGACGTCTGTTGGCGGGTTTGATATCAAGGTGGTTGGGCATTCCGCTGGCGCTTCGCAGGGGGGCGCCCGTTGTTACCCGAGATGTCGACATAACATTAGAATTCCATGGAACTTTTATTTCAAAGTCGATCCTGCTACGGCTGCCACCGATTGACGATCCTCGGGTTCGTCCTAATGGCGATTCTGCCTGCTGTAGCCCACGCCAGTGAACGCGATGAATGGCGAAACCGCATGATGCCGATTACGCCGCGCGGTTACCTCTGCCATTTCACCGCCCGCCCCATTGCCATCGATGGCAAACTGGACGAGACGGCATGGAACACGGCGCCTTGGACCGACGAGTTCCAGGACATTCAAGGTGCGTTGAAGGCTTGGCCACGCTTCCGCACACGCGCCAAGTTGCTTTGGGACAAGAATTACCTTTATGTTGCGGCGGAGCTTGAGGAACCGCACGTCTGGGCCACGCTTACCAAGCACGACGACGTCATCTTCCAGGATCCCGATTTTGAGGTTTTCATCGATCCGGACGGCGATACGCACAAGTATTACGAGTTCGAAATCAACGCACTCAATACCGGTTGGGATTTGTGGCTCGACAAACCTTACCAAGACCAAGGCAAAGCCCATAACGAATGGGAAATTCCCGGTCTGAAGACGGCCGTTGAGATTCGCGGCACGCTCAACAATCCAGCGGATGTCGACACCGGTTGGACGGTGGAACTCGCGTTCCCCTGGAAGGTCCTTGCCCAACATGCACGCCATCGTGGCCACCCTCACGAGGGCGAGCAGTGGCGAATCGGTTTTTCCCGTGTGGAATGGCAGATTACCACCCACCACAACCGTTATCAGAAAGTGCCCAATACACCTGAGGACAATTGGGTTTGGTCGCCCCAGGGTGTGATTGACATGCACCGTCCCGAAATGTGGGGGCAGTTGCAGTTCACACGGAAGTCAGCCGCTAGCTCGTCTACCGTATCTCCGATACGCGCCAAGTCCGCGCGTGATGCCGCGCTGGAAATTTATTACGCCCAACGCGATTTCCGGAAAGCCCATGAACGTTGGGCCACGAATCTAGACGAGCTCGGTTGGAACAGCACACGGCTTCCGCCAGGCGTTGAGCCGCCCACGATCAAAACCACCCGCGACGGTTATACCTGTGTGGTGGGTTTTAAGAACGGCCGTCGCCAACACTTCTGGCGGATCCGCCAGGATCGCCGGTTAACGCTCGATTAGCTCTGGTGGCAGCAACCAAGACGAGGGATCGGCTGGGGCAGGGGATGTCTCGCGATACAAGGGAGGGATTCGCCTTGAACGCCGACCGGGGTTGGGACAGTCTCCTGTGCCATGAACCTACTTATTCCTCCCTCCAAATCGATTTGCCGATCACACGTTCCAACGGCGCTTGCGATGGCGAGTCTCTCTTTGGGATTTCGGGTCGCAGTTGCATGCGCGGGTGATGCCATGAGCTTGATTCCAGCGCCTGTATCGTGCGAGCGACAGGAAGGTTTCTTTGCCATCACGGCTTCGACGTGTGTGGCGGCGCAGGGGGGCGCGATATCCGAGGCATCCAAGCTGATTGAAGTCCTTGAGCCGGCGATGGGATTTCGACTCGGACAGGTCGAGAGGCCAGTGGACACTGACTGCATCGAGTTGAAGATCGACTCCTCCCTTCGTGCCGGTTTGGGCGGGGAGGGTTACGAACTCACGGTCAGCGGTCGTGTTGTCAATCTACGAGCTGCCGATTCGGCCGGATTGTTTTATGGCGTGCAGACCTTGCGCCAACTCCTTCCTGCGGCGGCATGCGGCAAGAAGAAGGTCGAGGGAATCCAATGGACCGTCCCCTGTGTGAGGATCACCGACCATCCCAGATTCGCGTGGCGCGGGCTGCTGATCGATCCGGCTCGGCATTTCATCCCGGTATCCGACGTCGAGCGATACCTCGACGTCATGGCCCTGCACAAGTTCAATCGCCTGCAGATTCACTTCACCGACGACCAGGGTTGGCGAATTGAAATCAAGAAATACCCGCGACTGACCGGGATTGGCGCCGGAATGGATTTTTCGGCATTGCAGGCGAAAGACCAGACAAACGGCCCGAAAGCGGGCGGGTTTTACACGCAAGACCAGATCCGTCATCTGGTGCGTTATGCCGCCGAACGGCATATCACGATTGTGCCGGAGATCGAAATGCCCGCCCACACGGGCGCGGCGATTGTCTCCTATCCGGAGATCGGCCTGTACCCGGAGAAACTGAATGCCTTGCCAGTTGAGAAACGCTGGCGGGCCCACGAAGGTGTATTGGCTCCGCGTCCGGAAACCGTTCTTTTCATGCAGAATGTGCTGACCGAAGTGATGGATCTCTTTCCTGGCACACACATCCATATTGGCGGCGACGAGGCCAACATCGATCATTGGAGGAAAAGCGCTGGAATGCAGGCGCTGATTCGGGAGCTGAAGTTAAAGGACGAGGCCGAGCTTCACAGCTGGTTTATCCGGCAGATGGACGCGTTTCTGACGAGCCGGGGCCGGCAACTGGTCGGCTGGGATGAGATTCTTCAGGGCGGTTTGGCCGCAGGGGCGGTCGTGATGAGCTGGCGGGGCGAAGAAGGAGGCATCACCGCGGCCCGGGCTGGACACGACGTGGTGATGGCGCCCACTTCCCATACCTATTTTGACTACTACCAGGGGCCTGCCGAGAAAGAACCGAAAGCCATCGGCGGCTTAATCCCGCTCGAGAAGGTTTACGCATATGAGCCGATTCCCTCCGCCTTGAATGCCGACCAGGCCCGACACGTGCTTGGCGGTCAGGCCCAGCTTTGGGGCGAGTTCATCGCGACCCAGGAACATCGGATGTACATGACCTATCCGCGAGCCGCCGCGATGGCCGAGGTGCTCTGGTCGCCGAAAACAAGCCGCAGCTACGATCCGTTCCTGAAACGCCTGACCGACCATCTCCTTCGCCTGAAAACGACGGAGGTGAATTACCGTCCTCTTTAGAGCCTGTTTGAGTGCGCCGTGACAAAGGCGCAGAACTCCAGTGGGAGAGTAAACGAAACCCACCCGGCAACTTAAGCTCCAGCC
>Ga0209310_1003026_pt1 | contig 10274 bp, 8 predicted proteins | sample AD_UKC030_MetaG_FD_184415 | JGI IMG/M metagenome (GOLD analysis project Ga0209310, IMG submission 184415) | Active sludge microbial communities of municipal wastewater-treating anaerobic digesters from USA - AD_UKC030_MetaG (SPAdes) (version 2) | ecosystem: Engineered > Bioreactor > Anaerobic >... | reverse complement strand
CCCGAGAGGGAGAAGCGCTACCGCAAACTCGCCGGGGGCGAATACCGCCTCATCTATGTATCGCCCGAACGCTTCAGGAAAGCCGATTTCCTGGACGCCGTCGCGGCGCGAAAAATATCGCTGCTCGCCGTCGACGAAGCGCACTGCGTGAGCCAGTGGGGACACGACTTCAGGCCCGACTATTCGCGCATTTTCCAGTTCAGGGAAAAGCTCGGAAACCCTCCGACGATCGCGCTCACGGCCACCGCATCGGCCCGCGTGCAGGAGGACATCATCGTCTGCACCGGCATGGAACCCGGCGCCGTTAAAATATTCAACGAGGGCATATGCAGGCCCAACCTCGGTCTCGAGGTGTTTGATCCGGTCGACGAACCCGTGAAGTTCGAGATGCTCCTCGAACTCCTGCAGGAGAGAAAGGGGAGCGCCATCGTCTACTTCAACCTGATCAGCGGGATCGAGCGTTTCTCGCATTTCCTCGACATGAAGCGCATGCGTTATTCGGTCTATCACGGCCAGCTTCAGGCCGAAAAAAGAAGGCGGGTGCAGGAGGCGTTCATCTCGTCGGGCTCGATGCTTATGCTGGCAACCAACGCCTTCGGCATGGGGGTCGACAAGGAGGACATCCGGATGGTGCTCCACGCCGAGATTCCGGATTCGGTAGAGTCTTATTACCAGGAAATAGGCCGGGCCGGCAGGGACGGGAACCCCTCGCGGTGCGCGCTCTTTTACAATGAGGCCGACCTCGCGGTGCAGATGGAATTCCTCAAGTGGAGAAATCCCGACGCGGCGTTCATCAAAAAGACGTATAGCTATCTTGCATCCCTGGGCGGGGCCCTCAATTCGCACACCTATGAGGACATTCAGGAAAACCTGGTTTACAAGGACCGGACCGACCACCGGCTGTCGACCGTGCTTTCGCTTTTTGACCGATACGGCGTCACGACCGGGAGCCTGGATACCCTGAATTTAAAGATCGAATCCGGGATTCCGGACGCGCTCGTTTCGGAGGAGAGCCTGGCCTTCAAGCTCGACCTGGACCGCAGGAGGCTCGCCGACATGCTCGGGTATGCGAAGACTTCCGGATGCAGGAGGGAATACATCCACCGCTATTTCAATGCGCCGATGAAAGGCTGCGGCAATTGCGATAACTGCCGCGGCTGATAAGCGCAGTGCGGTTACTTTCCGATGTTTTTTTGCTGTTTTTAATGAAGAAATTTTGAAAATATCCAAAATAATATCAATAATTCGCAAGTGTGTATCTATGGCTCTATTATTGAATCAGCCTGGACCGTTTTTTTGTTCTTGACCAACATTAATATTGACGGAATTTCTGGATTGAATATAGTTCACCCGAAAAAATCATTATTCAACATTCTGGCCTTTACGGCCAAGGAGATCTTTACATGGCATTTCGATTCATCCCTCATGAAGTGAAATTTTTCGACATGTTCGACCAGCAGGCGGTTATCATAACCGATGCCGCTCACACCTTCAGGGAACTGGCCCAAAAGGGAAAATTCGACGACGAAGCCATCGCCCGTCTCCGGGAGCTCGAACACCAGGGCGACGCCATTACCCACGACATTATAGACACTCTGAACAGGACGTTCATCACCCCCTTCGACCGTGAAGACATACATTCATTCGCGCACGAGCTCGACAATGTGGTCGACATGCTCTACACCACGTCCAAGAGGATGAGGCTGTACAAACTGAACGAGGTGAACGACGATCTGGTATCGTTTTCTGAACTGATCGTGCAGTCGGTGACCGCTCTGTGCAGGGGAATCAAGGGACTCAGGAACCATAAAAAACCCAGGGAGATCAACGAGGCCTGTATCGAGGTTAACCAGATTGAAAACCAGGGCGACCTGCTTCGGGACGCCGTGATCTTTAAGCTGTTCGAAAAAACCAAAGACCCCGTTAAAATCATGAAATGGAAGGAAATTTTCGAAAGCGTTGAAACCGTGCTCGACATATGCGAGGATATCGCAAACCTGATGGATTCGATTCTCGTCAAACAGGGGTGATCATGACCCTGTATATTATCTTTATTATTCTTCTCGCCCTGACGTTCGATTTCCTCAACGGTTTTCATGACGCGGCCAATTCCATAGCGACGGTGGTCTCCACAAGGGTGCTGTCTCCCCGATACGCGGTCATGTGGGCGGCTTTTTTCAACTTCATCGCCTTTCTTTTTTTCGGGCTTCACGTCGCCGGCACCATCGGCACCGGCATCATCGATATCGGCATCATGGACGAAAACCTCATCATGTCCACCCTGGTGGGAGCGTGCCTGTGGGACATCATCACCTGGTGGCTGGGACTTCCAACGAGTTCGTCGCACGCTCTCATGGGCGGGCTTATCGGGGCTGCCCTGATCAAGGCGGGTTCGACGGCGCTGGTATGGTCGGGCATAACCAAGACGATCATCTTTATATTTGTCTCTCCTGCGCTCGGTCTGCTGCTCGGTCTGGGGCTCGGGACCCTCGTGTACCGGGCCTTCCGGCGGTCAGCTCCCACGCAGGTGGACAAGTTTTTCCGAAAGGGCCAGCTATTGTCTGCGGCATTGTACAGCCTGGGTCACGGCGGCAATGACGCGCAGAAAACCATGGGAATCATCGCAGGCCTTCTTTTCAGTACGGGTCTTCTCGGAGAAAAATTCTACATTCCGCTGTGGGTCGTGCTGAGCTGTCAGGCGGCCATTGCGCTGGGAACCATGTGCGGCGGCTGGCGCATCGTCAAGACCCTGGGCCAGAAGGTCACCAAACTTCGCCCCGTCGACGGGTTCTGCGCCGAAACGGCCGCAGCGGCGACTCTTTTCTTTTCGTCCTGGTTCGGCATCCCGGTAAGCACCACGCACACCATATCCGGCTCCATCATGGGAGTGGGTTCGCTCCGCCGCCTTACAGCCGTGCGCTGGGGCGTGGCCGGACAGATCGTCTGGGCATGGATTCTCACCATCCCCTTCTCCGCAGCGATCTCCGCACTGACCTATTACATTGTTGTGAATATGTGACATTAAATGAAAAGACTGAACAGGCGCTCTGCTCGCGTTCGTCATCGTGTGCGTGAGCGTCCTGGTCCTGCGGCGAATGATGCCCGGACTCAAGCGCCCATTCAGGACTCCCCTGATGCCTTTCATTCCAGTGCTCGGGGGGCTCGTCGCGCTGGCGCAGATGATCGCGCTTCCAAAGGACACGTGGCTCAGGCTGCTGCTGTGGATGTTCATCGGGTTCATCATTTACGGGGCGTACGGGGAAAGACACGCGCGCACGAGGCGGAAAGACCGCAGCGACAGCACGTCCAACCCGCTAATGCGATGATCAGGCCCGCTTGAATCGAATGGGATTCATGATCCCGTTTTTAACGAAATTTTAACACGCTTCACGTTTTTCTTAACGACGCCTATATGGCCGCTTTTTAACCCCGCAAGTACCTTGTGGTCATGTATCCTGACAGTATAAAACATGATGTGCCTTTTCAGCAGCACCTGAAAAGATTCACGGGACCGTGGGCGCGAAAAACAATTCGCGATTCTCTTTCGCCTTTCCATGTGCTGGTAACGGGATATATGATCGTTACGTTCATCGGAGCGTTTCTCCTTTCCCTTCCTGTCTCGACTGCGGCAGGGTCGGGCCAGCCTTTTATCGACGCGCTGTTCATGGCGACATCCGGCATCAGCACGAGCGGACTTGCCGTGGTCGATGTCGGGAAATTTTACACTCTTTTCGGTCAGATCGTTTTGCTGCTTGTTTTCCAGATCGGGGGCATCGGGTACATGACGTTCATCATGTTTTTCACACATGCATTCGGCATGAAAACGTCGATCAATACCCAGCTGATTGCGGTTGAGTCCCTTGCAGGATCGGAATTCAGGGTTCTCGGTAGATTCTTCATAACGACAATGATTTTCACGCTTGGATTCGAGGCGGCAGGGGCGATTGTTCTGGCAATATTCTGGCTCGGTGATTATTCTTTCACTCATGCCCTTTATCTCGGGATTTTTCATTCGGTGAGCGCGTTCTGCACTGCCGGGTTCGGGCTGTTCAGCGACAGCCTGATGAAGTACCGCGACAGCGTCGTGATGAATGCGACGATCAACCTCGTATCGCTTGCCGGGAGCCTGGGATTCTTCGTGCTCTATGAGCTGTATGCCGCAATGATTAGGAAGATCAGGCGTAAAACTCCCCACAGGTTTTCCATTCACACCAAGCTCGTGCTGATAATGACTGCGGTGCTGGTCGCGGCCGGCACAGCGGTGATCTATCTTTCCGGGAACTGGGGCGCCTCGGATACCGTTCCGGTGAAGTTCCTGGCTTCGTCGTTTCAGGCGATTTCGGCTTCAACGACCGATGGATTTAATTCAGTGGATATCGGACGCATGGGGCATACCTCGCTGGTAGTCCTCATGCTGCTCATGTTTGTCGGCGCATCCCCGGGCAGCACCGGCGGCGGCATCAAGACCACGACGCTGGGCGTTATCGTGGTTTTTCTTTTCAGCCAGCTCAGGGGAAAGCAGGATGCGATCAACCTGATGGGAAGGGAAATCCCGCCCGGAACGATACTCAAGGCTGTGGGGGTCTTTTCCTGGTTCATTATCGTATTGCTGATCGATATGCTGGTCATGGGCTCGACCGAAAATGCGCCGTTCCTTCCCGTGATATTCGAAATTGTTTCGGCCCTGGGAAATACCGGGCTTTCGATGGGCATAACCGCCGGATTGTCTTGTACCGGAAAGATAATGCTCATCGCGACCATGTTCATCGGCAGGGTGGGACCGCTTACCATGGGGTATTTCATCATAGGCTCCCGTGAGCCGCTGCCGTACCGATTGCCTGAAGAGGATTTGTTCGTTGGTTAGTATTTATACGCCTCATGACATTTCATGTATTATGCTTGAATAATCCTGCATGATGGGTATATTGCAGAAAGATGAGCGATGGAAATAGCATAAAGAATTTCGGCGCTCCAGGCCCGTTATTGGTTGCCGTCAGCGCGAGTCCTTTTTCAGAGGGCCTGGTTTTACAGGCTGAGCAAATGGCGACGAACCTTGGCGCACACTGGATAGCTTTATTTGTCGATACCGGGAAAAAAATTTCCGTAAACGAACAGGCTCAACTGAAAAACAATCTAGATCTAGCGGTAAGACTCGGCGCCGAAGTCCTGGTCTCAAGCGATACGGATGTTTCAAGGGGATTGATGAGAATCGCCCGGCAGAGAAATGCCTGGAAGCTTATAATCGGTAAACCGGGGAAAGGTTCATGGAAGGATTTTTTTAACTCGTTTTCTCCGGTCAGAAGGGTAATAATTGAAAGCGGAAAAATCGATGTTGTGGTTCTGCGCGCCGAAAAAGGGCGCGAACAAACAGGCGAATGGCGGAAAAAATCCAGATCGTCTCGATGGAAGGAACGCCTGTTTGCGTCGGTAATGCTCATCACCGTCATTGTCGTGAATTTCAAGTTCCTTTATATTGCCGGACCACGTTCCGTGGCGCTTATTCTTCTTCTTTCAGTGGTGATTGCGGGTCTTGTACTCGACAGGTGGTCCGTGCTTGCCTATGCGTTTGTAAGCGCGCTCCTCTGGAACTTCATTTTTCTTGAGCCGCGTTTCACTTTTAATATCCGGCATATTGAGGACGCGATCATGTTTTTCATGTATTTTTTTATCGCGATTGTAACGGGATCGCTGACTGCAAGAATAAGGAACCAGGAGCGTGCGAGCGGTTTAAGAGAAGAGCAACTCGCGATACTGTATTCCATGACCAGGGAGTTTGCATCATTCAGAAACATCGATGATGCCGCGCGTCATCTGGGATCTCTTGTCGGCCGCTTTTTTCATGCTGAATCCGTATTTTACATCGCGACGGATGACGGTCTTCCCCGAACTCCTCATCCTGCGAGTACTGCATTTCCTTCAAGCGATGATTTTTCGTCGGTTCTCGAAACATTCGATAACCGTAAGCCTTCAATGCGGGCTCACGGTGAATCCGGCCGGTGGTTCTTCGTCCCGATTCTGTATTCCCCGGAAAAGACCGTCGGCGTTTTCGGGATATTGTCGGCAGGTGAGTATCCTCCCTCAATTGACAAGGCGACCATTATCGAGGCGATGGCGGCCCAGCTGGCGCTATTTATCGAGCGCGACAAGGCTGACCAGATAGCCGAAAAGGGCAGGTTAATGGAGGCTTCTGAAAAATTGTATCGGGTCATCTTGAATTCTATCAGTCATGAACTTAAAACACCTCTGTCTGCGATCAAAGGGTCGGTGAGCACCCTGGTCGAGAGCGGTTTTTATAAAGGTGAGAGCGGCGGCCTTTCGCTCCTTGCGGGAATACGTTCGTCCGCAGATCGTCTCGCGGGGCTTGTTGACAATTTTCTCGATATGAGCAGGATAGAGTCTGGCAGGCTCAGCATCAATACCGATTGGAACGATATGGAGGACATCATAGGGGTGGTGCTCGAAAGGATTGAGAAGCAAAGCAATGGCCGGCAGATCGATGTGATGTGTCCAGACGATCTTCCTCTGGTATGCCTCGATTTCACTCTGGTTGCACAGGCCCTGTACTGCCTGCTACACAATGCTATTGTTCATTCAGGTCATGGCCCCGTATGCATCACTGCCGCCCCGGCGGAAAAGGGCGTGAAGGTCATTGTCGAAGATGCAGGTGCGGGAATTAAAAGGGAAGACATTGAGAGGATTTTCGATAAGTTTTACCGGGGAATTTCGGCGAAAGCCGGGGGTCTCGGTCTGGGTCTTTCAATAGCTCGCGGCGTGGCCGAGCTTCACGGGGGGGGCGTCATTGCGGAAAACCGGGAGCCTTCAGGCGCTCGATTCATCATGACCTTGCCTGTGGAAACAAGGTTGAAATCATCTACATGAGGAGAGTATGCCGGGCGAAACCATTCTCATCATCGACGACGAGGAGCAGATCAGGCGTTTCCTGAAAATCGGCCTTGAAAGCCAGGGCTACCTCGTCCACGAGGCCGACAGCGGCGGCGACGGGCTCACGCAATGCGTCATGAAAAGGCCCGACGCCGTGCTCCTCGATCTCAACCTTCCCGACATGGACGGCGCCGAAGTTCTGAAAAAGCTCCGCGAATGGTACCGGTCGCCGGTCATCGTCCTGACCGTGAGGGAGTCCGAGAGAGACAAGGTTGAACTGCTCGACTGCGGGGCGGATGACTACATCACCAAGCCTTTCGGCATGGAGGAACTCCTCGCGAGAATGAGGGCCGTCCTCCGAAGGGCCCGGCATGACCCGGAAGAGCCGCAGTTCGATTACCGGCATCTTTCGGTAGACCTGGCAAAAAGGACCGTGACGGTGAACGGGTTGCCGGTCAAGTTTTCGCCGCTTGAATACGATTTACTGAAGCTCTTTGTGAGGAATCCGGGCAAAGTACTCACCCAGAAACAGATCATGCGGGAGATATGGGGACCGGGGATGGAAAGCGAGACGAGCTATCTCAGGGTTTACGTCGCGGCCCTGCGTAAAAAGATCGAGGAAGACCCCTCAAGGCCGAAAATACTCGTGACCGAGCCGGGGGTGGGATACCGGTTCGCACCCGACTGATAATCGTATTGCCATGGGCTTGATTGCGGCCCGGGGCCCGACCGCGTTTTGCAGACCGACGGATCCGCAATTTACAGATACATCTTTTCAGACACTCTGCCGATAATTACAACAGCCTTACCGAACGGCTTTCAGCCATTGTATCATACAAGCGCCCTGGATGAGATAACCTATGGCATTTAACAAAATTGAACGCGAACAATACGAGAAGCAGGTGGGTGATTTCGTCGAAAGACGAAGGCCGCCGAAGGAAATCCGCTACCAGGTCGATCTCGGCTTCAGGATCAGGGGAAACAGCGTGGAGCTCTTCGAGATCAGGCCGCTGTGGAGCGATCCTGAAAGAACCATCGAGGAGCCTGTAGCGAAAGCGACCTACTCGCCGAAAACGGGGACATGGAAGCTTTACTGGCAGCAGTCAGACCTCAAGTGGCACCGCTACAGACACGCGCCCGAAGCCGCATCCCTGGATGAATTTCTCGACATCGTGGAAAAAGACGAACACGACTGCTTCTGGGGATGATCCCGGTTGTTCCGGTTTCAGGCCCGATAGGCATCAACAATATTTTCAAACAAGCTTTTTATCTCTGGATCCCTTTCCCTCGAATAAAGCCGCTCGTAGGTTCCCTGAAGTTTGTCCGTTGACTGTGCAAGGATATCATAGAGCTCGAGATAGGTGCTTACTCCGAGCTGGAAGCCCATGCCGGCAAACGACCCTGTCGCGCGCTCCGTGAGGCTTTTCAGTCCTTTCGCGGTCGGGCTTTTCCAGGACCTTTTCGCCATGTGATACCCGAACCTGATCGCGTTGCCCCACGAGCCCACGCGCCTGATCGCGTCATGCACGCAATAGAACGCGACAAGAGGGCTGCCGCGCAGGGTTTCGGGCAGCCGCCGGTTGCTCTCGGTCAGGTCTGCGACCGAGAGGGAGCAGAAGTAGTCCATGGTGCCGGGATTGCCGTAGGCGTGGCCTCCGCTTTTTTCGCCTTCGATGAAATCGAGGGAGCCGGGCAGGTAGCTGAGGCATGTCGGCTGCAGGCCGATGCGGTTTCTCACGCAGAATTCGGCGATGTCCCTGCCGGTATGATCGTCCATGGAGTTGAAATAGTCGTGGGGCATCCCGAACATGAACGCGCCGTGCACCGATATGCCCTGGTCGAGTATCCTCTTTATGCGTGAGGAGTAGAATTCGTCCACCGAGGTCCCCTCTTTTTTTATGAGCTGGACGATGTTCTTGCCGACGTACTCGAGGTTCCTGATGTCGAGAGACTCGAGGCCGATGAAAAAATGCGAGGCGCCCGAAAGCCTGAGCTTGCGCAGGAGCTTTTCGTTGTCCGCGATCTCGATGCTGATCTGGGCCGCGTAGTTGATCTTCAGCGGGCTGTCGATCATCCTGTCGAGCAGCTCGACGAGCGCCGCCCCTCCCACCAGCAGGTTGTCTGGCGTGATGAAGTAGAACCGGTTCCTGAAGCTCGCCCCGTTTTTCTGGTTGGCCAGAAGCTCGGCGAGGAAGTCATCCGCACTGCGCGCCCTGAACTTTCTGTCTTTTTTCGGGATGGACGATATGGAGCAGAAACTGCATGAAAACGGGCACCCCAGAAAAGGCGTCGAGACATTGGTGTCGATCATGCGCGAGAGCACCGGCCCTGCGACGGGAAGCTTGTCGATGAAGCGGGGCCTGATTCTCGGGAGCGCAACGACCCTCGGGCCGCCCCATACGCCGTTTTCGATCACGGCGTTCCCGCGGTATTCCGGTTTCAGGGATCCATTGATGACGTCGTTCACGATTTTTTTCATGACCGCCGAATCGCCGGCGCCGATGACCCGTGAAATCAGGCCGGGATGGGGAACATGGGCCCTGAGATACGTGTCGATGTCGCGCGGGCCAGTCGACACGTGAATCCCGCCGATAATGACCGGTATGCGCGCCCTGTTGAGGGCCATGGCCGCGGCGCAGGCGGCCGGGAAGTTCGAGCTCATGGTCGTCATGAACACCGCCGAAGGCGCGCGCCGCTCGCTGCGGATGATTTCGGCCATGCACCGGCGGGCGTCGTCCGCGAGTATGACCCGGGCGGCCGGGTCGGCTGCGCTGATCTGGTTGGCTATGTAGTACGATCCGTATGATTCTATCCCGAGCTGCTCGAGCATGCCCCTTCTGCGCAGTCCGGGATCGTAATCGAGGTATCCGTCGTAGTTGCGCTCGTCGCACGATTCGATTTTTTTTCCGGTGAGGTACTCGACGATATCGGGCGCGGTGAATCCCGCATCCCCGATTTTTCCCATGAGGTCGACGGTCGACGGGTTGTACATGATGTAATAGCTGCCGGTCCCCGGCAAAGGGGAAGCGATCCGATTTTTCATCCTGGTCTTCCTTATCAGTCTATTTTTTTTTCGTGATCAGTCTTCCGAATATGTCCGGAAACGGCTTGCGCGCGGACATGAATCCGCTGCGGTACGCCCTGACCTCCTCGATCGTGATGAATGCGTGCGGCTCGAGGATGGTCACTATTTCGATGAATTTCTTCACGCTTTTCTTTGGGACGATCGAGTAGAGAATGGTCACCGGGCCCCTGAGGCCCATGCCGTCGGTCACGGTAACGCCGAAACCCTCGCTGCGCAGCGCGAGCGGCAGGGCGGATATCTCCTTGGTGGTTATCACGCGCAGCGACTTGTGCCCGAACGGGAGCGCCTCCTCGAGCAGCATTCCGAC
>Ga0209310_1003023_pt1 | contig 10281 bp, 7 predicted proteins | sample AD_UKC030_MetaG_FD_184415 | JGI IMG/M metagenome (GOLD analysis project Ga0209310, IMG submission 184415) | Active sludge microbial communities of municipal wastewater-treating anaerobic digesters from USA - AD_UKC030_MetaG (SPAdes) (version 2) | ecosystem: Engineered > Bioreactor > Anaerobic >... | reverse complement strand
CTGCGCAGCGCGCGGCTGGCCGCGCCGATCCCCCAGACCGTGGCGGCGTTCCGGCCCGCGGCCGAGTCCTTGCTGGGCCAGGCCGGCGCGAGCCCGCAGGCCGAGCGCTGGGAGCAGCAGGGGGTGCCCCGCGATCTGGCGCGGCGCGTGGCGGCTGCCGAGTCGGCCTACGCCGCGCTCGACATTGCCGAGATCGCGGCCGCGAGCGCCCGGCCGGTGGACATGGTGGCCGGGACTCACGCGGCGCTCGATGCGCGGCTGGGACTGGCCAAGCTGCGCGCGCTGGTCAGCGCCCTGCCCTCGGACGGGCACTGGCAGGCGATGGCACGCAGCGCCGCGGCCGACGAGCTGGCGGCGGTGACGCGCGCGCTCACCGCGCAGGCCGTGCCCCTGGGTGGCGACGCGGCCGGCGCGCTGGCGGCGTGGGAGAAGGCGCACGAGGCGGCGTGGTCGCGCGCCCGCCGCGTGCTGGAGGAACTGGCCGAGGCCAAGAGCGCCGACCTGGCGATGATCTCGGTGGCCTTGCGCGAGCTGCGCAACCTGGCGTGACGCGCGCCGCGCGCGGGGCGGGCCTATGATCAGGCCCGTTCCCGCGTCGCGCCCGCGCCGCGCCTGACCCTCGCACTGCCCGCATCCCGTGAGTCTCGTCACCCAGCTGCTGCTCATCCTCGCGCTCGTCATGACGAGCGCGTTCTTCTCGGTGGCCGAGATCGCGCTCGCCTCGGCGCGCAAGCTGCGCCTGCGCCAGATGGCCGAGGACGGCGACGCCCGCGCCGAGCGCGTGCTCGAGCTGCAGGATCAGCCGGGCCACTTCTTCACCGTGGTGCAGATCGGCCTCAATGCCGTGGCCATCCTGGGCGGCATCGTGGGCGAGTCGGCCTTCTCGCCGGCCTTCGAGCAGCTGTTCGCGCTGATGGCCACGCCGGCCCTGGCGCGGACCCTGGGCTTCGCGGCCTCGTTCCTGCTGGTCACGTCGCTGTTCGTGCTCTTCGCCGACCTCATCCCCAAGCGGCTGGCGCTGGCCGCGCCCGAGCAGATCGCGGTGCGCATCGTGGCCCCGATGCGGCTGCTGGTGCTGCTCTTCCTGCCGCTGGTGTGGCTGTTCAACAGCCTCTCGACGCTGATCCTCAAGGCCAGCGGCCTGCCCACGCGGCGCGACGAGGAGATCACCACCGAGGACATCAGCGCCATGGTCGACGCCGGCACCCAGGCGGGCGTGCTGCACAAGCAGGAGCAGGCGGTGATCGAGAACGTGTTCGAGCTCGAGAGCCGCACCGTGCCCAGTTCCATGACCCACCGCGACAGCATCGTCTACCTGATGCTCGACGAGTCCGAGGCCGACATCAAGCGCAAGATCGCCGATCAGCCGCACACCAAGTTCCCGGTGTGCCGCGACACGGTCGACGAGGTCGTGGGCTACGTCGACGCCAAGGACCTGCTGCGGCGCGCGCTCGAGGACAAGCGCATCGCGCTCACCGAGCCCGGCCTGGTCAAGGCGGCGCTGTTCGTGCCCGACACCCTGAGCCTGGCCGAGGTGCTCGAGGCGTTCAAGCGTGCACGCGAGGACTTCGCGCTGATCCTCAACGAGTACGCGATGGTGGTGGGCCTGGTGACCATCAACGACGTGATGAGCACGGTGATGGGCGAGCTCGTGCAGCCGCAGGAAGACCAGATCGTGCGGCGCGACGCAGACTCCTGGCTGGTGGACGGGATCACCTCGATCACCGACGTGCGCCGCGTGCTCGAGATCGACGAGTTTCCGGACGAGGACAACTACGAGACCCTGGGCGGCTTCCTGATGTACCGGCTGCGCAAGATCCCCAAGCGCACCGACTGCGTGAGCTGGGCAGGCTACAAGTTCGAGGTCGTGGACATCGACAACCACAAAATCGACCAGGTGCTGGTCACCCGCCTGCCCCCCGAGCCGGTGGTGGCGGGCTAGGCCGGCGCGTTCCGATGCTCGACCCCCTGCTGCTCGAGCTGCCCGGGCACATCGACACGCGACGCCTGCACCTGCGGGTGCCGCGTGCCGGCGACGGGGCGGCGCTGTACGCCGCCATCGTCGAGTCCTTGCCCGAGCTGCGCCGCTTCCTGGCCTCGCTGCCGTGGGTGGCGGCCGAGCCGTCGCCCGAGGTGTCCGAAGCCTGGTGCCGCAACGCGGCCGCGAACTTCCTGGCGCGGCGCGACCTGCCCTTCCTGATGTTCGAGCGAGAGGGCGGCGCCCTGGTCGGCGCCACCGGCCTGCACCGTACGGTGTGGGAGACGCCGCGCACCGAGATCGGCTACTGGTGCCGCACCACGCGCGCCGGGCGGGGCTACGTGAGCGAGGCCGTCGCGGCCGTGGCGCGCTACGCGCACGAGAATCTGCGCGCGGTGCGCATCGAGATCGTCACCGACGAGGCCAACCTCGCTTCGCGACGCGTGGCCGAGCGCTGCGGCTTCGAGCTCGAAGGCGTGCTGCGCCACGAGCGTCGCGCGCCCGACGGCTCGTTGCGCAACACCTGCATCTACGCGCGGCTCGCCTAGCGGAGGTCTGGAGCGCGTTCGCTGGGAAAGCGATACATGGATCGACGGGCACTAGCCGGTGCGGCACTTGTAGCGGCGTGGGCCGCTGGGATTCAGCTACTCAGGAAGAAGTCCGACTTTCTTCATTTCGCGCTCTGCGAGCCGCAGCATTGCCCGGACTCGAAGCCAGGTTCTCTCGGTAGCGATGGTCGTAGGGGCCACAACCTCGTCTTGAACGCTCGCATATCGCAGCCGATGAAGTCGATAGAGAGCATCGAGGTGTGCAAGCTCCACTCTCACCTTGCCCCGCAGCGGTCGTTGTCGAAAGGCAGCGAGTGCTTCTTCGCTGACTCGAAGCAATCTGTGCCCGAGGGTCTTCTTTTGCCTGCCGTTCCAGTGATCGAAGTCATGCAGCAGAAGCAACCCCTTGAGAGCGGTCTCGATCCCCTGGCATAGCAAGTGAAGCACCACATACTCGGTTGCTTCGCTCCTGTGGCCCCTCTTCTCCATTGACCCGTTCAAGAGGGCAGCAGCAAGCAGGAAAGCTCGCCCCTTGCCGTACATCGAGAGCGCGCGCATGTTCTTGCCATAGGTAGTGAGCGTCATCGTGGCTGTCGGCCGGCGGTGTTCGCTGCCGAGAGTTTCGGTCGAGCTCGGTGCTGCGGCAACCTGCCAGGTCTCACAACACTCAACGGGCGCGCCGCGCCAGCAACAGCGAGTTGCTCACCACCATCACGCTCGAGGCGGCCATTGCCGCACCGGCCACCATGGGAGAGAGCAGCCCCAGCGCGGCCAGCGGGATGCCGATCACGTTGTAGAAGAAGGCCCAGAACAGGTTCTGACGGATCTTGGCCACGGTACGGCGCGACAGCTCGATCGCCTCGGCCACCAGCCGCGGATCGCCGCGCAGCAGGGTGATGCCGGCGGCGTGCATCGCGATGTCGGTGCCCGAGCCCATGGCGATGCCCACGTCCGCGGCGGCCAGTGCAGGCGCGTCGTTGATGCCGTCACCCACCATGGCCACGCGGGTGCCGTCCTGCTTGAGCGTGGCCACGTGCTTGGCCTTGTCGCGCGGGCTCACGCCCGCTTCGAATTGCGCGATGCCCACGGTCTGCGCCACGTGCCGCACCGCTCCCGGGTTGTCGCCCGACAGTAGCGCCACCTGTAGGCCCAGCGCCTGCAGGGCCTGAACCGCGGCGCGCGCGTGGGGCTTGGGCTCGTCGCCGTAGGCCACCAGGCCCAGCAGAGCCCGCTCAGTGCCCTGGCCACGCGCCAGCCACGACACCGTGCGGCCCTCGGCCTCCAGCGCCTGCGCGCGCGGCGCCAGCAACGAGGTATCCACGCCCTTGTCGGCCATCAGCCGTGCGTTGCCGAACCACAGTTCGATGGCTGCCGTTGCGTCCTCGGTGCCGCGCGCCACCAGGCGCGCGCTCACGCCGCGCCCGGCAAGCACCTTGTGCGCCTGGGTGAGGGGCACGGGCGCGGTGGCGGTCTCGGGCGCGTCGAGCGCGGTGGACAGCGGGTGCGTCGAGCCCTGGCTCGCGCCGCGCGCCAGGGCGATCACCTGTGCCGCGTCGAGTCCCGCGTGGCCGATCACGGCCACCACGCGCGGCCGTCCCACGGTCAGCGTGCCGGTCTTGTCGAAGACCACGGTCTGCACGCCGCGCGCCAGCTCCAGGGCTTCGGCGTCCTTGATGAGGATGCCGCGCCGCGCTGCCGCGCCGGTGCCGGCGATGATGGCCGCGGGCGTGGCCAGTCCCAGGGCGCAGGGGCAGGCGATCACCAGCACGCTCACCGCGTTGATGAGGGCCGCCTCCCAGCCCGCGCCGGCCAGCCACCAGCCCAGCACGGTGAGCAGGGCAATGCCCAGCACCACCGGCACGAAGACCGCGGCCACGCGGTCCACCAGACGCTGGATCGGCGCCTTGGCCGCCTGAGCGTCGGACACCAGCCGCATGATGCGGGCAAGCACGGTCTCGGCGCCCACTGCGGTGACCTCGGCCTCGAGCCGGCCCGGACCGTTGAGCGCGCCTCCGGTGAGCGCGTCGCCCGGCGCCTTGTCCACCGGCACGGGCTCGCCGGTGATCATCGATTCGTCGACGCTCGATTCGCCGGTGCGGATGCGCGCGTCGAGCGCAATGCGCTCGCCGGCGCGAATCACCAGCAGCTCGCCGAGCTTCACCGACTCGAGAGGCACGTCCACTTCAGCGCCGGCGCGCAGCACGCGCGCGGTGGTGGGGCGCAGCGCGCCCAGCAGACGGATCGCCTCGGAGGTGCGCGCGCGCGCGCGCGCCTCGAGCCACTTGCCCAGCAGCACCAGCGCGATCACCACCGCCGCGGCCTCGAAGTACAGGTGGTGCTGCTCGCCCTGCACGAGCCAGAGGTAGAGCGACAGGCCGTAGGCCGCCAGCGTGCCCAGGGACACGAGCAGATCCATGTTGCCCGTGCCGGCCCGCGCGGCGCGCGCGCCGGCCAGCAGGAAGCGCCGTCCCGCCCAGAACTGCACCGGCGTGGCGATCAGCCACTGCGCCCAGGCAGGCAGCTGCCAGGGCAGGCCCAGCCAGGCCAGATGCGTGCCCACCAGCAGCAGCGCCGCGAGCGGCAAGGCGAGCAGGGCGTCGCGCCGGTAGGGCGCGGCGGCGTCGCGCTCGGGGGGCGGTCCGGCGTCGCCGGTGAGGACGGCCTCGTAACCGGCGCGTGCCACTGCCTCGACCAGCGCACTGCCCGGGACCTGTCCCGCGACCGCCTCGACCTGCGCCGTCTCGGAGGCGAGGTTGGCGGTGGCGCGCAGCACGCCGGGCACGGCGGCCAGCGCCGACTCGATGCGCGCGACGCAGCTCGCGCAACTCATGCCGGTGAGCGCGAGCTGGAAGGTCTGGGTGGGCACGGCATAGCCGGCGCGGCGCACCGCCTCGGCCAGGGGCGCAGCTTCGAGCGCGCTGCCTTCGACGGCGGCGGACTCGGTGGCCAGGTTCACCGCCACCGACTGCACCCCGGGCACGGCGGCCAGCGCCTTCTCGACATGCGCCACGCAGCTCGCGCAGGTCATGCCCTGCACGGGCAGCACCTGACGTGTCGCGGCGGACCGGGCTGGGGCGTCGTCCATGGGCGCATTGTCCCACCGCCCGCCGCCGCCTCGCCGCGCCACGCTCGGATGGCGTCTGGCCGGAGCGCACGCGCCGCGGATGCGATCATCGCGCCTCGCGCGCGGCACGCGTGGTCGCCGCGCCCTTCCTGAAGGAGCTTCGAACATGCACGCCGTCGTACTCGGCAGCGGGGTGATCGGCACGTCCATCGCGTGGCACCTCGCGCGCGCCGGCCACGAGGTCACGGTCGTCGAGCGCCAGCCGGCCTCGGGGCTAGAGACGAGCTACGGCAACGCGGGCGAGATCTCGCCCGGCTTGTCGGCCCCGTGGGCCGCACCCGGCATCCCCATGAAGGCGATCAAGTGGCTGCTGATGCAGCACAGCCCGCTTGCCATCCGGCCCAGCCTGGACCCGGCGCTGTGGCGCTGGGGCTTTGCCATGCTGGCCAACTGCAATGCGCGCAGCTACGAGGTCAACAAGGCGCGCATGGTGCGCGTGGCGGAGTACAGCCGCGACTGCCTGCGCGAGCTGCGCGCCGAGACCGGCCTGCGCTACGACGAGCGCAGCCGCGGCACGCTGCAGCTGTTTCGCACCGAGCGCCAGGTCGACGGCAGCGCGGCCGACATCGCCGTGCTCGAGCGCATGGGCGTGCCCTACCAGACCCTGGATCGTGCCGGCTGCCTGGACTACGAGCCGGCGCTGGCGCGCGTGCAGGAAAAGTTCGTGGGCGGGCTGCGCCTGCCGGGCGACGAGACCGGCGACTGCTTCAAGTTCACTCAGGCGCTCGCCGCGCTGGCCGCGCAGCGCGGCGTGCGCTTCCTCTACGACACGGCGATCGAGTCCATCGAGGTCGAGGGCGGCCGCGTCGCGCGCGTGCGCACCAGCCGGGGCGAGGTGCAGGGCGACGCCTACGTGCTGGCGCTCGGTTCCTACTCGCCCCAGCTTGCCGCGCCCCTGGGGCTGCGTCTGCCGGTGTATCCGGTCAAGGGCTACTCGATCACCGTGCCGATCACCGACGCCGCCGCGGCCCCCGAATCCACGGTGATGGACGAGACCTACAAGGTTGCGGTCACGCGCCTGGGTGATCGCATCCGCGTGGGCGGCACGGCCGAGCTCGCGGGCTACAGCACGGTGCTGCGCGCGGGCCGCCGCCACACCCTGGAGTTCGTGGTCAGCGACCTCTTCCCCGGCGGAGGCGACACGGCACGCGCCGAATTCTGGATGGGGCTGCGCCCCATGACGCCGGACGGCACGCCCATCCTTGGCCGCGGGCGGCAGGACAACCTGTGGCTCGCGACCGGCCACGGCACGCTGGGCTGGACCATGTCGGCGGGCACCGGTCGGCTGATGGCCGACCTGCTGTCGGGGCGCAAGCCGGCGATCGACATGGAAGGTCTGGGCGTGGAGCGCTACGGAGCTTCCGCCCGGCTCTGAGGCCGCGCGGCGCTCTTGGCCGGCTAGGGCAGCGTCGTGGTGCCCGCCCCGCTGGCGGTGGCGCCGAGCGCGCCCGTTGAGGCGGCCAGCCGTTGCGTCGGCGGCGCCGGCAACGTGGCCAGGAACTCGCGCACCGCCACCGGGTAGCCCGGGTGGCGGCTCGCGCCGGAGTGCGAGGCGCCTTCGAGCTTGACCACGCGCTTGGGCTGCGCGGCCGCGGCCGCGTAGAGCGCGTCGGCCATCTCGTGCGGCACCACGCCGTCGGCCGTGCCGTGCAGGATCAGCAGCGGCTCCTCGACGCGGCCGACCTTGGCCAGCGAGTCGAAGCGCTGCGTGATGGCCAGGTCCAGGCCCGGCACCCAGCCCCAGCGCAGACCCTTGGCGACCTCGGGGATCGAGGTGAAGGTCGACTCCACCACCACCGCGGCGATGCCCTCGTCGGGCCGGTTGCCGGCGGCGAGGTCGAGCGCGAGTGCGCCGCCCAGGCTGTGACCGTACACGACGCGGCGCGCGGGATCGGGCTCGCGGCGCATGAGTTCCTCGAAGGCGACGCGGGTGTCGGCGCGGGCGCTGTCCTCCGAGGGCACGAGTTCGGAGCTGGCGCCGAAGCCGCGGTAGTCGATCGCCAGGACGTTGTAGCCCATCTCCACCCAGCGCTCGATGCGGAACACGCTGCCGTTGAGGTTCCAGCGCGCGCCGTGCAGGTACAGCACCGTGGGCGCGTCGGCCCGCTCGGCCGAGGTGTACCAGGCGCGAATGCTCTGGCCCTCGGCGACCGGCAGGTCGAAGACCTCGGTGCCGGCCAGCGGCTCGCGGTGCCAGCGCTGATCGCCCTTTACCGGCGAGAAGATGGTCTTGCGCTGCCACTCGTCCACCGTGGCGCAGCCGCCGACCAGCGCGGTGGCGGCCAGGGTGGCGAGGATAAGGGCGGTGACGCGGCGCATGGCCCGTGGCGGGTGGTGTGGCAGGACTGAGGGGCGACAGTGTCCCAGAAGCCGGGGCGGGCCAGAAGCCCCGGACTTGCCCGGGCGCGATCTAGGGCAGCGGCCCGAGGTAGTCGCGCTTGCCGATGTCCACGCCGTTGTGGCGCAGGATGTCGTAGGCGGTGACGAGGTGGAAGTAGAAGTTGGGCAGCACCACGCGGTTCAGGTAGTCCAGCCCCGACAAGGCCACGGGCTGGCCGCCGAGCTTGATCTCGACTTGGCGCTCCAGGGCACCGACGAACCGCTCGGGCGTGTGCGCTTCCACGAACTCGCGGGTGCGGGCGATGCGCGCCTTGAGCTCGGCGATGCTGGACTCGGTGTCCTCCCACTTGGGCGGCTCGGCGCCGGTCAGGCGCGCCACGCCGCCCTTGGCGAAGTCGGCCGCGATCTGCACCTGCTTGACCAGCGGGAACATGTCGGGCGCGAGGCGAGCCTGCACCAGCACGGCGGGGTCGAACTTCTTCGCCTCGGCGTGGGCGGCGGCCTTGTCGAGCAGAGTCTCGAGGTTGCCCAGCAGGCGGGCGAAGACGGGTACGGTGAGGTCGTAGGCATTCATGGCGGGTCTCCGGGTCAGTCCTTCTTCTTGCGCTTCTTGTCCTTCTTCTTGTCGTGCTTGTCGGCTTTCTTGCGCCGCGCCTTGGCCGCGGGCGAATCCTCGACGATCGCCAGCATGGTGCCGCGGCACTTCTTGGCCCCGCAGCGGCACTCGTAGGCCTTGCGCAGCTTCTTGGTGATGCGCTCCTCGAGGATCAGGCCGTAGTCGTAGTTGAGCTCCTCGCCGGCCTCGATGGCGCGCCGGGCGTGGATGAAGACGCGCCCGTCGTCGGTCTCGATCGCCTCGCAATTGGGCTTGCACGAGTGATTGATCCAGCGCGCATCGTTGCCGCCCACCGCAGCGTCGATCACCGTCGCGCCGTCCGAGAGCGAGAAGAAGAAGGTGTGGTTGGGGTCGTCCGGGTCCGAGGGCGGACGGCGGTCGGCCTCGTCCCAGTCGATGCGCTCGCCGGTGTACTCGACGACTTTCTTGCCCTTGGCGATCGGCGCCAGCGCCACCACGCCGCGGCCGTGGATGGCCGAGTCGCGGATCTCGATGCGTGCCTTGCTCATGTGTGCGATGGCTCCTGGTTGATCGGTGGGGGCGGCGTTCAGCCGCCTTGCAGCAGGGTGCGCAGTTCGTGCAGCGGCCGCGACTTGAGCACCTCGAGCAGATTGTTGAACTGGTCGGTCCAAAGCGACTGGCCGTCGCGCGCCTGCGCGGGCTCGGACACCGCCAGCAGCGGGGCCGAGAGTGTCGCAGGATCGGCCGCGAACAATACCCAGTCGGTCTTGAAGGCGTGGCCGGCCGTGCCCGGCTCGTCGTGGACCACGCGCGAGGCCAGGCCCGTGGCCTCGCCGATGCGCGCCAGCACGGGCTCGAGGTCCAGAAAGCGGTTGCTGATGTGCACCGCGAGGATCCCGCCGGGGGCCAGGTGCCGGGCGTAGAGCTCGATCGCCTCGCGGGTGATCAGATGCACCGGGATCGAGTCGCTCGAGAAGGCGTCGATCACCAGCACGTCGTAGCGCTGCGCACTGCCGGCCGCAAGCTCGCGCTCCAGCGACAGACGCGCGTCGCCGATCACGAACTCCTGCGCGGCGGGCGAGCGCGGCAGATAGGAAAAGTGCTGCCGCGCCATGGCCAGCACATCGGGGTCGAGCTCGTAGAAGCGCAGCGTGTCACCGTCGCGGCCGTAGGCGGCGAGCGTGCCCACTCCCAGGCCCACCACGCCGATGCGCACCGGGCCGGCCGCCTGCTTGAGTGAGATCGCCCGGCCCACGCCCGAGGTGCGCGCGTAGTAGGTGCCGGGCTCCCCGCTCTCAGGCTCGTGAGTGGGCTGCTCGCCGTGCAGGATCACGCCGTGCAGCAGGCGACGCACCTGCCATTCGCCTGCGCCCTGCTCGCGCACGCGCAGGGTGCCGTAGAAGTTGCGGTGCATGTAGACCACGTCGCTGCGCATGAACTGCACGTACTCGGTGCCGAACCAGAGGGTGGCCGCGAGCGTCACCAGCGCCGGGCCGATCAGGACCTTCCGGCCGCGCGTCACCAGCACGGCCATCGCGGCCAGCAGCACCAGGGCCAGTGGCAGCTCGTAGAAGGCGGAAAAGATGCGCGGCGCCACCAGACCCACGAACAGGCCGCCGAGCGCGCCCCCGGCCGAGAGGCTGAGATAGAAGTGCGTGAGGTAGCGCGGCGCGGGCTTGGCACGCGCCAGTTCGCCGTTGCAAAACACCGCGGC
>Ga0209310_1003019_pt1 | contig 10292 bp, 9 predicted proteins | sample AD_UKC030_MetaG_FD_184415 | JGI IMG/M metagenome (GOLD analysis project Ga0209310, IMG submission 184415) | Active sludge microbial communities of municipal wastewater-treating anaerobic digesters from USA - AD_UKC030_MetaG (SPAdes) (version 2) | ecosystem: Engineered > Bioreactor > Anaerobic >... | reverse complement strand
TGGCGTTTGAGTTCAACAGCAAAGCTCCTTCGGTGCTTCATGGCAAGTTCCTTTCTCCCTCATAAAGGGAATCTGGTTCCTGCCAACTACTCTATCATATTTTGTCCAACCGGTGGGGTGCAGTCCAGTATCCTCTTCCTTGTAATCAGTTGACGTATCAGATGGAACAATTGATGCAACGGCATCAGTGGAATATGTGGCACGAACACGCTTTGATCGATTAAGATATGTAAACCATATTATTGAAAAAGCTATAATTCCACTGACAGCCTGCTTTATGAACGCGTTTATTATCTCGATGTCGTCGATATGAAGGTCGGAAACGCTCATGAAAACCAATGGCATTATGATACCGTATGCCAATCGCGTAAGAAAATATGCTTTGGCGATTTCCACTGCATTTTGTTTGACTGACCATAAAAGGTATCCCGCATAGATGCTGAACCCTATTAACCCCATGTTTAGTATTGTATCAATTAAAACAAAAGTGCGCAGGCTTGGAAAAGTGTTGAAGTAAGATTTGAATTCAATCCACTCAAAGCCTATTTGTCCAAAAGAAATGAGTGGTGAAAGAATTGTAAGAGTTATGCAGAGAAATAGCAGCCATCCTTTAACGCCATTAAGATTATTTTTTTCTATAGCAACATCCGTGGTTGTTGGTGATTTAGGTGTTGTAGAAAACGTTGGTTGATTTGTATTCGCGATAGAAGTTCCACATTTGTGACAATATTTAGAATCGTTTATAAGTTCAGTGCCACACTGCGTGCAATACATAAATCCCTCCTTTGATTTGCTTGCAATACTAAACTATTTGACGCAGGGATAAAAGTGAAAATCCTTTAAATGCGACTTCGTAAAGAAAACAGCATTTGGCATTTTACGATATTAAGAACGCTCTCTTACAGGAAGAAGGTTGTGACTCATGATAACCTCTACATCATTATCAAGCAAAATTCAAATTACTGATGCACAGATAGTTCCTTTCTCGCCTGCTCTAATTGCCTCTTATAATCATTTAATGATTTGTATGAACTTTCCAACATCTGCTCTCTTGTTTTAATCATCAGAGCGTCTGTTTCCTTTTCGGCTTTATCAATTTCTTTTATTGTATCGGATGCAATTTGCTTAGCCTCTTCAGGCTCTTTACCTTCAATAATTAATTTTCGCACTAACGAATAATAATTAATTGAGGTCTTATGCTTTTCGGAAGAGTAACTCTCCCAGTCCTTAATATATAGTTGAGTTTTATAAATATCTTCTTCAAGAGTCGCAACTTGCTTGCGCCAGTATTTCTGAGGATTTACAGTCCGCTGAAAAATGTCAGATCCTTCGATCTGAGAATAAATCAAGACAAACAATACAGGGCCAAAAAAGAGTAATAGTATCTTCCACCAGGCTCCTCTCGTAGGCGATTCTGGCGGTATTCGAGATGGATTTTCGTCTGTTATTAGAAGATCATAATCTGTTAGCAATTTTCCTCCCTTTTTTTTAAGCTCTTTCATTATTTCTTCTTCATTCGTCATAATGTGCCCCTTATAAAAGATCGTTCATCCTTGGCCTTTAGTATAACTGCCATGCTTACCTCTTACGTTTAAAACATTTTAGCCTGGTAGGAAGAAGCAATGGTAAAGCAAAAGACCTCAAAGCTATAGCCTTTTCGATAAATATCATTGTGGAATATTATTTCTGACTTCATATCATCATGAGTATAAAAAGAGACATTCCAGTCATCATTTTTATCTTTCCACACGAGGGGGAGCCAATTGTCTGGTTTCGGCTCGTGCCACGTCCATTTTTCATCTTTTGGAATCTGATCATAAGAAACAAGCACTTTATTTACACCCCACTGCAAACCATGCCAAGACGCGCCCAATTCGTATAGGTCTCTTACAAATATGGATGATTGAAAGTATGAAAGAGGCGATCCATCTCCTTCTAAAAATGACGCCACATCTTCATGTGCCCACTCTGGTAAATTGACTACTTCTGAACCAGCTTCTCCCCAACTTAAATATAGCCATAACGCTTCGTCTAATTCTACTGATTCAGGTATAGGTAATTTGTATCCGTCTGGAATGACATAGACGTAACCACGGCTGCTACTGCGGGAGCCAGGATTGCTTGTAAAATGAGAATCAATATGAAATCCTTTCTTCAATTTTAGACATGGATAAAATTGAAACAAAGCTGCCGGGTCGTATGGCACAGGTTTTACGAATCTGTCATCATAGAGTTTCTTTAAGAGAAATTTGTCAATTTCCTCTATGCAATTATCACTGAATTTCTGTACATCATTCCGTAGCTTCCTGACGGTATTGCCGTCAATGATGAATTTGCTATTTGATTGTTTTATGAAGTCAGTGATTATATCAAAGGATTCTTTTTCACTATCCATCACCATAAATTCTCCTGATAGAAGTATTGGTTTAATTCGCAAGTAATAATCTTACATCGACTCCTTTTCCAACCATTTCCTGTGCGGTTTAAGCAAACTCGTCAAATAAGGAATGTCCTGCTCAAATTTCAACTCCAAGCGATCTAACAAATACTTTGTATGAAGAAGTGACAGCTTCTTTTTGCTGACTGGTTGATTTAGTTCCTTCAAATCAATACCAAGTTGCTCCGCAGCTTTATTGTCTATAAGAAAGCCACCTCCTGGTTTCTGCAAGGAAAGTATTTGGATCAACTCAGCGCCATTACCATCCCCATTCCACGGATAAAAATCGAGGGTTATCTCCAATGTTAAACCCATTTCAGAAAGGCTTTTTTCAATCTCTCGAAGCGATGTTCGGCCAAAGTTTTTCAGATCAAGAAGTTCCGAAGCAGACTTTTGCACTAGTTGACCAATTAATTTTATTCCTGAACTGTTCAGGCAATTTTGTGAGCGGAATGACAGTTCCATCTCCTCTTCAATAAGACCAAGGAGAATTCTATTATGCTGAAAAGCCTTCTCTGCTTCCTTGTTGATAGGCAATTTCCTATCGAACACCATCCCTGACGATGAGGTGCGTTGATAGACGTCGGCAGGCTGCATACTCATAATTATCCTCCTCAGTTTTTGGCAAACTTATCCTTTTCGATAGATAAACTAATCCATCGATGCTTGGATAAGCATAAATTTATTGTATTATTGAGTACTTAAAATAAAACTCCGGCTTTGAATATATGATAGCCGGCATGGCGGCGATAGGTTCAAGATGTTAAGATGATTAACTTTAATTGGATAGTAGCATACATGAAACATCTATTAATGTCAATAGCTTGACAAGTATTTGATATTATTAGTTTTATATATTTTTAGCTTCTTAGCATTAAGAGTGCTGCGTGATAATCAGTGCCATATTAAACATTTTAATCACGATATTCAGCACCGATTATTTCATTTTCGTATATGGTTTTAGATAGTTAGTGATTATTTCCCGTGGTACTTTTGGTGGTATTTTGCCTATAAAAAAGCAAGAAATGGGCTTAGTCTGCAAATTTCATAATTGATTTTATTGAGTTTTTGCACATCGAAGATGTGCTATGTGCCTCTCACGCCGGAAACCGGGGTTCAAACCCCCGTGGGACTACCAGAATAAATTCAATGGCTTATGAGTTATTTGTAAGCCATTTTTTATTTGCCTCATAACAATTCCCAACCCTACTTCCAACCTTGATGATTAAAATCTTGGTTTGCGTGCCGTTCTTTTTTGCTTTCGGACACTATGAAGAATGTATGGCAAGAGTATGATAAGGGCATACAAAAGGGTGAAAAAGGGTATCTGACCATCTGTTCGCCTCGGTTGTGGATATGTGAGCACATGGCCGTCATCCATTCCAAGGCGGAAAAGACTTTTTGAGAAGCGTGCTTTTCCCCTTGCAATAATTTCGATGAGGATTTAACCTGCCACCATGATGAAAAGCAATTCGTTTTCCCGCTGGCGGCCCCATCCGTGGCATGGGCTTGAGGTGGGACCCAACCCGCCGAATATCGTACATGCGTACATCGAAATCACCCCGTTCGACACGGTCAAATACGAGGTGGACAAACTCTCCGGGTACCTCCGGGTGGACCGTCCGCAGCGTACCTCTTCCCAGCCACCCACACTTTACGGATTCATCCCTCGCACCTACTGCGGCGAAAAGCTTAGCAGGCTTTCTCCTCGCTCCTCAGGCGGAGACGGCGACCCGCTGGACATCTGTGTTATCAGCGAGCGCTCGGTGAACCACCCCGAGGTGATCCTAAACGCCCGCGTCGTGGGTGGCATTCAGATGATCGACAACGGCCTTGCGGACGACAAGATCATTGGCATTCTGGCAAACGACACGGTCTGGGACAAGGTGGAAGACTTACCCTGGCTGCCCCAAGTCCTTGTAGAACGCCTGAAGCACTACTTCAGCACCTACAAGCTAATCCCGGGACAGGAAAAATCCATTTGGATTGAAAACCTCTACGGCAGGGACCATGCGCTGGAGGTGGTAAATGCCGCCATGCAGGACTACCTCGATCTGCTGGGGGAAAGTGCCTCACAACCCGGTCGTATTGATAATTGATATCGATAAGAACTTTCTTGCACACAAAGCCCATATAACTTTTGGTGTGAAAGGAAAGGCAGGATCATTTCTGACCCTGCCTTTCCATGACAAAAAATCTGTTACATTCTATTTCTTAAATTTTTTCCTAACCCCTGCCAATCCTATCAGACCAAGGCCAAGCAGCAGCATGGTAGTAGGTTCCGGCACCGTCGTGGCGTCGCCGTGTACTGTGAAGTCCACCGCCATACCGGTTGGTCCACTGGTTCCATAATAGGGAGGCTGGTTGCCGCCCGTCTTCCAGATGAAGAACTCGATCGTGTTGATGCCACTTTTAACATGGCGTCATCTATTCCTGTTTAAAGGCCTTTGTCGTCCTGAATCTGGGTGAAACCACCACGGCCAAAGAAATCATCGCGTTTTGTTCAACCCGTCCGACCCGTTTCCTACTTCCAAATATATGGTTTTCCCTTACGTCCATGTCCAAGAGCTTGGTCGGGAAAATATTGAAAACTGAACTTCAGAAAATATAAGATTCTACACACATTTTTAAAAATATTCTGCCTGCACGGACCTGTTGCGCCTTGACAGGCTGTTTTTGATAATCGCGTCACTATTTTTTTCAGGAGGTGACTGATGTATCAAAAGCTTGCTTCAATGAAATCCTTGTCAATTTTTGTATTCCTGATTTTTTCCCTTTTCATGCTCGGCGGCTGCTCGGTAAAGAATCCACCTGCGCCGAAGACGGACTATGACGTGATTGTCATCGGCGGAGGAATGAGTGGGCTGTCCGCGGCGGCGCATCTGGCCGTCAAGGGGCAGAAATTGCTGGTTCTGGAAAAGCACCATGTCGTGGGTGGCAGCACATCTAAATTTCGCCGCGGCGAGTTTGTTTTCGATGCCGCGCTGCATGAAATGGCCGGTGGCGGTCCCGGCAAGAACAACCGCGGCCTTTATCAATTGCTCAAAGCCACAGGTGTAGATCAAAAAGTGCAGCTCTATGAAGTCCCGCATTTATACCGCTCCATTTTCCCGGGTGTGGATATCACGCTGCCTCCAAACTGGGCGGGGTTCAAAAGCGAACTGAAAAAGAAATGGCCCGAAGAATCTCAGGGCATCGACAAATTCCACACCCTGTGTGCGGATCTTAACAACGATACGATGGAGCTTCGCGATTTGTTCCGCTACGGCGCCGTTCAAGGCGCGTTGACAAGGATGATGGTTCCGCTGCGCCAGAGCACTTTTTACAAATGGAAGGACTGCACGGTGAAAGATTTGATGGATGAGTGCTTCAAAAGCGAGGAACTCAAAGCGGTGGTTTCCCAGTTTTGGGTGTATTATGGAGCGCCGGTGGAGAAACAATCGGCCGTGCTCTTCATGTGCGCGTCGGATGTTTACTTAAGCGACGGCGCCTGGCATATCAAAGGCACGTCGCAGGCGCTGGCCGATGGGTACGCTGCGCGGATCCGGGAGTTAGGCGGCACGGTGATGACCGGCACGCTGGTTACCAAAATTCTCGTGGAAAACGGCTTGGCAACAGGCGTCAAAACGGCGACCGGTAAGACATTCACTGCCCGTTACATCGTGGCCAATACCGACCCCTATCAACTGACCTACAAGCTGCTCGGCAAAGAAAACATGACCGAATCCTACATCAAAAAACTGGAATCGATGAAGCCGGCCAATTCGCTTTTCGGCGTTTTTCTGGGTCTGAACATCGACCTCAAGGAACGCGGTTATAAAGATACGGAGATCTTCTACAACACGTATCTGAACAGCATAAAAAACTACGAAGCCTGGATGAAAGGTGACTTTAAAAATAGCGCGGCATCCATTACTATTTACAGCAACATGGATGATCCCGTCTACGCGCCGAAGGGGAAATCGGTGGTCAAACTCGACGCCTACTCCGAGATATCCGCGTGGCCCGAGGACCACGTCGCATACGAAAAATTAAAAGCGCAAAAGATGGACGAGTTGATTGCGCTGGCAGCAAGAGTGATTCCTGAAATCGCCGACCCGAAGAACATTCTCGTCAAGGAAGGATACACACCGCGGACGATTCAGAGATACACAATGAATCAGGGCGGCGTGGTTTATGGATTCGAGATGACACCGGATCAGTGGGAAAAAGTTCCCAATACGACCCCTGTCCCCAACGTGTTTATCGCCAGCAACTGGACGCAGGCCTGGCACGGTGTCGCCGCCGCCCAAATCAACGGCTGGCGGGCGGCCCGGCTGATTCTGGATCGAGAAGGAATTAAATAAGTTTCCACTCCCTGATCGAACAATTCCCCGCAGGGAACGGTTTGTCATGCGGCGTATGCCGGACGAAATCGTTCCCTGCTCCTTTTTTACAATCAAATAGAATACACCAGGTAGGGCAGATGCGTCTACGGGGGCTACTGATCGAAGTAGCCTGGATGTGGCGGTAATATAATCCCCATGCCAGAAAGCTCTATCACGGTTTCTTAGGGCGAATAGGAATTGCCCGCAAAAGCGATTGCCGCCGTGACAGAAAGTTAACTGTCATTCTTTGGAGGATCTATGTGGAAAGTCAGCACTATCGGCCTGTTTTAGTATGACTTTATTTCGTCGCGATCAACCCTTTTCCATAGAAGTGACGACAATAAAATGGCGGGCCTCTCCTCACGTACCAAATAGATACTTGGCGCATCAAATGGCGCGAACAAGAAAAGGCTTTGAAAAAAATGTGGGAAAATACAAAATTAATAAATTAATATTATATGTTTACGTAAACTGAGTAGTTATGTAATTTATATTTCATTACCAACGATTATTTCATCCTGTGTTCCTGTCTTACTATCAACTAACTTCGTCCCACAAAGAGGAAGTTCTTATCAATATTCTATATTGAGCAGGATAATTTCCATCAAGGAAATCCATTTGCGGTCAATATTTAATTGACGGATAAGATCGCGTTCCTTATAATTCTACTCGTTAAAAAAGTTCTTACCAATATCATAAGGAGATGAATTATTTGAAACGGTCATATTCAATCGGTTTGGTTTTGATCGTCATGCAGATTGCGTTTTCTGGCTATACTTTCGGAGCCAATTATTACCTGGTAATGCCGGATCGTCATCGTGTGGAAGATTCTCGTTTACCCAATATCTCCACCAATAATCCAGTCAGGTTAGTCGCAGAGCATAACAATGTGCCGTTGCCTGTAAGGATGTGCACTATTGAAAGTGGTGTTTATCACACAAAGATGGATGATTTGACAGATGCTGCCGTTGCATCATTAGAAGATGTGTTGAAGCGAAAAAACATTCAAGTGAATGCCGATGCAAAAAAAATTCTGTACATTTCGATCACCGAGGCTCATTGCGTCATTGAGCGTTTGTCATTTTCGCAGAGTGTTTTAAATTTTACCGTCAAGTTGACCGTCTCATTTGATGATGATATTATCAAAGAGTTTGCAGGATCGCACGGAACCGGATCTGGTATGGCGGCCAACAGCGCCATTTCGGATGCAATAAACTATGCGGTCGGTGAAATGCTTAAAGATGAGGAGATCATCAACTATTTGAAAAGATAACGGGCAGACCGTCCTGCCAGGTGCCTGTCCACTGCAATTATGGCAGGAGCAGAATATAAAGAAAGAAAGGGCAATATTATGAAAATCAATGCGAAACGAATGGCCATTACACTATTTCTCTTATTTCTAATTACTGGTTGTCGGTCGTTACCCGTTGCCTCGGACAGCTACAATCAGAAAGCCCTGCAGTTCAAACCGACACCGGGCTGGGCGGGCGTTTATGTTCTGCGCGAGAATCAGTTTATCGCTTCAGGATCACACATTAAGGTATTCCTGAATCATAAAAAAGTTGGGATGTTGTACCCGAAATCCTTTATCTATGGAGAAATCATGCCGCGCGAGCATTCTCTGGAACTGGCTGAAATGCCCGGAGCCAGAAATACGTCGCTTCGTTTTAAGGCGGAGGAAGGGAAGTGCTATTTCTTCAATACAAAAGTTGCCGCCGGTTTCCCTACCGGTTCCCAGGTCATCGAGGTGCTTTCCGAAGAAGAGGGCAAAGAGCGTGTCAAAACCCACGAACACAGCGGCTTCAATGAGTTTGATGCAGCGAGGAAGGATGGATTCGCCGTCCCGGGCCTGAACAAAAACTGATCAAGGAGAGCTTTATGTACCGCGCTGAAACATGGCTGTTGGTAATGGTAGTGATGGTGTTTTGTGTATCCTGCGTTACGCCTAAAATGACGGCGGATTCAGGGAAGATCCATCTTGCGGCCCAACGCGGCGATCTGGCCGGCATCGACGCGGCGCTCCAGTCCGGAAGCCCTGTGAATCAGATTGACAACTATGGGAAAACGGCCCTTCTCTATGCCGCCGAAAGCGGTAATGATGCTGTCGTGGAGTATCTGTTGAATAAAGGCGCCAACCCGAATCACACCGCGGATGATGGGGGCACTCCCTTGCTGGTTGCCGTCCGAAAAGGCAACAGCCGCATAGCAGAGTTGCTTTTACAGAGGGGAGCGCTGGTGAATGGTTTTGGCGATGACGGATTCACGGCTCTTACTGTTGCGGCGGAAAAAGGAAATAAGAAAGTCTTCGACCTCTTGTTGAAGCATGGCGCCAAACCGGATGTTTCTCTTGCCAATCGGGATACGGCTTTGATGAAGTCTATACCCCGCAGGGACAGCTACTATTTCGATCGGCTTCTGGAAAGCGGAGCGGATCCGAACAAAAAGGGGCATGCGGGTAATACCCCGCTTATCATTGCCGCCTGTTCCAATAAACCGGAGATCGCAGAAAAACTGCTCAAGGCAGGAGCGAGCCTCAATGAAACAAACGACAGCGGGAACAGCGCCCTGCTTTTTGCGGCAGGGCTGGCCGGGATCAAACCGGACATCGCCCAACTGCTCGTGGAAAAAGGAGCAGACATCAATCAATTATCAAAAGACGGTTTAACCCCTGTGAAAGCCGCGTGTCTCGCGGGCAACGCGGGCATGGTCGTATATCTGTTTGAGAAAGGAGCCCGCATAAATATTGATGATGCTTCGGATGAAGGCAGGGAACTAAGCGGCACCATGAATCATATTCTGGGTGACTATTATCTGGCCAAAGACGATGTAAAAAAATCGCGCATCTCCTTTGAGAAGGCACAGGGTTACTACAAAAAAATAATTGACCAATACCAGGGCGATGTAACCAAAATGGCCTGGAAGCAAGCGGGCGGTTATACGCTTGCAGCCGCTTGGCTGCCCATGCTTATGGTTCTCAATCCAGGTGCTGCCGGCGCGCTCATTGCGAAGATTCCAACAAGCACGGCAGTCAATCAACAGCGAACGGCACAGATGGATGACAGTATCAAAGCCTATTATGCTCACCAGCAAAAATATCATCATTCCTACGAACCTTCTTACCAGGGGGTGAATCTGGCCTATTTGCCGCCGCCGCTGAATGACGCGCCGATCGTGCAGAAAAAAGCATTTGCGGAAAGCAAGGTCCGGCATTTTAAAAAACGCTCACAGATCGTCACCGATGTCCTGCGGTGTTTTGATGAAAACACGGGCAGAGGCTCAGGGTTGCAAACTTGTGTCCGTACTGTGGCAAAGGCAGCTGCGAATACTGAACCAGAAAAAAACTAGCAATCCGGATCGAAAGAAAACATAATTCATTGCGATGTAGATATTATTCTTTCTTTATCTGACATTTCTTCGTCTTCCACCGCTGGTGAAACCAAAAGTACTGGTCAGGGTATTCCCGAACAACCTCTTCCACAATCTTCGTG
>Ga0209310_1003012_pt1 | contig 10302 bp, 7 predicted proteins | sample AD_UKC030_MetaG_FD_184415 | JGI IMG/M metagenome (GOLD analysis project Ga0209310, IMG submission 184415) | Active sludge microbial communities of municipal wastewater-treating anaerobic digesters from USA - AD_UKC030_MetaG (SPAdes) (version 2) | ecosystem: Engineered > Bioreactor > Anaerobic >... | reverse complement strand
ATCATCCGCGCCTTCGTTGAAGTCTGGATCCGGAGACGTGGCCGAGAGGTCGAAGGCACTCCCCTGCTAAGGGAGCATGCGGGCAAAACCTGCATCGAGGGTTCGAATCCCTCCGTCTCCGCCAGCGATTTCTAAGCCCTTGAACCTCAAGGGCTTATTTTTTTCCAAGGCGCATGACGAGGTTTTTCGGGGAAAGGCCATGACCATTCGAATTCGCATCATCGGCGTTGCCAGCGGCGTCGGCGCCCAGGACAAGGGATGCGAAGACGGGCCGGTGGCCTTCCATCGTTCGCAAGCCTGGCACGAACTCGAACATCATCCGTTCGTCGATTGGGGCGAAACCCTGTTTGCCGTCGACACGCCGGGCCATGCGCCGGTGGCGCGGATCGCCGAGCTTTGCCGTCGCCTTGCCGACAGCGTCGGCGAGGCACTGGACGACGGCGCGTTCCCATTGATCATCGGCGGCGATCACTCGGTCGCCATCGGGACATGGAGCGGGGTCGCGCGCTTTGTCGGGGGGCCGGTCGGCCTCCTGTGGATCGACGCGCATCTCGATAGCCATACGCCCGAAACCTCGTATTCCGGCGCAATTCATGGCATGCCGCTGGCCTGCCTGCTGGGGCGTGGCGACAAGCGCCTTCTTGGGCTGGGCCTCAGTGGGGTTCAGCTTGACCCGCTGCATACGGTTGTCCTCGGGCCGCGTTCCTGGGAACCGGAGGAGGCGGCGTTTCTTGCCCGGATGGGCGTTCGCGTCATCGGCGAAGACGAGATCGGCGAGCGCGGCCTCGCCGCCTGTTTTGCCGAGGCGGCAGCGATCGTGAGCGGGGCGGCCAATGGTTTCGGCATCACGCTCGATCTTGATGCTTTCGATCCGGTTGCCGCACCCGGCGTCGGCAGCCCGGAACCGGAAGGCCTGCCGGCGTGCGAGGTCCGTGACGGCCTGCAAAGGCTGGCCGCCAGCGGCGGCTTGCGGGCCCTAGAGATCGTCGAATACAACCCGGACCGCGATCGTCATGGCATCACCGCCAGGCTGATCAGCGACGTGATCGGCGACCTCCTGCCGCAGATTGAAAACCGCCGGCCCGCTGCCAGCCAGACTCGCCACTGAATTCGCCAAATGAACATCGATCCCTATTCCGTCCTCGGCGTGCCGCACGGTGCCGGACCCGCCGAACTGAAAAATGCCTACCGCCGGCTGGCGATGCGCTGGCATCCCGATCGCAATACCGACCCGCTGGCGACCGAGCGCTTCAAGGCGATCCGGGCGGCCTACGAGCAGCTTGTCGCGGTCGACGGGCCGGAAGAGGCAAATACTGCGACGCCGCCGGACGAAGAGGACGGCGAAGCCGTCGCAACGGCGGCGGACATTCGCCTGAATCTTGATATCAGCCTCGAGGAAGCGGCGGCCGGCTGCCGCCGGACCATCGATTACACGCGCGGCAAGGACTGCCCGACCTGTGACGGCAGCGGCGAGGCCGGCATGACGCGCACGCGCTTTTGCGAAGCCTGTCATGGCAGCGGCCGCGTGCGCGATGGCAAGCGCGGGCTGGTGAGCTGCGATGCCTGTGGCGGGCGTGGTTTTTTCAGCGAGCGGATTTGCCCCGATTGCGGCGGCAGCGGCCGCGAAATCGCCAGCGTCAGCCTGGAGATCCGGGTGCCGCCGGGCATGTTGCCGGGCGACGAGTTGCGCCTGGCCGGGCAGGGTGAGGCGGCGAGCGATGAGCTGGCGGCGGGCGATCTGTTCCTGACCATCGTCATTCGCAGCCATCCGTTGTTTCAATTGCAGGGGCGCGACATCCATTTCAGCATGCCGGTCAGTGCGCTGGCCTTGCTGGCGGGCGGCAAGATTCGACTGCCGGCGCCGGGCGGCCAGATTTCAGACACGCTGGAGGCCGGTTCGCCAGCCGTGCGCGATTTGCGTCTTGCCGGCAAAGGCTTTCCCGGACGCGGTAGACACCCGGCCGGCGATCTGGTCGTCCATTTGCAGCCCGTATTTCCGTCTACGCTCAGCGCGCGCCAGCGCAAGCTGCTGCGGCAGGCCAATGCCGCCTTGTTGGACGAGGCGGAAGCGACCCTGCCGGAGATTGCGGCGTGGAACCGTGAGCACCTCCGAAGCTAGCCGGACTCCCCGGGAGTGCGTCTTCCTTCCTGAAATTGCTGCCTTTTTTCCCGTCGACCGCGAGCCTCGTGCACACCGGGCGGCAAGGTGTAGACTGGCCGCCTCAGCAACCTGATGCCCCAGGCCCATGACACGCAAACCGGACGAACTCGGCGAACAGATTCGCACGATCCGCGAGGAAGTGGTCATGAAGACGCTTTCGGTCACGCTGATCGCCGGTAGCGTGCTGCTCCTCGGCAACATGGCGCGCAACCTGCACCTCGGCAATCCGCTCAGCATCGTCTATCCGTTCCTTTATCTGGTCGCGCTGATCTTCTACCTGACGCGTCGGCGCATCGGCGCGCAGCGCATCGCCTGGCTGACGGTCATTCTGCTCTATCTCGCCGCGACCGCCGGCATGATGGTCTACGGGCTGGCCGGCAATTCCGCTGCCGTCTATATGGCCTTCTGTTTCGTGTCGACCACGTTTTTCGGCGTCCGCGGCGGCGCTGCGGCGGCGGCGCTCAGTGTCGGCAGCATGGCGCTGATCGGGGGCATGCTGGTCGGCGGGCGTATTTCGATGAATGTCGATCTGCCGGCCTTCATGCTCAATCCGTTCAGCTGGGTTGCCGCCGTGCTGACGGTGGGGTCGATGTCGTGGCTCGTTCTCAGTCAGGTCGGCCGGCTCAACGATCGCTACATGAAGCTGCTCGGCGAACAGCACCATCAGGCCCGCCACGATTCGCTGACCGGTTTGAACAACCGCATGGCGCTGGAAAGCGTTCTCGATCAGGCGATCGCCGATGCGCTGCGGGAAAATCTCGGGCTGGCGGTGTTTCTCCTCGATCTCGACCGCTTCAAGAACATCAACGACTCGCTCGGTCACAATGTCGGCGACCACCTGCTGGTCGAGGTGGCGAGCCGCCTGCAGGCTTGCATGCGCGGGGCGGACACGGTCGCCCGCCTGAGCGGCGACGAGTTCGTCGTGCTGCTGCCGCGCCTGGCTTCCCCCGATGTCACTTCGGTGGCCGCCAAGCTCGTCGAAGCGCTCTCCATCCCTTACTGGATCGGCGACCGCGAGTTGCGCACGACGCCGTCGATCGGCATCAGCCTGTGCCCGCAGGATGCGCAGGACGTCGAATCATTGATCAAGTATGCCGATACCGCCATGTACGCGGCGAAGGCCAAGGGCGGCGCCCGCTTTCAGTATTTTGCGCGCGAGATGAATCAGGCGGCCACCGAGCGCCTGCACATCGAATTCCGGCTGCGCGAGGCGCTCGACGGCGGTCAGTTCGTGCTCCATTACCAGCCGAAAATCGACATGACCGGGCGCCTGACCGGGCTCGAGGCGCTGCTCCGCTGGCAGCTCGAAGGCGAGGCGCCGCTGGGGCCGGCCCAGTTCATCGCCATCGCCGAGGAGAGCGGACTGATCGACGAGATCGGCGACTGGGTCATCGTGACCGTCTGCCGGCAACTGCGCGCCTGGATCGATCAGGGACTCGATGCGCCGTGCGTCGCGATCAACCTGTCGACGCGGCAGCTGCGCCAGCCCGACCTGGCCGTGAAAGTGGGCCGCATGCTCGTCGAGTCGGGGTTGTCACCGGACATGCTGGAATTCGAGGTGACCGAAACAGCGGCGATGGAAAACCCGCAGACCGCCGCCCGCCGTCTCGACGAACTCGGCGCGATGGGACTGACGCTGAGCATCGATGACTTCGGGACCGGATATTCCTCGCTATCCCACCTCCGGAGCCTGCCGCTTGACGCCTTGAAGATCGATCGCAGCTTCGTTCGCGACATCGCCAGCGACGCCAACGATCTGGCCATCGCCCGGGGAACCATCGCCCTCGCGCACAGCCTCGGCTTGCGCGTGGTGGCCGAGGGCGTCGAGACCATGGCGCAGTGGCAATTGTTGCGCGGGCTGGGCTGCGACGAGGTGCAGGGCTACCTGATCGCCTGTCCGGCGCCCGCCGAAGAACTCGCCGGGATACTCGCGCTCGGATCCATCCAGCTTGCCGCGAGGCCTTGAAAGGCTACAACAGAGGACTCATCATCTGGACCGCGTTTTCCAGCAGGCGGCGGCTGCGCGGGCGGGCGCGCCATTCGTCGAGCCGCAGGGCGCTTGAGCGCGCTTCGTAAGCATGCTGCAAGGCCCGCGTTGCCGATGAAAATTCGTGATCGAAGGCAATCAGCGACAGCTCGAAGTTCAGCTCGAAGCTGCGCAAATCCAGATTGACCGTGCCGAATACCGTGAATTCCTCGTCAACGACCACGCTCTTGGTATGCAACAAGCCGTCGCGGAAGCGCAGGATGGTCACGCCAACCTCCAGAAGATCCTCGTTGTAGGCCTCGCTGGCGTAACGCACGAGGCGCGAGTCGATTTTCTCGGGAACGATCAGCACCACGCGGACGCCGCGCAGGGCCGCCGAGCGCAACGCGGTCAGCAGGGCCTCGCCGGGAACGAAATAGGGCGTGGTCAGGACGATCTCGCGGCGGGCGGCGTAGATTGCGGTGAGCAGCAGCGCGTCGATGCGTACCCGCGAGGTCTGCGGTCCCGAGGGGAAGATCTGGACGTGGCCGTTGCCGGCGGGCGGCAGGTCGGGGGGCGGCAGCGGTGCGAAATGGCTGCCGGTCTGCAGCGCGGTCAGCGACAGCGAAACGGCTTCGAGTACCCAGGCGGCCGGGCCTTCGATACGCGCCATCGCATCCACCCACTCGCCGACGCCGGCATCCTGCTTGAAGAAACGCGGGTCGGCGATATTCATGCTGCCGATGTAGGCGATGCAGCGGTCGATGACGGCGATCTTGCGATGATCGCGCAGGTCGAAACGGACGAACAGGGCGCGCAGCGGATTGACCGGCAGGACTTCGACGATGCTGACACCGGCGGCATGCAAACGCCGGATGGCCTCGCTCTTGAAAAACGGGCGGCTACCGAGCGAATCCATCAGGGCGGCGCAGGCAACGCCGCGCCCGGCGGCGCGGACCAGCGCCTCGACAAGGTCATCGACGAAGCCGCCGGCGCTCCAGATGTAGAACTCCATGTGGATGGACATGCGGGCAGCGTCGATGTCGGCGATCATGGCGCGCATGATCGATCCGCTGTCGGTCAGCAACTGCAGGCGATGGCCGCCCATCGGCGGCAAACCGACCGCGCTGTGGACCAGGCGGCTGACGCTTTCGCCGCCAGTGGACAAGCGACTTGGCAAGGCGATGCAGGTGGCCGGGATGCTCGCGGCCCAGTGCAACATCTGCGGGCGCAACCTGGCGGCGCGCTGCATCCAGACGCGGCCGAGACGCCGCTCGCCGATCAGCAGATACATGAGCGCGCCGACGCCGGGGAGCAGGATGACCAGCAACAGCCAAGCGATCGCGGTGCCTTGCGCGGTGCGCCGCGAGAAGATGCGCAACGAGATGGCAAGCAGAACCAGAACGTGGAGAACCGGCAGAATGTTCAGTACCATCGACGCAGTTTCGAACGTCATTTCGCTCAGGGTCAACTCCGGCGGTATGGCGGCAAGCGCTAGGCCACCCGCGGAAGCGGCTGGAAATTGAAGCGTTTTGGCACGTCGACCGCGACAATCGGTTGGATCGGCAAGTTCTGCCAACAGACCGGGGCCGGATTGCCGTTCATCAGCGCAAGAAAGGCACTGTCGCTCGCTGGCCTGGCATGCGAGTCATGGCAGCAGGCGAGAAATTGCGCCAGATCGCGGTCGTCGAGCAGGCCGATGCCGAGTGCCGTCTCAAGCAGCAGGTTGCCTTCTTCGTCGAGATGGATCGCCTTCAATTCACCGGCCGGTGCGCCGGTATGGCTGACGAAGGCATCGCCTTCGCGGCGGAACACCCAAGGGGTGTAGGCCAAGGCCACGAACACCCGTTGCGGCCCGTTCTGCAGAAACCAGCAGCCTGATTCGTCACAACCGTACTGCCGGTTGATGAACTGGATCAGGCCGCTGTGCGTCACGCGCTCTCCCTGCAATCGCCAGTCGCCCCGCCGGTCGAGCGACAACCAGTCGTAACAAGCGGGGACGTTGGGCCATTTGGCGATGGCAGAGAGATCGACGGTCATCAGTCTTCGTAGGCAGACATCGGCGGACAGGCGCAGTTAAGGTTGCGGTCGCCATAGACATCGTCGATGCGATTGACGCTCGGCCAGAACTTGTTGGCCGCCACCCAGGGCAGCGGGAAGACGGCCTGTTCGCGGCTGTACGGGTGCTGCCAGTCGCCGTCCATGACGTCCGCTTGGGAATGCGGGGCATTCTTCAGCGGGTTGTTGTCGGCCGTCCAGACGCCATTTTCGATCTGGCGGATTTCCTCGCGGATGGCGATCATCGCACCGATGAAGCGGTCCAGTTCGGCCTTCGATTCGGATTCCGTCGGCTCGACCATGATCGTGCCGGCGACCGGGAAGGACACCGTCGGCGCATGGAAACCGTAGTCCATCAGACGCTTGGCGATGTCGATCTCGGCGATGCCGGTGGCCGCCTTGATCGGGCGGATGTCGAGAATGCACTCGTGCGCCACGCGGCTGTTCTTGCCGACGTAAAGCACCGGATAGTGGGCATCGAGCTTGCGGGCGACATAGTTGGCGTTGAGGATGGCGACTTGCGTGGCCTTCTTGACGCCTTCGCCGCCGAGCATGGCGAGGTACATCCAGGAGATGGTCAGGATCGAGGCCGAACCGAACGGGGCAGCGGAAACCGCGCCCTGGCCGGCATTGACGCGGTTGGCGTCGCCGGTCGGCTGGATGACGTGGTCGGCCATGAACGGGGCCAGATGGGCCTTGAGGCCGATCGGGCCCATGCCCGGTCCGCCGCCGCCGTGCGGGATGGCGAAGGTCTTGTGCAGGTTCATGTGGCTGACGTCGGCATCGATGAAGCCGGGCGAGGTCAGGCCGACCTGGGCGTTGAGGTTGGCGCCGTCCATGTACACCTGGCCGCCGTTGGCATGGACGATGGCACAGATGTCCTTGACCGCTTCCTCGAACACGCCGTGCGTCGACGGGTAGGTGATCATCAGGCAGGCGAGGTCGTCCTTGTGTTCCTCGGCCTTGGCCTTGAGGTCGGCGACATCCACGTTGCCGTTGTCGTCGCAATCGACGACGACGACCTGCATGTTGGCCATCTGGGCGGTGGCCGGGTTGGTGCCGTGCGCCGACTTGGGGATCAGGCAGACGTTGCGGTGTTCCTCGCCGCGGCTGGCGTGGTAGCGGTCGATGGCGACCAGGCCGGCGTATTCGCCCTGGGCGCCGGAGTTCGGCTGCATGCAGATGGCGTCGAAGCCGGTGACGGTCTTCAGCCATTCGGTCAGGCCGGCGATCATTTCCAGGTAGCCGGTGGCCTGATCGCGCGGGGCGAAGGGGTGCAGGCCACCGAATTCCGGCCAGGTGACCGGGATCATCTCGCTGGTCGCGTTCAGCTTCATGGTGCAGGAGCCAAGCGAGATCATCGAATGGTCGAGCGCCAGATCCTTGTTCTGCAGCGACTTCAGGTAGCGCAGCATCTCGTGTTCGGTGTGATGCGTATTGAACACCGGGTGCTGCAGCACAGCGTCGCTGCGGATCAGCGCGTCGGGCAGGGCGGAGTCGGCGGCAGCAACTTGTGCATCGATGATGTCCATGTCGAGAGTGACCTGGGTGATCAGCTTGAACAGGGTGGCGACATCGCTGCGGGTCGTCGTTTCGTCGAAGGAAATGCCGAGCACGCCGGCTGCAACGCGGCGCAGGTTGTAGCCGGTCGTCAGTGCTTCGCGATAGACCGTCTCGGCGCGGGCGCCGAGGTCGAGGTGCACGGTGTCGTAGAACTGCTTTGTGAGCAGGGTGACGCCGGCACGCTTGAGGCCTTCGGCGAGGATGGCGGTCAGGCGATGGATGCGGCCGGCGATGGTGCGCAGGCCTTCGGCGCCGTGATAGACCGCGTACATGCCGGCCATGTTGGCGAGCAGGACCTGTGAGGTGCAGATGTTGGAATTGGCCTTCTCGCGGCGGATGTGCTGCTCGCGGGTTTGCAGCGTCATGCGGTAGGCGGTCTTGCCGCGCGCATCCTTGGAGACGCCGATGATGCGGCCCGGCATCGAGCGGACGTAGGCTTCGCGGGTGGCGAAGAAGGCGGCGTGCGGGCCGCCGAAGCCCATCGGGATGCCGAAGCGCTGGCTGGAGCCGAGGGCGATGTCGGCCCCCATGGCGCCGGGCGACTTGAGCAGGACGAGCGCCATCAGGTCGGAGGCGACGGCAACGGTCGTTCCCTTGGCTTTCAGGCCGGCGATGGTGGCAGTCAGGTCGCGGACTTCGCCGTTGTCGCCCGGGTACTGGAGCAGGGCGCCGAAGAAATCTTCACTTTCGATTTTTGCAGCATTTTCCGGGTTGACCGTGGCAATGACCAGTTCGAAGCCGAAATAGCCGGCACGGGTCTTCACGACGTCGATGGTCTGCGGGAAACAGTTGGCATCGACCAGGAAACGGTTGGATTTCGACTTGGAAACGCGGCGCGCCATGGTCATCGCTTCGGCTGCGGCGGTGGCTTCGTCGAGCAGCGAGGCGTTGGCGATTTCCAGCCCGGTCAGGTCGACGACCATCTGCTGGAAATTCATAAGCGCTTCCAGGCGGCCTTGGGCGATTTCGGCCTGGTAGGGCGTGTAGGCGGTGTACCAGCCCGGGTTTTCCATGACGTTGCGCAGGATGACCTTGGGCGTCAGCGTGTCGTAATAGCCCATGCCAATGCAGGACTTGTTGACGACATTCTTGCTGGCCATGGTCTTGAGGTCGGCCAGCGCTTCATGTTCGCGACGCGGTGCCGGCAATGGCAGGTCGGCCGGCAGGCGGATGGCGGCGGGGACGGTCTGGTCGATCAGCTGTTCCAGGCTGTCGGCACCGATGGCGGCCAGCATGGCGGCGATGTCGGTCGGGCACGGGCCGATGTGACGGGTGATGAACTCGTCACGCTGCTCCAGGGCGGAGAGCGGTTGATTGAGCGGCATGGGCGATCCTTGTTCAGGCGGCGTCGGCAACGGCCTGGTAGGCGGCGGCGTCGAGCATCTTGTCGAGGTCGGCGACGTTGTCCGGCATCATCTTGAACAGCCAGGCGGCGTAGGCATCCTGATTGACCGATTCCGGCGCGTCGGCAGCAGCCTGATTGACTTCGGTGACGGTGCCGGCGACCGGCGCGTACACGTCAGCCGCGGCCTTGACGGATTCGACGACGGCGATTTCCTTCTCGGCAGCGAAATGAGCGCCGACTTCCGGTAGTTCGACGAAAACGAGGTCGCCGAGGGCTTCCTGGGCGTGGTCGGTGATGCCGACGGTGATGGTGCCGTCAGCGTTGAGCAGCATCCATTCGTGGGAGGCGGCGTACTTGAGATTGGCGGGGACGTTCGACATGGTTTTCTCCTGAATGGGGTTGAATTAGATGACTGCTTTGCCGTTGCGGGCGAATACGGGTTTGGTGACCTTGGCCTTGAGCGCCTTGCCGCGAATATCGACTTCGACTTCGTCGCCGATGGCGACGCCGAGCGGCAGGCGGGCGAGGGCGATGGACTGCTGCAATGTTGGTGAGAAACTACCTGATGTTATTTCGCCATTACCATGTTTCGTAATAACTTGTTGATGTCCACGCAGTACGCCCTTGTCGAGCAGGATGAGGCCGAGGAACTGCTTTTGCTGGCCGTTGGCGAGCAGCGCGGATTTGCCGACGAAATCACGATCGGTATTCAGCGAAACGGTCCACGCCAGACCGGCGTCGAGCGGCGAAACCGTCTCGTCCATGTCCTGACCATAGAGATTCATGCCGGCTTCCAGACGCAGCGTGTCGCGAGCGCCGAGGCCGCAGGGAGCGACGCCAGCGGCGTTCAGCTTTTTCCACAGCGCTTCGGCTTCACCGGCCGGCAGCATGATCTCGTAGCCGTCTTCGCCGGTATAGCCGGTACTGGCGATGAAATACTGATCGACTTCGGCGGCGAAGAAGGCCTTCAGGCCTTCGGTAGCGGCCTTGACCTGCGGTAGCACTTCCCAGACCTTGGCGCGGGCGTTTGGGCCCTGCACGGCGATGATGCCGAGGGCGTTGTCGCCGTCGCGGCGCTGGGCGATGGTCACGTCGAACTTCCATTCGGCGACCTTGGCCTGCATCCAGGCCAGATCCTTTTCGGCGGTGCCGGCGTTGACGACGATGCGGAAGCGTGTGTCGGTCAGGAAATAGATGATCAGGTCGTCG